>WNFY01001614.1_pt1 | contig 22211 bp, 49 predicted proteins | sample 5400091 | NCBI WGS metagenome assembly WNFY01 (sample SAMN13153364, study PRJNA577476) | soil metagenome | isolation source: 60 cm soil or saprolite under grassland replicate 1 | place: USA:California | collected 2016-06-15
GATCTTCTGAAGTGCCTCACGCATCAGACCCGCCGCAAGTTCCAGCGCGTCATAGTCCCGCAGGCCACAGTCGGCTTCAATACGGAACTGCTCCTTCTCTTGGGTTAGGGCTGCGACACGAGCCCGCAGTGCTTTGATCTCGTCGCGCTGCTCGAAGTCGCGCGCGCTAACCGCCTTGTGGCCTCGCTCTGCCACCTCGGCCCGATTCTGGTAGCCCCATCGCTGCCGAAGCCAATCGTCCCTCTCCCGTTCGAGGGCTGCGACACGAGCCTCCGCCGCCTCCAACTTCTGCTCAAGTTCGTAGCTTCGCTGCATCGCGCGGGCCGCTGTCTCCAGCGCTTCACGGCGTTCGCTTTCCGCGCTCATCGCGGCTCCTGCTCATGCTCAGCCAGGAAAGCGCGGGCAATCTCCTGCATCTGAACGATGGGTGGGCCAGGAGAAGTCATGTCGTACGTAACGATCTCCCACAGCGTCTCCAGCGCTTTCAGGTATGCGCGGGCGACAGCGTGAACATCCTCGCTTGCGTCAACCTCGGCAATCGCGAGTTCACCGTCGATGCGGCCTCGTTCCCAGCGTGACAGACGCTCGGTCAGTAGCCGCTGGGCAGCCTGGCTCACGCCGTGATCTCCACATGGTTGAGGGCTTCGTCGCCCCACAGGAGAAGTCACCATCCCGGCCCCAAATCCCGTCCCGTGACGAGCGACCAAACGAGCATCGCCGGCACATAGACGACCGCACCGACGAGCAGCACAACCATCATCGCCGCGCCCGCGAGTACCGCTGCCGCATACACGGGCAACAACAGCAAGAACCACCCAAGGTCGCTCATGTCGTCCTCTCTGTCGGCTGCGCCACCGGCTCATGCTCAGCCAGGAAGGCGACGCGAAGACGCTCAGGAAATCCCTGGCGCGCGCTGACCCCGCGAGTTTCTCGCGCAGCGCTGCCTCGTCACCGTCCAGGGCGCCGTGATGGCCTGTCTCGTGGCGGCGGAGCTTCTTTACGACGTTCGCGGCCTCGCCCGCCTCACCGCACATCGCGTTTGACCAGTCGGCTCCGTTCCACGAATCGTCTACCGGGAAGCCTGGATGCCAACGCTTCGCGCGGGCTACGTTCGCGGCAGTCACTTCGGCAAACGTCAGACTGTCCGTCTTCTCTGCTTCCAGGTATGCGCGGGCGACAGCAGGAAGATCGTCCCACAGTTCGAGAATCGACCCAGCACGCGAGGCATCAATCCGATGGCCGTTAAGAGCACAGATGAGGTCATGGCGAAGCTCTCTTGCCTGATCTGGTATCCGCTTGGCGAACTCCCCGGCGCTCACGCCGACACCAGCTCACGAGGCGTAAACCGAATGAACGTGAATCCGAAGCCGCACGAACAGGGCTCATGGGCGCCGACACAGCTCTCGCCCCAGCAGCCGGCGCAATCCGGGCATTCCTTACAGAACGTCCGTTCCAACTCAAGATACTCGGCCGTGCTCATGCTCATCCTTTCCGTGATGAAAGCCTCATCAGTCACGCGGCACCTTCCTCATGAGCCAGTCTCGGAGCGCCCGCCCGTAGGACATCGGGCGACTAGGAGAGGCTGGGTCGTTAGACCGCACGTGCGCGTCACTAGCCGCCCGATCCTGTGTAACACAATCGGCTTCTAGGGCAGCCTTCGCTTCGAGTACGCCAAGTTCGGCAAACACCTCGTTCCACTGGCGCTGAAGATCTGTCACGCGGTCACCTCCGACCGGCTCGCGCTTCGGGCCATTGCGAGAAGCACGTCACGGAACGCCTCTGGCGTGCGAGAGCGAAGGTGTTCGCGCCCGCCACCCCAGCCACGGCCGACAGTACGCTCGCCACGCAACCCGGTACCCCAGATCAACGGCAACGCCCCCGGCTCAGGGCCAACGTAATAAAGCCATGTCGGCTTGCGCGCCTCGTGGCCATACCAACGCTGATCTACCTCGCATGTCCAGCCCTCGTCGAGGAGCGAACCTCGCCAGCCTGCATCGACCGGGCGTGGCAGCCCGAAGGTGCGCCACGCAAGCGAATGGGCCGGATGCTCAAGCACGCCGCCGAAGGTACGTACGGCATGCAGCGCGGCCTCGAAACAGCCGTCGTCCTTACCGTCATAGTAACCACGGCAGAGCCCCATGAGAGACCATCTAGCGCAGGGCGGATGCGCCACCACCGGCCACGGCCCCCCATACAACCTTGCGTCCCGCGCCTCGTCCCACACCTCCACATCGGGAAGATTGGCGTAGACGCCGTTCGCGTCGACGTAAAGAGCAGCGACCGTCACGCCGGCCTCCGGTTCAGGTCGGCGAGCTCACGCCGCGCCCGCTCCCCCTCAGTCTCAAGGAACGACCCGGCCGGCAACGCCACACTGGGCTGCTCCAGTGTCCGGTGGTTCTCCGCACGGAGCGCCTGGATGTGACCCTGCTGGCTCACGGCTCGAACCTCGCGCCAGGAACGCCACGGCAGTAGTCGCAGTTGCAAACGACCGGTGGCATCGGCTTAAACGCGGCGAAGCCTGGCACCGAGCCGGCGAGCTTCCACAGCATGTACGGCACGACGCTGAAGCGCATCCACCAGTGCTCGGAGCCACCATCGGCGTCGCGGTAGCCGTAGCAGCCCGCGTATGGCAAGAGCGCCCACCACAGGCGCGCGGCAAGCGTCGTGTTTCGCTCGCTCACGCCGCCTCCACCTCCAACTCATCTCCACACGGCTCCACAGATGTGGACTTCGCCGCGAGCTTGTCGTGTGTCCGTTTCGGCGCGACCCGTGCCAGTGTCCGTGTCAGGAACGCCCGCTTGTCCGGCAACGTCTCCGCCGTGAACAACAAGCCATCGTCGAGCGCCCACCAATCCTGGGCGGCGTCGAGGCACAAATGCACCTTCCCCCAACCGACACGACCAACCCATGTGAACAGCTCATGCTTCGGATCCGCCGGCCTCATCCGGCCCTCGTAGAGCTGCGGGAACAGGTCGAAGCGGGCGTCGATGTATTCCTGCACCGCCACCGATGTCCCGTCCTGCCTGGGTTCGAACGTCACATCTGTCGCCCGCCCCGGCTTCAACCTGCGGTACTCCGCGACGAACGCGCGCTGGAAGTCGAGGTCATGCGTCTCAATATCCAGGAGTACGCAGTCGGGGTTGAGCCATGTGACCATGTTCGCGGCCTTGCTCGCCTCCACCATCGCAATCGTGGAACGCGGCACGAACCAGCAACCGGCTAGCAACCCAAACGACCGGATGCGGTTCATCAAAGCCTGCGTAACAAAGCGATCCTCCGGAGTACTTGCCGGGAAAGCCCCGGTGCCGTTCACGTAGACACCCTCAATGCGGCTGTCATACGCGAGGATCTTCCCGAACGGCGGCTCGTTCCCGCCGAAATCGGCATTGTTCGTAACCCAGATGCTCCGCTTGCTCGCGTGGATCGACACCTAGGCCGCCGCCTTCTCGCGAGCACCCTCAGTAGTCGCGGCGTATTCCACGACGTACGGCTCGGACATCTTCAAACCGTGGACGCAGACGAAGTCGATGACCTCGCGGAACGTGTCCCAGTCCATGCCGAGATGATCCTCGCCGTCCGGGTGGCGAAAGCTCACCTCGACCTTGCCCTCGTTATCGACGACGACTTCAACGTCGAACTCCTCAAAGTCGACTCGGTGTGTTTCGCTCATGCGTTCCTCTCGTAGCTGGTGCCGGGACGGATCCACGCCCAACGCATCACTCTTCACCCCGCAGCCGCAGGATCTCCCCGACAAGAGCGCGGATCGCGTGATGCTCAGAGAATGGAGCGAAGCCCTCCTCGAACTCGACCTCGTAGACAGGTGCGGTCGCCATCGTCTCGCCGTCGCCATCCTCGATGAGCGTCTGGGACTTCACGCGGCTACCCATGTCGAGGAAGTCGTGGAGGTGCGTCTGGCCCGTGTCGGGATTGATCTGACAGGCGGCGCGCAGCATCACCAGCGTCGCAGAATCAAGAGGGAAATCTTGTGCTGTTTCGCTCATTCAGGCTGCCTCCTCGTCCTTCAACGGGGCCAACATCACGCCGGAAGCTCGCTTCACCTCAAGCCCATCAATGACGGTGCCCGCCAGCGTGTGCGCCAGAATCTCGCCACGCTCCATCGCCTTGTTCGGCGACACCGCCTCGAACTCGACCTCGAAAGCGACGTGCGCAACCCAGCGTTGTTTGCGCTTGCTCATTTAGGCTGCCTCCTCACGGTGCCACCACGTCGAACTCGCCGTAGAAGAAACGCTGCTGGTAGCCACCGCTGCCACCCGTATACGTGATTACGTCCACCTGATAGTGACAGTGAGTTGGGTTCGGGTAGATCACCGGGAAGTCCTTGCCGCTGTAGGTTCCGTCCGGATCTTCCGACTTCAGGAACCCGTCGTACTGGCCGCCGTCGTCGCAAGTGATGTGGATGGAAACGACGTTGCCCTTGTCCTGCATGTACGTCCACACGGCAGGCTGACCGGCGACCGGCGGGTCGGGGTGTGACGCAGACCACGGGGGACGCGGCTGTGGCTGCGAGGGGGGACGAACACGAATAGAAGGGTTGCGAACAGGATCAGGTGTTTCATTCAGGCTGCCTCCGTGGGTAGAAAAGTCACGCTGTTTCCGCAAGTAGGGATTGCTGCTGCGACCATCGCTCCCACGAGTCTCACGGTTGGAAGTCCTTGTGCTCGGGCTGTTTCGGGAGCCGCTTGAACGCCGCCTCGGAACCTGAACTCCAAGCCGTGATGTAGCTCGACGGCATCGAACCGACGACCGACCACAGCAGGCGGTTCTCTGCGGCGAGGTCGTTCGCCAGTTCGCACCACGCACCGGCTGAGTAGGCATCCGAAGATGCGGAGAGCATCTGCCGTTGTTCAGGGGTCATCGGCAGCTCCACTCCCCGCCCCTACCAGCCCGGTGCATCCAGCCAGCCGCCAAGGCATTCGCGTACGGCGACCAGATCGAGAAGTCGCCGAACGGCGTGGAGCGCCACGTCCCCGGCAGGAACTGGAACAGACCGCTAGCCCCGCTCGAGTTATGGGCGAACGGCCACAAGTGGCTCTCGCAGCGTGCTTTCCGCCACAACGTCGACCCGTTCCCATACACCGCTGCGGCGAGCTGGATCGCCTCCGTGACCGTCGGGTGATGCGTGACCAATCTGGCTACGCGGCGTTGTTCGTAGCGGAACGCCCGGTACCACTGCTCCGCTGTTCGATGCCGATACTCGCTGGCGACGACCACCAAAGGTTTCGGCCACGACACCTCACCCGGCAACTCCGGTGCCGGCTCCCGTGGCTGCGCGTTCGCTAGCTGGCTGATGAGGAACACCGCGGCGAGGGCGAGGACGTAGAACCAGAGGCGCGGGCGGATCATGTGATGCTCCGGGCGTGTTCGTCTGCGAGCCGTTCTTCCGGCGGTACGTCCATCGAAAGCCGAACCTCGGGCTGCGGGTCGACGTAGACGAGGCCGTAGCGGTCCTCGATCGCCTTGGCGTCGGCCTCATGGCAGAACCCCCGGAGCGCAGTCAGCGCATCGGTCAGCGCAGCGCGATACCGCTCGCTTGCGTTCCTAGTCATCAGCGAGCCCCTCGGCGATCAACACGGGAGTAAGCCAATCGACCTCAGCATCCGCGTCCGGCGTCTCTGCGAGGTCAAGCCAAATCATGGTCACCCCGAGTCCTGCCCGGCTTCCTGCGCCGCGTTTAGCAACTTGAGGTATTCGCGGGCGACGAGTCGTGCGTTCCGCTCATAAGCGGCGAGGTTGCGTGTTTGCTCGATCGCGTCGATGTCTCCGATGAGCTGCTCAGCCCAGGGGCGAACGTGATTTGGACGCTCTGGCCCAACCCGCAGCTCGTTCACTGGTCCTGCTCGGCTTCCTGCGCCCGCGCACGCTCACACGACGCCACGAACGGGTCGCTATGACGAAACTCGAACTCCGCGTCGGCTGCGGCCTGCGCCGCGCCACCCTCGATGACTTCGAACTTCCTCCACGAGAAGTCGATGTCCTCGTCTGGGTTGCCGCCACCGCGAATGAGCGTGAGCAGGCGGCGGGGAATGGTGCCGAGCGAGGTCACGCTGCCTGGCCCTCTTCGAGCGGCTCGAGAGCTTCCACCGGGATCGGTACATGCGGCAGCTCGAACCGGAGAGACACGGCGTACGATCGCCGCTCCGGCAGGTAGTCGACGATCAGCTCGACGGGCCAGCCGCGCTCGCGCAGCGTGCGCCCGCATTCGCGCATCGCGTCGGTGGCAGCCTGGACGAGCACCTGCTGAGGTTCGGTCATGTGCCCCCCTCGGATTCCAGCACTCGTAGACGAGCCTCCGCCGCCTCCGCGCGTTCAGCCCAACGCGCACGCATCATGTACTCATGGTCTAGAGCCGCCTGGAGGGCGTCGGCGTGGGCTAGCAGCTGCTTCGCTAGCGGCACGCCGTCGGGCGTTTCCGTTCCGACTGTCCAAGCCCAGGCATCGAGGTAGTTGCGGATTCGCGCCATCTCCTCGTTGTCGACCAAGCCTGTCACAAGACTTGACAAACTCCCTCCCATCTGTCACTATTAGTGACATGGAGATCACACCACAGGAGGCGACCGGAATGACCGCTTATGACACCCTCGTCCAGCAGATCCGCGACGCACAGCAGATCCAGTGGGTTGCCAGCCAGACCCGCGACGCCGCCACCGTCGGCCGCATGGAGAGAATCCTCGAGGACCTCTACCGGCAGCAGGACAAGATGAACCGGGGCCGCTAGTGGATCAGATCCAGGCAGTACGCCGAGCCGCCCGCAAGGCGGCTCTTGCGCGTCAAGGGCTCGAGGAAGCCATCCGAGCAGCGAGCGCCGCGGGACTACCGCTCCGCACGATCGCCGAAGCTGCTGGCGTGTCGCATGAACAGATCCGCCGGATAGTCGCCCGGTAGTCCGGTCTGACAACACGCCCGTCGGATAGACCACACCGGTGCCACACCAGGGCGGCGTCCTACGACAGCTATGCCCCTCTTCGCGGACCCATAGCCGGATGGATGGCTTGTTCATGCGGTATAGATCCCCGCGTGTGTTACAAGAAGCAATAACGCTCACGCCGCAGCCTCCTCGAGCAGCCGACCGATCACGTACTCGTCGTGACAGTCCGCGACCGCATTCCAGACCTCCGCGTGTGGCCGGAACCACTCGCCGCGGATCCGGTGCGCGCTCAGCCTGGCGTGAAGGTCACGCTCGAGATCGGCCGGCGCCCAGACGGTGAGGACGAGGTGGAGCTCGTGCGGGTTCGCCGTCTGTAGTGTCTGAAGGCGCTCTTGCGGGTCGGCCGCGGTGCCGATCTTGATCGGCCCATCGAAGTCGACTTGGATGAAGTAGGTCCACGTCGCGCCTCCGTACAGGGTTTCCGCGCTCAGGTCGCATACACCAGTTCGATTCTGGTCGGCGCCTCTGCGTGCCTGTGTGCAGGGATTTATCACGTCTCGGTCCGGTCGGATTTCGCACCCCTGGCCCGCAGAAAGTCTCGTACCTCGGGTCGCCATTCGACGTCCTCGGTACTCGCAAGCATCTCTAGCGCCGCTTTCAGTTCGCCCTCAAGCCGCCCAACCTCGGCCGCCAACTCGATTACGGAATCCGCGAAACCGTGCAAAGCCCATAGGTCCGGGTTTCCGAGGATGCGCTCGGCCTCTACTCGAAGATCGGGTACCACGCCCTAGCTCCGGTCGGATTCCGTAGAGACGAGACGCATATCCACCGCGACGTCCCGCATATCGAGGTGCCCATACAGGTCCGCTGTCGTCTGGATCGACTCGTGTCCCAACACGAGCTGCAGCGTCTCGAGCCGGCCACGGCCGCGGAGGTAGTTCGTCGCGAACGTATGCCGTGTCAGGTGAGGATTGCGGTAGCGGACACCGGCTTCGGCGAGGCATCGCACCCACCATGTGTTGAACGACGTGTCGCCGATCGGGGTCTTTCGGCTGATGCTGTGGCCGCCGCCGGGACGCGAGTACCAGAGATGATCTGGTGGCGCCAGCCCCTCGACGAGCGCGCGCTCTGACAGTTTCCGCGCGACGACCTCCCGTGCCGGACCCTGCCGATCCTTCCCGCCCTTCCCTTCGTGGAAGACGAGCATCCCGTACGGCGCGTCGGGGGTCGCGTCCGGCAGCCAGTTGCGAAACCGGAAGTGGCGGCAGTCGGCCTTGCGCGCCCCGGTCTCGAACATCAGCGCAAACAGGGCACCGTCGCGGACCGGCAGCCCGCACAGCGCGGTGATCTCTGGTTCGGCGAACAGGTCGAACACCTTCTTCGGCTGCGGCTTGATCCGCGGCAGAGCGTCACACGGATTCGACACCCGGAGCCGCGACGCGACCGCCCACTTGAAGAACGACTTGTACGCCGCGACCCTGACCCGTCGCTCTTTCGGCTGGAACGATCGGGCGACGTGGAGCATGTCGGCGTCCTCGAAGTCCTCGATGCTTTTATCGGGGAACATGAGGCAGCCGCGTGCGAGGTCCCGCTCGTATTGGTCGAGCGTTCTTTCCGCGGCCCCACCGGTCTCAAGCCAGGCTAGGAAGTCGGCCACGGAGCGGCCCAGCCTGGTCTGCTGGTAGCTCTTGTCGCGCAGGGGGTCGAAGCCTACGACGTTCGCGGCGGCGGCGCTCACAGAAGCCCTTCCCGGGCGACTCTCAGCACATCCTGAGCCTTGCCTGACGACTCCCGCAGCTGTTGCTCAGTGATTTCACGCAAACCGTAGAGGTAGACATCACCGCATAGATTCTCGAGCGCCTTCTCTAGCGAGTCATTCCGTTCCTCCAGCGCCGCCACATATTCTGCTATCTCCACATCTGTCGATGTGTCGAGTAGATGCTGGACGTAAATGCGCCCCTCTTCTAGCAACTCCTCCAGTTTCTTGGTCCGCACGAGGACGAGTTGGTATTCGCGCAACAGAGCGCGACCAACAAGGGCCACGGTTCGGCTGCATTCAGGCGAGGCGAATAGTTCCTCGAACTCTCGCAACTGCTCAACGCTGAAGTAGTCCGTCACAGGAGTCCTTCCCGGATCGCCCGTGCGACGGCTTCGGTGATGTTTCGGGCGTCCATCTTCCGGATCGCGTTGCTGCGGTGGAACTTGACGGTGCGGGGGGTGAGCCACATCACCCGGGCGGTTTCCCGGCTTGAGTAGCCGTTCGCGGCGTGTTGGAGCATCTGGTGTTCGCGGGGGGTGAGGGGCTCGGATTCAAGGGCGACGAGGGCGGCGCTCATGCTGTGAGCTCCACGTGGTTGAGGGCTTCGTTGCCCCAGGTGTCCCAGCCAAGCCGCTGACGACGCGCGAACATTTCCAAGTAGGGGCCGTCAAAGGTTGTTTCCACGAGGTCGAGGAACGCCTCTGGCTTCGCGGAGTGCTCTCCCTTCGGCCAAAGGAACCAGGAGCTATCGACGCGCTGTTTCGCCCCCACAAGGCCTCGAGTGGCGAACAGAACGAACTCTGTGGTCGAGGCAAAGGTTCCCCCGGGACCCAGACCTTGTGGTGTCTTAGCCCAAGTCAGAAGCTTCGACGGGCGGAATCCCCACGCCCATGCCACTTCGTACGCTTCTGGTACATAGGCGTTGATCGTCCAGAGCAGGAGTACTGAGTTGCGCTCTGCCCATTCGCGCACCGGGATGCCGCAGATTTCCGTGAGCGACATGAACGCATAAGGCGCAGACCGGGGGCGAGTGTCTCCCTGCCAGCCAGTAAAGTCCGGGATCTCCCACGGTGGGTCGGCGACGATCGTGCGGTATCTCATGTGAACCTCACGATGGCGGCCACAACCATCAGCCAGAACGCCAAGCAGGCGATGAGAAGGAGCAGCCACCCGAGTAGCACGCCGAGTTCGAACCTCATCGTCCCTCCCGGAGTAGCTCCCGCCGGATCCTGCGGAGCCGTGCCAGGTACTCGCGCTTCTGATATGCGGCGTCCTCACTTACGGGCTCGATGTTCTCGACGCGCTCGATCTGCCGTTCTACCCAGACGAGATCTTCATCCGGGTCGGGCTCGGCGAACGTGTCGGCAACCCATGCGGCGGCGGAGGTGCCGATCACGTAGAAGATCACGCGGCGTCCTCACGCTTAAAGATCAGTTCGACGGTGCCGTCATCGCTCGGCTCGAACCGGAACCGAACCGGCTCTGACCATTCGCCAGCCTGCGCATCGACAAGGAACTTCGAGACCCGGGCGCAGTAGGTGCCCTCCACCGCAAGCATCTCCGCGGCGGCAGCGCAGAACCGCTCCTGAACGTCAACCCTCACGCGGCCTCGTTCCCGACGTCGTAGCGGGCATGAACAAACCCGACCGCCCGACGCAACCCCCCGGTCACCTCAACAAGCTGCTCACGGATCCCGTTCAGCTCCGGTCGCAACGCCGGATCCTCCCCCTCAATGTCATCGAGTTGGCTCATCAACTGGGTGAGCGGATAGAGGCACCCCTCGAGCCTCGAGATCAGCACGATCGCGTCGAGGCCGGACTTGAACGACGCAGCCACTAGACGCCCTGCTCCATCCGGTGCCGAACCTCCGCCGGCACGGTCAGCGCGGTCTGACCGTCAGGCATCGCAGCCGCCGCCTTCTCCACCTGCTGCCGAAGCCACGCCTCATGCTTCTCAGGGTCCTCGCGGTGACGCTCCCGGTTCGTCGCGATCCGGCCCACCATGTTCGCCTTGCCGGCGTCGACGAGGAGACCGGTGAGCCGCTCGGTTAGCGAGGCGATCTCAGAGCCGGACGTTCCCGAGGAGGGGTCAGTTCCTCCGTCCGGCTCTGACACCGCCCCACCACGCGCCCACTCTGCGAGGCGCCGGCCCGTCTCCTCCGCCAACGGCGTGTCGAGCGGCACAAGCGCCCGATGCTGCTCCTGTAGCTTGATCGGCTTCGGCACACCCGGCGTGTCCGCCATCAGCAGGAACGACGCCGTCAACTCATACGGGAGCATCTTCTCGCTGATCGGCAGCCACCCGTTCAGACCGGTAAGCGACGCCTTCGGCACGATCTTCGTCTGACCGCCCTCACGGACCGCCTCGACCTTCGGCTCAGCCCGGAAGCACAGAATGACGTGCGCGCTCACCTGAAGCAGCCGGGTCACCATCGCCTTGTGCGCTCGCTTCGGCTCGATCCACGCGGCCAGGTTCTTCTTCTGGTCGCCTGCCATGATCTCGTCGTGCCAGTCGAGACAGCCACCATCACCAGCCCACTCGTGGCTCATGGAGTCAACGACGACGACAGGGTACTCGGCGGCACCCGCCTGGATCGCGTCGGCGTACTTCCCCGGCCGGAACGGTGCGTGGATCTCGCCGTGACGCATCTCGGGGAACAGGTCGGCGTAGTGCTTCGCCCGGCCGTTCTCGGTGTCAACGATGGCGAACGGTTGGCCGCCCGCGATGCCGCGGGCGAGGAGGAGCGCCGAGTACGTCTTGCCGCTGCCGGTGCCTCCGGCTACCCCGATGAGGAGCGGCACGTTCTCGCGTCGGGCTGGGCGGAAGGTGAAGCTCATGCGGCCTCGCCTTCGGGGATGAACTCCTCCTCTATGTCCTCCCACGCGGGCCGTGTCGGGAAGCCATAGGGGGCGAAGGCTCGATTGAACCGCTTCGCGTATGGTCCGATGTAGATGACACCGTGCGGGAAGTTCTTCCCGGTCTTGTTCGGGTCCGCGTTGCCCCAAAACTTTGGTGTCGGGTTGAGAAGGATCAGGCCACTTGCAAGCTGCATCACTGGCCGCGCGATTGCCGTCTGGAACACCCACATCGGGCTCAACATGCAGAGCTGCTCCACGGTCCCGGCTTCGACGAAGTGGAGGATCCGCTCGAACCAGGGCGCGTTATTGCCGTATGGCGGGTTCAGCCAGACCCGGCCATACCAGTCGTTGTGGAACGCACTACGTCCGGTGTGGAAATAGTCGGGGATCTTGTGGGTGCGGTTCGCGAGAGGATGGGAGGCCGCATCGAGATCAATCCCGCCCATGGCCTCGCGCGCCGCGCCGATGATGTTGGGCTCTGGCATATCCGGGCCAGGAGGGGTGAAGAAATCTTGGACGCCCGCCTTCTGACTGGCCATCCACGACCAAGGCGTGTTGTAGAGCACATCGGAGGGGTCCTCGTAGTCTTGGATGATTTTCAACGGGTCCCAAGGTGGTGGTGCAATCGCGCGGCCATTCCCATCCGGGAGCCAATGTTCTGCGTCCGCCATGTGCGCGTCCATGCGATCGTCGTCGATTGACAGCGATGACCACCATTGAGAACGCAGCCAGTTGATGTAATGCACGATAGGCTCGGCCGGATAGAAGTATTCCGTCCGGCCCCCCTTGTCGGGTCGACGGTGTACCGCAAACCTCGTCTTGATGTAATCCTCGTCCTTTGTCGTGGCATGGACGGCGACGAGGGGGACGTACTCCTCCGAGGTCGTCTGCTCCTTATTGACATCCCGGAGGCGTTTCCGAAGCGTTCTCTCCTTCGTGTGGCCGATCTTGATGTCCGCCCCGGTCTTTTCGCCAAAGGCGTAGACCCAGACGCTCATGTCTGACCGTCTGTTCTGACAGTGGTACTGAGGACGTGAGAGCGTCGCGACCATCTGTTAAGCACAGCTCTCTTTCACGCCGCCATCTCCCGGAGTTCCTTCTCAAGCCACCGCGCCTCCTCATACGGCGGCAATGTCGCCCAGCAGATCTCGGAGGGGTAGCCCGGCCACGAGTCGGACGCGAGGCACCGCCGCCACGTCTCGATCGCGTAACGCACCTTGCTCGCCCCGATCGAGAGCACATCCGGGCCGGGTGCGACGACGGACAGCGCGAACGGCGGCTGCGTCTCCACGACGACCCACCGGAACTCCGGGGTCTCGCCCGTGAGTTCCTGGACAGCCCGTACGTAGAACGCCGCCTGCACGTCCCCGCCGACGCTGAACAGCGCCCGGCTATACGCCTCCGGGTTCGCGCTCCGCGACGTCGTCTTCAAATCGTCGACCGCTGTGCGGTCATGGCGCAGCCAGTCCAGGCGGGCGCGACACATGACACCACCGGGCTCCTCCCACACAAGCGTCTGCTCCGCCTGCCCATCAGTGAACAACGGTGGCTCCGCATGATGCTCAGCAAGCTGCTCCCGCACAGCCGCGACCATCGCCTGCACCTCGTCGAAGACGCTCGCGAGCAACGGAATCCTCTCAGCCGCACGCGCGGCATCCCGCTGCTCACGAGCGTCCCTTGTGCGCCAATCAGACGCAACGACCACTTCGACAGCCGCTTCGCCTTCGAGCAGGATGGCATGGGCGGCGGTGCCGATGTCGTATCGTTCCTTCTCCTCCCTTCTGTGCTCGGGGTTAAGCCTGGGATGCGCCGCCCGGGCATGCGCCGGCGACGCGCTACACAGAAGGTGCGCGATCGATGCCGATAAAGATGGCTGCTCTGATAGGTCGTCGGCGTGGTACCGCTCCGCGGTGATGTCGTAGAGGCAGCTGGTCACGCGACCGTCACCTTCCGGCGGTGATAGCCCTCACGCCACGACCGCCGCTGAGCCTCCCGCTTAAACTCCTCGTCACGCTCAACAACAGCGTCGCTGAGTCCACTCAGATGCCATAGGTCGGTGCGGCCCGCCCCGGTGATGATGCGGTCGGCGACAGCGACTGACACTGTTGGGTACTCGCCGTGGAGGATCGAGTAGATTTTCCGGGCGGCGGCGTGAAGGCTCATCGTCCCGGACCCCTCGATCTGTCGGGCTAGTGCAGACTGGCTCCCGGCGTCGGCGATCAGCTCCTCAAGGACTGGGAGGAAGGTTGCGGTCGGGATGTACACGGACGGGCCGTTGTTCACGGGTTCGTTCCTCCGCTACCAGGCTCGTCGAAGTGCCCGGCGGCCCCGTGGTCCTGCTCGTGATCCTCGACCGGCACCACGGGCTCGATGGTCGAGGTGACGATCGTGGCCCCGGACAGGTTCGTGTAGATGAACCTGTCCAGCCATCGGCGGGCGTGATCTGGCCCTTCGCAGATGCCGCGCCACGTCACGGCGAACTCGAACCGCTGCGGAGCGTCGGTCACTCGCAGTGCGCCTCTTCCAGCGCCTTGATCTCCTCCACGAGCAGCGCGATCTTCGCGTCGACCCCGTCGACCATCTCCAAATACCGCACGTGGTCATCTCGGTAGCTCTCGAGCTGTTCCTGCTTCTCAGCAAGCTCGTACGTGAGGATCCGGTCAAGGACGGTCATTAGCTGCCCCAGTACGTGTCGGGGCCAGTCCATGACCAGCCGTCGGGATCGGGGCCAACCCATGACGCGGCGACAGGACTGGCGGCCTTGCTGCCCCAGTACGCATCAGGAGCGCTGCTACCCCAGTAGGTGCCACCTGCCGCCGCCAGTGCGACGAGGATCGCGACAAGTACAAAGATCTTCTTCATGCTGCCTCCAATGAAAGTTGGTCAGGGTCGGAGAGAGAACGGCCGAGGTGAGGGGAGAGAGCCGCTCCCTCTCCATGAGCGAACGCGCCGGCCTGCCCCAGAGGACTGGCGTCAGTTCGCTCATGCAAAGGGGCGCTCCGTGAGCCCGACGAGGGGGGAGTCTCACGTCGACCCCCATCGGGCTCACGCAACGCCACAAGCCGATACAGATGCTTGTCCCCGTCGCGGCGATACACGATCTCATGGCCGCGCTTCCGCAGCTCGGAGATTCGGCTGTGCAGGACACAGAACCCGTAGAACTCGCGGGCGTCGTGTTCGGCGCCGTCGTTTAGGATCCACAGGATCCGGTCGCACTGGGTCGGCGCCTTAATAGTCACGCGCAGCCTCGCTCAGCCACCGCCAGAACCGCTCGAAATCACTGTCCTCATCCGGCAGATGCATCCTGGGTGAGCGGATGGCCTTGGCGACGTAGCTACTCAGGCGCCGCCGAATGCCCTTGAGTGTCGCCTTCGTCGGCTCCTCTTCGGTATTCGCAAGTGCCCACTGCCACGCATCAGCTTCAGACTCCAGTGTGCGGAGATATCGGTTGCCAGACGAGAGGACGTGGCCGAGTTCGTGAAGGGCGACGAAGTAGGTCATCTGCCCGCGGATCTGTGGGAGATGGACGACCGCCGACTCGCCCTTTCGCGGATGCGCGTACTGAGCTCGTCCATGTCGCCCGCGCCACTGCCAGTCGACTTCGTTGTTGAGACAAAGGTAGGCGATGTGTGCTTCGCGCTCGATGTTCTTCTCGTAGAGACTCATCGGACGCTCCCGCACTGGTAGCTAGCACCGAGCGCCGTCCGCATGAACGCCCGGGCATCCATGAACTGCCGCTCCACCCGCCGCGCCCCCATGTGGAAATACCGACGCAGGAACGGGCGGAGACGAGCGAGTCCGTAGCAGGTCGCCTGCGCCTCATTGCTGATCCCCGTGAGATGACCAACCTCATGGAGGGCGATGAGGAGCCCCGGCCCGTTGCCGTGTCGTGCGTCCGTGAGGGCACCCTCACCGATGTCGATACGGGTCCCGCCGAGGTCGGCGGTCGACGCGAACTGTTGCGGGGACCCGGGAATGATGGTGAGCGTGACGGGCTTCCCCGCGACGAGCGAGAGGGCGGCTGTGAAGGCGGCGAGGGTGAGGATCACGCCGCCTGCTCCCTGAGCTTGCAGACTGATCGGAGGAGCCAGGCTTCCAACGCGTCTTCCTCCTCCTCGTCGTCGTCGGCCTCGATCTGCTCCTCGGTGCCGGTGATCTCAACGATCCGGTCCCGCAGGGAGCCGCTCGGGCGCTGCTCGCCGTTCTCGAGGCGGATCAGATGCCGACGGCTCGCACCGAGGATCGGGGCGAAGTCCTCTTGGCTGATCGGGCGTCCGCCATCACGAGGGCTCGGGACTCTTTCCCGGGCGCGGCGGATCTTCTCGCCGTTCTCGTGATAGCGGTGCTCTGTGACAGGGGCAGTACTCACGTGACGGGAGAGTAAGTCACGTGACTCGGTTTGTCAAGGGTGAGTCACTTGTATCCGTTCGTCTTTTCCTAGAGGGTAGTCACGTGACTCAGCGGGAGGAGCTCGCGGCGCTCCCACTCAGCGAGCGAATCGCCACGCTGATCGGGGCAGCCGAAACAGACCAGGAAGGGCTAGCGGCGACCCTCGGAACACCGAGGGAGACGGTGAACCGTTGGCTGAACCATCATGCGAGGCCCGGTCGGGAGAACCGGCAGAAACTCGCTACCTACGCCTCCGAGATCTACGGGGAGACGATCGGCCCAGACCTGTTCCGGGAATACGTCACTGATCGCCCGCGACCAGATGAAGCGGTACTGCTAGAGGTGCGGGACACGCTGGCGGATCTAGCCGGGCTGCTAGCTGAGCAACGAGAACTCGTTGGTGAGATGTCTCGGCTCGTAGCTGTCTTAACGCAACGCGCAGCTGCCATTGAAGGCGGCGGAGGTCAAGAGTGATGTCGGCGCAGTCTGCGGCAAGTGGCGTGGTCTCGGCCACGGGTTCCTCCTTGATTGTTTCCCCTGAACCCGTCTGGCCGCAGAGCACACGACGGAGTAGGGGCCATCCTAGCGCGGTCGTTTGTCAAGCGCGTATCCCCCGTTTGAGGGATATCAGGCGATGATCAGCGAGCCCGGGTTGATCACGATGTCTGCGGCCACGAGGGCGAGCAGGATCAGCGTGATGAGAGCAAATCGGTTCATGTCACCCCCTCTTGAAGAGACGCGGTGAAAACTCTCGGGACGATCGCGGGACTCGTCTGTATCGCTGCGGGTGCCTACATGCTTCTCAACGAAACGCAGGCATCGAACAGCGTCTTCAACGTGCTTCTGCATGGGATCGGCGCCTATTTCGTCGGGAAGGGCTTGTTCATCATCGCGACGATTAGAACCCAGACGGCCTCGGAGGCGTCCATTCGCTTGGTCGCTCAGATCATGGCCGATCGACGGTACGGCGAGGACCTGGACAAGTAGCACTTCACCAAGCGTGCCCCCGGCGTCCATCCACGTTCGGGGGCACCCCTCTCTATCCTCTGCCCGCTCGCGCGTTTTGCGGTACGAGCCGCGCTTCGTCGGGACCCCCTCGGCCTGTTCGAGAAGGCCCACGCCGGTCAGTGTGGTACGCTTAAAGGCGACTAGTGCTGACGAAAGCGGCCTCGGGAGGGGTCGCCGCTGCTACGGCGAACCCCTCCCTGTCCGTTGCTCTAGGGTCTATCTAGAGCGGACGCGGCCTCGGCACTTTCACCGAGTCACCTCCTCCAAGGTCCGTTGTTCGTCCCTCTCGGAATCGTCCGAGAGGGAACCTTCGGTGTCGGCCCCTTTGGGCGACACAAGCTCCTGCCTCTAGTCGCGGCCGAAGGCCCCGCTGAAAGGTGGGGCCTTCTCACGGTTAGCAGAGCACCCACCACGCCTCCTCAAGAGTCGCTCCCTTCTCCGCGAGATGCCGCACCTGCTCGAGGTCGAACTCACCGGCTTCGATCAGGTCAGCAAGGTGCTGCCGCTGACCCCAGTTATAACCGAGCTGGCGGAGAACTGTGATCCGCCACTCACGGACGTCTTCCCGCTCAGTCGTGTCGTCGTCGGCCATCCCCGACGCCTTCTCACGGTTTCGGAACGGTCACCCCGGCGAGAGCGCCCACCAGGATGTACAGCAGGTTCGGGATTGACGCGACGTCGCTGCCGTTCAGGCTCAACACGACATAAGCGACGAGAACGCCGACGAGGCTGAGGAACACGAACAGCCTGGAGTCAAAAATGTCCTTCATGTCAACCTCCTGTGAGTTCGGCGCAGTCGACGGGCTTCAGCAGGTTGAGCGCCTGCCGGTAGAACTCTCGCGACGCCCGAAGACGCTCTGGGTCGGCTCGTAACGACACCTGCGCGTTGTGCTGGGCAAGAGTGAGGAGTTGCCGAAGCGTCGCGGTGTTCCGGTCTGAAACACGGCATACACCCACGGCCGCACGGCTCGCGCGGTCGCTCGCCCCGCTGACGAGCCACAGCCCAACCGTGAACGACGCTGTCACAAGCACAAACGCAACGACGATTTCCCCGCGGCGGATCTTCACGATTTTCATGGGCATGGTTTGTGTGGCCTCGGTTTGCATGGTGGCCTCGATGGGGGTCCTGGAGATCCTGGGGGTCCGGGAGAACCGGGTGGCGATGCTGGTCCTCGTGGGCCTGGTGGCCCCTGCGGGCCTGCGGGGCCGCGAGGCCCTGCCGCACCGGCTACGCCGGCTGGCCCATCGGCTCCCCGGGCACCGCGGGAGCCTCGAGCGCCTCGAGTGCCTCTGGCGCCTCGGGCACCGCGCGAGCCCGGCGCCCCCTTCTTCCCTCGCGGGCCAGCCGCTCCACGCTTGCCACGCGCGCCGATGTTCCCCACCCCGGCAGGACCTCGCTTCCCCTCGATCACCCGGGTTACGTGGACAACCTGCCGCTTCAGCTTGATGATTTCGCCGCGCTGGTCGATCTGCTGCTTCAACAGGACACCCATCACCACTGAGGCGATGACAACAGCGAGGAACGCGCCAACAACCCGCATCACCGCCCCCAGACGATCTGAAGGACCAGCGAGATCGTTGTGATGAGCGCGATGTAATAGACGACCCGGCAACGCCAGATGTGGCGACACACAATGTCCCACACGCGGGGTCGCCTCACTTCTTCTCCCCGCCGTTGTAAACGGTTTTCAGGAAGATCATCCCGGTAGCCGCGGGGATCAAGGCGGGGTTCGCCCCCTTGTCGATTAGGGCGGCATATACCATCAACCCAGCCCCCGCGTAACGTGTCAATGTCGGGAACCAGTAATCGAATCGCCGTTTCATTCAGCGGCCCGCGCACGCCTGAGTCGCCTACTTTCTTTTCGAGTAGCTGGGTCCATCCACCCATACCTCCTCCTCGCATTCACCGGCCCCACACAGGGCGTACCGCGCCACTCATATCCCAGGTGTCGCTTCCCGGATGATCTGCGCCACCGCGGTCTTCAGCGCCGGGAATTCCCGCTCGAGCACCCCGGGGCAGCTCGTCGGGAAGAACTCGTGGTGAGGGTGAATCACGCCGGCGCCCCGCATCTTGCAGCAGTCGATGATCCATGCGATCAGCCGCGCCGACGCCGCGAACTGCGCCTTCGTCATCTGCTCCGACCCGTTGTGCTCGTGTTCGATCCCGGGCTGGTCATTCTGGCCGGGGCAGTGTGCAGAGAGCACCATCCGTCCCTTCCTGATGGCCGTGTACGACTGGTGCCGCCCGACGAGGATCAGGCCGTTTCGGCAGACGAGGAAGTTGTGGCCGCTGTCGTTCCAGCCGCGGTCTGGCCCCATGTGGAACGCCTGAATGTCGCGGGCGTACCGGATCGCCTCGGCGCGCGATTCGTCCTTCGTGTTCGAAATCTCAGCGTGGTGGCCAGCGGTATGGTGGAAGATCACCCGGTCAGGTCGTCCCAGCCAGATCACCGGGGCCTTCGCTGGCATCGCGCCCCACTTGTCGGTCGTGATGATCGGCGGCTGTCGTACACGGCTCATGGCCCCGTCCCCCTCGGGGGGCTCTTGTAGGTCATTGGGATCCCTCGTTTCTGGTAGTGGCGGATGCCGCGCGGATGCTCGTTATCCCAGATGCTTCTCAGTTATTCCTCGCCGAGCTGGTCGCGCAAGACGGGGTTCCAGATCACGCCCCGGTCGATCAACCTGCGCTGAATCCTCCGAAGCAACATCGTCGCTGAGGCGATGTTCGTGTAGGACTCAACGATGGCGCGACTCACATCATTCATCCATTGCACCAAGGCTGTCTGCCGCTCGGCTTGGGTGGCAGCATCGGTGTACGCCTTTACGTCCGCCGTCAGCAGGTCGGTGATTTCCTGAACCGTCATGTCGCTGGGCTTAGTTGCCAGCGGACCCGCCACGGCTGCCCCGCAGCGATCGTCCACTCGACCCGCTCTACCCAGCAGTCCTTCGCGATCTGCGACCCCGGCACGATCCCAACGGGCTGCCGATGCACCGTGATCCGGTCGCTGATCTCACGCTGCAACGCCTGCAACCACACCTCCAGAGTGGTGTTCGGGGTGACCTCGATCTGGTCGAACCGGTAACCGGGGTCTTTCGTTCTTGCCAACAACGCCGCGGCCACGGTTGTCGCATCGCCGCTGGACAGGAACGAGGAGCGTGATTGTGTGCGGCGGAAATACTTGTTAATCGAGGTTTGATCTGACGCTTGGTGGTCGCCGCCGCTGGAGTCGGTCACATGCCAATCGTTGGTGATGTGGTCCTTGTCGAACGACGGCACCAACTCTGTATACGGCAGTGCCCCCTCCGGCACATCCGAGAACGTCCCCTGCGACACCGTCGACAACGTGTTCGTGGAGCGATGATTCTTATCGTGAAAGACAGCGTTCCCGGACGCATCAATGAAAAAGAGTCCGCCTTCGCCATTAGCGATGTCCTGCAGATAGCTGAGGATCGAGGTGGAGCCATCCATCACGATCGACGCCACCGCAAACGCGCCCGAGTCGAGAACGCGTGAGGCGGCAGGCCAATTGGCGCGGCTCAACAACGACCCTGTCGCGAGCCCCGAGCTCCCCGCGGGGATCGTCCCCACTAGGCTCACCAGCGACAACGGCTCGAACCCGTCGACAGCGGTCAGGTCAATCTCGGCGTAGTTCTGCACGTAGTCGGTTGACCATTTGCTTTCCCACCGTTCCACGAACCCCCGGAACAGCGGGTAGTAGACGCTGTTGAAGAACGCCCGGACCCGGATCTGGCGGAGTGGGACGACGTTCGGGGCGTAGGGGCTCAATGTGTTAGCCGGGTCGTAGGCGCGCACCTGGTCTTTCAGGACGAGGGTGGCGGTGCCAGCCTGGACTTGGTCGAGTTCGTACTGGCGGCCCCGGCTGATGTGGCATTCCCGCACGTCGGCGCTGATGTCGGTCCAGGTGAGCGTGGTCGGTACAACCGCGGCGGCCGCATAATGCGCCGCCACCTGCCCCGCCGATAGACCGACATTCCAGAGCGAGATCTCGTCGGCCTGCATCCCCGTGAACGACGTCGCACCCACCACCCCAACCAGCTCGAGCGCGAACATCTCGTTCGGGCCGGTCGCGTCCGGAGTGCCCGTCTCTGTCTGTGCCGCGATCACCCCGACAGCGGTTGTTTCCAGCGCCATGCCTTGCGCGTCGGCGCGCTCGGTCCCCGGGGTTTCCGTCCAGGTTCTCACGGAGGAAGCGGCGAAGAACGCTGCCACCAGCGTGTTGCTATACGCCGGCGTCAAACCGGCAGAGATCGAGGTGCTGGAGTTACCAGCGGATGCGGTTACACCGGTCGCGCCGACAGCCGAGAACGCGGCGATCATGCCGGTGATCTCTGAGATGGCGCTGCCGATCGTCCACGTGTAGGTTGCGCCACCAGCCGCGTCCGCTCCGGTCGCGATCTTCCCGTACATGAACAGCTGGAAGCTGCCGCTCGACCCGGGGCTCGTGCCCAGCAGCGTCCACCCCGCCGGGGGGGTACAGCTGTTGCCGTTGTTCGGGCGGATCGCGGCCACCAGATAGTCGCCGGTGACGGTGCCCGCCGGTGTGCTGATCGCAATCGACGTTCCCAAACCGCTGGTCGCGACCGGCCCCGACGCGCCCCGCCACCCCGGCGAAGCGGTGCTGTCATCGGTGCGGGCGACCGTCAACGGAAACGTGGTCGCGCTGATCCCCGAGCTATACGTGGTGGTCGCGTCCTGCACCTGGTTCAAATAGATCTTCAGGTTGGAGCCGTCATACACACATGCGATGTGGTACCAGGTCGCGGTTGACAACACCGACGCGGAAACCAGGGTAGTGACAGTCGAGCCGCTCCTCACTGAGAACTGCAACTTCCTGTCGGTGCGAAGCTCGAGCCAGTAGGAGCGTGTTTTCCCAACAACGGTTCGCGTCGTGCCGGGTGCGGCGGAGAACTGCAACCACAGCTCCAGCGACATCACCCCCGTCGGAGACATTGAGGGGGCGTCCGGCACCGTCCCGTCCTGCGTCGTCCCGTTAAACAGCAATGCCTGATCCGAATCCCCCGCCAACGCCCCCGCCACTAGTGTTGGGGTTGCGTCGAGAGTCATCGTGTTACCGGCCCCGGCAAGATCACCCAGGGAAGTGGTGTTATTCATCCGCCAGTACGAGGTTGGGTTGTCCGCCAAAACCGTGTTCTGGTAGCCGGCGAGGTCGATCGGGTTGTTCGGGAACGCCACCTCCACCACCAGCGTTGCCGGGGTCGCCGCGGTGAGGGTGGGGATGAAGCGGGCGGAGCCGAGACCGAGGACGATGTTGCCCGGCCGCGAGTCGGTG
>WNFY01005007.1_pt1 | contig 22200 bp, 12 predicted proteins | sample 5400091 | NCBI WGS metagenome assembly WNFY01 (sample SAMN13153364, study PRJNA577476) | soil metagenome | isolation source: 60 cm soil or saprolite under grassland replicate 1 | place: USA:California | collected 2016-06-15
TACCGATTCTGCGGGGTCAAGTACAAGTGCATCGCAGAAGGTGTTTGTCTTTTTTTAACCAAGCGTCAGTCCGGACGGCCCTGGAAACCTCGGGGCCGCCCGGAAATTCAGTCCTTGATGGCGGCGCTCCGAGCTGCGTTGAGATAATATGATTCCGTGCGAGTGCCGGCTCAAGCATATTTCTCGCGGGCCGCGACGCGTGGTTTGTTATTCGTCATCGCCCTGCTGCTCCCACTTCTTGCCAGCGCGCAGTCGGCCACCCCTTCGCGCGCCATTGCTCTGGAAAAACAAGACAAATGGGCAGAGGCCGAGCAAGTCTGGCAGTCGGTCACTCGCCGCAACCCGAAGGACGCGGGAGCATTCGCCAGCCTGGGCGTGGTACTCTCCCGGCAGGAAAAGTATGCGCAAGCTGTTTCGGCATACAGGCGGGCTTTGTCCCTGGAGCCTAAACTCCCCGGCGTCGAGCTCAACCTGGCATTGGCAGAATTCAAGCAGGGACATCTTGCCGCGGCGATTCCTGCTTTTCAGAATGTCCTGGCCGCAGACCCTTCCAACTTACAAGCACGCACCCTCCTTGGCCTGGCGGGCCAACCCGAGAACGCGGAGTTGCACCAGGTGCTTGCTCAAAGCTGCATGGCTGCCAAGCAGCAGCAATGCGCTCTGGACGAGTTCCGCTGGTTGCTAGAGCGGAACCCCGACTCCGCTTCGGTGCATGTATTGATGGGCCAGGCGCTGGACGGGCTGGATCGAACTCCGGAGGCAATCGCCGAATTCCAGGCGGCTGAGCGCATCTCGCCGAGCGAGCCGAACCTGCATTTTGGACTTGGGTACCTGTACTGGAAGTCGCAACAGAATGACGAGGGGGAAAGGGAATTCAAGCGTGAGCTCGCGCTCAATCCGAAGCATGCCCAAGCCATGGCATATCTGGGGGATATCGAAATGAAGCGCGACCATGCGGACCAAGCTTTATCGTGGCTGCGCCAGGCGATCGCTATCCAGAACGATCTTCGAATTGCTTACCTGGATTTGGGGATCATTCTCGCCAAGCAAAAGCTCTACAAGGATGCGGCAGCGGCATTGCAGCAGGCGATCAAGCTCGATCCGGCGCAGTCTGATGCTCACTACCGCCTGGCCACTGTCTACAAAGCCATGGGCAGGGCAGGGGACGCAGAAACAGAATTCGCCAAGGTTCGCGAGCTTCAGCCCGGTTCCGCTAAACAATAGGGATTTAGGGCGAGCTTAGCGATGTCGCGACCCAACTATTTCCGCCTTGCCAACCCAGCCAGGTTCCACTAAAGTAGCGGCCAACCTTTGGCGTTGGTTCTTCCCCCGAGCCTGTACTCTTCAAGTTTGCACAAATTGGGCTGAAAATCACGCTTTTACTAGTGACGTCGCACCCCAGCGTGCGGGAGGGATTGGCCAATGATTGGGCAGGTAATCGGAACCTATAAGATTCTGGAAAAAATCGGTGAAGGCGGCATGGGCGTGGTCTACAAAGGCATGGACATTGGCCTGGAGCGCGCGGTTGCCATCAAAGTCCTCACTCCCGATTTCGCCCATAACCCAGAGCTCATCGAGCGGTTTCGCGCTGAGGCGAAAGCTCAGGCCAATCTTAATCACACCAACATCACGACTCTCTATGCCTTTCTCCAGAGCGAAGGCCAATGCCTGATCGTCATGGAATACATCGAGGGAGAAACTTTCGAAGACTTGCTGGTACGGGGAGGCAAACTGCCCTGGCAAGATGCGGTTGCGCTGACCCAGCAAGCCTTGCATGGCCTGGGCTTCGCTCACCGCATGAACATTATTCACCGCGACATCAAGCCCAGCAATTTGATGCTCACAAAAAATGGCGTGGTGAAGATTATGGACTTTGGAATCGCCAAGGCGTTGGGAGGCACCACCAAAACCCGCACCGGCCTTCAGATGGGGACGCCGCAGTATATGTCTCCCGAGCAGATTCGCGGGCGCCAGGTAGATGCGCGTGCGGACCTCTACAGTCTGGGAATCACGTTGTACCAGCTTTTGAGCGGTGATCTTCCGTTCCAGTCCGACAGTGACTACGAGTTAATGAGCGCGCACATCAACACCCCTCCCCCGGCGCTCACGGATATTCATAAGGAGGTTCCGGTAGGGGTGGAGCAGTGCGTGCGCAAGGCGTTGGCCAAGGAGCCGGAAGGCAGGTTTCAAAATGCTGAGGAGTTCGTAAACGCCTTGGACCACGCGGCACGATCATCCGAGGACTTACTCGAAACACAAGTAGAACTTTCTCCTCAGCCGGGATTCCAGCCCGGCGCGCAGAGCTTGAGGAGAAAGACCGTCATAGAAAGCTCAACGCCTTATCGCCCGAAGACGATCATCGAAACTCCGATTTCACGGACCCCGATTCCGGCACCGTCGGTAACTCCAACTCCAGCGCCCGCCGCTATTCCAGGCAAGAAATCGCCGATGGTTCCTGTCCTGGTAACAGCTCTGGTCGTAGCTGCAATTGCAGGTGTGGCATGGTGGAAATATTCGAAACCGTCACCGCAGGTGATAGCAACGGTTGTGAATTCACAAAACGGTGGGCAGCCGAAGGGACCAAACGGTACGGGACAGCCGACTCAAAAGCCCGGGGGCACTCAACCGGTGCAGTCACCGATTCATTCAACGACTCCCCCGATTGTGTCGCGGCCAACGGAACGCCCGGTTGCCGCTCCCGCGAATCAAGCCAAGGCGAATCTGATCGTGTTATGCACGCTGGATTGCGTATGGACGCTCGACGGACAACCCCAGGGCCAGTTGGCTGCGGGAAGGCCAGCCAACGCCAAGATCAGTCTCGGGGAACATATGATCACGGCGACCACCGTAGACGGTGTTGATTCCCATGACGCGACCGTGAATGCGGTGGCCGCGATGCAGAATGTTCCCGCAAGAATGGATTTGGCTACCAAACGATATCAACGGCAACAGGCGGAATTATTGCAGCAACGCCAGCAGCAACAGCAGGCAGCCCAGGAAGCCATTCGCCAGCGGCAGCAGCAGGCGGCTCAGCAGGCCCAGCCGCGGATTCCGATCCAGACGCCAGCCCAGAGTCCCCAGGCCATGACTGCTGCGATCACCAGTCCGTGCCAAATTCCGGCCTTGCACCAGGTCTATCGCAGTGTCGGAAATAACGCCCAATACCGCTTCACCATTAATTGCGATCATGCCGACATATTCGAAGCGCAAAATAATCGCGTGGTTGCGGACTTAACGGCGAAGAAGGGGAAGTGGGTGGGCACTAGTCCGCTGTCTCCATGCGGCGCTCGCGGGAAATTTGAAATCTTATCCGTATCGCAGGACCGGATCGAAGCCCGCTTCGAGGTACCGAACCCTGCCAACCACACGTGTACGAATGGTGTGTTTCTGGCGTTCCCCAGTTGGGCCGTGACCTCGTTTATTGTCCAATGAATGGCTTGGGGGAATGGCGACCTGCCAGGAACCGGGGCTAGTATGAAGATCGTGCGCGAGTACATCGATCCTTCGCTCCTCTGAGTATCACAGCCAGGTCATGTCGCAAAATGACTGGACAGAGTACCGGGCGGGTTCGAGATAATAGCGAGACATTCGTAGGGCAAAAATCAGCAGGCGAAATTCTTGGCAGAGATAAATCCAGATACCACGGAAAACCAGAAGAGCGAGCGCCAGGTCGGAAACTATGCCCTTGAGCAGAAGCTCGGCGAAGGCGGCATGGCGGAAGTGTGGAAGGCCCGTCATCTTCTGCTGGGCACTCACGTGGCCATCAAGTTCTTATCTGCGGGCTACGGCGGGATCGCGGACGTAGAGCAGCGTTTCCTGGGAGAGGGGAAGAAGCAGGCGCGGCTTTCCCACCCCAATATCGTTTCCGCATATGACTTCATGTATATCGACGGGCGCAGCTACCTGGTCATGAAGTTCATTGAAGGCGAGAGCTTGGATGAGTTGCTGTTTCGTCTTCAGGCTCCGATGCCGTTGGCCCAAGTCCAAGCGATTTCCACCGACGTCCTCCACGCGCTCCAGTACGCGCATTCGCAGAATGTGGTGCACCGCGACATCAAGCCCTCCAACATCATGATCGAGAAAGGCGAGCGCGCGTTAGTCATGGATTTTGGTGTCGCCATGGTGGTCGGCGAGAAGCGCGTGACCCGCATCGGGATGGCCATCGGCACTCCTCATTACATGAGCCCGGAACAGATTCTGGGGACCGCAGACATCGACCGCCGCACCGATATCTACAGCTTTGGCTGTGTCCTCTACCAGATGCTTACCGGCAAAGCCCCGTTTGAGGCCGCCGAGGGTGAGGATGACACGGAATTCGTCATTCAGGATAAACACGTGCGGCAGCAGCCAGTCCCGCCCCGGCAATGGAATCCCTATATTCCACAGCACATCGAACGGGCAACCCTGAAATGCCTGGAAAAAAAAGCAGCCGAACGGTTTGGTTCCTGCCAGGAGGTGCTGACCGCTTTGACGGCGGCGCCATCTGCTCCGGAAATTCTGCCGGGCGCCCAGACTGTGATTGAAACGATTCCTGCACCTGCCAAAACCATCATCGAGCCACCGCCTAAGATGGACGTCGAGACCACCCGCACGCCGAGAAAGACGCTCATCGAAGCCGCGCCAGCTGGATCGGCCACGGCTATAGACGCTGCTGGTGGAGCGCCACCGCCCGCGCCGGAAGCTCAGGTACCGCGTTCCGTTGCGCCGGCTCCTTCGCCAGTTCCCGTCACTGCACTTGCGCCAAAGCCGGCGAAAGACTTGTCGATTCTCTGGATAGTGGGCACCGCGGTGGTGTCGGCGAGTTTACTCGGAGGAATCTATTGGTACCTGCACCGGCCGAAACCGGAACCAGCGCCGATTGTGAATCCAACCCCGGCGCCCGCGCCGGAGCCGGGTCCGGTCACGCCAAAGCCGGAGCCGGGCCGGAGAGACGCGCAGCATCCTGACGACCAGCCGCCGGTGAATCCTCCGGTTACCAAACCGGATGACAATCCTGCAAAGCCAGAGCAGCCCGTGGCCCCCACACCGCAGCCGCCGATTTCGCATACGCCGTCGGACAGTCAAACGCCACCTGAGGCCACTCCGGCTCCAAAGCCTGCGCCTGTGACGCCGCAGCCGGCTACACCGGGTACTCCGCAACCGCATTATGCCAGCGAAGGAAATTTAATCTGGTCCGGGCAAGTCGACAAGAATCAGGTCATCCAGATTTCGGGCGCGGGTGTGAATATCGGTTCCGTCTCCGGCGATCCCTTTCCCGGTGGTGGTGTGCCCATTGAAGTATCGCTCAACAGCAACAAGTTTGCGGTGGTTGGCCAACCCAATCCCCTAAACCAGTTTTCGCAAATATCGCTGCGCAGCACGATCAAGGGAAATATTGTGGTCGTGATCCATTGGAAGGTTTTACCCAGCGAATGAATTTACAGGACAGGAGAATCGAAATGCAGTCGTACAGGAAAGCCGCCGTAGCCGCCGCTCTTATTCTGCTGGGTTTGCTCCCCGCAGTCGCCCAAGCGCCCCATTTCAAGGACACGCCTTTTACCGTGAAGCTGACCTCGCCGCTGAGCACCAAGACCAGCCAGAAAGGACAGGAAGTGACGGCACAGGTGGTCTCGCCTCCTCAATACAAGAACTGGTTCATGATTGGGCAAGTTGATAACGCCAAGAGTAGCGGCTCCATGACCAAGACTTCGGAGCTCCGGTTCAGCTTCCACAAGCTGGCGAACCCTAATGGATCGATTCAGTATCCGGTAACAGCCAATGTGACCTCGTTTACCAATTCTAAAGGTGTGCAAAACGCGGATGAAGAGGGCCAGATCGTGGAAAAGAAAAGCAGCGCTAAGAAGGCGGCGATCATCGGCGGACTGGCAGGCGCGGGGATCGGCGCTTTAGCCGGAGGTGGAAAGGGCGCCGCCATCGGAGCCGGAGCCGGAGCCGGAGCAGGATTGTTGTTTGCCACTTTCGGAGTCAAAGGGCCGACCATTACCTTCGAGGCCGGCAGCGAATTCGGATTGTCGGTAACGTCTCAAGCACAGAACGCGAATTAATTCTTTGGCCGCAGACTGGTGCGGATTTCTCATCCCCGCCAATCTGCCACTGCTTTTCAGCTTGTCGCCTTTTCCGATTGTGCGGGCTCTGCCGCAGCCTCGCCGGATTGCGGTTTGATTGCGATGAACGTGAAATAGGTCGACCCCGCGCGAACGGTGGCGTAATTTCCCAGCGAGTGAAATTGCTCCTCGATCGGGGTCCCGTTCAAATCCGTGCCGGTCATGCTCACCATGTCACCGAGCACAAAATTCTGCCGGTAGGTGATGTGGCTGTTGCGACCTGACATGGTCTGGTCTTCAGGAATACAAATCTCGCAATCCTTGTCACGCCCAATAAAGTTGCGGCCTTCGCGGACCGGGAACAGCTGTCCTTCAGGGCTCCAGCTATAAGTGACCAGGATGCCGACAATCTTTCGGCCCGGCAGGGTCGGCGGCACACTCTGATCGCCGTCAGGGACAGAACGGAAGACGGTATTTGCACGCGGGCGTCCACTGCCTCCGCCCGGGTTGACCGGCTCGGGTGGGCGCGCCGGCGCAGGCTTTTCAAGCCGGGTTGGATCGTGCCCCGTCGCGCCGCGAGACCCTTCCACCATGGTTGGAGTGCGGACCGGAGGGGCAGGCGCCGGAGTCCGAGCTGAGCCTTCCTGTTTGCAGTAAACACACTCGGTCCAGGTCGGATCCATGGTGTGCTTGCCAGCGGGACAGGTTTTGGCGCCAGCCTGCTGGAGCGGCGAGGCACATTGCTTGCAGAATTTGGCGGTATCGATATTGTCAGTTCCACACTTCGAGCAGGCTTTCATCGCGGTGTTCCTTTCGCTACGAATTCAGTGGCTAACTTCGCATTCAATCAAGTGCTGCAATTCAGTCTTGCGGGGAATCTGTTTTAGCACCTTGAGGATTGCCGGCCGACGGTTTTGGTACGGGCTTGCCCGACGGACGCGCGGCTTTCCACTGGCTCTTTAGGCCCGTCTCTCGTTTCTCAAGGCTGGGCTGCGCGCCCTGTGCCGAACTCAAACTGCCCTGTTGCATCTTCAATTTCTTCTCCGTCTCATCGAGAAGACGCTTTACCTTGTCCAGTCTCGCCGTGCGCTCCGTCGAATTCTTACCCTGAGGAGTCGCTGCGATGGGCTTGGGCAAATCGGTGTCTGCCTGATTGAGATCGTTGTCCAACTCTTTCGAGGCCGTCACGATGTCGACAAACTGCTTGTCGATCTTGCCCAGCTCTTTCTTGAGGTTTTGTCGATCTTTTTTCAAGGCATCCGGCTTGCTCTCCTCGTCTTGCAGGCCATCCAGATCGTTCAGGTCTTTGGCAACCGCTTCTTGTCCAGCCTTCGCGTTGCCACGAAGCGTGGATACCCCAGTCCGTAAGCTCTTAATTCGCTCGGCAAGTTGGCCCACAGCGGGATCAGGCGTGGGGACGGGAATTGGCCCAGGAGGCTTGCGCAGCCAGTACACGACTCCAGCCGCAACCAGTAGCACGGCAACAGAAATCAGTATCCACCGCCCTCGCGAGGGTGGCGATGCCAGCGCCGGAGTGGTCCCGGGGTCGGTTTTTCGCGTGCGCCTGCGTGTCCCATCGCCCATGCACAGAACCTGCACCGTAATGTTGTCATTGCTGCCTGCGGCCAGTGCGACCTGTACCAGCTTATTGGCGCATTTTGTCGGATTCGGGTTCTGGGCCAGTGTCCTGTCAATATCTTCGGCGTTGGCGAATCCAGAAAGGCCGTCCGAACAAAGGACGATGCAGTCCCCGTCGAGCAGAGGGATTGGATTCGAGATGTCGACCTGCAAGTCGGTGGTATGTCCGATGGCGCGGGTCAAGACGCTGGCGTCGGGATGATTGCGCGCGCTGGCTTCGTCGAGCGCATTGCTGTCAATGAGCAACTGCACTTGCGTGTGATCTTTGGTCAACTGAGTCAGGGTGTTGTTGCGGCGTAAATAAACCCGGCTGTCGCCGACGTGCGCGGTGGTGAGCTCCATCCCGTTCGGCGTATCGCGCAATAGAGCGACCACGACCGTCGAACCCATGCCTTCAAATTCAGGATTACCGGAGCGGCCCTTCTCCATCACCTCGAGATTGGTCAGACGCACCGCGAGGGTAAGCGCATCCTGGGGCGGGGAAGATGGCGGCGCCGCCAGCAGATGCCGGCTGAATGCCTCCGTCACCATACGCGACGCCTCGGCTCCGCCGCGATGCCCACCCATGCCATCGGCGACGAGATAAACCGCGCCAAATGGCGAGTTGAAGCCGGTCATACGATCCTGGTTCTGCTCCCGCTGTCCGGTTTCGCTGACTGCGCCCACACCGATGGCAAGAGTTCGTGGAGCGGGGTTGGTTGGTTGATCGCTCATGAAATTTACCTTGCCCCCGCCGGCTGTTTTAGCGTCACCTTCGCCAACCGGTTCACGGCGTTGGCCATAATGCCAATCATGACCGGGGTGAGGATCAAAATGTCCAGGATCCAGGTCAGGAACTGGGTTCCGAAGGAAAATAAAATTGCCAGGTAAAAATGAAAGATGCAAAACGCGATGTAGAACCCGACGGGCTGCGGTTGTTCCGATGAATCAACCTGCTTTACGTGCCGGTTGAAATCCTGGGCAAAACCGACATACGCATTCCAAACCCAGTAGAGATTGTAGAACGGAACGAACATGAAGCCCACGGCCCGGCCCGGCGTGGTTCTAGCCTGACTCGAAGGCAGCGCCGCCCAGGTCTTATAAAGCATGCGCAGCAACACAATGTTCGACAGGATAACGCCGATCAGGATCATCGCCTGAGCGTTGCTCCTACCGCCGTCCTCAAAGGTAAATGGGACCCAGAGCAAGCCAACGATGATGGCTGCGATTACGTTCCCGACGACCGAAACGGTTTTGACTGGTTCTGAAGTCACCGCAGGCTTGGGCCGCGGAATCGGCGCAGGATCAGGTTTGGGCGGACCCGGTTTCTCAGTCTCAATGCCCTCCAATGCGCGTACAAATGATCCACAACCAGCAAAGCGGTCCTGAGGATTCGCCGACAAAGACGAAAGCACAATGCGTTCCAGGCGCACGGGAATCGCCGGGTTATATTGTCGGGGAGAAACCGGAGGTTCATGCAGGCGCTTGGCGATCATGGTGTATTGCGCCTCTTTGGAATCGTTGCTTTGGGGATAGGGCTGGCGTCCAGTCAGCATTTCATATAGAACGCAGCCGAAGCTGTACACGTCGCTCAAATGTGTAATTTTTAAAGGTGTCTGGATCTGTTCCGGGCTCATGTAGTAGCGCGTACCGATGACCTGCTCGTAGGTGGTCAGTCGGGGACGCCCGAGGGCCAGCGCGATACCGAAATCCCCCAGGTACGCGCGATCCCCATCCAGCAGAATATTGGAGGGCTTGACATCGCGATGAATCACGCCTTTTTGGTGGGCATAGTCCAGCGCAGACAAGATTTGCCTCGAAATGTTCAGCGCCTCAGGAATGGGCAGAGGTTTCCACCCAAGTCTGTCCAGCCGATCTTCCAGCGAGCCGCCGGAAATGTATTGCATGACCAGATAGAAATTGCTCTCCTGCTCGAAGAAATCCAGGATGGGCACGATACAGGGGTGTTTCATCAGTTGGTGCTCGCCACCCTCGCGCAGAAAGCGGGCTCGCAGCTGCGAATCATCTCCTGCTTGCGAGGAGATGGTTTTCAGAGCCACCAGCTTGCCGTCGCGATCATGGGCGCGCCACACTTCGCTCATACCGGTCTGGCCGATCAGTTCGACCAATCGATAGGACCCGAGCCGCCGGCCGCTTACCAATTCGCTCATAGGCCAGCGCCCTCACGTTCGATCAGTTGAATCGTGAACGTGGATCGTCCGACTTGTATGCGGTCACCCGGCCGGAGAAGGTGGCGCTTCTCTGTCACCCGTTCACCATTGACTCGCGTGCCGTTGGTAGATTTGTAGTCGTAGACGCCTAAGACCTCGTGTTCAAAAATCAGGCAGGCATGATTTCCGGAAACCGTCGGATCATCGGCTATCCGCAGGTGGTTGTTCTCCAATGCACCAATCCAAAACTCGGCCTGGGTTACAGCGAATTTCTGTCCCGGGGCAAAGCCCTGTTCGCAGATCAACCAGGCGGTCGGCTTCTCCGGCGAAGGGACAGGGAAGCGGGCGATCATCTTGGTCTTGGCACTGATGCGATGCCCCACAGTGTCATAAGGTGTCGGAAACACCTTCCGAGGCGCAACTGGCTCCGGAACCGGCACGCCGGTGGAATGCTGTTCGGGCCGGCGCTTGAAGGCGAGCACAATCAGCACAGCCAAAAGCAAAACCGCCGCCCCGCTGCCTGCCCAGACGACATGCCTCATATACAACGGAATAGCGAGGGGAAGGGTGAAAGCGACCTCCGCCTGCGAGACTGTTCCATCATGGTTCCATATGACCTGAAGGCGATGGCTGGTCCCGTCGGCGGGCAGGCCGTCCAAACGAAAACTCAGTACCGGGGTGTTCTTCAGCCGCTGGATGCCGCTGCTTACTAGGCGATCAAGTTCTTCATTATTTCTGGCTTCGCGGAACTGGCCGCCGGTTTGCGACGCCAGTTGTGCAAGCCCTTGTAGATAGACAGGGTTGGATCGCGTAAGGCCGACGGCATCAATCAGAACGTGGCGTTGCTGCGCTGCGGCAATCACATCCTGTTCGGTGTGACTCGATCCTTCATCGTGGCCATCCGAAATAACGATGATGCGTTGGCAAAGCGGGGTCGCCGGGAAATGTTCAATAGCGTCGAAAAGCCCGTCCCACAACCGGGTCAGACTTCCGCGGGCGTCGAGTTTGACCAATGCGCTGCGCACATCCGCGCGCGAATTTTCCCAACTGACTTCCCACCGGCCGTCGTCGGCGACCGTCTGGATGGCAATCTTGTCTTCCGGATCGGCATCAGCCACGAATTTGGTGAGCCCCGATCGCACAGCATTTAGGGGAGCGCCTTTCATGCTGCCGCTGACATCGATAGTGACCGATACCGCCATGCCGTAGCGCGTCGAAGCCAGGCTTTGCAGCCTGGTCGCAACCGCGGATGACCCGTTGTCTGCTTTTACGCTGAACGCCCCGGCAGAGACCGACGACTGGTCGGCCGTGGGAGGGACCTCGACCTGAATCTGAAGATCGGGATATTGGGGGGAAGCCCCGCCATCAGGTCCACGTGTATACACCGGTCCGGCATGGATCGATGCGGGCGGAGCGCCGGCAGACTGTCCCCTCAGGGACACTGCCAGCGCAGCCAACGCGATCAAGGTTGACAAAGGACGCATCACCAATATCCGGTGTTATCTCCGCGGCGGTTTCGGCGCCAGCGGCATGTGCTTGTAGGTTTGTTGCATCGCCAAAAATTGCTGCGACTGTACGACCAGGGGAACGGTGATTCTGACTGAACTCAATTCGCGCTGGATTGCCGCTGCCCGGTCCGCCGATGACGGATGGTCCGACAACATTACGTCAAACGGAGTCTGTCCCCGCTCGTTCTGTTGCATACGAGTGAAGAATTTCAACAGCCCGTTGGGATGCCAGCCCGCGCGCAACATCTCGTAGAAGCCCAACATGTCAGCCTCGGACTCGTTTTGCCGGCTGTACCTCAACTCTGCCAGCATCACGATCGGGCCACCCATGGCAGCGATAATGTTGGCAATCACGTCATTGTTAAGCAGGAGGTTTTTCTTGACCCGCTCAAACAGGTTGTGGGCCATGAAGTTGAGTACCAGCTGATTGGTGGTATGTCGGGCAACCACATGCCCCACCTCGTGCGCCATGGCTCCCACCATCTCATTCTCATCCTGGACATATTCCAGAAAACCCCGCTGAACGTAGAGAAAACCCCCGGGAATAGCGCAGGCGTTCACCTCCGAGGTGTTGACCACCTTGACCTGATACGGCCAGTGCGGCCGCTGCGAGGCATCCCCCAGCTTGCGAATGATCCGGTTCAGGTATCCGTCGATGGCCGGATCATGCAGGATCTCGACCTTCTTCTCATATTCGGCGGAAAACTTGCGGCCCAGGGCAATTTCCTCTTCTTCGGTCAGATCGTTATAGGGCTTGTCACGAACCTGGGGCTCCACAGCCTGCAACAGTGCTGGCGAGACCAAAGCCGCGGTCCCCACGAACCCGGCAATTCCGACGAATTTGCGGCGACTTAGTTCTTTGGTGTTCAAAGATTTTTCCCCTTTATGTCTGTGTAAGCGAAATCCCCGCGAAGTTCTGCTCAAAAATGGGTACATCATAGTTCAGAAAGAGTTCGGGCGGTAAATTTTTGACAGTTTCACGCGCCATGCGCAATCTGTGCTAGGATTCCACACACTTTCTGCCGCTTATGTCTGATTTCGCGTCTGTATCAAAGACATCGTGGACCATCGGCAAGGCGCCCGGCTGCGACCTGGTGGTCGCCAAAGACGTCGTTTCTCAAGAACACTGCCGGCTGAGCGTCGACGGGGATAAGTACATCCTGGAAGACCTCGGCTCGACCAATGGGACCTTTGTCAATGGATTTCGCCTGGAACCTAATACCCCCGTCTATATCTCCAAAACCGATCGGCTCACGCTGGGGCAAAACCTGGCCATGCCGTGGCCAGATTCAGGCTCAAGGCCACAGCCTCCGCCATCTCGAGACAGGGGTGCGTCGAGTCAGGTTTTAAACATCGGACGTTCTCCGGATTCAGACATCCAGCTGGACTATCCCATGATCTCCTGGGAACACGCCCGGATTACTCAGGTTGGAGACCAGTGGATCATCGAAGACCTGCACTCCAGCAATGGCACCTCACTGAACCAGATTGACAATAAGATTCAGCGGTCGACCCTAGAGCCGACCGACGACATTTATCTCGGTTCCTACAAGATCTCCGCCAGCCGAATTCTGAAGGAGCAGCACTTTACCCAGGGAGCAGGCGTCTTTGAGCGGGTCCGCTTCCAGGGAAACCGGATGGTCCTTGGGCGCGACCCCTCGGTCGAATTCCCTCTGAACTATCCCATGATTTCCTGGCACCACGCGGCGCTGGAGCGGGCCGGGGATGCAATCTATGTGGAGGACCTGGGATCGCGCAACGGAACCTACGTCAACGGAGTGCGGATCAGCAGCCGGACTCTGGTGCGCACCGGCGACGAGATCGGCCTGGGCAGCTTCCACTTCCAGCTCCTCGAAGACGGAGCGCTGGCCAAGCGCGAGTACATCGGCAACGTCACCATCGAAGTGAACTCTGTGGCGGTGAATGCTCCTAATGGGGACCGATTGCTGGATTCGGTCTCACTGACAGTATTCCCCTCGGAACTGGTTGCGCTCATGGGGCCTGCGGGAGCCGGGAAAACAACGTTCCTGAAGGCCATCAACGGCTACACGCGGCCGGCAGCGGGCAGAGTCCTGTTCAATGGCGCAGATCTATACCAGTTTTATGACCGCTTCCGTTTGCAGATGAGCTACGTACCCCAGGATGATATCGTCCATGCGCAGTTGACCGTGCGCGAGGCGTTGTACTTCAGCGCCAAGCTGCGCACCGATTTGAAGGACGATGAAATCGAACAACGCATCGATAAAGTGCTGACCAGCCTGGAAATTCAAGACAAGAAAAATACCATCATCGGATCACCTGAAAAGAAGGTCCTCTCCGGCGGACAGCGCAAGCGGGTCAACATTGCGATGGAGTTGATCGCGGCTGCGCCAGTGATTTTCCTGGACGAGCCGACTTCTGGGCTGTCTTCTTATGACGCCGAGAATGTAGTTCGGGTGTTGAAGAAGCTGTCCACCGAAGGCAACACCATCATCACCACCATCCATCAGCCAAGCCTCGATATTTTCAAGCAGTTCGACGCCTTGATCATGATCTCCCGCGACCGCGGCGGGCGTGGCGCTCTGGCCTACTTTGGCCCGGCTCACCCGGATTCGATCGAGTTCTTCGATCCCGCTGGCGCGAAGGCAGCCCAGACCCAGCCTGGCAAAGACCTGAGTCCGGAAATGCTGCTGAGCGGACTGGCCAAGAAACCGACCGCGGATTGGGTCGGGACTTATGAGCAGTCGCGCTATAAGAAACTCTTTGTTGCCGATCGTTCCGGCAAGGTCCCCTCCACTCCGGATAAGTCCGCGGAAAAAGATGCGGTCCGCAAGTTCGGTTTTGGCCAATGGTGGACGCTGGTGCGGCGCAACATCCTGGTCAAAGCCCGTGATCGGGCGCAAGGGACCATTCTCCTGGTGCAAGCGCCGCTCTTTGGCTTATTACTGGGCGTGGTTTTCGGGTCTTTGGAATTTTCCAAGTTCGCGGATTGGCCGAAGACGGTGAGGCACGCGGTGGGTCTGGAATTCCTGCTGGTGGTGGCCGCTGTCTGGTTTGGATGTAATAACGTAGCTCGGGACATCGTGGGGGAGTGGACGGTTTTCCAACGCGAGCGAATGGTCAGCTTGAAACTGCCGTCGTACGTCTTTTCGAAGCTGGCGGTCTCCGCTGTGCTCAGTCTATTTCAATGCCTGGTATTGCTGGGAATCGTCACGCTGATGTGCCATTTGAAAGGGAACTTTCTATCTTCGTTGGGAATTCTCTACTTATCGGCTCTAGTTGGGACGGCAATTGGCCTTTGCGTTTCCGCCCGCACCTCAACCACTGAAGCCGCCATCGCGATGCTCCCGCTCATCCTGCTGCCGGTGATCGCGCTCGGGGGCGGGCTCAATCCTATCTATGAAGCCGACGGGACTTCGAAACCCATCCAAAAGATCGCCAGCATTACGCCATCAAGATGGGCCTTCGAAGCCAATTTACTTCTTGAGTCCAAGGAACATTCACATGGCGTCTCTCCGGATTATGATCCAGAGCAACAGTGCCAGGACATTGCTTCGATACAGATTCCGGTCTACGTTCCCGAGCCAACGCCGGATTGTAAACCGGCTGATCCACCGGCCAAGGAAAACCGCACTCCGCTGCGGATTTCTTTCGCCGTGCTCGGCGGCATGCTGGTGTTCTGGACCGGGACCGCTCTTATTTTCTTGAAGATGCGGGACATCCAGTAGATTTTCGAAAGTTTGCGCGTTTTCCGGGGAAAATTACGCTTACACACTTAGGATGCCTACGCCCCAATCTCAATCCAATTCTCTAGTCGTTTCCGTCGGTGTGCAGACCAATGTCGGCAAGGAGCGCACCGAAAATCAGGACCGTGTTACCCGCGCAGCAACTCCTTTTGGAGACTTGTTTGTCGTCGCCGATGGCGTCGGCGGCCACCAGGGGGGATCCGACGCCGCGCAGATGGTGGTGGATGGATTTGCCAAGTTTCTGAAGGCCAATGGCAATCTGCCCTTGCCTGAGGCTCTACAGCAGGCGGTTCGAGCCATCACCTCCGCTCTACAACAACGCTCGGCAGTTCATCCCGAGCTGCGGGGAATGGGTTCCACCGTCGTTCTGTGCGTGGTGAATGGCAATCACGCCACTTATGCACACGCTGGTGACAGCCGTGTCTATCTCGTCCGTGATCACAAGGTCAGCCAGTTGACGCGCGACCATTCCGTCATGGAACGGATGGTATCCCAGGGCATTTTGACTCCAGCCCAGGCGCGCGAGCACCCAGACTCGAGTGTGCTCACCAGGGCGATTGGGCAATCGTCCGAGACGTCCCTTGATATTGCTGAAATTACTTTGCAGCCGAACGATGCTCTATTGCTTTGTTCCGACGGACTCTGGGGATACGCCAAGCACGAAGAGATGGAAGCCATCGCAACCTCGGAGAGTCTTTCACCGAGCGCAGTCGCCTCCGCTTTGTTGAGCCTCGCCCTGGAGGGCGGCGGCGGGGACAACGTGAGTATTCAATTCCTTCGGTTTCAGGCAGTCAAATCGGCGAAGAGTTCCAGATCCTTGCTGGGAATGCCGATGGGGAAAACGATTTCGTTGGCCGCGATAGGAACAATCATGGCCGCCGCCACGGTTGGGATGTACATCTCGAATCACAACCTGGCCAAGCCTAATGTGGATTTGTCCAGCGAAACTGCCCCGGCCCAGGGCGCGGTTCCTCGCGACCAGAGCGCCAAGCCGGCCGAGCACAAAGACAAAGTCCCGACCGCACCCGCCCCGCAAAACACCAAGCCAGCGGCAGAAAAAGGCGGAGCGACAAAGACCAAGATTGAAGTCATCGTCATCGAAGGACCCGACAGGTACCCGGTGGAGTGGGCTGGGAGCCTGAACCAGATCGATGGAGTGACCACGTCAAGGCGGACTGGAGAAAAGCTTTGCCTGGATTTGGGGCTGGACAGCGCCATCCTCTTTCATTCCGGGAAAGCTGCCGGCGACGCGGCAAGGATCGGAGGCAAGGTCGGCATATCTTCGGATGAGATCAAGCCGCTTTCACCCGATGATTTAAAGAAGTGTGGTGGCGGAGAAATTCTAGCCATGCCGGCCAAGCCTTCTTTGCGGGAACGCATCGAGAACAGACTGCCCAACCCGGGGACGGCGATCGATGCAGGCAAGAAAGAGGCGGAGAAGATCGGAGACAAGATCAAAGAAAAACTGCCGAAGCCCAAGTAGCGTTTTGATCTGTCGCGAAAAAACGGCAGCATCGGCGCTGCAAACAACGTATCTAGGTCCTTCGCTCCGCTCAGGATCATCCGAAGGATTCGTATCAGGGCAGCGCCTTCAGGCCTGCCGCAAAACTGTCACGATCATCGGGGTTGGTGCCCATGGGGCGCAACGATCTGAGCCGTCGATGCCCGCAACTCAGGGGCTTAAAGCCCGTCCAGTATCGTTACTGGGGCGATAGGGCTAAAGCCACTATCCTGATACGAACCCTTTTCGTTCTCGTGCTTTTGCCACATCTCCCACAAGTCTTACGAAGATTCGTATCAGGGCAGCGCCTTCAGGCCTGCCGCAAAACGTCACGACCATTGGGGTTCACGCCCAGGGGGCGCAACTGTCTGAGCCGTCGATGCCAGCAAACTCAGGGGCTAAAGCCCATCCAGTATCGTTGCTGGGGCGATAGGGCTGAAGCCACTATCCTGATACGAACCCTTTAGCGTTCTCGTGCTTTTGCCACATCTCCCACAGTTTTACGAAGATTCGTATCAGGGCAGCGCCTTCAGGCCTGCCGCAAAACCGTCACGACCATAGTTGGCCAAAGGATCGCGAAATACTGATAGAACACTAGATTCTAAAGCTCTGCCAACGCTCGATGTACCAGGTGAATCGCGATTGCCCCTTCGCCCACCGCTGAGGCGACGCGCTTCACATTGCCGGAGCGCACGTCGCCCACCGCAAACACTCCCGGCAGACTGGTTTCCAGCATTTGTGGTCCCCGCGTGAGCGGCCAGGCGGCCTGGGCGAAATCGGCTGAGGTGTCCAGGTCCCGTCCAGTCAGAATAAAGCCTTTCTCATCCATCACTACGCACCCCTGAAGCCAACTGGTGCGCGGCGACGCTCCGGTCATCATGAATGCATGACGAATGTTGCGGATGGACGTTTCCCCAGTTGTCCGGTCAATCCAGCTGATGCGCCTTAGCTCGCCGTTGCCTTCCATACCGACAATCTCGGTTTGTTGGTGCAACTCAATGTTCGGGTTGCCGGTGATGCGGTGAATCAAATACCGCGACATGGTTTCTGACAATTCTGAGCGCACCAGCATGTACACCTTACGTGCGGTCTGAGAAAGATAAACGGCGGCCTGCCCGGCGGAATTCGCGCCTCCAACGACCACGACATCTTCATTTTCACAAAGCTGGGCTTCGATGTAGGTCGCGCCGTAGTAAACTCCGCGGCCCTCGAAGTCCTTGAGGTTGGAGATGTTTGGCTTCTTATACTGCGCGCCGGTGGAAATAATCACGGAACGCGCAGGCAGCGCGCTGCCATTCTCTAATACAACTTCATAAGGTCGCTGCTTGCAATTCAACTGCACCACGCTGTGCGCCACCATCATTTTCGCGCCAAATTTTTGTGCCTGGGTAAGCGCACGCGAGGCCAATTCCTGCCCGGAAACGCCCGTGGGAAATCCAAGGTAGTTTTCGATCTTGGAACTGGACCCCGCCTGCCCGCCAGGAGCTTCGGTCTCAATCACTAGTGCGTCGAGTCCCTCTGAAGCCGCGTAGACAGCAGCGGCCAAGCCCGACGGGCCCGCGCCCACGATGATTACATCGCGAATCTGGGTCTTGCTGATGCTGGCGTTGAACCCCAGGCAGTCCGCCAGTTCCTGCGGAGAAGGATTGCGCAAAACCGTGCGGCCGTTACAGATAACAACCGGGACATCCTTTAACTGGACTTCGAAACGATCCAGCAGTTCCTGGGAGGTTTTGTCTGTATCCAGATCGACATAGTTATAAGGATACGCGTTGCGGCTTAGAAACTCACGGAGACGCAAAGTCCCCGAGCAATGCCGCGAGCCCATCACGATCACATTGCCCAGGCCCTTGGTGATCAGAACCATTCGCCGCAGGATAAAAGCCCGCATGAAAATCTCGTTCAACTCGGCGTCTTTGGCGATGATGGCGCGAAAATCCGGCCCGCTGAACTGAAGAAACTCTCCGGCTTCGGTTACACGCCCGCGCACCAGGCTGCGTTGTCCGGAGATCATGGACATTTCTCCAGTGAAGTGGCCGGGACCGTGCGTGGCGATTTCGCGTTCGCCGTTAAAGGTTGGCTGCACGATCTCCATGCCTCCGCTGAGCAGGACAAAGAACGGGACTTCTGTGTCATCCGGTTCAAACAGGATGTCGCCGGCATTCACATTGCGCACCTCGCCGGCGGACCGCATGCGCTCGATCTGTGGGCCGGTCAATGCAGGAAAAGCCTGAGTGCGGGCATCAAGCGCGCTAGGGATAGGCCAGGAAGACATGGTTCTGAACCTCTCTATATTCTGATTTTAGGCGAAGTTAGAGTTAGATGCGCCTCCGCCGTCAAGGGTGCAGAAAGAGTCTCTCAAGCTAACAACCTGTTCCGGCCTGTCGAGACCAACAGGAGTTAAAAACGGCCTTCGCGAGTTACTTCGCTCGCGTTTCTTTGCCTTCTCTGGGGTAAAAGGTTTTGACTTCTCTACACAAGAAACCAAGAACGAACGCTTTACCGGGGAGACGGCTGAGCACGCCGAGAAAGCCAAAGTAAAACCCCTCGGATTCCCGGTTGTGATCCCAATCACCAACCCCTGTGAAGCCGAACGCCGACGAAACCAGCCGCTTACGGCATTCTGCTTATGGACCTTGGCTGGTCATCCAATCCGTAACCTGAAGGTGGGGCCGATGAGTCGTAAGTTCAAAACCATGGACGCAAACGAGGCAGTGGCCCATGTGGCCTATCGCCTTAACGAAGTGATTGCCATTTACCCGATTACCCCCTCTTCGAACATGGGTGAATGGGCCGACCAGTGGGCTTCGGAAGGTGTGCCCAACATTTGGGGAACCGTCCCCCGCGTGGTGGAAATGCAAAGCGAGGGTGGCGCAGCCGGAGCGGTTCACGGCGCCCTGCAAACCGGTGCTCTGGCCACGACGTTTACCGCGTCACAGGGCCTCTTGTTGATGATCCCCAACATGAACAAGATTGCTGGCGAACTGACGCCCACGGCGTTCCACGTTTCGGCGCGCACCCTCGCGACCCACGCGCTTTCGATTTTTGGCGACCACTCGGATGTGATGTCGTGCCGGACTACTGGCTTCGCGATGCTGTGCTCGAACTCGGTCCAGGAAGCCATGGACATGGCCTTGATCGCCCACGCCGCCGCGCTCGAATCCCGCATTCCTTTCCTTCATTTCTTTGATGGGTTCCGCACTTCGCATGAAGTCAACAAGATCGAGATGCTCAGCGAAGATGACCTGCATGCGCTCATTAATATGGACCGCGTGTTCGAGCATCGCCAGCGGGCGCTTTCCCCAGATCATCCGGTACTGCGCGGGACCGCGCAGAACCCGGATGTGTATTTCCAGGCCCGGGAGGCGGTCAGTCCGTACTACGACGCCTGCCCCAAAATTGTGCAGGATGTGATGGACCACTTTGCCAGCGTGGTAGGCCGTTCCTATCACCTTTTCGACTATGTCGGCGCTCCGGATGCAGAGCACGTCATCGTGATGATGGGCTCCGGCGCGGAAGCGGCCCACGAGGCGGTCGAATATATGACCGGGGCCAGGCAGAAAGTCGGATTACTGAAAGTTCGACTCTACCGCCCATTTCCGGTAACCCAGTTTCTGCGGGCCCTCCCCCATACTGTCCGCAGCATCGCCGTCCTGGATCGCACCAAAGAAGCCGGGGCCGTTGGCGGCCCGCTTTATTTGGACGTTGTCAATGCGATCCAGGAAGGCCTGAAAAACAAGCTCCAGCGCCCGGCAGTCCCACCTGTGGTTTTGAGCGGACGTTACGGTTTGTCGTCCAAGGAATTCACCCCAGCCATGGTGAAGGCGGTATTCGACAACTTTGCTCCTGATGCGCAGAAGGATCATTTCACGATAGGCATCAATGATGATGTGAACCACACCAGCTTGAGCTGGGACGCCAATTTCTCAGTTGAGCCGGAAAGCGTGGTGCGTGCCATGTTCTACGGCTTGGGCGCGGATGGCACGGTGGGAGCGAACAAGAACTCCATCAAGATTATTGGCGAGAACACCAAGAACTACGCGCAGGGATATTTCGTTTACGATTCCAAGAAATCCGGAGCCATGACGGTTTCGCACTTGCGCTTCGGTCCCAAGCCGATCCGGTCCACATACCTGATTTCCAAAGCGAATTTTGTTGCCTGCCATCAGTGGATTTTCCTGGAACGCTACGACATGCTGAGTTCCCTGGTGGAAGGCGGCGTGTTCCTGTTGAACAGCCCCTTTGGAGCCAACGAGGTCTGGGAGAAACTGCCGCGCGAGGTTCAGAAACACCTCATCGAAAAGCGGGCAAAGTTCTACGTTATTGACGCGTACCAGGTGGCACGCAATACCGGCATGGGATCGCGCATGAATACGATCCTGCAAACCTGCTTCTTTGCGATTTCGAAAGTCCTCCCCCCTGAGGAAGCCATTGAGCAAATCCGCCAATCCATCCGTTACACATACGGCAGGAAGGGCGAGGAAGTAGTCCAGAAGAACCTGAAGGCAGTGGACGAAACCCTGGCACACCTGCACCAAGTGAAGGTTCCGGCGGAGGTCACCAGCAAGATCGAAATTCCTGCGCCATTTTCGGCGGAGGCCCCCAAGTTTGAGCGCGAAGTGCTCGGCGCCATATACGCCGGCCACGGCGATGACATTCCCGTGAGCGCCTTTCCTGTCGATGGTACGTTTCCGACCGGTACGGCAAAGTGGGAGAAGCGTAATCTCGCGCTCGACATACCTGTGTGGGACACCAAAACCTGTATCCAGTGCGGAAAGTGCGCCATGGTGTGCCCGCACGCGGTGATCCGCATCAAGGTTTACGATTCGCGCGAATTGACAGGCGCGCCGGCGGCTTTCAAATCAGCGGACGCCCGCGACAAGGAATGGCAAAGCAAGAAGTACAGTATTCAAGTGGCGCCGGAAGATTGCACCGGATGTGGAATCTGCGTGGACATCTGCCCGGCGAAGAATAAGAGCGAGACCCGGCTGAAGGCCCTCAATATGGAGCCGCAGCCCCCCCTGCGCTATCAGGAGAATGAAAACTGGAAGTTTTTCCTCAAGCTTCCCGAACTCGACCGCCGCGACATCAAACTGACAACGATCCGCCAGCAGCAAGTGCAGGAACCGCTGTTTGAATTCTCCGGAGCGTGCTCGGGATGCGGCGAGACTCCCTACATCAAGCTGGTTTCACAGCTTTTTGGAGACAGGGCCATCGTGGCCAACGCGACTGGATGCTCATCGATCTACGGGGGAAACCTGCCGACAACTCCGTGGTCAAAGAACCTGGACGGCCGCGGCCCGGCGTGGTCGAACTCGCTGTTTGAGGACAACGCGGAATTTGGACTGGGCTTCCGCGTTTCTGTAGACAAGCAAACCGAGTTTGCCAGGGAGTTGGTGCATCGTCTCGCCCCCACCCTGGGCGCAGATTTCACGAACCTGCTGACCACCTCTTCACAAAAAAACGAAGCTGAAATCTACCAGCAACGCGAGCGGGTCGCTTCCCTGAAGCAGCAGCTCGTGAAAATTCAATCGCCGGAGGCCAGGCAACTTCTTGCCGTCGCCGATCTCCTGGTAAAGAAAAGCATCTGGATCGTCGGTGGAGACGGCTGGGCGTATGACATTGGCTACGGCG
>WNFY01001461.1_pt1 | contig 22196 bp, 24 predicted proteins | sample 5400091 | NCBI WGS metagenome assembly WNFY01 (sample SAMN13153364, study PRJNA577476) | soil metagenome | isolation source: 60 cm soil or saprolite under grassland replicate 1 | place: USA:California | collected 2016-06-15
GCGAGACTGGCCTCTACGTTACCCTCGACGAACATCCTGATCTGGTGAAGAAGAACCTCCAGTCATATGATTGGGATATTGATGGAATGGAGAAGAAGGGTAAGCTATTGTTCATTGACGCTAGCGGCATTAGAAGAGCACGAAGCGGGGACAACAGCCTCGTTTCCTCATACGGTTCCTCGGGGGTTGACGTCACGGATTTCACGGAGCTCCTAAAGACCATTAGCAAAGTCGTTGAGGGAGAGAACGTTCACAGAATCGCACTGGACCCTGTTACCTCCCTTATGCTACGCTACGTCGAAGAACTGAAGAGACGTAGGGCGACAGTCGCCTTCTTTGACGCGCTAGCGGATTCGGGTTGCACCTCGATCATAACGAGCGAGCTTAAGACCTCTCTCATGGATAGACGATTCCAGCTTGAAGAGTTCCTGTCGCACGGAGTAGTGCTGTTGCACTCGCTCTTTCACGAGGGTAACATTGTCAGGGCTGTCCAGATTGAGAAGATGCGGGGAATCTCTCATGACACTCAGATACGCCCTTACCAATTTGGGGTTACCGGAATTGAAGTCTTCCCAAGAGACAAGGTGTTCTAAGCGACTATTCAGCTTCCCGGTTTCTTGGAGTAGAAGATTATGCCCCTACCTGCCTCGATTCCGAAAAGAACCCATCCCTCTACGTGGGGCCTCGATCTCAGTTTTGTAATTCTCAACCTTCTCCTTCGAAGCCCTCTTTCCTCGAACGCTTCCATCTGAACTACACAGTCAGCCATTTCCTCCAGCTGTCGCTGGACTATTCCGTCCATACTAGGCCCGAAGGTGAAGACCGCTTTTCCTCCAATGCCTCGGACCCTTGCGCCAATAGACTGAACAAACGAAATGATGCTCTCCGGTTTGGCTTTGGAAGCAAGCGGCATCAGCGAGTCGAAATAGAGATTTGTGCCCTTTGGCGTTGAAGGCAGTGAGGACGATATCTTCATTCCAAGACTGGTAAGGTCTCCCATTGATGAAACGAAATACTTCTCAGGTGATTCTCTGCCCGCCTCAGCAGAGTAACTGTCAACGAAAGTCAGCAATCCGTTTTGTTCGTACCCAGTCACGTCGAGATTCATAGCGTTCATTCCCGTCCGAATGTTTGAGGGAAAGTCACCAGTGGTAACGAACACGCATGGCTCCCCCTTCCTCAAGTCTTCATACATCATCTGTTGCGAAAGGAGAGACTTTCCGGACCCAGTATTCCCCTCAACCGCCATGACCGTTCCACCAGCCAGCTCTCCTCCGGTCAAGGTATTGAAATGGTCAAAAGGAACTAAGTAGCTCCTTGTCTTCCTCCGTCTGTAAAAAACGACCCCTGCCACGATTCCGACACCACCAAGTGCGGCATACGGGAGCAAGTTAAGAGTCGTAGTCAGTAGAGGATTAGGCCGGGTGAGGCTGAAGCTCGCTATTTCCCTCAGACTAAGCGCTACGTTACTCTGAGAGTCGATGACATCAACATTGATCTGATACACTCCAGTAGTCGAATTGTTCGGGTAGAACCAGTCAGTGGTATACGTGAACGTAGTCGGAGACACGCCTTGGGACCTGGCCATCGAGAGGTTGGTTGCTAGGTTGACCGGGTTAAGTCGAGTGTCCACCACAGTAAGGTTGACCCTTCCATTCAGAATGTCTTCGGGAAAGGTGAATATGACCTGAGCCAGAAAATACACGACATTAGTTGGGTAGGAAGCACTGACGTTGAAACTCGTCGTTGGAAACTGGGCCCAATTCTGAATTTGAATAGGATTTGCAAGGGCGTCGTAGCCGGACATAGGGACTAGAACGGACGACGGGGTCTGAGTGGAGCCCCATGACAAAGTGATGCTCGTGTTTGCCGAACCTGCATGAGTCGCATTTATGGAGACTGAGATTTGGGACTCGAAAAAGAGTGGCTGAGAAACTATTGGGAGAGTAACGCTAGCCGGCGCCGGAACTCGTGTCACCGTCGCATTCTGGAAAGAAGAAGGAAAATTGAGACTTCCGCTGGGCAGAGACTCATGGAATACCCCCTGCAATAGGACCCTGACACTCCTCGTGCTGTTTGATGAAAGCCAAATACTGAACGTCAGCGTACCTGCGATTGTTGCGGAAGGTGGAGGAAGCAGTATGGGTTGGTATGCGAAGACCATAGGTCGACCAGCAAAGGTTAGACTTTGAGGAGTAGCGTCCCCGGGAGAACTCAGTGTAAGGTTGTTGGGGGCGGTAGAGAGGAAGAATCTCCTGTTAACCGTGGGGGTGAGACTGGTCGGAGCGAGTGTCGCAGCAACGTGTGGTTGATCAAGGACGATTGTGAGTATAGTGAGCGTGAGGAGAGCGATGATTATGGGCCGCGGTCCCAATTTCTCGTGAGTAAACCTTCTGCTTGGGCTAAAAAAGCCTCTGGAGTACGGGACTTTGGACGTCGCATAAATGGAGGGGATGAGTCAGAGAACGTGCTCTAAGGTAGCTAGGCTTTTCCTATGCGGAAGACTGAGGTTCCGCAGTTTGGGCAGACGCCTTTGATGGCTGGTTTGCCGTTCTTGAGCGTGACGTTCTGGGGGTTCTTGATTTCGATGTTTGCTTTGCATTTTACGCAGTATGCTTGTGGCATTTCTCGTTCAACTGGGGCGGCGTTCATCCTGTGCTGGTATAATAAACTCACGCAGAGCCCCGAAATCCCTCGTGAGACCGCTAGCGAAATGAGCGGCTTTTCATCGTCAGACGCTTGTGAGGCCGGCAAAGACAACCTATCGCAGAATTCGCAGTAATATTTAGACTCGTATTGCTCGGATTGGCGTAATGTGGCGGGTCATGATAAGCGTGATGGAGCTGGAGCTTGACTTGGCAGTTTGTCTCTGCGATGATAGAGAGATTTGATGAGCAGGTTCAGTAACGCCGCATTATTGCCTCGTAAGCATCTCGAAACTGCCTTTGAGTGGCGTAGTTGCGGAGCTTCTGTGCCCATGCTCTTTCGAAGAGGTCCCTCAGGTTTGGGGTTCTCAGCTTGTTCATGTTGGCCCCTTTGCTCACCTCCATGAATTGGTCGACTACGCTCGCAAACTCCTCGTAGGTCGGGGGTCTCTGTGGGCTTCCACTGTCTTGCGCTAGCTTCTGGCGCTCCTTAAAGTGTCGAATTGCAGCTCTGACAGACTTCTGAATGGCCTCGTCGATTTTCTCGTCGAACTCATACTGCATTCTGAAGTTCTCTCAGTTGTGCTCTTTCAAAAAGGCGTTGCTTGCACTGTCGATCAAGATATTGGCAGGGATTCCGTTCCTTCACGTATTTCTTGCGAAAAACGTTCTTCCCAAATGTAGCGTTCGTCCCTATGCCGTTATGATAGTCTTGATTGCTGTTCTTGAAGTCTTAGCGTACTCCAGGCCCTCTTCTGCCTCTTCGAGTTTGTATCGGTCGCTAATGAGGCTCCCCACATCGATGCGTTTGTCTGAGACGAGGCGTATCGCTTCATGCATCTCTGGCTCGACGCATGAGTAGCTGGATATTAGCGAGATCTGGCCTGAGAATAGAGTGCTGACATCGAGTCGGTGTTGAGCGCCGACCTTGGGGGCCCCGAACAGCAAGACCTTTCCCCCCTTTCGTACTGAGCCGAAGGCTTGGTCGAGCGCTTTTTCGTTACCTGTGGAGACTAGGGCTAGGTCAGCTCCAGCGCCGGTCATCTTCTTCACTATCTCTGGAACGTTCTCAGCCTGTGGGTCAAGCGTCTCGTCGGCGCCGAGCCTGCTTCCCATTCTCAGTCTGGATTCTATGATGTCTGTTCCGATTATCTTTCCAGAAGTCCATAGGCGGAGAATTTGTACTTGAGTTAGGCCTGTTGGACCCAGGCCTACGATGAGGACGTTATCGTTTTCTTGTAGCTTTGCTCTGCGGATTGCTCGTATGCAGCAGGCTGTGGGTTCGATCATGGCTCCCTCTTCGAGGGATAGTTCGTTGGGGAGGTGTATCAGCGCGCCTCTTTCGATGTTGTATCTGGGGACCCGGAATGATTCGGCGATTCCGCATGGGTCTATGTTTGTTTTCTTGAATTGTGGGCATAGGGTTGGGTCGCCTCTGAGGCAGGTGGAGCAATTGTAGCAGGGGACGTGGTGGTGGGCGACTACTCTGTCGCCTGGCGCGTAGTCTTTCATGTCTTCTGGTGCTTGTTGTATTGTTCCGCTGACTTCGTGGCCTAGGATTCCGCCGGGGCCTAGGCGTCCGTCTATCTTTTCCAGGTCTGTGCCGCAGATTCCGCAGGCTTCCATCTTGACGAGGGCATCGCCTTTGTCCAGTTGAGGAGTGGGGACTTGTCTAAGCTCGATCTTGTTTGACTCGTTGAGTAGGCATGCTAGCATGGGACTGGAGGTGTCGGTACTGGATTTAACGGATTATTTGGAGTAGACGGGTTTCGTCCCTATTGTACAAGGTTTTTGTTTGGACTCTATTCTCTAGGAAGAGTAGGTGACCCATGTATAGTGGGGGAGAGGATTAGGGAGTGTGGGCTAGGTTGTGCGGGACTCCAAGCAGTCGGTGAAGTTCATGCAGGTATTGGATCGTGGCATCTTTCTGCGGTTGAAGCATCTGTCCCGGAAGAGGGGGGTCACTGTCCAGGAGCTCATTAGAGTGCTAGTGATTCCCGACTGGATGCGCAGGTTTGAGGAGGAGTCGAACCGTCTGGAATCGTTGAGGAGGCATCGCCGGGCCAGGGTTGCGCGCGGAACAAGCGGGCTGGCGATGGCGAGGGTCCGTGCGGCTCCGAAAAGAGAGACCGCGGCTTAGTCTGGGCGGCTTCCTCCGACGGTAGTCCGCATCGGCGGGTCTGTGTCGCGAGAGTCAACGTTTTCGAGACTTTTGGACAGAGGGTCTGGCCAATTGAAACCGTTCTGGGCGGGTCTCACGGTTCGGCTCGGAGAATCGGCCGCATAGGCTTCTTCGAGGTTGCGAGTTGTCCGCACGACTCAACGAAAAGAGTCGCGGTTCTAAAGTCTCGTGCTCGGATCTCACATCCAGGCTTGTTCTGGGCGATTCCTATGGTGATAGGTTTTCCAAAGAGCACTTTTGTGTCGCGGGAATTTTTTTATTTCTAAATCCTGGAGGGGGTCGTCTCGCCATCTGGAGCCGTTCTGGGCGAGAATATCTGTTTATCGCGCAGAACAGGCTTATCGGCCGTTTTCTATAGTTGCCGCGTGGGGTCCGTTCAAGCGTGCGAAACCAGCCGCCTGGGACCCCCCTCCCGGATCGTTGATCCGGGCTTATTCTGAACGATTTCTAGGGAGGAATCCCAGGCTTCAGGGGTCCTTGTAGCGAACGACTATCTTGGTGTTCGTGGCCACGTTTGCGGAATCTTTCTTGTCATGATTGCTCTCGGATGATGCCTAGGAAGTTTTTGAAAACATCGACACCTTTCGGAGTGTGGGATACTTCCGGATGAAACTGGACCCCAAACACATTCCGCCTCTCGTGTCTCATCGCCTGTATCGCGCAATTGTCCGAACCGGCCAGTACGTTGAAGTTCGGGGGCACGACGATCACCTCGTCATTGTGAGACTCCCACGCGGTGAACGAGGGCTTCAAGCCTTCGAGTATGGCGTCCTCGTCCTCGACCGAGATCTCGACGGGTCCAAACTCGGGCTTATGGGCTAGATTCGTCTTGCCACCGAAGGTGGTGGCCATCAGCTGGTGTGTGACACAGATGCAGAGCATTGGAAGCTTCGTCTCACGCATGAGGTTCGACGCGTCCCTCAACTCCTGAGCTAGACCATCGAGCGATCGGACGCTCTGGGGCCCGCCGCCCATGACGAGCGCGTCCGCACCCATCGCCTCTATCTTCGCCAGGGGTGTCGATGGAGGCATCAGGTGCGAGTCGACACCGAGTTCTTGAAGTCGTCTTGCTATCAGATGGTTGTACTGGCCCTTCACGTAGATGACAGGTACAACGGTCAAGCCTATTCGAACTCGATTGTCGCGGGCGGCTTGGGAGTGATGTCATAGTAGACGCGTGACGCGTCTCCCGTCTTCAGTATTGATTCCGCAGCATCTTTGAGGATCTTCCAGGGCACCGATGCGACGGCCGCGGTCATGAAATCGCGGGTCGAGACCGCTCGAATCATGACCGACAGAGCGGGTGCTCCCCTCCTCTCCTTCACCATAACAGCCACGCGCGTCACCTCAGGCGATCTTTCAACAATGCTTACCTGAGCCTGACGGAGCTTGTCAGGCAGCCAGCCGAAAGTCTCGCGACTATCCTCCTTGATCTTTATTCCAGCGAGTCGGGCATAGATCCGATCGTCACCCTTCACGCCCGTGACGCGATCCTCGAAAACATCCACATGGGTCTCAGAGGCGGGAAGGCCTAGAGCCTCTCCGGCGACCCCCTTCAAGTCGTTGAACTCAGGATTCCTGGCAAACCGGTTCTCTATCACCGCGGGGAAGTATTGTTCATAGTTGAACGGACCAAGTTTCTCTTCCACGATCTTCGTCGCGTGTTTTAGAAGGTTTAGCTTGGTCTTCGAGACGCTGCCGATACATCTAACGAGCAGCCCAGGGCCTGGAAACGGTTGTCGGCGGGACATGTCGCCAGGCATGTTCAAGTGGCGTCCGAGAATGCGGACTTGGTCCTTGTACAAGTCAGATAGAGGCTCGATAATCTTGAAGCCGAACGATGAGACCGGGTCGATGCCAACCTGCTCGAGCACGTTATGCTGGGTCTTTATTCCGCCTTGAGTCTCGATCCAATCCGGAGCAATCGTGCCCTGAACAACATAATCACAACCATCCCTCCTAGCCTCTTCGGCCAGAACTTGATAGAAGGTTTCTCTGAACCTCTTCCTCTTCTCCTCGGCACCAGTCTCACCCCTGGTCGCTTCGAGGAACCGACCTCCCGCTCGCACCAGCCTTACCTTGAGGCCTATTGCCGGATCCGCAAGCCGCGACTTGACATCCTCTGGCTCCCCAGCCCGCAGGAACCCTGTGTCCATGAAGACCGGGACCAGCCTGTCTCCCAAAGCTTTCTTCGCTACGAGCGCCGCTACGGTACTGTCCACTCCACCGGAGACGGCGGCGATGGCCTTGCCCGTGCTGATCGTCTTCTCAAGCCGGGCCGTTTCGACTGTCAGAAAGCTCGAAGGGTGGAATCCTTGGACGGCCACCGACAACCGTTCGCCACTTGCAACTTGGCTCGGATGGCCGAATTTATTGTTTATCAACTGCCTTTGACCCCAGGGAGGCGAAGATTTCTTGGTCCTGGAAGCGCCCCAGATAATAGGGCGGGGCACATGGCTCGACAAGGTCGCCTCCGAGATACTTGACCGTGAGAAGAGACTCGGAAGAAACGCAGAGATACTTAGAGTCGAGAGCGGTCTAGGCGCTTCTGGAATTCCCCACATCGGCAACTATAGCGACGCAGCCCGGGCCTATGGGGTCCAGCTCGCTCTTGAGACGCTGGGAGCAAGGGCGGAACTGATCGCGTTCTCGGATGACAAGGACGGATTGAGAAAGGTCCCGGCGGGTCTCCCGAAAACGCTTTCGAAGTACATTGGTTTCCCAGTCTCGAGTATTCCCGACCCGTTTGGCTGTCACGATAGCTACGGCGTCCACGTGAGCGGTCTGCTACTGGACGCGCTTGACAAGACGGGCGTCAAGTACCGGAGCATCTCTGGAACCCAGGCCTACAAGGATGGCTTGTTCAATCAGCAGATTGACAAGATCCTCACAAACGCCAGGCGGGTTGGCGAGATAATCAGGGAGACATTGGGCCAGGAGAAATACACAGAGGTTCTCCCGTATTTTCCCGTCTGCCAGAACTGTGGCAGAATCTACACGACTAGGGCTCTAGAATATGTCAGAGAGAGGCATGTCGTCACATACTCCTGCGATGGTATGGAGCTTCGGGGGGAGATGCTCAATGGATGCGGCCACAAAGGAGAGGTCGACGTCTTTTCCGGTGATGGAAAACTGAGCTGGAAGGTCGAATTCGCTGCTCGATGGTCCGGTCTCAAAATAAACTATGAAGCATACGGCAAGGAGCTAATCGATTCCGTCAAGGCGAACGATCGGATAATGGAAGAGATACTCCATGAGCCCCCTCCCTACCATACGCGATACGAGCATTTCCTAGACAAGACTGGCGCCAAGGTTTCGAAGTCGGTCGGAAACGTTCTAGCCCCACAGCTCTGGCTTCGGTACGCCCCTCCCCAGACGTTGCTGCTGCTAATGTACAAGAGGAGCGTAGGGTCGAGAGCTATCTGGGTCAAAGATATCCCAACTTACATTGCAGAGCTGGACGAGCTGGAGGACGTCTACTTCGGCCGCAGAGAGGTCAAGGATCCAAGGGAGCTCGCGAGGCTTCGGGGCCTGTACGAGTATGTCTGGGGACTATCGCCACCGAAGAGCCCGTCAGCACATGTGCCCCACAACCTGCTGGTTTATCTCGTCAAGGTGGCGCCGAAGGGTAAGGAGAAAGAGTTCGTAATAGAGAAGCTCAACGGCTATTCCTACCGTGTTGATCCTGAGGAAGGCCGTTTCCAGGATAGGCTGGAACATGCTACGAACTGGGCTAAGGAGGTGGAGACGATTGCGACTGGGGCTGTTGAGGTCCAACCTGCTGAACGGGATGCAATGCTAGAGCTGGCCGGGATCATCAACGCGAGTGACGACGAGAACTATCTACAGAATGCAATATTCACAGTGGCGCGGAAACACAATTTGCAGACGGGGGCTTTCTTCAAAGTACTTTACCGGGTTCTGATCGGCGCGGACTCAGGCCCCAGGCTAGGACCTTACATACTAGCCATGGGTAGAGAAAATGTTGCCGCGGCTCTAGCCGCCGCGGCGAGAACAGCGATCAAGTGAAATGGGGACAGTAGCAAGTCAAGAGTTCCAGATTCGAGCCGTCAAACCCGAAGACATGAATTCTGTCTCCGAACTCGAAAACGCATGCTTCAAGGACCCTTTCCCATCATACTTCCTATCGCAACTAGCCGATGCGAATCCTGACACGTTTCTCGTTGCCTTGGACAGAGGAAGAATCGTCGGATATGCGGTCGTCGACGACTGGACCGACCATCAACATCTGGTATCAATAGCCGTGCACCCTGATTCAAGAAGAAAAGGGATTGGACAAGCGTTACTCGACAACTTGACCGAAAGACTGCATGATGGTCCTTTGAGACTAGAGCTTAGGAAGAGCAACAGGTCCGCGCTGGGCCTCTACCTAAAGAACGAATTTCACCAGATAGGCTTCGCTCACAGCTACTACACTGATGGGGAAGACGCGATTCAGATGGAGAAAGCCATTCGAAAGAAGCTAGAAGTCCTAACGCCGGCCTGACTCGTCAAGGGAAACGCGCTACTTCCTGCAGCCGGTCGGGCCCAGACTCCTCGTCGCTCGTTAATGGCGGGCCGGGTGGGATTCGAACCCACGATTTGCGGCTCCGCAGGCCGCCGTCTTGGTCCTGGCTCGACTACCGGCCCTGAGAAGAGCGACCGATTCCTTTCCTTATAACGCGATCATATCGACCCGGTCTGAAATTTGGCTGGTCATTAGCGACTCTGGAACAGTTTCATATGCCTCCGAAAAGGCAAGATCGATAGCCATGTTTACTTGCAACAAGTGTCAGAAACGCGAATTCCAGATCACTCAGTTGTCAGAGATGCGACTCCTCGCTGAATGTGCGGGATGTGGAGCATCTTTCGTGGTCGACTCGGTAAGCGAGAAGAAGTCATGGGTTGAGGCGACAGACCCGAACCAGCACTTGGTCTGGAACTGGAAGAATGAGCAGTGGGTTCCCGCTAAGCGAGCCTAGACGCTAGGACCGCTGTTCGATCGGCAGGTACGGCGTCGCGGACGGACCGACATACTCAGTCAAGGGGCGGATTATTCGATTATCTGCGTACTGCTCGTAGATGTGAGCGATCCACCCTGCTACTCGATTACAAGCAAAGACCGCCGGCATGAGATCTCTCGGAACGCCCAACTCGTTAAGGACGACTGCAGCGTAGAACTCGATGTTGGGTCTGAGATGCAGCTTCTCCCAGACATCTTCCTCAAGTCTAAGAGCGATATCAAGCCACTTGCTCTGTCCACTTCGCTTCGTCAGATCATCGGCCACGCCTTTCAGGATCACCGCCCTAGGATCAAACGTGTGGTAGATGCGATGCCCGAAGCCCATTATCCGGTGGCCCGCTGAAAGCTCACCCTCGACGTACTGGTGAACCCGGTCTAAGGTCCCGATCTTCTCGAGCATCTCCATGACGCGCTGATTGGATCCCCCGTGCAGAGGACCTGCAAGAGCTGCGATCGCACTCGTCACAGCCCCCCCAAGGTCGGCAAGAGTCGATGTCGTAACCACAGCAGCAAACGTGGAGGCGTTCATCTCATGGTCAGCGTAGAGGATTGAAATAGTGTCAAAAGCTCGCCTTGCGACCTCGTCTGGCTTCTTGCCGAAAAGCCCGTAGAGGAAGCTTGCCGCGTGGTCCAGCCGGGGGTTAGGATTGGCTAGGGGTTTCCTTTTTCGGATTCTCTGGAATCCGGCTACGATCGTAGGGAGAGTCGCAGTCAGTTCCCGGGCTTTGCGTCTGTTCGCCTCCTCAAACGTCTCAGCCTTCTTGGCGGGATAGGTTGCGATGAACGATGCTGCTGTCCGGGCTACGTCCATCGGGTTTGCCGCTTTGGGCACGGTCTTGAGAAGCGACTTTACCTCTCGGGGTAGTGGCCGGTGCTTGGCAAGGTTCTTTTTGAAATCTACCAATTCCCGTTGGGTGGGAAGTTTTCCGTTCCACAGCAGGTAGACTACTTCTTCGTATGTGGACTTTTCGGCTAGTTCCTTGATGTCAATACCGCGATATCTCAGAATTCCCTTTTGACCATCAATGAAAGTGATTGCGCTCTTTCCGATTACGACGCCCTCGAGACCTCTCTCGATCTCTGTAGTCGCCTGCCCCGACAAGCTCTGAGTCCAGCCGTGACTATCCGGATTCTACTCTTAATTAAGCAATACCAAGATAGAGCAAACAATGAAAGCCTTTTTCAAACCCTAGTTGGTGACCCGGTCCCAGAGATCGACGAATTGCCAGGGAAGACTCATAGAATCGCTGTCCTGCCAGGTGACGGAATTGGCCCAGAGGTCGTTGACGCGACCCTCGCGGTTTTGAATGCGGTCCAGAAAGCTGGCGACGTAAGGCTGGAGATGATAAAGGGTGATGCAGGTTTCTACTGTATAGAGAAGTTTGGAACAAATCTTCCCGATAAGACCGTGGAGATGATCAAGAAGACAGATGCCTGCCTGAAGGGTCCCATGACGACTCCTGAGGAGCCGGGATCTCCGCGGAGTGTGGCAGTTACGCTCCGGTCAATGTTCGATCTATATGCGAACATGCGCCCTGCCCGTAGTCTGCCGAATGTGCCTTCTCTAAAGCCTAACATCGACATGATCGTGGTGCGCGAGAATACGGAGGACCTTTACGTCGGCAAGGAGTTCGAAGTGGCTCCTGGAGTAGGCATCGCGTTGAAGATCAACACCAGGCATGCCTCTGAGCGGATCGCCAAGTTTGCCTTCGACCTAGCAAAGAAGAGACGGAAGAAACTAGCCTTCGTCCATAAAGCGAACATTCTAAAGATTACCGACGGCATATTCAAGCAGGCTGTACTAGACGTGAGCAGAAGGTATCCGGACGTCGAAGTGGAAGACATCCACGTAGACGCCGCGACCATGCAGTTTATTCGTCGACCTGAGACCTTCGATGTCGTAGTCGCCACCAACCTCTATGGGGACATACTCACCGACGAGGCGGCGGGACTCGTTGGAGGGCTAGGAGTCGTAGCTGGCGGAAACATCGGTGACAGTTACGGCATGTTCGAGCCCGCAGGCGGCTCGGCTCCGAAGTACACCGGCCAGAACAAGGTGAACCCTGTCGCGATGATCGAAGCGTCTCGAATGATGCTAGACTTCCTAGGAGAAGAAGGAGCAGCCCAGAAGGTGGAGAAGGCGACCATGCAAGTCCTGGAAGAAGGAAAGGTGTTGACTTTTGACCTGGGAGGTCATGCGAAGACCAGCGAGATGGGCGAGGCTATCGCAAGAAAGATTCTGTCGCTGGGTCCTACATTCTCTCTGCAAGCTCAAAGCCCAGCAAGCTGACTACCGACTTGAGCACGGCGCTTGTAGCCTCGACCAAGGCGGCTCTCTGCAGCTTTAGCTCCTCGTCCGCCAAATGCGATATGTCGGATTTCTCGTAGAACTCGTGGAACCTCTGAGCGACCTGGTTGGCGTAGAGGCAGAGGAGTGTTGGGTTCATCTCCTCGGCCGATCTTGCAAAGGTCTCAGGAAACCGCGCTAGCGAGAGAATCAGGTTCTGTTCGACAGGCTCATTGAGCCGGTCGAAAGCCTTGGGTCTCTCCAACTTTCCCAATTTCTTGAGAATGCCCAGTCCTCGTGTATAGGCGTAGTTGATGAAGGGCGCGCTATTTGCTTCGAAGTTCAATGCTCTGTCCCATACGAAGTTGGTCGATTTTACAGCTTCGACCGATAGCATAGCGTACCTGACCGCCGAGATGGAAATGCGCTCTGCGATGCTATCCTTCACGGTGGCGGGTAGGTCAGGTGATCGTTTGTCAACTTCTTCTTTGGCTCGAACGAACGCTTCGTCCAGTAGTTGGTCGAAGGTTACGTAGCGTCCTCTTCGAGCCGACATTCTCTGCCCTTCGAGGACAAGTAATCCTATGGGGAAATGGAGGAAATTCATTGCTTCCTTTCGGTGTCCGAGAATCCAGACTGCGACTTTGACCTGCAGCTGTGCGAGCGACTGTTCAGCTCCGATCACGTTGATTACCTGTTCGGCCCATTCGAACTTGTACAGAGTGTAGGCAATATCGCGGGTGGGGTAGAGAGAGGTCCCATCTGACCTTGTGAGCGTCAACGATGTCACCTCGAATGTTGGGGAGAGACCCAGCTTCTCACGGAGGTCATAGTCCTTCACGGCCTTACCTACGTCGAGCTCCCAGGACCCACCTTTGCTGTGCGCGAGGCCAGTTTCTTTGAGCCGATCGAGCAGTTCTGAAACCCTTCCAGTCCAGAGCATCTCGCTCTCCCAGTCCCACTGGTCAAAATAAATTTGGGCTCTTCGTAGAGTCTCTTCGAAGCCGGCCAGTACCATCTGGCTGACTCGCCGGATCAACGAGCGGGTCTCCCGTTCTCCTTTCTCGTAATTCCGGATCAAGTCGAGGATGGATTTTTGAGGGTCCGGGTCTTTAGAAAGGTGCTCGTTGAGGAGGTCGAATTCCTTCGGATACTTGCTTTGAAGCTCTGCGGCTACGCCTACCCATTCGTCAAGCGATTTGGTTACGGCCACGATGTCGATGTCAGAGGCTTTTGTCTTCTTTAGAAGGGCTAGCCGTCTCTTGTTCTCGTCTATCTCTGCGAGAGTTGACGTGATCGAGTATATTCTCCCAATGAATTCGTCAGTCTTCCCCTTTGGTTCGGGCTGTCCAAGTAGTTGGTAGCCATAGGCCATCTGGGCGACCTGTCGTCCGGTGTCATCAATATAGAAATGGGTCTGCACGTCGTGTCCTCTCGCTCGAAGAATTCTGGCGAGGGTATCTCCAAAGATAGAATTCTTCGAGGTGCCGATATGAATTGGTCTTGCTGGATTAGCGCTTGTGTGCTCGACAATTACGCGTTCGGGAGCCTTGGTTTCGAGCAGTCCGTACCTCTCTTCTCTCTCTGTGATCGCATCTAATGTCAGTTGGGTGAGTCTGAGAATATTTGCTCTGAAATTCACGTAGCCTGGCTCGGCTGCCTCTATTGATTCGACTAGTTCGAATGGTTCTCCGTTACGCGCCTCGTCTGCAATCTGTGACGCTACTGTCATCGGTTTTGTTTTTTGAATCCGCGCGAGTTCGAACGAGATGGAGCTCGCGAGGTGCCCATACTCTTCATTTGGAGGGTCTTCAAGCGTCGAGGCGAGGTCGATTTTCGGGAAGACTGTTCCAGCCTTGTTTTGCAGTCTTGAGTAGGCTCCAGTGAGGATGTTCTCGCATTCTCGTCTGAATTGCCCGAAGGGATTCCACCGATTCTCAGCGTCATTGGAATCGACCCTCATCCTCTTTCGACCGAGTTCCTCATCCGGACAATCTTCTTAATAGCACTCACTCCTTGGGCCTAGTTGCGAACTGCTTGATTGTCGTCGGACCGTCTGAGGTTGTCGTGATCTTGCTCGTATCCGTCGTGGCAGGATTCATCGGCGCAATGTTTGGCCTTGGTGGCGGAATCCTGATCATTCCTTTCCTGACGCTGGTCGAAGGAGTTCCCGTCCCACTCGCTGTGGGCGCCAGTATCGTATCCGTCGTGGCTACGTCAAGCTCCTCCGCAGCCACCTATGTCAGAGATCACCTAACCAACATTCGCCTCGGAATGTTCCTCGAGATTGGGGCGGTTGCTGGAGCGATAACAGGGGCGTTTGTGTCAGTACTTCTCCCGACTTCAGCCCTCTTCGTTCTTTTCGGTATGATGCTACTCTACACGACAACGGTTATGATTAGAAGCCGAAAAATGGACTTCCCCTCGTCAGTGATTCCTGACAGAACAGCTACTCTTCTTGGCCTTAGTGGGCAATACGAGGAGAGAAGCAAGAACGCTGTTGTGAAATATGAAGTCACTCGGACCCCCGTCACGCTCTTCGTAACCTACTTTGCCGGAATCGTGTCGGGATTATTGGGCGTCGGTGGAGGAATTATCTACGTGCCCACAATGAACCTGGTCAGCAAAATCCCGGTCAAAGTGGCTTCAGCCACAAGCAACTTTATGATCGGTGTTACCGCCGCGGCAAGCGCCTCAGTCTATCTTTTCCGAGGCGATGTTGATCCTATACTCACCGCCCCCCTGATCATCGGGGTCGCGGGCGGAGCGATTCTTGGAACTCGAATCCTCAAATTGACTCCTCCGACCCGTGTCAAGATTGCCTTTGGACTGTTGCTCGCCGCGATTTCGATACTGATGATACTCCGAGGTTTCAACATCCCAGTGGTATTGTAGTATTGGACCTGAACCGTCTCATCTCATACTCGCTTAGAGTAGGAGTTCTGACGAGTGCGTTGCTGAGCCTTGTCGGACTGATCGCTTGGGCGGCCACGGGCTATGCCGATCTCTCCGCGGCATCGGGATCAGGCGTGACCGACACGATTGCCTCCGCAGCTGGCGGAAACCCCGCAGGCCTGATCTACCTTGCCGTAGCCGTACTCGTGGCAACTCCTGTTTTCAGGGTGGCATTATCCACCTTCTATTTTGCTCGTGACAGGGACAAGAGGTATGTTCTGATAACTTTAGCCGTCTTATCAATGCTGACTTTCGCCCTCTTTTCGGGAGTCAGCGGATAGCAGGGACCCACGTTCTTGCGAGTTGGAATAATCGTGTCTGGAATCGTTATTCTTGGAGTGGGTGTTCTCTACCTTCTGTATTCCTCTTCCAATCCGGACTATTTTCAAGTGGCAGTCTTCGCACTGCCCTTTGGGTGTCTGAACCTGGGCTTTGGAATCCTGACTGCGAAGGGTGGGGGAGTGAGCACTCCCTCTAACGCCCGGGACCCTGCTAAGATGGTCGTTGACAAGGGGGTCATTGGATCAACCGTCTATCTCATGGTTTTCTCGGACAAGAAACTAGTTCTGAAGAGGCTCACCTCCGGGAGTGTAACAGTCTTGGCGGTTGTTGTCTTGGCCGTAGTTGGTCTGTTATTCGCTGGCTATATCGGAGCAGCGATTGGAGGACTCACCGCCTTCTCACTGCAGGAGTTCCTGACCCAGAGAAGAAGAGACGCCACGAAGACGGGTAATCCGCTAGCTGCATCAGGTAAGGGAGACCTAGAATTCGCGTACGCAGACCTAGAACGGGTTCAGCTTACCAAGTCCAGGCTTCGCCTCCACCTTCGGAATGGAATAATGGGGATTGTGATTTCACGGAGGTATCCAGAGAAAATGCGACCTATAATGGAGGGTTTCATTTCTTCGTCAAAGATGGCAGAACCGGTCTAGTCTCTGCGGGAGAGAGCTCTGAGAAAGAGAATGATCAGAGCCACCATTCCGGTAGCCACTGTAGCCAGTTCTCCAGCGGCCAAGACTCGGTTCGGCTCAATGAAGAGAGCGCCTCGCCCTGTGGTCTCCAAATAGAACGCCCATGCCATGAAGATCATGCTAGCCAAGCCAGTGGCAACGGAGAAGACCCACAGGCCGCTCCAAAACAGGCTGCGACCGACCGAGGCCATTGCATGAGCGATAAAGCGATTCCAGCCTATTAACCTGGCGAGATGCCTAGAGTCCACACGACCCTCCAAGGCTAGCTTTTATTCCGAAGAGTTTCGGACCGGAGTCCGGGACCGTAGTCTAGATCACACCCGGCCACCTTGGCATTGGCTGGGAGCGAGGACAGCCAGGATAGGACATCGGGCTCCGGTGTATTTCGCACGGGGAGACCCGAAGGTCGTGGGTTCAAATCCCACCGGTCCCGCTATCGGTCAAAAACGGCATCCCTTTGGAGATCTCTCGTGTAGGTTTTTCCTTGGTCCTATAACCTGCGGTCATGCTGGAATAAGATGCTACAGGAATATGCCATATAGATCTAATGAATCTGAGACTGATTAGACGGGTCGCTGTCCACAGGATGGACAGAAGAATAGGCTTGAGTCATATCCCTTGCCGCATTTCTTGCAAGTGACCTGAGTCCCGGGTATAGCGGCCAGCGTCGCCGGCGTAAACGATGGGGAAGGAGGTGCACGCGTGGGATCGGGCGCAAAGACTCCGATGAATGCAGTTGTGATTCCTACCACAAAAAATACTCCGCCAATGACGACATATGCCAAGTCCGTTACACATGCGAAAATGTGTCCTGTGAGAATTGTACCGAGACATGAGGAAAGCGCGAACATTGTGAGGACTGGACCAGCGATGACAAAGATTATTCCCACGAAGAAAATTTCGCTCCTCAAACATTCCTACGTCCAGTGCGAGTTGACATTTCCGGGAGAAGCTAAGCTTTCTAACTCTATGTAACTGGCCACTAGTCGCTTCGGGACGCTAAATCGCAGACGACCCCGGCTGCCGTCTTTGACCGATCGGACGAGTCTCAGTTTGTGAAGGCTCGTTTGTCAACCGTAACGTTGAGTTCCTTTAGATAGGACGGGGACTCGGCGGTTGCCCCTGCCAGAGTGAATATTGCATCGGCATGGAGCTTGAACCGCGCCTTCTTACTCTCGCCAATGAAGCTGGTTCGCACCTCGCCCAGTCTAGAACTGTCCGCCGCTTCAGCCTTGAGTCTGAGGTTCTTGTCCCTCCGCCCGAACCATGCGATCAGACTATCACTCAGCAGCCTGGGAGTCGCGTTGAAAGGTATCCCCTTATGCTTCTGATTGAACTCCAAAGTGAGTGCCTTACGAGATTCTTTGGCTACTGATTCGACATAGTCGAGGATTCTCTGAGTATCCTCTCTTCCCGTTAGCTGGTCAGTCATTGAAGAATAGCACTCGACACTGTCCTTGCCGAATCCGCTTCAGAAGCGTTCACTATCCCTACCATCTGCTACGACCGCGTTGCCTTGGCCGATTGTCATAACGCCTCCGCTGATACCTCTCACCTCCACCACCCATCGGCCGCGGGGGCAGATTGACCGTGGGAATCTTGAAACCTGGAATACTAGGCTCTTGGATCTCGTCGAGAGTCGCTGATGTCATTCTCCGGATCCCTTCGAACACGTCCCAATCATCCCTTGTGAGAAAGGATATGGCAATTCCTCTCTTTCCAGCCCGAGCAGTCCTTCCAATGCGGTGGAAGTACATCAGGGGGTCCTCAGGCATATCATAATTGATCACATGGCTGACCTTTGGAATGTCAAGCCCACGTGCCGCCACATCCGTCGCGATCAGCAGACCAGTCTTGCCAGTCCTGAAGGATTGTATCGCCATGTCCCGCTGCCGTTGAGATAGGTCGCCGTGTATAGCCATCGCATCGTAGCGGTTTGCCTCAAGTGCCCTTGACAATCGATCCGCACGGATCTTGGTAGCACAGAAGACGAGGCCCCTGCTCACGAGGTGCTTCTCCAACAGAATGCATAGTGTTGGGAACTTCTCCTCTTCTCTGAGCTGCATTATCTTCTGGTCAACCGTTTCGACCGACGACTCTTCGCTGTCAATGAATACTCGCAACGGGTTCCGAAGGTACCGCTGACTTAGCCAAACAATCTGCTCCGGCATGGTAGCCGAAAACAAAGCCGTCTGGTGGTTTCGGGGAACATAATTGAGAATTCGAGTAATATCATCGATGAATCCCATATCAAGCATTCTATCCGCCTCGTCCAGAACCACGAACCTCACCTTGTCCAGACTCGCAGTCTTCCTTTCGAGGTGATCAGTCAACCTCCCTGGTGTGGCTACAATTATCTTGGTCCTCGGGTCTTCCAATCGGTCCATCTGAACCCCAATGCTCTGGCCACCATACACAGGGACGGTTCGAACCCTCAGATGTCTAGCCAGTTTCTCGAATTCTCCAGCCACCTGTACGGCGAGCTCTCGAGTAGGAACCAGTACTAGCCCTTGTATTCCCCTCTGTTCCTGATCGATACTCTGGAGCATAGGAACAGCAAATGCAAGGGTCTTGCCGCTGCCAGTGTGGGCTTGCCCGATCAGGTCTCTGCCTTGCAGTATAGGTGCAATGGCTTCGGCTTGGATTGGGAATAGCTCATCAAAACCGAGATCCTTTATCCCTTGAAGGAGCCGGGGATCTAGATCGAAGGCTTCGAAATCGCCTGCGGTGCCCATCCTTGTCTTGAATGTTCATGAATAGGGCGTTGGATAAAGATGTTCGAGTAGGAACCGATGTTGGAGGTTCCCGGTATCAGCAATACTGTCCTCATATGAGGCATCTATTTATGGTGCTGCTCAGAAATGCCATGATTAGAAAATTAGACCTTGGGGGTTAGGCTTATGCAGAACCCATGCAGACCACATTGTAGTGGACTCACTGAATGGTGAAGGTCTCTAAAGACAGAATCGTTCTCGTACTCGTCTTCGCCCTCGTTTTTCTAGCATTCCAGGCATCTCTCTCCGACACGGTTCATGCACAGTCAAATTTCTATGTCGCCTCTCTGAACCAGGACATTGACCCTGGTGCTGAAGACTTCGTCGTGTCATCGATCAATGATGCCACCTCTGCTGGAATACACAGTTTCATTCTGATCCTCAATACGAATGGAGGTTCTGGATCCAACATGGAAAACATCATCAGCGCGATCTCCACTTATGAGGGTGCCGGGAACACGTTCTACACTCTCGTGGCGCCGGCAAGTGCTCACGCCTTCAGTGCAGGTGCCTACATCGCTGAGGCCTCAAACAATATCACGATGATCCCTGGCACACTAATCGGTTCCGCGACACCCATCGTCTCAGGAATTCCGACTGGCGAAGAAAACACTACTTTGACCAAGGATATCAACGCGTTTACAACTTACATGGTCGCGCTCACAAAGCACAACGGGCGCAACTGGAACGCTACGGCACTGATGGTTACGAAGGGAGTATCTTACGAGTGCGGGACCGTTACTTCTTGCACTGCCTTGAAGGAGGGCGTCATAGATACGGTCCTCCCTGCCAACAACACACAGCAAGCTCTGACGATGATGCGTGCAGGCGATGCCACGATCCACACTCCTGGGACGAGATCGATCTTTCTCTCGATCATCAGCGATCCGAACCTAGACAGTGTCCTCTTCCTCGCTGGAGTATTCGCCATACTGGCTGACCTTTACCACCCAACGCTCATCTTCACTGTAATTGGAGGGGCACTGGTTGCTTTGGCGCTTCTGGGACTGGGAGTCTTTGGGGCCCCGCTGGTTTCCATAATCCTGATGATGATAGGAGCGATCTTCATTTTCCTGGAGCTGAAGATACACCACGGCGTCGCAGCAATTGCTGGCGTGATAATCTTCATAGTAGGCTTCCTGTTAATCTTCAGCCTTCCATCCTCAGCTCCAGCGCCTCCCGGCGCCCCCTCGGGCACGTTCTTTCAGGCGACTGTTCTAACATATACAGTTCTTGGATTGGTTGGCGGTGGAGGTGTCCTGGGAAGCATTTACCTGTATAGGGTTCGCGAGGCGATGATGCACCGCCCTCCCTCGCAGAATCCCAAGGCTATAATAGGAAAGCAGGGCCGCTTGACTAGCGATTTGTCGGCCGGAGCAACCGCCACAGCAAACATAGGATCCGAGGACTACAGTGTCACGGGACCAGAAGATCTGCCCAGAGGCTCGCAGGTTAGAGTCAAGGACGTCCAAGGACTTAGACTTGTGGTGGAAAAGGTAGAGGCGTGAAATTGCTTCTCAACTCGATTATCCTTCAAGCAAGCGATGTGACCCTTTACGTCGAGATCTTCTTTACCATAATCCTCCTGATAATCTTCCTCGCCGTTCTCGCATCTTCCATCAAGGTTATCCGAGAATACGAACGAATGGTCCAATTCCGACTAGGTAGACTAATGGGCGCAAAAGGCCCAGGTGTAGTCATCATCCTCCCCGTAATCAACAGACTCGTCAAGGTAGATCTTAGGGAAAGATATCTCGAAGTCCCTCACCAGACCGCTATTACCAGAGACAACGCTCCAGTCGATATTGATTTTCTCATCTACTACAAGGTAGTCGACGCTTCCCAGAGTATTGTCCAGGTACAGAACTTCACTGGCGCCTCAGTCGGACTAGCCACAACTACCCTCAGAGCGGTCGTAGGCGACATTCCACTCGATGAGCTGTTATCAAAAAGGGAACAGATCAATACGATTCTGCGAACCCGGCTTGATGAAGTGACGGAAAGATGGGGGATCAAAGTAACCAACGTTGAGATCCGGGAGATCAGACCTCCCAAAGACGTTCAGGACGCAATGGTCAAGCAGATGACCGCCGAGAGAAGCAGGCGAGCCTTGGTCACCGAATCCGACGGTATCCGAGAGTCCTCAGTCCTCAAAGCCGAGGGAGCCAAGAATGCGGCCATTCTGCAAGCAGAGGGTGATAAGCAGTCGGCTATTCTGAGGGCTGAGGGTAGCAAACAGTCTCAGGTATTAACGGCAGATGGCTACGCACAGGCCCTCGGACTAATCTTCGGAGCCGCGAAGAATATCGACTCGAGAACCATGGCCCTCCAATACCTCGACATGCTAAAAACCCTAGGCACCAGCCCATCAACAAAATACGTACTGCCAATGGAATTTACGAGCATGATCTCGCAGCTGAGAGGATTCCTCCAAGATTCCTCGAAAGACCAGGATCAAAAGCCCTGATAATCGGCAGCAAAATTTCCCGAGGCACTCCTGAAAGTTCGAATATTTACATAATGTCGTACGATCTCGTTCTCTTGAGTTAAGGCTCATTAAGCCTCGCATAACCTGAAGCCTGCCTATGACCGAGACGAAGCGCGGGTTATTGGGAAGAATTTCTCGTTACTCGCTCGTGATAATCCTGCTAATCGCCTTCACAGGACTCGCCGCCTTTGCTGTGATGAGCGATACTTCTATTCACGGGCTCACTGTACGATTCTATAATGTCTCATGGACCTGCGCAAGCAACTCGACGAACATCAATCCTGTCCTAACGTTCGAGTTCGGCAGCGTGATCGTCTACAGCTCTGCTTCACTCCCAACATCACTCTCACACGTTACGTTTGCAATGTCGACAAACGGTGTCCCAGTCGGCACAGTGGCGGCCCCGGACCAAACCTTCTCCCCCGGCCAGAGTGCTTCCTACACCCCTACCTTCAGCAACGCTGCGCTTGACCCAGGGTCTCAGCCCCTTTCTCAACAAATAGCCGTGGTAGTCAACGCTCAGGTCAGCGCAGGGCTGTACAGCTCTCAAGCCTCGGCCTCATACTCAGAACTCGTGCACTTCCCCAGCCAAGCATGCTCAACGTAACAATGCTCGGAGTCGATTCCAGCAATTCTATACACGACTCCGGCAATTTTTCTTGCTATTTGCAAGCTGGGAACTCCCCGAGAACGCCGAAAGTCCGTTGCCCTTACGGCCCTCCTATAAAGGCCGGCGGGTTTCGGGTCGGAATCGCGTCCGTAATCGGATAACTTATGGGCATCCGGAATGCTTTTCTTCTCATCAAGAACGCCACTAACCATGCCGAAGACGGCAGGAATACCAAAGTCCCTCCTCGCGGACGTCAACAAA
>WNFY01001462.1_pt1 | contig 22196 bp, 23 predicted proteins | sample 5400091 | NCBI WGS metagenome assembly WNFY01 (sample SAMN13153364, study PRJNA577476) | soil metagenome | isolation source: 60 cm soil or saprolite under grassland replicate 1 | place: USA:California | collected 2016-06-15
AGTCGCGAGCGAGTGCCGTCATCCGCACGCAACGTGCTCATGGGACGCGTGACCGGCCTGGCGATCGAGCACCGCGGCGCCGGCGTGCACGTGCGCGCCGACATGGGCGGCGTCGAGTTGATCGCCGCGGTGACCGCGGACGCGGCGCGCGATCTGGCGCTGACACCGGGCGCCTCGGTCGTGTTCTCTTTCAAGGCCAGCGCGGTGCAGGTATTCTAAGGAATGCCCACCGCGTATCTCACTCGCATCGTCGAGTTTACCGCCACCCATCGCTTCCCCGACACGCCGGAATTCGCCGGCGCGACCGACGATCACAGCCATCGCTACAAGTGCGCCGTGACGGTGAAGGGCGCGTTCGATCCGGCACGGAGCGGCGTGATGAGTCTGCAGGCGCTCAAGAGCCTGCTCCAGCGCGAAATCGTCGCGCGCTTTGACGGACGGCATCTCAACACGGACATACCGGCGTTCGCCACCGGGAAGTCGCTCGCGACGGGGGAGGCATTGGCGGTGTACGTCTGGGAGCGCCTTGCCGGTGAGCTGCCGGCGGGTGTGGGGCTCCACTGCGTACGGGTCGAGGAGAGTCCGCATCTCTACTCCGAATACCGCGGCGAAGCCTGAAGCATGACGCCCGCCGAGGAGGACAAGCTCCGTACGCTGCTCCGCGAGGCGCGCACCATCGCCGTCGTGGGACTCTCCCCCAACCCGATGCGGCCCAGCAACTCCGTCTCCCGCTTCCTGCAGCGATCCGGCTACACGATCGTCCCGGTAAATCCCGGTCACCCGGAAGTCCTGGGGGAGAAGAGCTACCACACGCTGACTGATGCCGCGCGCAAGCACACGATCGATATCGTGGATGTATTTCGCCGCAGTGAGCACGTGGGGGCCATCGTGGATGAAGCGATCGCCGTGCATCCGAAACTGATCTGGCTGCAGCTCGGCGTGGTAGACGCCGCGGCGGCGCAACGCGCCGAGGCGGCGGGCATCGCTTTCATCCAGGATCATTGCATCGCCATCGAACACAGTCACCTCGGCGTCTAGGTGCGCGGCGCGGTCCTCGCGGGAGGTGCCGCAACCCGGTACGGTGGAACTCCCAAGGGCTTGCTTGTCGTCGGCGGCGAACGGATTCTCGATCGCGTCGTGCGCGCCCTGGAGGCCGCGACCGAAACGCCGCCTCTGCTGATCGCCACCGACCCCGATGCGGCGTCGTGGCGTCCTCACCTGAAAGTCATTCCAGATGTGCGAGCGGGTTTCGGCACCCTTGGCGGGCTCTACACGGCCGTAACGACCGGCGGCGGGCCGGTGCTGTGCGTCGCCTGGGACATGCCGTTTGTTCCTGAAGCGTTACTGCGGGCGCTGATCGCCGGCGCCACGGCCGGGGGGTACGACGCCTTTCTTCCCGAGAGCACCGGCCCGCGCGGCCTCGAGCCGCTCTGCGCGGTGTATGGCCCGGCGTGTGGTGCCGCGATCTCCGCGCGGCTGGATCAGGGGGGGAGCGATTTGGCAGCGATCTCCTTCCACGCCGACGTCAGGGTCGGTATCCTCTCCCTCGCGCAGGTGAAGGCTTTCGGCGATCCGGACGAGCTGTTTCTGAACGTCAACGCGCCGGAGGATCTCGAGCGGGCGGAGGCGCTGTGGCGGCGACACGGATGATCTCCATCATCGGCCAGAAGAACGCGGGCAAGACGACGTTTCTCGCCGCGCTCGCGGCGGAGCTCGTGCGCCGCAAATTCCGAGTGGTGACGATCGACGAGGCCACGGACCGGGCTGCTGATCCCATCGCGCTGGCACGGCGCTCGCTCGGCGACGCCGACATGGTCCTCGTCGAGGGGTTCAAGGATGCGCCGCTTCCCAAAATCGAGGTGTACCGTTCGGTCGCGGGGACCAAACCGCTGTTCGATCCGGCAGTGCATGACCCCGGCGATTGGGTGGCCTTCGTGACGGATGACCGGACCTTCCGCGCGCCGTTTCCGGTGTTTCGGTTCACCGACACCGCCTGGCTCGTGACGATCGCCAATCTCGCCTGGGATCAGGCGAAAATCCTCCCACCATGACGCCGGCCGAGGCCGCAAAGATCATCCTCGGACACTGCCGGCCGATCTCCGCCGAGCGGCGGCCGTTGCGCGACGCTCTCGACGCCGTGCTCGCCGAAGACGTCACGAGCCCGATCGATCTTCCGGCGTGGGACAACTCCGCGATGGACGGCTATGCGGTGCGGAGCGCGGATCTCAAGGAGGCCGCGACTGAGCTCGACGTGATCGAGACCATCCCGGCAGGCCAGTTTCCGCGGCGGGCGCTGGGACAGGGCCAGGCGGCGCGCATCTTCACCGGTGCGCCGTTGCCACAGGGCGCCGATACGGTGATTCGACAGGAGGACAGCTCACCGCGATCGAACGGCACGGTCACGATCCAGGCAGCGTCAGGGAGCGCGAACAAGAACGTTCGGCGGCGCGGCGAGGACATCCGCAAGGGCGCCGTGGTGCTCACGGCCGGCACATGGCTCGGTCCGGCGCAGCTCGGTGTGCTCGCGTCGATTGCCTGCGATGCGCCGCTCGTGCACCGCCGGCCCATCGTGGCATTCATGGGTTCCGGGGACGAGATCGCCGACCTCGACAAGAAGCAGGAGATTCTGGCGGGAACGAAGGTCGCGAGCTCGAACACCTACACGCTCGATGCCTCGATCCGGCGCTCGGGCGCCGAGCCCCGGAACCTCGGCATCGCACGCGACAAGAAGGAAAGCCTGCGCGAGCACCTGCGCCGCGCCGCCGGCGCCGATCTGCTCGTCACCACGGCTGGGGTGAGTGTGGGCGAGCACGACCTGATGCGTGAGGTCCTCCAGGAATTAGGCGGGGAGCTGAAGCTCTGGCGCATCGCGATGCGACCCGGCGCGCCGGTGGGGTTCGGCCTCCTGGGCGGCATCCCCTGGATCGGCCTGCCCGGCAATCCGGTGAGCACGATGGTGACGTTCGAGCTGTTCGCGCGTCCCGCGATCCGGCGCCTGCAGGGACACGCGCTGCCGTTTCGCAGAACGGTACCGGTGAGGGTTCGAGAGGGAATCACGCTCGGCCCCAAATTGCGACACTACCTGCGCGCCATAGTAGAGGAAGGGGAGGCGCGTTTGACAGGACCGCAGGGCTCTGGCATTCTCACCAGTATGGCCCTCGCCAACGCCTTGCTCATCGTCCCGGCCGACATGCCGACGGTCCCCGCAGGCACCGTGCTGCAGGCGTTAATGCTCGACGATTCGCAACACGTCGCCGAACCTCCGTACTGATGCCGGCGCTCGACTTCTCCTCCCCCACGCTGGGGCGCGGGCTGCGGTTGACGGGCTACGTGCTCCTCACGCTGCTCGTGTACTGGCTCAACGCCGTCACGCCACCCACCGCCCGGCTCGGCATCCTGTACATCATTCCGGTCCTGCTCGTCACCTGGAGTGAGGGTTTGGTGTGGGGGATCGTATTCGCGGCGGCGACGACCGGATTACGGGAAACCATCGCGTGGGTGCAGATGCCGGCGGACACGCCGATGGTCTGGCGCGTCGTAACCGGGCTGGCGTACCTCGCCGTGCTGGGCCTGGCCATGGCAGGCCTCCAGACCCTGCGCCGGCGAGAAGCGCAGATGGCGCGCCTCATCATACAGGATTCGCTCACCAACGTGCTCAACGCCCGCGCCTTCGCCGACCGGCTTGGCCAGGAGCTCGACCGCAATCGCCGCTATCCGCGGCCACTCTCGCTGATGTACATGGATCTCGACAATTTCAAGGTCATCAACGACACGCATGGGCATCAGACAGGCGACGCTGTGCTCCGGCTGGTCGCCGACGCGATGCGCTCGTCGGTGCGGCAAGCCGACGTCGTCGGCCGGCTGGGCGGCGACGAATTTGCGGTATTGATGCCGGAGACGGACGCGCCGCTGGCGGATGCGGCCGCCAAGCGGCTCGTCGTCGGACTGCGGACCGTATTCAAGGGAACGCCGACGGTGACTGCCAGCATCGGCGTGGTCTCTTGCGCCGCAACGGATGCGAGCACGGACGACCTGCTCAGACGCGCAGATGCAGCCATGTACGACGCGAAGAAGTCCGGGAAGGATCGAGTCGTACAGGTCGCGCTCTAGCTTCGCCATGCTGCTCGTACTTCTCCTCGCGCTCCAAAATCCAGGTCCCGAGCTGTATTACAGCGTGACGGTCCCCACCGACCGCTCCGCCTATCTGGTGGAGGTCCAGATCACGAATCCCCCGAGCCCCAGCCGCCTCGTCATCCCGAGCTGGGCGCCGGGAGCCTATCGTCTCATGGATTCGTGGCAGAACATTCGTGACGTCGCCGCCGTCAGCGGAGCGGGCGACCCACTTCCCGTGCACCAGGACACGCCGAGCTCGTGGGTCATCGACCCGAAGGGCAATTCGCGGATCACCGTCCGCTACACGGCCGGGCTGCGAGATTCGCTGCAGTGGCGGCGTCCCAACAACCGCTGGTTCCTGCGCGCCTCATCGGGCGTCGTCGACGGACCCCGCACGTTCATGTATCTGGACGGCTGGAAGCAGGCGCCGGCACGCGTGATGTTCCAGGTCCCCGCGGGCTGGCGCATCGCCACGGGGCTCGTACCGACGACGAAGGACAGTACGATCTTCGCGGCGCCGACCTACGATGTGTTGATCGACTCGCCGACCCTGCTCGGCCATTTCCTGACCTATCACTTCAACGCGGCGGGTACGCCGCACCGCGCAGTTGTCGATCTCGGCGAAACCCGCGCCTCTGCGCCGGCCGTGTTCGTGGACATGCTACGGCGCATCTCGTCGACGGCGATCGGAATCTTTGGACGTGCGCCGTATCAGGACTACACCTACATCTTCGTGGGCGGCCGGGGCGGTGGCCTGGAGCACCTCAACTCGACCACGATCGGTGTCACGACCGAAACGCTGGCGCGCTACCCGCGCGGCGCCGAGGCGGTCAGCGCGCATGAGTTCTTCCACGCCTGGAATGTGAAGCGGATCCGCCCCGTCGAGCTTGGCCCATTCGACTACGAGCATGAGGTGCGGACGGTCAATTTGTGGTGGAGTGAAGGCGTCACGGATTACTACACCGACGTCATTCTCGCGCGCGCGGGGCTGGACAGCCCCGAGGACTTCGCGCAGGCACTCGCCACGTCGATCGGGAACTATCGCGGCAACCCTGCCCGGCTGCTCGTTTCCCCCGAGCGCTCGTCGTGGACCGCCTGGGACTCGCCCGCCGTCAATAACAGCTACGTCATTTCGTACTACCTGCAGGGCGAGCTGCTGGGGTTCCTGCTCGACCTCGCGATCCGCGACTCGACCGACAATCAGAAGTCGCTCGACGATGTCTTACGCTACCTGCTCGCGCACTACTCGGCCGAGCGCGGCTTCACGCGCGACGAGCTCGTGGCCGCGGTCGACAGCGCCACGGGGGGGCACGACTTCACGGAGTTCTGGCGGCTCTACGTGAGCGGCGCGACCGAAATCCCGTGGAACGACTACGTGCGGGCGGCGGGCTGGGAAGTCGTCTTCACCACTACGTCCGGGGTGGACGCACGGATCGGCTCGATCCCGCCGGCCGTCCAGGGCGGGCGCTGGCGCGCCGTCGCGTCGCCCGGCAGCGTGGCGGAGGCGGCGGGCCTGCGGACTGGAGACGAGCTGGTCCGCATCAACGGCCGCGCCATCATCGACGGCACCGACGTGACGGCCGCCGTCCGCGCGATCGGCCCGCGCGCGCCGGTGGTGATCGACGTCGTCCGCGACAGTCAGCCCGTGACGATCCGGTTCCTGGCCGGGACGTACAGCCGCGTCCGTGCCCAGCTGCGCGATTTGCCGGCGCCGACCGCGAAGATGCGACGCATCCGGGCCGGACTGTTGCGCGCGCCGCGATGACCGAGCGGGCGATCGAGCTGGTCCTGATTTTCACGTCGATCCTCTTCATCGTGGATCCGTTCGCAGTCATTCCCACATTCCTCGCGATGACTATGCGCGACTCCCCCGCGCAGCGGCGTGTGCTCGCGCGGCGCGGCGCGTGGACGTGCGCGATCGCGCTCATCGCCTTCGCGCTGGGCGGCAGCATGATCTTCAAGATCTTCGGGATCACGATCGGCGCGTTCAAGATTGCGGGCGGCGTCCTCATCGGGTTGAACGCGCTCGACATGGTCCAGGCCCGCCGGAGCCAGCAGCGCGAGACAGCGGTGGAGACGGCGGAAGGCATTCAGAAGGACGACATCGGGATCATGCCGCTCGGCGTGCCGATGCTGGCTGGGCCCGGCGCGATCTCGACCGTGATGGTGCTGGCGCTTGGCGCGAAATCCACCGCCGCCACGGTCACGGTGTACGTGTCGATCCTGTTGACGGCGCTGATCACCTACCTCGTCCTCTCGGCAGCCTCGATGGTCGAGCGCCGGCTCGGCCAGACCGGCATGCGCATCCTGACGCGCCTCATGGGGCTCGTGCTGTCGGCAATTGCCGTGCAATTCATCATCGACGGCATCAAGCTGAGCTTTCGTTCGGTTTCCACCTGAGGGACTAGTCCATCGGGTTGAGAAGAAAGGCGCGATAGGTCCCTCACAGGACTGATTGTACGGCACATACGGCTTTGTACGTTGTTCCACCATGAGCGCCCCGCAATCCTCGCCGCAGATCCTGTAGATGTCATCGCCACCTGTCAGCGAATTGCTCATTGAAGCTCCGGCCAACCGGCACTTCGCGCAGCTCCACAGCGACCCGGAAGCTCTCACCGACACCGTCACACTGTATCTGCGGACCGGGTTGCGGCGAGGGAACGGCGTCGTCGTGATTGCGTCGCCCGAGCACACCGACCTCTTTCTCAGACGGCTCCGCGAGGATGCGCTTGATCCGGGCGCGTTCCTCAAGTCCGGTCAGCTCGAGCTGCACGATGCCGAGTTGACGTTGCGCAAGTTCATGCGGAACGACATGCCCGATTGGGAGGACTTCCGCCGCGCGATGGCGTCGATCTTCGAGCGCGTCCGCGCATTTGGACGCGGGACGACACGAGCGTACGCGGAGACGGTGAATCTGCTCTGGCAGGAAGGCAAGCAAGACGCCGCGATTCGTCTCGAGGACTTCTGGAACGAGCTCGCGCGGCTGTACCCGTTCGCATTGTTCTGCGGCTACATGCTCGACGTGCACAACGAGCACGCCTACACCGGCCCGCTCGAAGAGATCGGGCGTACCCACTCCGACATCATCGGCACGGCGGAAGACGAGCGCTTCCGCGTCGCGCTGGACGCCGCGAGCCGCGACGTGTTCGGCGTGCCGCTCTCGGAGATGGTCGGATTCGCCCGCCCCCGCGATAGTGGCGAGCAGCGCTTCCCCAGCGGGCAACGGACCATGCTGTGGGTGAAGCGCAATCTCCCGTCCGCGAGCGGTGCGGTGCTCGAGCGCGCGCGACGATACTATGAAGAATTGTTGCATCTGTAGTGTCACTCCTCGCTGAAGCACCACCCGGGCGCCACTTCGCGCAGATCCACCGCGAGAGCGACACGCTGGTCGAATCGGCGTTCGCGTTTCTCGAGGCGGGCGTGCGGAGCGACCACAGCGTGCTCCTGATCGCGTCCCCCGATCAAGAGCAACGGTTGTTCGATCGTCTCGCCGCCGACAAAATCCATCCCAAGTCGCTGTGTAAATCCGGGCAGATGGCGGTGTTGTACTCGGACGAGATCCTGTTGCAGCTCCTCAAGGACGGCGTACCCGAGTGGGCCGAGTTTCGCAGCGTGCTGGCGCCCGTGCTGTCGCGCCTGCAGCCCGCTGGCCGCGGCGTCCGGGTCTATTCCGAGCTGGCGGACACGCTGTGGGGAGCCGGAAACACCGAGGCCGCGATCCGGCTCGAGGACTTCTGGAACGCGATGGCGAGCGCGTACTCGTTTTCACTGTATTGCGGCTACACGATGGACACGCAGTCGGAGCATGCCTATGCGGGCCCACTGGAGGAGCTCGGCCGCACCCACTCCGACATCCTCGGCACGCCGGAAGACGAGCAGTTCGGTGTCGCGCTCGACCGGGCCAGCAAGGACATCTTCGGGATTTCGCTGACGCAGATGGCGGGGATGTCGCGGACGAGCGGCGCCCGCCGCTTCCCCAGTGGCCAGCGCACGATGCTCTGGGTAAAACGAAACCTGCCGCTCACCTCGGCGCAGCTCGTACAGAAGGCGCGGCAGTATTTCCAGGACGGGCACCCCTAGCGCTACATGCGCTTGTACTTGGGTCCGCTCCCTCCTTCGCGGGGCGTCCAGCGGGGTCCCAACACATCCGTGGCCTTACAATCGACACAATTCGGCGCGTTGATCCGTAGCGCCCCCCCGCCGCCCATCGCTTCATATACGCCGGCTGGGCAGACATGGGAGTAAAACCGCGCGACCTCGACCGGAACATCCGCGGCCGCGATCAGGTGACTGGGAATCGTGTCGCGCGTCGCATTTCCCGACTTGAATACGCCATCGACCTTACTGACCCCGATCGGCGACTCGCCTGGACCCGGGGAGACTGTACGCGGAGCGTCTGCGTCGGCGTGCATCCGGTATTTCCCGCCAGGAAACCGCCCCCCGGTCAGCGTCATCAAACCGGCCTGCAGACCGCCCAGATAGAATCCGTCGCGGAAAGCCAGGCGCATGTTCCGCGTGCGGTACAGATCGGCCGCGATGAACGACGCGTTCACGAGCCGATCGTACTCTGTGAGCGTGGTCCCGGCCTTGAGATTCTGGAAGATTGCGCGCGCCGCGCATATCCCCGACTGGATCGCGTAATGAATTCCCTTGAGCGACGGCACATCCACGAACCCCGCAGCGTCGCCGAGCAGCACGAGGCGCTCGCCGGCGCGGCGCGCGGGCAGCGAGTAGAACCCGCCCTCGGGGATGGTTTTCGCGCCCCACTCGACCATCTCTCCGCCCGCGAGCAGTGATCGCACCAGCGGATGCTGCTTGAATCGCTGCAGTAACAGGTGCACGTCGAGCGCGGCGTCGCGGTAATCGAGCCCCACCACGAGCCCCAGGGCGACGAGCTGCGGTTCGAGGGGATAGACGAAGCTTCCGCCGAACGCGTCCGAGGGAAGCGGCCAGCCCAGCGTGTGGATCACACGATCGAGCGGCTGTTTTGTTTCCCACAGCTCCTTCACCCCCAGCGCAAAGACCTGCGGATTCTCTGACACCACGCCCTGCCACTGGCACCATGCCTGCGCGAGCAGGCCCCGCGTCCCCTCGGCGAGTGCCGTGACTTTGGCGACGAGGTCGTTGGGCGCCTGGCCGCCCGCCGTAGGATTCCCGTCCCGATCGAGTCCGGCCGGCGCGGTTCTGACGCCCGCCACAGCCGAGCCCTGCACGAGGAGCTGCGCCGCCGGAAAACCCGTAAACACGTTGACGCCGAGCTCCTCGGCTTTCGCGCCGAGCCAACGCACGATTTCGCAGAGCGACGCGATGTAATTGCCGTGGTTGCGCATCGATGGGGGCGTGGGAAGCCGCCATCTGCGTTCAGCCGTCAGCAGATACACTGCCTCTCTTGAAACCGGAGCGCGGAACGGGAAATCGGCGTCCTTCAGGTTTGGAAAGAGCTCGCGCAGCGCACAGGGGTTCACGACGGCACCGGACAGCGAGTGCTCCCCTAAAACCTGGGCCTTCTCGAGGACCCCAATGTTCAGCTCGCCGCCATCGGCTTTCGCCAGCTTGGCGAGCTCGATCGCACAGGCGAGACCCGCCGGTCCCGCACCGACGATGAGGACATCGAGCTCCATGCGGTCGCCCGCACCTGTGGCGCCGTCCTGGAGAATGAGTTTGTCGAGAGGAAGCGGTGGCTGATACCGGGCGGGAACGATCTTAGCCATGCAGCTTGCGGATCTCTTCGGTCAGTTTCGGAACGATTTCGAACAGGTCGCCCACAACGCCGTAATCGGCAACTTTGAAAATCGGCGCGTCTTTGTCCTTGTTGATCGCCACGATCACTTTCGACGTCCGCATGCCGGCCAGATGCTGGATCATCCCGGAGATCCCGACGGCGATGTACAGCGAGGGGCTCACCGTCTTCCCTGTCTGGCCGACCTGATCGGCGTGCGGGCGCCATCCCATGTCCACCACTGCGCGCGACGCGCCGACCGCGGCCTGACCCCCAAACGCACGCGCCAGCTCTTCCAGCATCTTGAAGTTCGCGGGCTCCTTCAGGCCGCGGCCGCCGGAGATGATCACCTGCGCCTCCGCGACGTCGAGCGTTCCGGCGGGGGCCGCCTTGATCTCCCGCACGACCACACGTCCGGGAGACGCGACCGAGAGCGACTCAGGCTTTACCTGCGACGCCTGTGCATCGGGCCTAAACACGTTGGGGCGGACCGATATCACTGCCGGCTTTCCGAGCACGCGGACCTTCTGCATGGCCTTGCCTGCGTAGACCGGCCGTGTGGCGACGATCGTGCCTCCCTCGACAGAAAGCTCCGTGACATCCGTGGCGACGCCCACGCCGAGCTTGGCCGCGACGCGTGGCGCGAGGTCCTTCCCTGTCGCCGTCGCGGCGAACACCACCGCGCCGTAGCCGCCCGACTTCGCGCGCTCCGCGATGGCGCTGGCGCATCCCTCGGGTCCGGCTGAGCTGCAAACGACCGCATCGACCGCCGAGCCCAGGCGTGCCGCCGCCGTCACGACCTCGTACGAAACCTTGCGCAGGGTCCCTTCGCGCTGCTCGAGCACCGCGAGCGTCGTCACAGGACTTTGGCCTCTTCGCGCAGCAGCCGGACCAGTTCACCGACGGCCCCGGCTCCCTCTCCGACGATCCTGCCTTCTTTACGCTCGAGTGGCGGCGTGAGCGCAACCACTTCGAGGGCACCGGCTCCCGGCTGCGCGGGCTTCACCTCTAACGGCTTTTTCTTCGCTGCCATGATGCCTTTGAGCGCGGGATAGCGGGGCTCGTTGAGACCCTTGTCGGTTGTCAGAACGGCGGGAAGGGAAAAATCCACGACTTCGATGCCGCCTTCGATCTCTCGCTCCGCCACCCCCTTCGTGCCGTCGATATCGAGGTGCGACACCGCCGTCACGCACGGCAGACCGAGCAGCTCGGCGACCAGCGTTCCGACTTGGGTGTTATAGTCGTCGATCGCCATGCGGCCGAAGAGAATGAGATCCCAGCCCGTGCCTCTCAGCTCGGCGGCGATGATTTTGGCCGCCTCGAAGGGGTCGTGGGGGGTCTTGTCCGTCTGGAGGAGCACGCCGCGGTCGGCGCCTGTTGCCAGCGCGGTGCGGATCGTCTCCTGCGCCGCCGCAGGGCCGAGACAGAAGACCGCGACTTCTCCGGCGCCCGCTTTCTCTTTGCGGCGCAGCGCCTCTTCGACGGCGAATTCGTCATAGGGATTCATGACGAACTTCACGCCCGCTTCGTCGATTGTTTTGCCGTCAGCCGCGATTTTGACCCGCGTCTCCGAGTCGGGGACGCGTTTGATGCAGACCGCGATTTTCATGAGGACGGAAAGCTACGCTAGCGCCGCGCCATTCGGAACACGGCGATGCCCCAACTTTCGGGGTCGTCGGGAGGGTTTGCGTTCCAGTCGCCGTAGGAGTGCGAGCCGTCGGAGCGGTAGCGCAGCACGTAACTTCCCGCGGGCAGCGTGATGACGCGGTCGAAGAGACGGTTCTTGTCCGAGCCGCCCGCGGGCTCAGTCTCTGCGTACTTCATTTTCCACACGGTGCGACCGGCCGCGTCTTCGATCCAGCCGTAGTCGTCCATCTCGTCATCACGGCCTTCGCCCAGTGCCAGGACGCGCACGCGCGCCTGCGCCGAGAGGCTGAAGACCGTACGCGCGTCCTCGTCGTTGCTCATGTGATTGAGTTGCGCCACGGTCGCGTCGTTGCCGGCGCCGCGGGTGCGCAAGAACGGCCCGATGTCGGCAGGATTCAGCCGCCGGCTGGCGGGGAAAACACTGACGCCCCAATAGCGCGCCTCGGCGGGCGGCGCGCCGTTCCAGTCGTTGGAGGAGTGCGAGCCGTCGCTCTTGTAGTACACGAGATAGTTGCCCGGTGGGAGATGCATCGTCCCGTCGAACAATCGGTTCTTGGCGGCGCCGCCGGCATGCTCGGTGTTCTCGTAGTTCATCGCCCAGACGCGCTTGTGCTGTTCCTCATCCACGATCCACGCGTAGTCCGCCATGCGGTCGCTGAAGCCCTCGCCGATCGCGTAGATGTGCACGTCCATCGGACGCCGCAGCGCGAACCCCGCCGACCGCATCTCGTCATCTCCGATACCGATCAGGGAGACGATCGTCTGGCCCTGCGGCACCGGCTCGTACTCGTAGGGACGGACCGACCCGCGTGCCGCCGGGTCGGCAACGCGCAGTGTCAGACCCCAGAACTCGGGGTCGGTCGCGGGCACGTTGTTCCAATCGTCCGGACTGTGCGAGTCGTCGCATGCAAAGTAGGCGACGTAGTGTCCCGGCTTGAGCTGCAGCGTCTCGTGCGCCATGCGATTCTTCACCGCACCGCCGGCGGGATCGGTATCGGCGTAATCCATCGACCAGACGCGCTTGTTCGAGTCGACGTTGATGATCCAGCCGTAGTCGAATTCCTCATCCATCGACAGCTCGCCGATGGCGTAGACCTCGACCGCGGTGGGCCGCGTGATCTCGAAGCCTTTGCGCGCGGAGCTGTTGCGGTCCGGGACGACCGACGCGATGGCCGACGCCGTGAAGCCCGTCCGCGCGGCGCCGATGTCCTCCGGGGACGCGCCGCGGCCCGTGCCGGTGATGGCGAGCGCGAATTGCCGGTAGACTCCGCTCTCGACGTAGGGGCCGCCGTACTTCGCGCGCCGGCCCATACGGATGATGTCTTTGATGTTGAGGTTGAGCTCGCCGTTAAACGAGATGCTGGAAGCGGCGTAGGAGGCATAATGCGCTTCGTACGTGCCGGCCGGCAGATGCACCGTGCCCGAGAACCGGCGTAGACCGTTCGACTCGCGGCGTGTGTCGACAGACCGGATGTCCCACACGACGGCGCGCGTGCGCGCGTCGAGAATCCAAGCCGCCGCCGGCCAGGTCGTCTGTTCGTCGTCCTGCCAGTGCGCGTCGTCGCGCGTGCGCAGCCGGTCAGGCCACGGCTCGGCTCCGACAGCGGTGACCTGCACGTCCTGGGCCGCAGTGAGCACGAAGACACTCACCCGGTGCTCGCGGGGCGTCAGGTCTTGAATGTCTACGAGCTGCGTTTGTGCGAGAAGCAGCAACAGGGGGAGACCCATGGCTGTCATACGGTACACCCCCTGAAGCGGTTTCTCCTAATCGTGCCCGCCCATCCCCGGGATCTTGAGCTCTGCATAGCCCGCCGGAGGCTGGAAGAGGGCCGCCTCCGGACGTCGCCGGTCGATCGACGTAACCGTCCAGACTCCATCCCCATGCTCTCCAGGGAACGTCATCTTGAGCGGGAAGAACCCTTGGCGTGCCAACCTCGCGAGATCCGGATTCTGGGAGCGCAGCAGCGCGATGGTCGACGGCATCATCGACCCGGCCTGCCCCGCCATTCCCATGAACCCCATCCCCGGCGCGCCGCACAGGTCCATCGGCTTGTCGTCGGGTCGCTCCGTGCTCTCCACCAGATAGTGCTCGCACGTGATTCCGGCGATCGTCTCGCGACGCCCAGTGGCGGTCACCTTCATCTTGGAGAAATCGGGTGCCGCGCCGGCGTCGCCGCCCTTGCCGATCAACCCGTTCGCCAATTGGCGCGCCACGCCGGACATCTGACCGTTCATGACCATGTACTTCTTCTGCTCCGGAATGATCATCAGCACGTCGCCCGTGGTACCGTCGTAAATCGTCGACATGGTGTGTCCCTCAGCCGTGTACTCCTGCCGGATGCGGCTTCCCAGCTGGTAATAGCGGAAGGGAATCGCCTTTCCCTCGGGCGTCGTCATCGTTCCCACGACGAGACCCTCGAACGTGCCCTGCGCGGCGACCGGCACCGCGAACGTCGCCGCGAGCAACGGCACCATCATGATCCGGTTCATGCGACCCCCTTAGTGTGAACTCAGGTCACGCGCCGCACTCCGACCCAGCGCCGCCACCACCACCGTCCCTTAGTGTCTCCCGGCGCCAGTGAGCTGACCACGACGGCGCGATCCCACCCGGAGCTGTGCACGAAATTCCCGCCGCCGATGTACAGCCCGACGTGCTGGACGGGGCCGCCCGGCACACGGGAAAAGGTCAACAGATCCCCCGGCTCGAGCGCGATGGGTTTGCGCGGGATCGCCACGCCCGCCCGCGCCTGCTCGTAGCTCACGCGCGGCAGCCAGATCCCCTGCGTGGCGAAGGACCTCCAGATCAGGCCGGAGCAGTCGTATCCGCCCCCCGCTTCGGCGCCCGTCGCGCCCCAGCGGTAGGGCATCCCCACGGCGGCAAGCGCCTCGCGCGCGACCGCGACTCCCGGTGGCGGTGGCTCGACGACCGCCGTCCGGGCGCTGTCGCGTGCGGCAACCAACACGACGGCCTGCGCTCCAGCGACGAGCAGCGCGAGACCTCGGATCATGTACGTCTGCATGGATAACCCCCCGATAGCAACGAAACCGTCTACACCCCGCGGGGTCTCGGGGCTCCATCCCCAACGGCAGGCTCACCCGAAGGAACTAATCCCCGTGATCTCCTGGCCGAGGATCAGCGTGTGAACGTCGTGGGTCCCTTCGTACGTGTACACCGATTCCAGATTCGCCAGATGCCGCATCGCTTGATACTCGGCGAGGATCCCGTTCGCACCCAAGAGGCGGCGCGTCTCGCGCGCCGCCTCGGTGGCCATGTTCACGTTGTTGCGCTTGGCGAGGCTCACCTGCGGCGGGGTCGATTTGCCCCCGTCCTTGAGCCGGCCCAGCTGCAGACACAGCAGCTGCGCTTTCGTGATTTCCGTGAGCATATCGGCGAGCCGCGCCTGCTGCAGCTGGAACCCGCCGATCGGCTTGCCGAACATGACGCGCTGCTTCGCGTAGCTCACCGCTTCGTCGTAGCACGCCATCGCGGCACCGACGGCGCCCCAGGCGATGCCATAGCGCGCGGCCGTGAGGCACATCAGCGGCGACTTGAGCCCGCCCGACTTGGGCAGCAACGCCGACTTGGGAACGTGAACGTCCTGGAGCACGAGCTCGCTCGTATCGCTCGCGCGCAACGACAGCTTGCCCTTCTGATCTTTTGCGGAAAACCCCTTGGTGTCGGTCGGCACGATGAAGCCACGAATCGACTCGGGCTCATCGAGTGGTCCTGTCTTGGCCCACACGACGGCGACGTGGGCCGTCGATCCATTGGTGATCCACATCTTGGCGCCGTTCAAGACCCAGCCGTCCTTCGTCTCCTTCGCGACCGTGATCATGCCCGCCGGATTCGAGCCGTAGTCCGGCTCCGTGAGGCCGAAGCAGCCGATCACCTTGCCGCTCGCCATCTGCGGCAGCCATTCCTTCCGCTGTTCTTCCGAGCCGAAGCTGTAGATCGGATACATCACGAGCGCGCCTTGCACCGAGGCAAATGAGCGCACGCCGGAGTCGCCGCGCTCGAGCTCCTGCATGATGAGCCCGTAGGCGACGTTGTTCAGCCCGGCGCAGCCGTACTCCTCTGGCAGGTTTGCGCCGAACAGGCCGAGCTCGGCCATGCCGGGGATCAGTTGCTTGGGGAATTTTCCGGCGACGTAGGCTTCGCCGATGACCGGCATGACGTTGTCGTCGACCCACTCCCTTACCGTGTCCCGGATGGCGCGTTCTTCTTCGGTGAGCAGGCTGTCGAGGTTGTAGAAATCGACGCCTTGGAACTTCGAAGTCATTAGTTACAAGCTCCCAGAAAAGTGAACTTAACTCGCGGCTTGGGGCTCGAGACGAGGTGATTGGGGTGACGAACGACGGGCAAACGCAGCCGTGTCTGAAGGTTGGAACCGTTGTTTGCCGGAATCCCACCGAAAAAACGTCACTTGAACAGCTGCAGGATCGATCGTGACAAAGTTGAAAGAGACGGGCCGTCCACCGCGCGCCCGCGTCGACAGCGTGCCGGCGGTTGAGACCGCGATCCGGCCCTCGAGCATTTCGGCGCCTTCCTCGTGGTCGTGGCCACAGAGCACCACGTCGGTGCCCGCCTCGATGATACGGCGCTGCGCGCGACGCCAGCGCGAAAGCCCCATGCGCTGCGACATCCCGCCACGGAGCAGGTTGTGATGGAGCACGAGCACGCGCGGCAGGCCGGCCTCCGCCCTCGCAAAGACCGCCTGCACGCGCTGCATCTCGCGTTTCGGGAGGTGGCCCTTCACGGCGATGTCCCGGAGGCGAAGGGTCAGAGAGCCCCAGGCGACGCCGTGCGCGGTCAGCGCGGAAGCGATGATCGCGCCGCCCGGAATGGTGAGGGTGGGCGTGAGGTCGGCACCGAAGTAGCTCCGGTACTTCTCGTAGACCGCGTCCTTACTGAACGGAATGAACGGCCGGCGCCACCACTGGACGTCGTGATTGCCGGGAATGACGAGGACCGGCGCGGTCTCGCGGCACAGATTGGCGAATGCCCGGCCGCGCTGAAACTCGCCATGGCGAGCGCGCTGTGACAGGTCGCCCCCGATCACGATGGCGTCCGGCCGCAGGTCGGGCAGCATCCGCTCCAACGCCTCGACGACCGGCACGTTGGCCAGCCTGCCGAAGTGCAGATCTCCGATGTGAGCGATCTGAACGGTCATGACTCGATCTGCAGGATGTAGGTCAACGTAGCCTCGCCACCCGCGGGGACCGGCACGCGAAACCGCATTTCGGTCGACGAGAGCTTCTCCGGCGGAATGCTGCTCTCGACGATTTTCCAATTGCCGTAGCGCGATTCGCGCACCTCTACGGTCACGGGCTCGGACTTCGCGTTCGTGACCGTCACGCGATACGCCGCGGTGACGCGTTGACGCCCAGGCACGCCGCGCCGCGGCGCCGGTAGCTGCTCCTGATTGAAGTCGGTCTGTACACGGTCCGCAGTGACGTCGAATGCCTCACCGGACTGCACGCGGAGGTCTTCTCTCGGGGCGGTATGGTCATTCGTGGCCTCGCCGATGAGCTGTACGCGCCCGCTGGAATCGGCCTGATACAGCTGGACCGTTCCGGCCGGCAGCGGCCGGTCGCCGAATGCCGTCTTGGGCGCGCGTTTGATCGTGTACCACACCTGCACCGGCACCCGATTGGGTTCTGACGCTTCTCCGATCCATCCTCGCCAGGGCAACACCCCTGGGACGATCAGGTCCTGAGCCACCGGCGTCGTGCTGCGCGGGAAGAGCGCGGTCGTGATCGGGACGTTCGGCTCGATGCTCATGCGGCCTGGGAGTTGATAGACGTGCGTCTCGCCCACGGCCTCCTCGACGGTCTCGGTCGCCATCGACGTCGCGGCTCGAAACTGCATGCGCGCGCCATCCATGAACGCATTCGGTTGGGGCTGGGGCCGCGGCACCCTGGTGCGTCTGATCGCGCCCGCGACGAGCTGTACCTCAGCGCTGTCTGCCCGCAACTCCTGCGACGTGATCGTCGCCGTCCCAGACACCTGACACCTGGCACCGGCCAGAATCACCTGGTACAGCGCTTCCCAGGTTACCCCTTGCGCCACGTACGCGAGCTCGGTGCGCGGCCGAGCGCGCGAGGCATCCAGCACGATCTGAGCCTCCGGCGCCGTCCGCACCACGCTTGCTGGGAACAAGGGCGTACCCGGTGACCCGAGCAGCAGCCGCCCATCCGGGAGTTTGAACTGCGGAGGATCCACACCGACCACGGTCGCACGGATGGTGTCGCCCTTCGCGCTGACGAACGAGAGCGTTTCTCCCACAGCGCTAGCCAGCGCATCGGCTGACTTGCTCGGATAACGCGCCGTCGCTGACATGACAGCGACAACGGTGTCGGGGGAAAACACGGTCGCCGGATCGAGCGCTTCGAGCCGGATCGTCAGGTTGTTCCGGCCTTGCTGTAAAGCCTGCGGCAGCGTCCGCCGCACCACCACGCGACCGTCTCTATAGATAGAAAGCGATGTCTGCGCAGCAGCTGGTAGAGCGACGCACGCCAGCGCCACGACGCCCGCCAGTACATTCCGCATTCCGAATTCCGCATTTGGCACTTTCATTTCAGCCACTCCAGTGTCACGCGCTTAGCTATGAGAAACGTCAGAACGTACCACAGGAGCACGCTCGCCGCGCCCACCAACCGCGCCGTCCGCTCCACGGGCAGTGACACCGCCACATACACCGCCAGCGGCACCGTCGTGCCCATGGCCACCAGGCGCGCGATCTTGCCCGCCCGGCGCTCGAGCAGCCTCGTGCAGCTCGCGCACAGGCCGCCGATCGCGATGCCGGCGGTGTCCGCGCCGCATTTCGCGCACGGATGACTAGGCCCCGACCCGCTTAACCACGGCGCGGGCGAACTCGGCCGTAGTAGCACGTCCCCCCAAATCGGCGGTGCGAACCTTGTCCTGCACAATCGTCGCCTCGAGCGCGCCACGCAGGCGTGTGGCGGCGTCGAGCTCTCCAAGGTGATCGAGCATCATGGCGGCGGCCAGCAGCTGCGCCGACGGATTCGCGATCCCCTTCCCCGCGATGTCGGGCGCCGAGCCGTGCACCGGCTCGAAGATCGCGGCGTGTGTGCCGATGTTGGCGCCCGGCGCGAGCCCCAGGCCTCCCACCAACCCCGCCGCTTCGTCGGACAGAATGTCGCCGAACAGATTGGTCGTCACGATGACGTCGAACTGCTCCGGCTTGATGACGAGCTGCATCGCAGTGTTGTCGACGATCTTGTCATCACAGGCGATCGTGCCGGCGTACTGCTCGGCGACGCGCTTGGAGACCTCGAGAAACAATCCGGACGTCGCTTTCAAGATGTTGGCCTTGTGCACGATCGTCACTTTCTTGCGGCCGTGCAGCTTGGCGTACTCGAACGCGTATTTCGCGATGCGCTCGCTCCCCTCGCGGGTCACGATCGACATCGCCTGGGCCATAGCGCGGCGGTCGCCCCCGACCTTGAAGGTGTGATCGAGCCCGACGTACAACCCTTCCGTGTTCTCGCGGATAATGACCAGGTCGATGTGGTCGTAGCGGCCGCCCGGAACGATCGTCTTCGTCGGCCGGACGTTTGCGTAAAGATCGAACTCCTGCCGCATGGCGACATTGACGGAGCGGTAGCCGCCCCCGACCGGCGTCGTGAGCGGGCCTTTCAGACAGAGCCGGGTGCGGCGTATCGAATCGAGCGTGGCGTTGGGGAGCGGCGTGCCGGCTTTCTCGACGGCCGCCATGCCGCCGTACTCCTCGTCCCAGTCGAACTGGACGCCGAGCGCATCGAGAACCTGCAGGGTGGCGGCGGTGATCTCCGGACCGATGCCATCGCCCGCAATCAGCGTGGCCTCGCGTCTGGTCACGGCAGGCCCGGCGTAAGGCTCTTCACGGCGCGTGTCAGCGCCGTCCAGGGATCATCGCCCTCCCCTCGCGCGATGGTGCGCCAGCCGATCTTGCCGATGCGCGAATCGATGAGAACGAATGAGATCTCGGCGCGTACGACGGCCGGAGCGCCGGGCGGCCGATCGGCCGGTCGGCGAAACACCAGTCCGGCGGGCACCAGCACATAGCGTCCGCCGACGAGGCCCATCAGGGTGCGCAGCTGGTAGCGGAGCGGATCGGGCACGTCCACGACATTCGACGCGCGCAGGAACGGCGTGCCCAGCTGGTCAGGGTCGGCTGCGATGCCCGGCGCGCGCCGCGCCACGTGCCGCAATTCGGGGGGACCGGCCCAGGTCACCTCTGGCGCGCGGGCGGTGAGGAGCGTCGCGATGATGCTGTCGCACTTGTCGAGTGTCGCGCGCCGACCCGCGACGAGTGTGTCCAGATGGAGTGTGTCTTCTGCCGCGACGAGCGCGAGCGGGGTCAGCGCGACGCGCTGGCCGGCGAGGCCGGCGGTAGGAAGCGGGGCGGTCGGTTCAGGAATTGGTGTCTGTGAAGGCTTCTTGCCACAGGCCGACACCAGACACCAGACACCTATCACCAAGTACTTAGTTTTCAAGCGGTTAGTCACGGCCAGAATCTAAGCGAGCGTGAGGCCGCCGTCCACCACGATCACCTGCCCGGTGATATGCCGAGCCGCTTCGCTGCACAAGAAGAGAATGACGCGCGACACATCCTCGGGCTCCGCTACGCGGCCGAGCACCGACTCATGCTCGGCGCGCTCCAAGACTTCGCGCGGCAGCTGCGTCAGCAGCTCGGTCTTCACAAAGCCCGGCGCGACCGCGTTCACGTTGATGCCCGCCGAGCCGAGGTCGACCGCGGCGGCTTTGGTAAGTCCGATGAGCGCCGCTTTGCTCGAGGCATAGTTCGCGATACCGAATCCCGGGCGGAATGCCTGATGGCTCGCGACGTTGACGATTTTGCCGAGGCGCTGGGCACGCATGTGTGGCGCAACGGCGTGAATACAGTTGAACGCGCCTGTCACGTTCGTCTCCATGACTTCCTGCCAGGCTTCCGCGGTGAGTCGCCAGAGCGCGCCATCGTGCGTGATGCCGGCGTTATTCACCAGGTAGTGCACGCCGCCCAGGCGGCTCTTCACTTCGCTCACGAATTGCTCGACGGAGGTCATGTTGCGGACGTCACACAACGCGGAATAACACGGCACGCCGCAGGCCTTGATCGCCGTCTCGGTCAGCAACGCCTGCGCGCCGACGTCTCGTCCCGGCATTTCCAGGTAATTGAACCCGACGCCGCAGCCGACCTGCGCGAACTCGAGGGCGACGGCACGGCCGAGCCCGGTCGCGCCACCGGTGACGATGACCACGCGACCCCGCATGGCGTCAGCACTGCGCTGCGGTTGGGGCCGTTCCTGTACCGTGGAGGCGGGGGCTGAGCGCCCCCCTCCGCTCGACGACCAGGGAAACGAACTGGAGGGGCTCAAGGAGTTCGAACCTATGTTCGAACTTGAACATCGGCAAGCGGCGCCACAACTTACGGCGCGTGCGGGCAATAATCTGGATCGCCATTTCGCTGCTCGGGGCGACGGCCTTCGGCGTGCTGGCGTTGGCACGCGGCGAGACGATCAGCGCCGCCTGGCTGCTGACGGCAGCCGTCTGCACCTACGTCATCGGTTACCGCTTCTACTCGAAGTTTCTCGCCACGAAAGTCTTTGGCCTCGATCCGCAGCGCGCCACACCGGCGGAGCGGTTCAACAACGGTCACGACTTCGTGCCGACGAACAAGTGGGTCCTATTCGGCCATCATTTCGCGGCGATCGCCGGCGCAGGACCGCTGGTCGGCCCCGTGCTCGCGGCGCAGTTCGGCTTCCTGCCCGGGACGCTGTGGCTGGTGATCGGCGTGGTGCTGGGTGGCGCCGTGCAGGACTTCACCATCCTGTTCTGTTCGCTGCGCCGCGACGGCAAGTCGCTCGGCCAGATGGCCAAAGAAGAAGTCAGCAAAGTCACCGGTGTCACGGCGATGATCGCGGTGCTCGCGATCATGATCATCCTGCTCGCCGTGCTGGCGCTGATCGTCGTCAACGCGTTACGCGCGTCGCCGTGGGGACTCTTCACCATCGCCTGCACGATTCCGATCGCGCTCTTGATGGGCTGGTGGATGAAGCGCTGGCGGCCCGGAAAAGTCGGCGAAGCATCGATCGTCGGCGCGCTGCTGCTCCTCGTCGCGCTGGTCGCCGGCGGCAGCGTCGCGAGCCATCCGGGCCTCGCGTCTGCTTTCACGCACAGCGGCACGTCCATCACGCTCATGATGATCGCCTACGGCTTCATCGCGTCGGTGCTGCCCGTCTGGATGCTGCTCTGCCCGCGGGACTACCTCTCGACGTTCCTCAAGATCACCACGGTGTTGTTGCTGGGCGTCGCCATTCTGATCATCCTACCGCCGCTCCGGATGCCGGCGCTCACGCCGTTCGCCACGGCGGGCGAAGGGCCCGTGTTTGCCGGCAAGCTGTTCCCGTTCGCGTTCATCACGATCGCGTGCGGCGCCATTTCCGGCTTCCACTCGCTCGTCGCGTCGGGCACGACGCCCAAGATGATCACGCGCGAGACCGACGCGCGGATGATCGGCTACGGCGGCATGGTCATGGAGTCGTTCGTCGGCGTCATGGCGATCATCGCAGCCTGCACGCTCGATCCGGGCGTCTACTTCGCGATGAACACGACGCCGGCGGCATTGGCGGGGGCCTCGGACGTGCTGAGTCACGCCGGTTTCGTCGTCACCCCGCAATACATGCAGGCGCTGGCTGCCCAGATGGGCGAGCA
>WNFY01001465.1_pt1 | contig 22163 bp, 20 predicted proteins | sample 5400091 | NCBI WGS metagenome assembly WNFY01 (sample SAMN13153364, study PRJNA577476) | soil metagenome | isolation source: 60 cm soil or saprolite under grassland replicate 1 | place: USA:California | collected 2016-06-15
CGCCGGCGATGTCCCCGACCCAGAGCCGCGTCTCGACCGGCTTGCCCTTCTCGCGAAAGGAGGCCGCCACGACGAACGCAATGCGTGACCCGTCGGCGGAGAGCGCCACCTCGCCGGGCCGCAGCAGCTCCATCACGAGCTCGGGCGTCACCGGGCCGACAGTCCTAGTCGTCGTATCCATGCGGTGTGATGCTAAGCGTCCGTTCGCATCCGAGGGGTGCCCGGCGTACGATCGCTCTCGCGATGCATTTCCCTAAGGCTTTTTGGTGGGCCGTGGTCAGCATCGTCCTCATGGTCGTCGGCGCATTCGGCCCCTGGGCGACCGTGCTCGGGATCGTCACCATCCACGGAACCGACGACGGCAGAGACGGGTGGATCGTCGTCGCTGCGGCGGCGCTTGCCGCCGTCGGCGTTGGCTGCGTCGTCGTGTGGCGCCGGCGCTGGCTGTTCATCGTGCCAATCGTCGCCGGTGCGGCCGGCGCGGCGACTGCGGCGTACGACATCAGCGACATCAACAGCCTCGGACCGTCAGGCACGCTCTTCGGGAGTGACGTCATCGATACGGGCTGGGGGATCTACCTTGCGCTCGCCGGCTCGATCAGCCTTGTGCTTGCTGCGATCACGTTGTGGATGCAAGCGAGACGTGAAGAGGCTCCGGTCGCCGAGCAGCCGCCGCCACTTCCCGGCTGATTCGTGTGAGGCTCCGCACAATTTCGCTCGCCCTGACGGCAGGAACCCTAGGGCGGGGCGTCGGTTCGCCGCCGCGATCCGTCTGAAGGGGAGTCCCGGACTCGACGTGTCGAGCAACACCGACGACTTCACCTGTCCGGGTACGTTCGGGGAAGGGACGAACGACATGGCCGATGACGTCGGAAACGCATCCAAGGCGACGGCGCGCTGCATTTGGCGGATCCCTCCTCGCGCGAGTTGGAAGATGTTTCGAGGATCGCTGAACATCGGCTTCCGCAACAAGACGCTGAGCCGGAGCGTCTCCGCGAGGATCAGTCCGTAGCTTTCAGCCAGGGCTCTTGCCGGAGCCAGTCGGCGACGGCCGCCTCCACGGCGGCGCTGCTCCTCAGGGAGTGCGTGCCCGGGATGAGGACGACCTTGCGGTTCGGTGCTTCGGGCGGGATCCCGAACGGGTCGCGCTCGCCCTGGACGACGAGCGTCGGGACCGTGACGGCGTCGAGCTCGGCCAGCCGGGTCTTCTCGGGCCGGCCCGGCGGATGAACCGGGAACGCGAGGCAAAGCACGGCCTTGGCTCCGGTCTCGGCCGCGGTGCGGCAGGCGACGCGCGCGCCCGCTGAACGACCGCCGACGATCAGCGGCAGGCCCGGGAAGAGCTGCGGCACGACCGCGAGCCAGGCCTCGTCGAGCTGACGTGCTGGTGCAGGGCTCCGGCGGCCGGCGACGCGGTAGGGCTGCTCGACGAGCGCAACGCTCAGCCCGGCCTCGTTACCCGCCTTGGTAGCGCCGACGAGGTCCGGCGACTCGACCCCGCCACCGGCCCCGTGCCCGAGCACGAGCGCAGCCGAGGGTGCGTCAACGGGATGGCTATGGGCCCGCGCGGGCCCTTGGGGAGTCGCGAGCTCGAGCATTACGCGAGCCTAGTCGCACGAACACCTACGGCTCGCTCGGGCAGGCAACGTGCCTGCAAAACAGCAACTTTTCCCTTGTTTGCCGCCGAAGACCAGGGGTAGGCGAACTGTGTACGGACCGTGAACTCAACGAGGCGAGCGAGCCTCAAGGGGGTGCAGTAATGGCGATCCTCGAGATGTGGACCTTCTCGGGCGAGACAACGCCGAACGTCGACTTCACCGGCTTCAAGGTCGAGGCGACCGACGGTGAGATCGGCAAGGTCGACGAGGCGACCAGGGAGGTCGGCGGCAGCTTCATCATCGTCGACACCGGTCCCTGGATCTTCGGCAAGAAGCTGATGATCCCGGCCGGCTTGGTTCGTGACATCGACCCGGATACGGAGACGATCTTCGTCAACCGCACGAAGGACGAGATCAAGAACGCGCCGGAGTTCGACGAGACGCGGTACCACGACCAGGCGTACCGCGACGAGCTCGGCGACTACCACAGCCGCGGCGCGATGCGCTCCGACGCCGCCCGGTAGCTTCGGCTTACTCGGGAATTCCACCGGGGGCCCGCCTGCGTGCGGGCCTCCGGCCACCGATAATGCCGCCATGCCGAGCGCGGAGGGCGAACATCCGGTCTTCAGGCCCGGCGGGATCTCGTACCTGCGGATCCCGGCCCCGGATCCACAAGCCGCGGCTGCGTTCTACGAGGCCGTCTTCGGCTGGACGGTGCGCCGCGACCGCGAAGACCCGGCGTTCGAGGACGGCACCGGCCACGTGATCGGCCACTTCCGCGCCGACCACGCGGTAGCCGGCGAGGGCGGCGTCAGACCGTACGTCTTCGTCGAGAGCCTCGACGAGACGCTCGAGAAGGCAGTGGCCGAGGGCGCCGAGGTCGTGGAGGCCCCGTATCCGGAAGGCGACCTGTGGGTAGCGGTGATCCGCGACCCGAGTGGCAACGTCGTCGGCGTCTGGCAGCAGGGCCCGCGCTAGGCGAGCACGAGGGCCCGGCGGAGCGCAAGTAGGAACCGATATCGGGATCTTCTGGGTACCCACCCCCGTTTTGGAGGTTTCGACAGATGAAGAAGCTGATCACTTTCATGCTCGTTGGCGCCGCGCTGGCTGTTCCTGCGGCGACGGCGGCTCCCACGAAAGGGAAGCCGCCGGGCGGCACCAAGCCGTGCCACGGCAAAGCAAAGGTCATGGTCGTGCTCAAGGGCACGCTCGCCAATGATCCGGTCGCCAGCGACACCTCGTTCCAGCTGACCGTGACGAGCTCGAATCGCTGGGGCCGCGGCTACAAGGCGGCGACCCAGCCGATGACGGTCAACGTCGACGGCTCGACGCGCTACGTGAAGGGCGGCACGGCCACGCTCGACATGCTCGCCCAGAACGACCGCGTCGTGGCCAAGGGCAAGCTCAGCCGCTGCGACCTGCGGGACGCGGATCCGGCCAACATGCCCGCCCTGACCGCGAAGATGGTCGTCGACCAGACGGCCGCCACGGCGGAGGCCACGTAGCGATTAGCAACGAACACCAGATGTGCCCTGTCCAGAGGCGCCCCGCCGGGCGCCTCTGGCGTTTCCGGCCCCGCGGTCGCATCCCTCGCATCAGGGATGCCTGCTCGACGAGTGCGACGCTCAGCCCCGCCTCGTTTGCGGCTTTGGTCGCGCCGAGTGCAGATGCACGCGAGCCCGCCCGTGGGCGTGTCGATCAACCGTTGCGGTAGTCCCACCAGTGGCAGTGTCTGGCAGGTCGGGTTACGACGACGACGGTGCCGTCGGGTATCTGCAGAGTTCGCCGCTGTTGGAGATCGAAGACGAAGTCGCGGCCGCCAGAGTCGCCGAGGTAGATGAGCTGCGTCGGGCCTCCGGATGGCAGGTCTTTCGGCGCGAGGTTGCGCGCCAGGAACATCTGAGCCGGGTCGGCTCGCACCTGGAGCACGGACAAGTGGCTGAGGCCCGGGATTCCGAAGAACGTGCGGTGCGTGTGAACCCAACGCACCGGCAGACGATGGTCGATCACGCAGGCCGCCGTCTTCTTCGCGTCGCGCGGGAGCGAGCCCGCGAGGATCTGCGCCCCGCAGACGATGAGCGTCACCGCCACGATCCAGCCCGCACTGGGCAGACGGCGTGTCAAGGCACGGCCCCCGAGACAGCGCTTGCTGGTCAGGAGCAGCACGGCGACCGCGAGGAAGATCTGTTCGGTGAGCTCGCGGCTGCCGCTCGTCAGAAACGTGAACAGCCGGTAGACGACCAGCGCGGGCACGATGGGTAGGAGGAGCTCGAGGATGACTCCCAGGTCCGAGCGAATGAGCCTCGAGCGATGCTCGTGGACGATTGCCGCGACGCTCTGTGACACGGCGAGCGCGAGGAGGAGCGGAAGGACGGCGAACAGTGCAACGAAGGTCGCAACTCGGATTCCCGATTGTGTGAGCGCTGCCGCGGAGCTCGGCCCGACATCGTCCGGGGTGAGCCCGAAACGGTCATAGAACTGCTGGTACGAGTAGCGCATGATCGCGTACGCGGCAGCCCCCGTCAGCGCGACGAGCCCCGTCACGATTGGGAGCAGGCTGCCGAGAGTCGGCTGCTTCGGCGACGCCGTGGCGGTCGCTGTGGAGTTCATCGAGTAGACGGCCGATCATCCGCCCGAGGCTGTGCGTTTGCAAGGCGCGGGAATCCGCCCTCGGGCGGCTCGCAGAGGGGTCGCGCTCCCCGTCTGCAGAGGCTCGCGCGCAGGGTCGCGCCACCAGGTGGGCGTGCACTACAGCTGGGGCGGCATGTCCCCCCGGACGGGCTTCGACTGCGCTGGCCTCGTCTATGCGGCCTACCGCTCGATCGGCTGGAAGCTCCCGCGCTCGAGCTGGGATCAGCTGCGCGTGGGCCGGCCGGTCCGCTTCGCGCGGCTGCGCCCGGGCGACCTGCTCCTCACCGAGGGCGGTGGCCACGTGCAGCTCGTCGTCTCGAAGCACGCCGCGATCTCGGCCCCGCAAACGGGCGAGCGCGTCCGCTACGTGCGCCTGGCACAGCTCCGGCCGGAGTTCGCCGGCGCGCGGCGCGTGCTCAAGTAGCCGAAGCAAGGAGAGGAGGCGGGTCGCCCCGCCTCCTCTCTGGCCGGCTCAGTGCGTGACCGTGAAGTCGGCGCTCATCGACCCGACCTGCACCTGGTACCGGCCCGGCTCCACCGCGCGCGGGCCGCTCCCGTCGATGTCGCCGACCGTGACCGCGAGCTCGGAGACCGGGAACGAGACATGCACGCTGCGGGACTCGCCGGCCGCGAGCTCCTCCCTCGCCCAGCCGACGAGCCGCTGCGGCGGCGCGAGCACGGTGCTCACCGGCTGGTGCACGTAGACGGGCACGACCGTCGCACCCGCGCGGCTGCCGGTGTTCGAGACCGTGAACGTCGCGGTCACCGAACCGTGCCGCGAGACTGAGCCCGGCGAGACCGACAGGCCGCTCGTCGCGAACGTGGTGTACGAAAGCCCGAACCCGAACCGCCAGCGGGCGTTGTAGCCAGAGCCCGGCCCGGAGTTCGTTCCGGGCAGCTGGTCGAAGAACTTGGGCTCGTCGCCGGGGGTCGACGGACCGCCGGTGTTGAAGTCGCCCGCCATGTGATCGGAGGCCGACGGCCACGTCACCGGCAGGTGCCCGCTCGGATTCACCGACCCAAACAGGACGCCGGCCACGGCCGCGCCGCCCTCGGTGCCCGGTAGGTAGGCCATCAGGATCGCGCCCGCTCCGTTGACGATCGAGTCGGGTCCGAACCCGAGCGGCCGGCCGGCGATGACCACGACGATCACCGGCTTGCCCGTGGCCTCGAGCGCAGCGATCAGGCGTTGCTGGTCGGCCGGGAGCACCGGGTCGGGCCGGTCGCCGAGGCCCTCGGCGTAGGCCCTCTCTCCGACCGCGACAACCGCCGCGTCGGCGGTCTGAGTCGCCGCGACCGCAGCTTGGATCTGCGCGTCGCTGACGGTCTGGTCGGTCGGGACGGGAGTGACGTTCGGGTCGGCGGCCTGCAGGCCGTCGAGCACCGTCGTCGCCGGCGGGATCTGGTCGGGCGGCCCCATGCAGCAGACGTGGTTGCCGGGGTCGTAGACGCCCTGCCAGCTCACGCTCCAGCCGCCGAGCTGGTTGTTCACCCGGTTCATGCTCGGGCCCGTGACGGCGAGGTGAGCGCTCGGCGAGAGCGGCAGGATCGAGCCCTGGTTGCGCAGCAGCGTGATCGACTCGTCCGCGGCCCGCCGCGCGAGCGCCCTGTTTGCCTCGACCGCCGCGTCGGCCGCGGCCGGGTCGACGTACGGGTGGTCGAAGAGCCCGAGCTGGAACTTGAGCCGCAGGATCCGCCGCACCGACTCGTCGATCCGGTGTCTCGAAACGAGGCCGTTCTGCACGTCCTGAATCAGGCCGTTGTTCCAACCGACGTAGTCGAACGGGGTCATGCTCACGTCGATCCCCGCGTTGACCGCCTTGCCGATCGCGGCGGGAAAGTCCGCCGCGACGTGGTAGGTGCCCTGCAGCGCGGGCACGTCGCCGTAGTCGCTGATCACGACGCCGCGGAAGCCGAGCCGGTGGCGCAGCTCCTCGGTGATCAGGAAGTGCGACGCCGTCGCCGGGACGTTATTTATCGAGCCGGAGTCGATCATCACGGTCGCCGCCCCCGCGTCGAGCCCGCCCGCGTAGGACGGCAGGAAGATGTCCTGCAGGTACCGGATCGGCAGCTGGGCCTCGACCCGGTCGCGCCCGTTGATCGACTGCGAGTAGCCGGCGAAATGCTTCACCGTCGCCGCGACCTGCGGGGAGTCGAAGCCTCCGCCCTGGAGCCCTTCGATGTTCGCGGCGCCGAGCGCGGCCGCGAGCTGCGGCTCCTCGGCCCACGTCTCGTAGTAGCGGCCCCAGCGGTTGTCGCGGGCGAGGTCCTGCACGGGTGCGAAGTCCCAGTTCCCGCCGGTCGCGAGCAGCTGCTCACGCGTCGCGGCGCCCGCGGCCTGCGCGAGCTCGGTGTCCCAGGTCGCGCCCATTCCGAGCGACTGCGGGAAGAGCGTCGCGCGATACGGGTGGCCGAAGCCGTGCACCGCGTCGACCCCGTAGATGACCGGGATGTGCAGGCGCGAGTGGTCGACCGCGTAGTGCTGGATCGTGTTGTACTGCTCGGCCCAGCCGCGGCCCGTGTTGTCGATTGGGTTGTCGGTGCCGCCCGACAGGATCGAGCCTGTCTTGTAGTCGATCAGCGTCCGCTGCAGGCAGGTCGTCTGCAGGGGGTCGTTGTTCCCGCCCGAGTTGTTGCAATCGCCGTTGGCCGGGGGCGTCGTGTCGCGCAGCTTGCCGATCACGATCTGGTCCATCTGCCCGACCTTCTCCTCCAGCGTCATCCGGCCGAGCAGGTCGTTCACCCGGCTCTCGATGGACGCGTGGCGGTTCAGGTAGGCCGGCTGACCGGCCCCAGGCGCGGCGGCCGTAATGGACAGCGTCGCGAGCGCAAGCGCGATCAGCCCGCCGGCCGCGGAGAGCATGCGACTCATCGGTCCTCCTCTCCAGAGTGTTCGAGGTTGCGGGCGCGGGACGTCGTCCCCACTGCCGCAGCAACGATGTGGCGCTTCCTCCTCGTTGCTCCTCGCTTCCGGCGGCGCGCGTCGCCGCCAACCCCAGGCGGTTACCGCCGCGGCCGATTCCTAAACGGGCGATTACTCGGCCGATGCCGCGCCAGGTCGCCCTGACACAAACGGTGTCCCTCGAACGAGGGAGTGCCGCTTGAGGACGAACGGGTGCCGCCGATGTAGGCCCGATGCGCCGCCCGCTGCTCCTGCTTGTGCTGCTTGCGACCATCGCCCTCGGCTGGGCCCAAGCCGCCTTGGCGGCCGTCCATCCGCCCTCGGGGGGCTCGCAGAGGGGTCGCGCTCCCCGTCTGCAGAGGCTCGCGCGCCGGGTCGTCGCCTACACCCGCCACCAGGTGGGCGTGCACTACAGCTGGGGCGGCACGTCGCCCCGGACGGGCTTCGACTGCTCTGGCCTCGTATATGCGGCCTACCGCTCGATCGGCTGGAAGCTCCCGCGCTCGAGCTGGGATCAGCTGCGCGTGGGCCGGCCGATCCGCTTCGCACGGCTGCGGGCGGGCGACCTGCTCTTCACCGAGGGCGGCGGCCACGTCCAGCTCGTGGTCTCGAAGCGCACCGCGATATCGGCCCCGCAAACGGGCGAACGCGTCCGCTACGTGCCCCTGGCGCAGCTCCGGCCGGAGTTCGCGGGCGCCCGGCGCGTGCTCAAGTAGCCGAGGCCCGCCGCGTGCGGGCTTCCGGTTTAAGGGTTTCGTAAGGGCAGCGGCCGGGGTTCTTTGCCATTCTCGTTTCGATCGCCGTGAGCATCAGGTCCGTGGCATCGGCCATCTGCGCCTCGTTTGCGCTCGCGCTCCCCGCGCTCGCGACGGGCTCGGACACAACCGCAGGCAGCTGGGCCGCGACGGCGAGCATGGCCATTCCGCGCGCGCACGTCACCGCGACCCGGCTCGCCAATGGGCGCGTCCTCGTGGTCGGCGGAGCGGAGGTGTCCACCGCGGAGCTGTACGACCCGCCCTCCGGCACGTGGCTCCCGGCCGGGACGTTGAGCGAGCCGGCCGGGCTCAACGTCGCCGTGCGTCTGGCCGACGGGCGCGTGCTCGTCGCGGGCGGCGGTTGGTACAGCGCGAGGGCCGAGCTGTACAACCCGGCGACGAACAGCTGGACCCGGACCGGCAGCATGAACGTCGGCCGGATCTCGTTCACCGGCACCCTGCTCCGCGACGGGCGCGTGCTGGTCGTCGGCGGGAATTCCCTCAGCGGCGTGCAGGCGAGCGCCGAGCTGTACGACCCGGCGACGGGTCGGTGGACGCTGACGGGCAGCCTTCGAACGCCCCGGCGCGATCACACCGCCACGCTGCTGACGAACGGCACCGTCCTCGTCGCGGGCGGCGCCAACTCGACCGGCTGGCCGAGAAACGCCGAGCTCTACAACCCAGGCAACGGGCGCTGGGCACGCGCAGGGACGATGACAACCGGCCGTGAGCACGCGAGCGCGACCATGCTCGGCAACGGTCGCGTGCTGCTCGCCGGCGGCGGCAATCCGAGCGCGCAAAGGTCCGCCGAGCTCTACGACCCGACCTCGAACAGCTGGAGCGCGACAGGCAGCATGAACGGCTACGGCGGTACGGCTGCGCTCCTGCAAGACGGACGCGTGCTCGTGGCCGGCAGCGGGACAGGCGACGTCTACTCACCGTCTACCGGCACGTGGGCCGAGACGGGCCCGATGGTCTTTCCGTACGCCTCCGCCGGAGCGGCCCTGCTTCCCAACGGTCAAGTCCTCTACGCCGGTGGCCGCAAAGTCAAGTACTGCGGCCCGTACTCCTGCGACGAGCCCATAGCCGAGGCCGAGCTGTACACGCCCTAGCGCTAGTTCCTACGCCAAAAGAAGTCAGGTCCGGTTAGAAACCCCTGCTCCCGGCAAGATAATAGTGGAATCTCGACCGACCCCAAGAGGAAGGAGACGAGATGCGGCGGCTGATTGTGTGTGTTGTTGCTGCCTGCGTCGGCATCGCGGCGACTGCGAGCTTGGCGCCTGCGAAGAACGGCCACGGAGTGATGTGCGTCCTCCACGCGAAGCTGTCGGCCCGGAGCGAGACGACGGGCTCGACGTCCACCGCGAAGGGCCACACCCTGGTCCAGGTTCGCGCCGAAGGCAGGATCCAGTTCAAGACCAAGATCCTCAACAAGGGCGGCGAGACGTTCGTCGCCGGGCACATCCACGAGGCGCCTGTCGGCGTCGCGGGCCCGATCGTCGTGCCGCTGTTCGTGTCGCCGGCCCCGCCGACGAGCGCACGCCACATTCGGCAGCGAGGCGACGCAACGCCTGCGGCAGGAACTACCGGCGCCGATCTCTGCGAGAACCCGAGCGCCTACTACGTGAACTACCACACGACGGCGTTCCCGGCCGGCGCCATCCGCGGCCAGCTTCACTAGCCGAACGGTGACTTTTTAGGGGCGGGCGACGGCCCGCCCCTACCCAGCCCCATGGGATGATCGTGCATGCGCTTCAGCTACCAACTTCTTCCCGAGCAGCCGCTCGACGAGCTCCTCGACGTGATCGAGCTGCTAGAGCGGCTCGGCTTCTGGGCGTGCTACAGCGCCGACGAGACCTACCACAAGGACATGTGGTCGCTCTTCGCGGCGGCGGCGGGACGGACGTCGAAGATTCGTCTCGGGCGGGGAGGTCACGAACGTCGTCCTGAAGGACCCGACGATCATCGCCCCCTCTTCACAGCGGCCCGGCCTGTCCAGAAGCCGCTTCCGATCAAGCGTGGGGGAGACGCTCAGCGTCGCCGGCACAGCACGGGCCTGGATCGACAAGATCGAGCGCGACCTGATCCCAGCCGGATTCGGCCACCTCTTGGTGACGTTCGTGGACCCGTTCCTCGTCGAGAGCTGGGCTGGCATCAGCATCGACGGTCTGCCGACTCTCGAGGAGCAGTTGCGCCTGTTCGAGCGAGAGGTCACGGCACCCTTGGCTGCTAGCCGGCTGGGTTGACTTGTTGGGTCGGGAGGAGGATCGTCGCGCCTGCGTGGCCGTGATGAGCGGCCGGCAGGACCCGAAGGGGAGGGCAGGATGAAGAAGCTTGGCGTAGCACTCATGTGCGCGGCACTTGTGTGCGTCTGCGGAGGCGCCGTGCCTGGAAAGGCAGACGCGAGCCGGGGAGGGATCGCCTGGAGCAGGTGCTTTTCGCAGTTCGGACCGTTCCAGTGTGGAACCGTCCAGGTTCCGCTCGATTACGACCAGCCCAACGGCGCGGCGATCTCGCTCGCGGTCGTCCGGCTGCCGGCCACGGATCAGGCTCATCGGATCGGCTCCCTGTTCCTGAATCCGGGCGGGCCCGGCGGGTCTGGTGTCGACTACACGGTCTTCGCGGGCCCGTTCCTCTACACAGACGAGGTGCGCGCGAAGTTCGACCTCGTCGGGTTCGACCCGCGCGGAGTCGGTCGAAGCACTGCGCTTCGCTGCTTCGGCACCGATCGCCAGTGGGGCCCGTACTTCACTCCGTTCTTCTTCCCGAGCACACCCGAGGAAGAGGCGATCTGGATCGACGCGGATCACTACCTCGACTCCGCATGCGCGCAACGGGGCGGGCGGATCGCCGACCACATGGCTACGGCCGACGTGGTGCGTGACCTGGACGTCCTTCGCCAGGCGGTCGGGGACACAAGGCTCAGCTACGCCGGAGTCTCGTACGGGACGATGATCGGCCAGACCTACGCGAACATGTTCCCGAACAACGTTCGGGCGTTGATCATCGACGGGGTGCTCGACCCGATCGCGTGGACGACGGGATCAGGCGACGGTTCAACCGTCCCGTTCTCGACACGGCTGCGGAGCGACCAGGGCGCGCAGGCGACGCTGGACGAGTTCTTCCGCCTCTGCGACCTCTACGCGGCGAACTGCGCGTTCGCACCGGACAGCGCGGCGCGATTCCACGCGCTCGGGGAATTGTTGAAGGCCCATCCCCAGCCGGTGATCTTGCCGGACGGATCGACGGTGGAGCTCAACTACTCGATCTTCGTCGGTCTGACGCTTGGCGCGTTGTACGACTCGTCCTCCTGGGAATCGTACGCCGAGGTGCTCGCCGCGATCGAGGCGCAGGTAGGCGCACAGCAGCTCGGCGTCCGCCTGCAGCCGTTCTGGCACCGCTTCAACGGATACATCCCGAAGCGAGGCTTCCCGCATTACTTCAACTTCGTCGAGGCGTTCCCCGCAGTCGCCTGCGCGGACTCCATCAACCCGGACTCGTACGCGGCGTGGTCGGCGGCGGGCGCCGACGCGGACGCGCACTTCGGCACCTTCGGGCGGTTGTGGACGTGGGCCTCGGCGATCTGCGCCGACTGGCCGAACGGCGACGCCGACCGCTACCTGGGGCCGTGGAACCACAGCACGTCGAATCCGGTGCTCGTCATCGGCAACCTGTTCGACCCCGCGACTCGGTACGAGGGAGCCGTGACCGCGTCGAATCTCCTGCCGAACTCGCGTCTCCTGACGGTTCACGGCTGGGGACACACGTCGCTCTTCATCTCGCAATGCGCTGACGCGGTGCAGACGCGCTACCTGGTCGACCTGACGCTTCCGCCTGTCGGAACGGTCTGCGAGCAGGACCACGTGCCGTTCAGCGGGCCGTAAGACGAACTACCTGGCGGTCGGGCCGCGCGTACCTCGGCCCGACCGGCGGGTTTTCTCGGCGGCTACTAGCCGCGGCGCGATGAAATCCGGCGAGGCGGCTAGTAGGCCGATCGGCCGGCCGGTCCGCTTCGGGCCGGCGCGCGCCGCGTGCTCAGGTAGCCGAAGCGGCGTCAACCGCGAATCGAAGTGGCCGTCTAGTGGCGAACGCCCCGACCGGCCGAGCGACGGCGAGCTCGCCGGACAGCCACGTCGGGCACGAAGACGACGTTCTGCGCCTGCCGCGTGTCGTTGCTCTCATCGACCTCGAAGCTCACGATCTTGCGAGCGCAGCGGCCGACCGGCCGCTCTTCGGCTGCGAAGCCGGTGCCTCCCACGGCAAGCCGCTCGCCCTCGTCGGTCCTGATGAAACCGTGGTCCTTGACCTCGTTGAACCAGAGCATCTGTCCTTGCATGGCGAGTCCTTTCGCTGGAAGGCAGCGCGCGCCACGTTTCCGCGGCGCGCGCCTGTGCTCCGTTAAACGGCCGTCAGTACGACGTTCTTCGCCTCGGGGCCCTTGGCTCCCTCGGCGGCCTCGTACTCGACCTTCGCGCCCTCGGCGAGTGACTTGTAGCCGTCACCCGAGATCGCGGAATGGTGGACGAAGAGATCCTTGCCTTCGCCGCCCTCAGGGGAGATGAATCCGTACCCCTTCGCGTCGTTGAACCACTTCACTGTTCCAGTCGCCATAAAAAAACACCTCCTCTACCGCTAATGAACGGTAGATGGGAGGCGTTGGGCCGACCAGATACTCGCTCTGTGAAATCTAAGCGTAGCACCGGCCTTGTCTCATGGCCCGAAACCGGCCTTGCGGCGGCGCTGCTCTTAAGCCGGGTGCGTGCCTGGGATGGCGACGACGATGCTGCGGGCCGCGTCCGCGGGCCCTCCGGGAGCTCGCAGACCGGTCATGCCTCCCGTCTACAGAAGCTCGCCCGCAGGGTCGTCGCCTACGCTCGCCACCAGGTGGGCGTCGGCTACAGCTGGGGCGGCACGTCACCACAGACGGGCTTCGACTGCTCTGGCCTCGTGTGTGGGGCCTACCGCTCGATCGGGTGGAAGCTCCCGCGCTCGAGCTGGGATCAGCTGCGCGTAGGCCGGCCGGTCCGCTTCGCGCGACTGCGTCCGGGCGACCTGCTCTTCACCGAGGGCGGTGGCCACGTGCAGCTCGTGGTCTCGAAGCGCGCCGCGATTTCAGCCCCGCAGACGGCGAGCGCGTCCGGTACGTGCCGCTCGGGCAACTCCGGCCGCAGTTCGCCGCCGCGCGGCGTGTGCTCAAGTAACCAGAGGAGCCAGCCAAAGCCGGCTCCTCACGGCGAGTCTAGGCAGCGAGCCGCGGGAGTCCGTCGCGGGCGGCGCCTATGAGCTCGCCGCCTCGAACAAGCGGACCGATCGCTCGACGGCTCGAAGATCCCGCACCGACCGCGCGGCCGGCTATATCGGCGGCCAGCGATAATGTCGAGCGTCCGCCCACGAAGCCGCGCGGGCCAACGCAGCGATCAACTTCTGCGTTGCGGCTCGATCGTTACGCCGAACGAAGAACGAGGCGGCCTTCGCGTCGGCAAGCGCTTTCACCGCCTTTGCTGTCTTGGGCGGTAGCCGTAGGCAATGTCCCCGGACGAACTCGATGATGTAGGCGAGTCGTTGCTCGAGCGCGAGGAACGGGGCGGGATTACCGATGCCGAAGGCCACCTTCAGTTGTGGAACGTCGACAGCCGTGATGAGGGCGATCGACAGGGCAAGAACATCGGCGATGACCTCGTCCGGCTGGCGGCCGCCTTCAACGCCCGCGCTGTAGAGCGGAGCGAAGAGCGCGAGGTCCTTCACAGTTTCATCTGCCTCGGCGAATGCCTTGAAACTCCTGGTCTCGACGCTAATGAGCGGTTCCTCACAACCCTCGACTTGGAGTGCGAGCCGACGACTGGTTCCGAAGAGTTGTGCAACGGCGCAGAGGGGCGTCAGTGCACGCGCCCGGTCGGCGTCGGCCCACTCAACTGTCAGCGTCACATCGTCATCGTCTAGCTCAACGCTGGTCAGCTCCATCCCGTAGGCGCCGAGGATGCCGCGGGCGAGGATCTCCGTAGCGTAAGGAGCTTTGCCGGCCGCGAGCCATTCGGGCATCGCCACGGAGCTGCCATTATCCAGAGCATGGCACGAGAAGGCGACGTCAAGCGCCACTGTCGCGGCGACGAGACGTTCAATTCGTGCCTCAAACCTTTCTAGCGTCATCCGTCTTCCCTCCAAAACGAGCTCGCCGTTGTCCGCATCGAGCCGGAAGTCTTCGTGGGCTTCCGCATTTCTGAGGAGGGGGTCGCCGGCTCTTGCAAGGCGCCTTGAAAGCGGGTCATTCCGGGAAGAGAGGCGATGCTCGAGCTGGCCGAGCGTCGGCGCGCGTGTGCCTTGCGAGATCGCGGCTCCAGACACGATCGCCTGCGCGTCGATGATGAGCCAGACGTAGTTGCGAAAGCTCGACTCGGCGAGGCGCTTGTACGTTCCGAGAACACGGGCGAGGACGTCGTGGTCGTCGCGTGCGTAGCCCGCGGCCAGATAGCGAAGGTCGTCGTCGATGCGCTTAGCAGCCGCGAAGATCCGCGGCCCTTCATTTGAGGTTCGCTCGAACAACGCGGCGGTCGCTGCGCCATCGACACCCTCGGCCTCTTCCAGGAGTTCGAGCACCATTCGAGCGAGGGAGTGCGCTGGCAGAGGGCGGTCGAGCACAGCGAGCCCAAGGGCTGGAAGCGCCAGCACGGCGCTTTCGGGTGGTGCGTCCTTTTCGCCGGACTCGGTCAGGTGGGAGAGAAAACGGACCGAGGCTCGAGCCAGAGGTGAGAACGGGTCGTCATCTCCTGCAAACGCCGTGAGGACGCGGGCGGGGTCTAGGAGGCCAAGGTCATCAGTGACGCCTATTTTCGTGCCGAGGGCGACGGAGACCCGCGCGTCGATGCCACCGGTCGCCAGCTTCCCAAGGGCCTGAGTTGCCGCGACGTACTGATCGACCCAGTCCAGGTCGGAGAGCAACTGCTGAAACCGCTGTTGAAGCGGTACCACGTCCTGGACCGAGGAAGCGGTTAGCGCCGCCAGCAACGTCGCCACAGTCTCCGTCACCTGGCGTGCCACTGAGATCATCGCTTCACGCGCTTGCGTGACCTCGGCTGCGGGAGGGCGAAACCAGGCAAGTTCCTCCGTCTCGCGGTGGAGCTGCTCGAGGGCGGCCACGAGGCGTCCGAGGCGTCGACGTGCCGTCGCGCCTACCTCGTGCTCGTCGTTCAAGCCGAGTTCGTGCAACTTGTGAAGCGACCGCAAGATGATCGACGCGCGCTTGATGATCCGCGAGTCCGCAAGCGCAGTCGCATACTGATCCGCCGCGACCGAGATATGAGGCTCGGGTAGGTGGTCGTAGAGGCCTCGCAACTCGTCCGCACGCCTTTGGAGATCCGAGAACGCCTTCTGCCGCGCAAGTGCGATCTTGCTGATCTCGGCAGGCGGGATCTCCGCACCACAGTGAAGACAGCGGGTCGAAGGGGAGATCTGGCCGCACCCTGGACAAGTCTCAACCTCGAAGACGAGCCTGAATTCGATGTCGTGGTCGTCGGTCAGCGGTTTCTGACACTCACGGCAGACCGTGGCAGCCTCAAGGTTCCACGCTCCGCAGGAGTGGCAGGTGCGAAACGCGTCGCGAGTTCTAGCCCGCTCGCTGTCGATTGCTCCCACCCGCCGAGACTAGCCGCAGCTGGCGAGTACAGAGCGCGTCCGTCCGGCCGCGCCGGTAGACCACGCAATGATGCTCCAGGCAGCGGTGACGAGTAGTTCGACCGCACCTCCGTGGGCGGTCTATGCCGCACTCATCACGGCTGCTGTCGCCCTTTTCGGGCAAGCCGTCTCGCGGATCTGGCAGGCACGCGATCGGAGGCGCGACGAGTACAGCGAGGCTTTTGCGACGGCGATGGGATGGACGGAGTTTCCGTACCGAATAGCGCGACGTCTGTCGAACGATCGTGAAGCCGTAGCGCCCATTGTTGACGCGATGCACCAGGCCCAGGAACGGATCTGCTTCCACGAGAACTGGCTGCGGACGGTCTCCGACGACATCGAAAAGGCGTACTCGAGTCTGGTCGATGCAGTGAAGGCGAAGAGCGCGCCCCACATCGAAGCCGCCTGGAGGCGAGACCCCGCCAAGGTCCCCGACGGGATGATGCTCGGGAATGTCTTCGCCGTCGACGTGCGCGCCGAGGTCGGGGAATTCGCCAAGCAGATCAGCCGCGATCTGTCGCTCTGGCGCCGCTGGGCACCCTGATGGCCGTCGACTACCAGCCGTGGTTCAACCGCTTCATCGGAGATGTCCTTCCGCTCGACGCGACTCGAGTGGAAAGGATCGACGGTGCGTGGAGGCACTTGCTGCAGGTGATCGCCGGTGACTCCGCCTTCAGGGGCCTGCGGCCGCAAATCGTTGCCCAGGGTTCCTATGCTGCCGGCACGGCGATCAGACCATTGGGGAAGCAGGACGAGTTCGACGTTGACCTTGTGATCAAGCTCACGCTGCGAAAGTCGTTGACATCCACCGACGTACTCGACTGGCTGCGTGGCCGCCTTGCCCTCGACCGAACGTTGAAGTCTCGGCTCGTACCGCACCCGCGTTGCGTTCGCGTCAGCTACGCGGGTGATTTCCACCTTGACATCGTCCCCGCGCGTCGCGTCTCGACCCCGCTACAGATCGGCCGGACCACGACCAACCTCATTCGTCTCAAAGTCCCGGATCGCGTGGGAGGCTGGCGGTTCTCAAATCCCGAGGCGTTTGTCGGTTGGTGCAAGAGGCAGGACGTGCGCACAGGCGGTGACTTCAGCCGGATGGTGATGATGCTCAAGCGCTGGCGTGACAACAGGTCACCGGAGAAGGCCCGAGTCCGTTCAATCGTCTTCACGACGTTGATTGGCCGGGCAGTGCCCAGCTGGAGCGATGGGACGTACAGCCGACGTTCCGATGCGCGGGTGCTAGTCGCCACACTGCAAAGGCTCAACCAGCAGCTGCGTGCGATAACGGCAGTCCCGATCGTCAGGAACCCGTCGCTACGGAGCGAGAACCTCGCCCGCACATGGACGAGAAGCGACTTCGTTCAGTTCCGGACCCAGATCAACGAGGCATGGAGGCTCGCGGCCTACATCCACAAGGCTCGTGAGAACCCGGCGGCGTGGCGTGCTTTGTTCGGCAAGACTTTCCCGTTGGCGCCGTGACGGCGACGAGTGCGGTTCCGCGGAAGCGCTGTTGCCGCCTTCGGCGTACTGCGACGCCAGCCGCGTTCTTCACCTCCAGCGAGAGGATTCCGGCCTCCTTCTATTGCTCCGTCGTCGGGAACTTCTTGCCGAACCGGCGGAAGACGTAGTCGACGATCGACTTCGCGATGCGGATGTCCACGTCGTTGGTCATCCCGCTCGGCTCGAAGCGCAGGGGTAGCTTCGGCCGAGCGAGAGTCCGTACCTGCGGATCCAGTCCCTGACCGGCCGCATCCCTGTCCCTCGAGGACTAAGAGCCTGTCCGTTGGCGGAACTGGTCAGCCGTTCCCTGAAGCAGAACAGGCGCGTGCTCGAGGACGGCGCGTACCGACATATGGACGTCTCGCGCTGCGACATGCACATAGTCGTGTTGAACGTCACTACGACGTTCTTGCGCATCCTTTAAGGCTGCCCGGGTCGATGAACCAATGACACCGTTTTGCTGGAGATGCTTGAGAGCATCGACCGAGCTCGGTTCTGCGTTTGCTGGAGTCCAGCCTTCAAGCTCCGATAACTCTTGGGCGATCTTGATGCAGGTATTCAAGACGTTCTCATAGCCCGCTTGCACGGCGAGAGCCTTGCGTAGCTCTTCCGGAGCGCTCGAGCGCCACGCCTTCTCAAACGCGTCGATGTCGAAGTCATCGCCGAACTCGGACGCTGCGAGTTCAAGCGCCTCAATGTGCCGCTGAGCGTCCAATGCCCGTTCCTTAATGTTCGTCTCGAGGAGTTCGGCGCGCGCTGGCTTCATGCGGAACTGCCAAAGGTCTGATTGAACTGATTAGCGATCCGCTTCTGCTCCCGCGCGGCCGCGTTCGCGATGGCAGTGCTGCGCGCACGGAGCGAAGGCCATGTCCGGTCTCGATCGACCAGGACTCGTCCTTCGCGGACTACCTCGGCGAGCAGCCTTGGGTTCTTCTTTGCGTCTTCAAGCGACACGACTTGCACCGGAGCACCGAACCTCCGTGCCAGTCGCTCGGAAAGCGCGCGGAGATCGTGGTTTGGTCGACCAGCAACAAGCAGATCAATATCGCTAGTGACTTCGTGATCGCCCCTCGCTCGCGATCCAAACAGCACAACAAGCGCTACACCCGGCTCCGTACGCAGAGCCTCTCGCAGGGCAAAGAGAAACCTAGCGTTGCGTCGCAAGTACGCCCGCTCTGCTACAGGCAGGTCCACCTTCCGGGGAGACGGGCGTCGAGCGTGAAGGAGTCCGTCGTTTAGCGCGCGACGGAGAGATCGCTCATTGGCACCCAACTCGCGTGCTAGTTGCGTCACAGTCATCTTCTGGTCCTAGGTATCTCGTATGTCCGTTAATGTTATTTCATGTGTCCGCTAAGTCAACCGTGTGTGTCCGTTCTTCTAAGTTCGTGTGACCGTTCGTAAGACTTCGTATGGCCGTTAATCCCCCTTATCTCCGAACTCATGCGCTTTGATGACATCGCGCGTGTATGTGATGTAGCGGTTACCTGAAGGACGACCAGACGCTGGCCAAGCGGCGGGATCAGAAACAGAAGCTACACACGAGCTGTTGAGCCACAGATGCGCGACGCCGGTGGCGTGATCTAGCGATGTTCAAAGATGCGGGCGCCAGAAAACGGCCACACCATCGTCGCCGACGCACAGTCCAATGCGGTCTGCTACCTACGAGCAGCCGGTGTTAGTCCCGCAGTCTCGGCAGGTGTAGCAGCTGCCCGTTCTCACCATGCGGCCGCCGCACTTGGCGCACTCAACCGCGTCTTCCCACGCGTTGAACAGGGCGGTCTGGCCGGGCGAGGCTGCTTCTGACGGTTCCGCGGAACCGCTTGCGCCTTCTGTGTACTGCGCCGCGAGGCGCGCCTTGACCTCCGGCGAGAGGATTCCGGCTGCCTCTTGCTGGTCCGTCGTCAGGAACTTCTTGCCGAACCAGCGGAAGACGTAGTCGACGATCGACTTTGCGATGCGGATGTCGGCGTCGTTCGTCATCCCGCTCGGCTCGAAGCGCATGTGCGTCAGCTTCGAGACGTAGACCTCCGGCGGGACGCCGTACTGCAGGCCCATCGACACGGCGATGCACAGCGAGTTCATCAGGCCGGCGATCGTGGTGCCGTCCTTCGCGATGTCGACGAAGATGTCGCCGGGCGTGCCGTCCTCATACAGGCCCACGTGGATGTAGCCCTCGTAGTCGCCGACGCGGAACTTGCGGCCGATCTCGGTGCGGTCCTCCGGTAGCCGGCGGCGCTGCGTCAGCGGGACGGGCGGTACGGCGGGGTCGACGACCAGCTTGTCGGCCTTGCCCGACAGCGGCTGCGCGACCTTGCAGTTGTCGCGGTAGATCGCGATCGCCTTCACGCCGAGCTTCCACGCATCCAGGAGCAGTTGCGAGACCTCGTCGACCGTGACCGTCTCGGGCAGGTTGACCGTCTTCGAGATCGCGCCCGAGATGAACGGCTGGACGGCGCCCATCATCTTCACGTGCCCGGTGTAGTGGATCGCGCGCTCGCCGATTGCGCAGTCGAAGACCGGGTAGTGCTCCGGCTTCACGGACGGCGCTCCGATCACGGTGTTGCGCTCGTCCACGAAGGCGACGACCTCCTCGACCTCGCGCGGCGCGTAGCCGAGCTTCTCGAGGGCCATCGGCACGGTCTTGTTCGGGATGGTGATCTCGCCGCCGCCGACGAGCTTCTTCGACTTGACGAGCGAGAAGTCCGGCTCGACGCCCGTAGTGTCGCAATCCATCATGAAGCTGATGGTGTTGTGGCTGACGAAGCCGTTGGCCACGTAGGTGACGTTGTCGGGCACCGAGAGGTCGTAGGTCGGCTGGTCGTCGAGCGTCTCGACCGTGGCGACCTCGTCGTAGTAGAAGCCGAGCAGGTGCTCGAGCTCCGGATCCGCGGTCCGCTCGAGCAGCGCGGTCGCCGAGCGGCGCGAGACGTCTCCGCGGCGCGCCTGCGACATCAACATCGTCTTGCGGAGCGGGTCGTTCTCCGGGGCGAGCTCGTCGAGCATGGCGCGGCTGACCGGGATGTGGTCGGCGCGCGAGGCCTGGCGGTGGTCGCCCGTCCAGAGCGAGGTGGCCTTGCGCACCGACATGAAGTCGATCTCCTCCAGGTACCGCTCGGAGGCGGCGACGTTCAGCAGCCGCAGGACGTAGCGGTCGTTCATCCCCCAGTTCGACTTGGGGAGATCGACCTTGCGCGTGGTCACGAAGCCGAGCGCGAGCAGCAGGCTCTGGACGTCGCGGCTGAAGCTCTCGGTGGTCGTGCTCCAGGAGACGTAGCCGTTGTTCGTGCTCCCATCGGCCTCGAACAGGCCACGGACGAACGCGCTATAGACCTCGCGGTCGTTGGTGTGCAGGACGGCATCCGGGATGTGCGGGTGCCAGCCCTTGCCCTTGTGCTCCGCTGCCGGCGGCAGCTTGGCGAAGCCGCAAGCCTCCCACCAGAGGACGAGCGGGACCGAGTGAAACGCGACCTCCGTGTAACCGCCCTTCGTCTCGACGTGAGCGTCGAGACCGAACAGCGCCGCCCCGAGATCGCAGAGCCGCTCGACGACGTCGTCGTCGCCCTGGGCCACGCAGAAGCGCAGGCCCTTCGCGTGCAGCGATCCGTCGCCCATGAAGTAGCCGACGAGCTCGGCCAGGTCGGCGGTCATTTCGCGCGGCACGCGCGTCTGCGTGTCGGCCGCCCAGTGAAGCTCGCCGAGCGGCGGCAGCTCAACGGTCTGCGGCTCGCCGACGAGACCGTTCAGCATGAGCGGCACGCGGTCGCCCTCGCGGATCTCCGCGAAGCGGCGCCAGGCCCAGTTGCCCTCGGCGTCCACGACCTTGATCCGGTGGGTCGGCGTGCCCTGGATGCGGTAACCACGGCCGGTCTCGATCGAGACGACTTGCTCGAAGCCGTTGACGTAGAACTTCGTCGCCTCGCGTGGACCCTCGTCGGTTGCGACCTTGAGGTCGAGGTCCTGCCATTTCTCGCCCACCGGATCGCCGAGCGTGCGCAGCCGGACGAGGCCGCGGCTCGTCGAGACGAGGCTGTCGCCGACGAGGCAGCCCGTCGGCGCGAGCACGGTCGCCTGCGCGTTGCGGTAGCCGTGCACCTCGCCGAGGTTCAGCGCCTCGTCCCACGCGCGCCGGCACGCTGACAGCAGATCCTTCGGCACCGACTCGGTGTGCTCGATGTTGCCCACCGCCGCGCGGTGCATCGACATCACGCCGATCATCGCGCCGGCGTTCGGCTGGTAGCCGGCGAACGAGCCCATCCGCGCCGCGATCTCCGCGGACTTGCGGTAGGCGCGGCCGGTCATCAGCGCCGTGATCGCCGCCGCGTAGGCGCGGCCCTCGTCGGAGTCGTACGGCAGCCCGCGCGCCATCAGCAGCGCGCCGAGGTTCGCGTAGCCGAGCCCGAGCTGGCGATAGGCCTTCGCGTTGCGCCCGATCTCGGGCGTCGGGTACGACGAGTAGCCGACCAGGATCTCCTGCGCGAGGAAGACGACGTCGACCGCGTGCTCGAACGCGTCGACGTCGAGCTCGCCGTCCTCTCGGCGGAACTTCAGGAGGTTCAGCGAGGCCAGGTTGCAGGCCGAGTCGTCGATCGACATGTACTCCGAGCACGGGTTCGACGCGTTGATCCGGCCCGTGTTCGGGAGCGTGTGCCACGAGTTGATCGTCGTGTCGTACTGGACGCCCGGGTCGGCGCACTTCCACGCCGCCTCGGCGATCTGCCTCATCAGCTCGCGCGCGTCGCGCGTGTCGACGACGGTGCCGTCGGTGCGGGCGGTGAGGTTCCACTCCTTGCCCTCGACGACCGCCTCCATGAACGCGTCCGAGACGCGCACGGAGTTATTGGCGTTCTGGTACTGGATCGAGGCCCAGTCGGGGGAGTCGAGCGTCATGTCGTAGCCCGCCGCCTCGAGCACGCGCGCCTTCTCTTCCTCGCGCGCCTTGCACCAGATGAACTCCTCGACGTCGGGGTGGTCGACGTCGAGCACGACCATCTTCGCGGCGCGCCGTGTCTTGCCGCCCGACTTGATCGTCCCTGCGCTGGCGTCCGCACCGCGCATGAACGAGACCGGGCCGGAGGCGTGGCCGCCCTTCGAGAGCTGCTCCTTCGAGGA
>WNFY01002129.1_pt1 | contig 22147 bp, 18 predicted proteins | sample 5400091 | NCBI WGS metagenome assembly WNFY01 (sample SAMN13153364, study PRJNA577476) | soil metagenome | isolation source: 60 cm soil or saprolite under grassland replicate 1 | place: USA:California | collected 2016-06-15
TCATCAGGCGTGCCGACCGCCAGCGTCGCTGGCCCCACCCGGGCGACAGCAAAGTTCGGCGGTCGTTCCCAAACTGGCAAACCGCTAATCGTGCGTTTTTGAAAGGTCTTGTCATCTCCGATCGTCCGGATCGCGCGGGTCACATCGCGGCGGGCCTCAAGCAGAATGAATTCTCGCGTTCTTTCGGATTCGTCGGTGGCTATGGCGCGAGTGATGCGAACCGCGTCGCGAGGCAGTTTCAATCCCGGAGTTGATGCGGCGCCGCCGATCAAGCCGGGCCAGACTTTCGGCCAACTCTCGGGTTGATCTTTGCCCCAGCGCTTCGGGAAATCGGCGCGTTCGAACTGATCGGTATTGATCGACAAAATGGTGTCGGTCCTTTGCGGCAGCCATTCACGCTTGCGCGGTGATTGGAAAGCGAGAGGCAGGATGATTGCCAGCAGGGCGAGGACAGAGAAGACGCTGAAATAGAACTTCCGCAGCTCTTGCTTATCAATCTGGCTGGAAAGCAAAGCCAGCTCCGCCCGGTGTTGCAGATGTCGTTCCATGTTCTCGCGGTGACGATGCGTCTCGGTGAGCAGATGCGGCGCGTTCGGAGGAGCGATGCCCTGCGCGGCAAGATGACGGCCGATGTTCAGATATGCGGGATTCTTTCGTTCCTCGACTGTCTGATGATGCGCGCGCTCTTCTCGAAGCGCTTCTTCCTGGGCGCGGATGCTATCGTTTAATTTCCGATCGCGCCCTCCAAATTCGCTCCGGACCCGCTCCATATTTTTTTCGACGATAGAAAGTTCAGCGGCCGCTGCGATTAACTTTTCCTTGGCAAGGCGCGCCGCGTCGGCGCTGCCCAGTCGTGCCCGGACAAGTTCGGCGCGCTCCTCCGGGAAACGCGTACGCCGCGCGCTAATGTTTGCCGATCGGGCCTCCAAGTCTGAAGGCGGCGGATTGATCGCGTGCAGATCGGAGAGTTGTTTCAAAAGATCGCGCTCCGCCGCTTCGTTTTCCTGGATGCGGCGTCCCACCGCCGCCAACTCACGTTCACAGACATCAACGGCGTTCTTCGCTTGATTATGTTGCTGGAGAAGTGGCTTTTTCTCCGCTTCCAGCTTTGCAATGGCCGCATGTTGGTCGCGCGTATTTTGCTGGCGTTCTTCCTCGATCTTTTTGATCCCTTCTTCGATCTGAGCGATCCGGAGCGCGACTTCCTTTTGTTCCTGCTCCAATTTCTTGAGGGCTACGATCTCATTGCGCAGCTCGGGAAAATTGGCCGCTTGGGCGGTACCTTCGCGTCCGAGATTGATTTCACTTTTTTGGAGCAGGCGTTTCTCGTGACGCAGCGCCAATCGCGTTCGCTGCCGCTTAACTTTCAAGGCGATTTCGCGAAAGCCTGTGCGGATGAAACTCACGAGAATGACGCTACGTTAATCACGGGCAGGATAAAATTGAAATCTCGTGAGAATGACGAATGACGAGTGGTGAATGTCGAAGAAATAACGAAATCCGAATAAGCGAACGAGCGAGCTTCATGATTATTTCGTCATTCGACATTCGAGCTTTTTGTCATTTTCTTTATTCTTCCGACTCGCTCAATCTTGCCAACACGCTGAAGTCCTCCAGGGTCGTTGTGTCGCCAGTGACTTTTGCGCCGCTCGCAATCTCCTTGAGAAGCCGTCGCATGATTTTACCACTGCGCGTTTTCGGCAGCGCTTCGGCGAACCGAACTTCGTCCGGCTTCGCGATGCCGCCGATGTGCGCACCGACATGATCGCGCAGTTCTTCTTTCAGGTCACGAGTGGCATCAACTCCTGTTTTCAGCGTTACAAAGGCGACGACTCCCTGACCTTTTAACTCATCCGGTCTGGGGACCACGGCTGCCTCAGCGACTCGCGGATGACTGACAAGCGCACTTTCAATTTCCGATGTGCCTAGCCTGTGCCCGGCGACATTCAGGACGTCATCGATTCGGCCAACAATCCAGAAATAGCCGTCTTCATCGCGCCGTGCGCCATCGCCGGTGAGATAATTACCCTTGAATTCGCGCCAGTATTGCTGTCGATAGCGCGCTTTGTCGCCGTAAATAGTACGTAACATCGCCGGCCAGGGCCGGCGAATGATTAGTTTACCGCCAACATTCGTTCCGACTTCGTGTCCCTTTTCATCGACAATGACTGGATCGACACCGAAGAATGGGAGGGTTGCGCTGCCGGGTTTCGTCGGAATCGCGCCGGGAAGAGGCGTAATCAGAATCGACCCAGTTTCGGTTTGCCACCACGTATCGACAATCGGACACCGACCGCCGCCGACCTTCTTGTGATACCACATCCATGCTTCCGGATTGATTGGTTCGCCCACTGTGCCGAGCAGGCGGAGTGATGAGAGATCATGTTTCGTCACCCAATCGTCACCCCAGCGAACAAAAGCACGGATCGCCGTCGGAGCCGTGTACAGAATGTTGATGCGATATTCTTCGATGATTTTCCAGAAGCGATCGGGCTGCGGCCAATTGGGCGCGCCCTCGTACATAACGGTCGTCGCACCATTCGCCAGTGGACCGTAAACAATATAGCTGTGGCCAGTCACCCAGCCGACGTCAGCGGTGCACCAAAAAATGTCTTCATCGCGAATGTCGAAGACGTATTTCATGGTGGAATAGACGCCGACTAGATAACCGCCTGTCGTGTGCAAAATTCCCTTCGGTTTTCCAGTGGAGCCGCTCGTATAGAGAAGATAGAGCGGATGCTCGCTGTCGAGCGACGCTGGCGAGCAGTTAGCATCGACGTACTCTAGTTCTCGATCCCACCAAACGTCGCGCCCTTCTTCCATGTGAATTTCGTTTCCTGCGCGGCGGAAAACGATCACGCGTTTGATGGACGTGTGACCGTGCAGCGCGTCATCAACATTTTTCTTGAGTGGCACAATTGCACCGCGGCGATGTGCGCCGTCCGCTGTGACGAGGGCAATTGCACCGCTGTCGGCAATGCGATCACGAATGCTGTCCGCGCTAAATCCGCCGAAGATCACTGAATGCACCGCGCCGATACGCGCGCAGGCTAGCATCGCGATCGCCGCCTCGGGGATATTCGGCAGATAAATGATGACGCGATCGCCCGTCTTGACCTTGTTCCGTTTCAGCACGTTCGCGAAGCGGCAAACTTCGTGATGCAATTGCTGGTAGGTGAGGGTGCGCTTGTCGCCCGGTTCGCCCTCCCAAATGATCGCTGCTTTATTTCGGCGAGGGCCGGTCAGGTGCCGGTCGAGACAGTTTTCTGAGATGTTGAGTTTGCCGCTCACGAACCACTTCGCGAAAGGTGCTTTCCATTCCAGAACTTTTTTCCATGGCGCCCTCCAGACTAACTCATTCGCTTCACGTGCCCAGAATTTCGCCGGCTGCCTGATCGATTCTCGATACATCCTCCGATATTGCTCGAGGCTTTTGATTCGCGCCGTGTTTGCAAAGTCGTGCGGTGGTTCGAAAACGCGCTCCTCGACCAAATGCGATTCTATGTCGTTCTGCATGAGCAGTCCCTAATATGCCGAAGAAATTTGTTCGGCAAGCGTTCCGTTTAGTGCTGTAGCCATTACTGCGCCTTCCAGGGACACGCCGGCAAAAAGCCCCTTGCTCTTGCTATAAGTGTAAACTGCAGCCGTCGGTGCGACAGCGCCCGACGCGGTGCGGCCCACGGGTCCCGCCGCAGCGCTAACATCCGCGCCGATCGTCACGTTGCCTCCACGGGAAAATGCCTGGACGGCCCTGTCGTTGTTGAGAACGATCACGAAATCGGTCACTTGCGCGCCGATCTGAAGTCCCCATCCCGCGCCGCCGGTGGCGATAAACGATGGGCCGGACCAGCCACGACCGGTTCGAGCGACGACGACGCCCTGGCCACCTTTGGCGCTAAAAATAAATCCGGCTTTAACGACGGTCATGATCGCGAGGCCTTTGGAATGTCGCAGCACGTCTCTTGGAATTCCTTTCTCTGGCATCTGTCGGAAATCGCGAATGATCGACGCGCAATGGTCAACAACCCCCTGTTCGGTAGCGCCCGCGGTGACGAGCGAGAGAAATAATATGGCTGAAATGAAGAACGATTTTTTCATTGAATACATTCGCTTCGCTAGTGCGCGTTTGTATGGACGTATCTGTAGCCACCGGCCTGTGGCCGGTCGGGGTTGGAAAACAGCCAGGGCGTGAAAAGTTGGACGGCCCGCAGGGCCGTGGCTACAACTACAAAATGATCGATTCGCCGAGCGACGACTATTTCATGCGCGAAGCGCTGCGACAGGCAGCAAAGGCTCATGAAGCCGACGAAGTGCCAGTCGGCGCAGTCGTTGTGCGGGCGGGGAAAATTATCGCGCGCGCCTATAATCAGGTTGAATTGCTGAAAGACGCAACCGCGCATGCCGAAATGCTCGCGTTGACGCAGGCGGAAGCTGCCGTAGGAGATTGGCGCCTGACTGATTGCGACCTTTACGTGACGAAAGAACCGTGCCCGATGTGCGCGGGCGCACTCGTTCATGTGCGAATCCACCGTGTCATTTTTGGCTGCGCAGATCTAGGGGCCGGTGCCGCGGGAAGCGTGATGAACCTTTTGCAAATGCCGGGCTCGAATCATCGGTGCAATATCGCATCTGGCGTTCTGCAAAATGAATGCTCTTGGATTTTGCAGGATTTCTTTCGCAAACGTCGCCACCAGCAAGCCGGAACTCCCGCAAGATCGACAAATCAAAAATCGCAAATCTGAAAACTTGTCCTGAGCGAAGCGCAGCGAAGTCGAACGGATTGAAAATTGAATGTGGCTGCCTCGCTAGGACTCGAACCTAGACAAAGAGATCCAGAATCTCTTGTGCTACCATTACACCACGAGGCAACGAGCGAGAAAACTAAAACCGATTTGCCCTGCTGCAAGTCGAGCGCAATTGCGGTCGAGCTGATTTAAGCGGCTGCGGTTTTTGCGCCGAGCAAGATCTCAGCGCCTTCGCGAGCAGCTTCGACTTCCAACTGCTTTCCGCTTTTTGCTACCAACGCACGGGCGTGTTCCACCATTTTATCGATCATTTCGTCGTCATGATTCGGATCGTGATGGAAAAGCAGGAGCTTGCCCACGTTTGAGTCGAGCCCGAGGGAAACCACGCTGCTGAGCGAGCTGTGTCCCCAACCAATGTGCTTTGTATATTCCTCGTCGGTATATTGTGTGTCCATGATTGCGAGGTCGCAGCCTTGGACAAACTCGACCATCTTTGCGCGTTCGGCGGTGGCAAAATCGCGCGCTTCTTCCTCGCTGATTCCATCGCGCGGAGCCAGGTGAAGCTTGAGCGGCTCGTAAGGCTCGTTGTCGGGGAAATAGGCGATCGACCCCGAGCTGGTGAACAGACGGTACCCTGCGCAAATTCCTGGATGATTTGCAAACTTGGAACGGACCTCGACTTTTCCAATTTGAAAGTCCGTTTCTTTTAGTTCCTCAATCGCGAGGTGGCTCGGGAGTTCACGTAAACTGACAGGAAAAAACGGCGTCTCCATTTGGCTGGCCAGGATCTTTGCCAGACCGGCGCGGGCCCCTTCATAACCCAGAACGCGGATAAGGTTTTTCTGATTGTAAGCGGGAGAAAAAAACGGCAGCCCCTGGATATGGTCCCAGTGCGTGTGTGAGATCAAAAGAGTCAGCTTCATAGAGCGAGGTCCGAATTCTTTGTCTAACGCAAGCCCGAGCAGACGAATCCCGCTGCCGGCATCGAGAATGATGATCTCGCCATCGGCGCGCACCTCCACGCAACTGGTGTTTCCGCCATAGCGGACGGTGCTCTCCCCGGGAACCGGAATTGAACCGCGAACGCCCCAGAATCTTATTCGCGCAGGGATCGACTCATCTCCCGCTGCAGGCTTTGGTCTGGGACGCCGCGGGATCTCGGGCAGAAGTCGCTCAATCGCGCTTGAAAGCAGCTCCCACGTAATTGGCTTAAGCAGATATTCGTCTGCCCCGGCTTGGAGCGCGCTGGTTCGATCAACCCTGTAATCGCGTCCCGAAACGACAATGATCTTCGTCGGTTGTAGTTGCTCGCGAATGGTTCGGCACACCTGAAAGCCATTCGATCTTGGCATTAATAAATCGCACAGAATAAGCTCCGGCCTATCCCGCAGCGCCAGCTCCACGCCGGCGTCACCATCATTCGCTTCGAGCACTTTCCAATCTTCGCGTCTGAAAAGATCTGAGATGACCCGACGGTTTTCGGCGTCGTCTTCGATAATTAAGACACGCGGCATGACGGGAGACTGCTTGGCACCTTTGTTTAAATCAAGCTTGAAACCAAAAGTGCCAGTCCTTCCTGCGACACCGAACCGTCAGCTTTTTTAAAAGAAAATCGGAATGATCAAGATCGCCAGAATGTTGACGACTTTGATCATCGGATTGATCGCGGGTCCGGCTGTGTCTTTATAAGGATCGCCCACCGTGTCGCCCGTCACTGCTGCGGCATGCGCAAAGGAGCCTTTGCCGCCGAGATTTCCTTCCTCGATGAATTTTTTTGCATTATCCCACGCGCCGCCGCCCGACGTCATCGCGATGGCAATGAACAATCCGGTCACGATCGTTCCCACGAGCATTCCGCCCAGCACCACGGGTCCGAGCTGCGGGATCATGGCCACCGCGACCACGAAAAGAAGCGGCAGGAGCGCCGGAACAATCATCTCACGCAGTGCCGCCTTGGTTACGATGTCAACGCATGTGGCATAGTCAGGCAGGTCTTGTCCCGTCAAAATTCCCGGCTTGGCTTGCAATTGCCTGCGCACCTCGCGCACGACGGCGCCGGCCGCCTTCCCGACCGCGTCCATGCTAAATGCGGTGAAGATGAATGGCAGCAATCCGCCAATGAAGAGTCCGATGATCACCTGTGGTTCCGTGAGAGAAAACTGAAATTCGGCGTAAGCAACGTTGTGCGCCCTTAATTCTTCGACATACGATCCAAACAAAACCAGCGCTGCCAAACCAGCAGAGGCGATGGCGTAGCCTTTCGTCACTGCTTTCATCGTGTTGCCAACGGCGTCGAGTTCATCGGTGACGCGGCGAACTTCTTTCGGCAACTTGGCCATCACCGCGACGCCCCCCGCGTTATCAGTAATCGGACCGAATGAGTCGAGCGAGATGATGATTCCGGCCATGGATAACATCGACATCACGGCGATGGCGATTCCATAGAGACCGGCGAAATGGAAACTGAGCAGGATGGCGATGCCGATAAATCCAACCGGCAAAGCCGTTGCATGCTGTCCAACAGCTAGTCCGGCAATAATGTTGGTGGCATGGCCGGTCTCGGAGGCATACGCAATTTTCTGCACCGGCCGATAACGCATCGAAGTGTAATAGTTCGTGATCGCGACTACCACGGCGGTCATGACCAGACCGATAACCGAAGCGAAATAAAGTTGAGTGGGAGATCGTGCGACGCCACTGATGGTCACGCCTGCCGGAAACAAATAATGCGTTGCCGGCCAAAATAAGATTGCGGAGAGCAATGCGTTTGTCATCACCGCGCCCATCAGCACCGCTGCAGGCTTACCAGGGACAAGGTTGACAAAGAAAACTCCGCAGATCGCCCCGAGCACAGAAATGCCACCGAGGACGAACGGATAAATAATCGCAGCGGGATTTCCCGCCAATGTCAGCGCGCCGACCAGAATAGCGCCGATCAAGCTCACAGCATAAGTTTCAAAAACATCCGCCGCCATTCCGGCGCAATCTCCAACGTTATCGCCCACGTTGTCTGCTATTGTTGCCGGATTGCGCGGGTCATCTTCCTCGAGTCCTTTCTCGATCTTGCCTACCAGATCAGCGCCGACGTCGGCCGCTTTTGTGTAGATTCCGCCGCCAAGTCGAGCGAAGACACTGATCAAACTACCGCCAAGAGCCAGACCAACGAGACTTCGCACTGCCAGATCATGCCCGATGATCTTTCCCGCGATGGTGTAAAAGATCGATACCGCCAGCAACGCCAGCCCAACCACGAGCAAGCCCGTCACGGCTCCCCCGTTGAAAGCGACGCGCAGCGCCGCGGTGCGCGTTACGCTGGCAGCCTGAGTCGTGCGGACATTTGCCAGCACGGCAACGCGCATGCCAATGAAACCTGCCGCGAGCGAACAGAACGCGCCGATCACAAATCCAATTGCCGTGGCGCGATCCTTAAAAATGAAGAGCAAAATGAAAATGACCACCGCGATCACGCTGATCGTCTTGACTTGCCGATTCAAATAAGCCTTCGCGCCCTCCTGAACGGCTGCCGAGATCTCCCGCATTTTTTCGTTGCCGGCAGAGTGCCGCATAATGGCCAGGATAAGGAAAAAGGCGAAAGCAAGCCCGATAACGGCGCACACCATCGACAACGGCACGCCTGAATTCAGAATAGTTAGGCCAAATAAAATACTCATCAGTGTTCCGGCTGAAAGCCGGGGACTTTAGTGGCTTTTCACTTACTGGCAATCGGTTATTTGCGACTGCGCGCTGTCATCCTGAACGAAGTGAAGGATCTCACGCAAGCCGGTTGATTACGCAGAGGAAATCGGAAGCGCCACCTGCTATTGCGAGGTCCCTCCTCGTCTACGCGACTCGGGATGACCATGCGGGTGTGGTTTGGGTGATTGGCGAATACTAAAGCTCGAAAAACGTTCGCAAACGGTGCAGAAAGCTGGCGGTGTACTCGCGCTCCTTCGTTTCGTTCTGCGCCTGCGAGGCGGCTTCTTTCAGGACACCTTCGTTTTCCATTTTGCGCCGGGCCAGCAACTCGCTCAGTCGCTCGAGACAATCAGGCGAATCCCGCAGCACCTCGGCCATCACCAGTTTGCTGATCTCCATGACGTGGCAATCGGTTTCGGCGCGCACCGTCGCGGTTCGCCGTTCGCCGGTAAGAAGAGACATCTCGCCGAAACAGTCGCCCGCGCCTAAAGAAGCCACTGGAATTGAAGTGCCGTTCCTTGAGATGGAAACTTCCGCTGTTCCCCGCAACAGGACGAACATGGAGTCGCCCTCAGCCCCTTCCCGAATCACACGCTCGCCGCGACCGAAATGATTGACGCGCGATTGCTCTACGAGGCTGTCAATTTGCGAATCCGCGAGGCACTCGAACAAGGCTTCGTCTCGCAGAATCGCCCGCGCTTCCTGCTGCTCTTCCTGGACTGACCGCACTGCTCTGCGCTCCAGATGCAACGTGCGGATGGGGAAGGGGATTGTGATGCCCTGCCGCTTCAGCTCGTACCAGACGTTGGTGCGAACGTTGTCGTTGATCTCGTTGATTCGGGAATGGTTGCCCATGTAGAACTTGATCTCGTAGATCACGGCGAAATCGGCGAAATCTACCAAGAATATTCTTACCTTCGGCTCAGCCAGAACTCCGTCGGCCGCGGAGGCCGCTCGAAAAAGGGCATCTTTCACGCGATTGGGTGGATTCTTGTATTCAACTCCAATGCGAATGCGCATTGCATGGACCTCCGTTGGGTAATGAAGGTTGACGATGGCGTGGCTAACCATCTCGTTGTTCGGGATATCGAGATAAATGGCGTCATTCGTGCGTAGCCGCGTCGAGCGCCAGTTAATTTCCATTACTTCGGCAAAGCGCTCGCCCACCTGCAACCAGTCGCCGACCTTGTAGGGCCGATTCAGTTGGATCGAGATGCCAGCGATAATCCCGGCAAAAAAGTTCTGCCCGGCAAATCCGAGGATAATCGCGATAACCCCGGAGCCGGCGAGCACTCCCTTTAATTCCGCTTCGGCGTGATACCCGGCACTCAGGACCAAAAGCAGCGCGATTAGAAAAATGATCCCGCCGACAAGCTCACGGAGAAAATGCGGAATCGTTGTCTGCCGCTTCTTTTCGAAATAGAGATCCCAAACGTAACGATTCACCAGAGCCACGACGACCCCAGTACTCAATAAGATCAGCGCTGCGCCAATGTGATTCCGCCAGGAGGCATGCACTCCATAAACGGCAATGGCCGCGTAGAACGCCAGCGTCAGGCAGAAAAGGCGAAACAGCAGCCCGAGGCGCACTCCTGCGCGCCGTTTTAGGGACCGGCCGATCCCGAGCGCGATAAAAAATGTGCCGATGAACACGATCGCCGTCATCGCATCCCGCTCCGCTTCGGATAACGCACTAAACATCAGGCCGGGAGTATAACAGATGGCAATTCCGTGAAACAAGTTCTCTGGCGGGATACTTCGTAGGGCAGGCGGTCCGCCTGCGATTTAGGACGGCAGCCGGCGAGATTGCCCTACAATTCTATCTTGTTGGAACGATAATCAGCCAGGCCCATCCGGCCAGGAAACAGAGACCGCCAAGCGGTGTGACAGCACCGAGCCAGCGAAGATTGGTCAGCGCCATTAGGTACAAACTCCCGCTGAAAAGAAAAATGCCTGCAAAAAGCAGCCACCACGCGCCGCGATTCGCTGTGCCATAAAGCGCAAGCACGAGTAGCGCGATCGCGTGAATGAAATGATAAAGCACTGCCTTATTCCAGACATCGAGCATGCCGTGAGTCTCGAGAGTTGATTTGAGGCTATGTGCCCCAAACGCACCCAGCGCTACGGCCAGGAAGCAGAGTGCAGCTGCAATCCGAAAAAACAGGAGCGGCATCGTGATTGTTACGCTTTACGGTTCACTTATAGCAAATTGTCGAGGTATACCTGGCGATCGAACGGGGCGAAAGCGTCGAGTTGCTCGCCGGTTCCAAGAAAGCGGGTTGGAATTCCAAATTCATCCTGAATCGCAACAACGATCCCGCCCTTGCCGCTACCGTCGAGCTTAGTGACTATGAGACCGGTGAGGCCGATCGCGCTTTGGAATTCGCGAGCCTGACTGAGCGCATTGCTGCCAGTGGTAGCATCCACCACCAGCAGGGTCTCGTGCGGCGCGTCTGAGTCCTGTTTACCCAAAATGCGTTTCACTTTTTGCAGCTCCGCCATCAGATTTATTTTTGTGTGCATTCGGCCAGCCGTATCGCACAAGAGAAATTGGACGCTCCGTTTGGTAGCCGCCTGATACGCTTCGTAGCAAAGCGCGGCTGGGTCGCTATTATATTGGCCGCGGATCATTTCAACGCCGAGGCGTTCGGCCCAAACACCAAGCTGCTCAATAGCCGCGGCACGAAAAGTATCGGCCGCTGCGAGTAACACGGTATGTCGGCGTTGCTGCAAGTAACGCGCCAGTTTGGCTGTGGACGTTGTCTTTCCAGTGCCGTTTACTCCCAGGAGCAAAATCACCTCCGGCTTTGCTGGCAGTGGCTGAATGGGCGCCCGATTTGCTGGTAAAATGCGTGCGATTTCCTCGCGCACTACTTTCACAACGTCATTTATGCCCATGATCGACCAGGCCTCACCATCCTGAAGAGTTTTGATGATTCGCAGTGTCATTGGCACACCGAGATCGGCGCGGATGAGCGATTCCTCCAGCTCGTCCCAATCGATTGGCTTGCCGGCAAAATGTTGGGCGAGGGATTGAAGGAAGTTCATTTGCTTACTGTAGCCGCTTCGTTCTACGAAGCGCGGCGCTGAAGGCATTAGCATGTCCGCGCCGCGTCGCCCAGAGGTCGGCGGCTACAACTCCTTTTTCACAGCTTCCCGCGCTGGTCGGTCTAAATCTTTTCGAACGCGATCAAGAATGCCATTCACAAATCGGCCGGATTCGGCGCCGCCGAAAGTTTTCGCCACCTCAATTGCTTCATTGATCGAGACAACTGGCGGAATATCGTCGCGATAAAGCATCTCGTAGATCGCGAGCCGGAGAATATTCCGATCGACCGCTGCGATACGACGGAAATCATAATTTTCGCAGTACCGCCGAATGCGTTCATCGATTTCCGGCAGGTGCGCAACCATCCCTTCGATCAGAGGCTGCGCAAACTCGCGAACGCGCGGCGTCGCCGGGCAAAATCTCCAAAAGTCCTCGAGGTTCTCGGGCCCTTCGCCATGCTGGAGATCGCGCCAGAAATGATATTGGATCGCCGCTTCGCGCGCTCGTCGCCGTTTCCCCATAAAATCACCCGCTCCGAAGTTCCAACATAAGATTGGCAATTTCCACCGCCGCCCGCGCAGCCTCGGTGCCACGGTTCATTTTATTTTCGAGGCAGCGCTCGCGTGCCTGAGTCTCGTTATCGAAGCTGAGCACCACATTGATCACCGGCACACGATAGTCAACGGCAATACGCTGAAGTGAATCGGTCACGGAGCGGCTTAGATTTTTAGTATGGTTCGTTTCCCCCTGCATAATTACACCGCAAGCGATAATCGCGTCGGCTTTCTCTCGTAACGCGATTTCGCTCACTGCCACGGGAATTTCAAAGGACCCCGGCACCCGGTGAATGGCAATTGTGGCGTTTCGTGCAAGGTCCCGCAATTCTTTCTCGGTGTGATCGACCAGACCCTGCACATATGGCGCATTAAATTGGCTGGCCACGATGCAGAACTTGCGTTCTTGGGCAGAGCGGCTCGGGCGAGGTGGAGTGAATTTCGACATTTAAGAATGACGAATGAATGACGAATGACGAATGACTAATGATAGGTCGCTCGTCGATTTAAATTTCGTCATTTTTTCATTCCTTCGTCATTCGCAATTCGTGCTTCGTCATTTACAGCAGATGTCCCATCTTCGATCTTTTGGTCTCGAGATATTTGGCGTTGTGCGGATTGGCTTCGCTGCGAATCGGCACTTGTTCCACCATCTCGAGGCCGTAACCTTCAAGTCCGACAACTTTTTTCGGGTTATTGGTCAAAAAACGAAACCGGCGAACTCCGAGATCGAAAAGAATTTGCGCGCCGAGACCGTAATCGCGCAAATCGCTTGGGTAACCAAGCCTGGCATTTGCCTCCACCGTGTCCAGGCCTTCCTCCTGTAATTTGTAAGCGTGAATTTTTGCTGCGAGCCCGATACCACGCCCTTCCTGCCGCATGTAAACCAGAACGCCGCTGCTTTCCTCCTGGATTTGCCGAAGCGCCGCGTGCAGTTGATTTCCACAATCGCATCGCCGCGAACCGAAAACGTCTCCGGTGAGACATTGGCTGTGGACGCGTACCAGCGTTGGTTTGTTCTTGTCGATCTCGCCTTTCACGAGCGCGAGATGATGCTGGCCATCGAGCTTCGAGCGGTACAGATGCAAATCAAAGTCGCCGTAATCAGTCGGCATTTTTACGATCTGTTCCAGTTCCACCAGCTTTTCGCGGACGCGGCGGTGCGCGATCAAGTTTTGGATGGTGCAAATCCGCAAGCCATGCTTCCGGCGGAACTCCATCAGCTCCGGCAATCGCGCCATTGTACCATCGTCGTGCAAAATCTCGCAAAGCACTCCAGCCGGTTGCAGACCAGCCATGCGCGCAAGGTCGACCGCCGCCTCGGTATGCCCGGCGCGGCGCAGCACACCGCCATCTTTCGCCCGCAATGGAAAAACGTGACCTGGTTGCGCAAGGTCTTCCGGCGATGATTTTGAATTGGCGATCGCCAGAATCGTCGTCGCCCGATCATATGCGCTAATCCCGGTCGTCACTCCCCGGGCTGCGTCCACCGACACAGTAAAGTCGGTGCGATAAATTTCACGATTCTGTGCCACCATCCGTTTCAGGCCAAGCTGGTCTGCGCGTTCGTTCGAAACTGGCGCGCAAATCAAACCGCGACCATGCGTGGCCATGAAATTGACCGCTTCCGGTGTCACCTTCTCCGCCGCCATTACCAAATCACCTTCGTTCTCGCGGTCGGCGTCGTCGGTCACGATCACGATGCGGCCCTTGGCGATATCGCTTACCACATCGTCAATAGTGTCGAACTGAAATGTGTCCGCCGTCTTTGTAACCATCGGGAGTAATACCATTACGTCCGGCGCCCTAATGAGCAACTTCTACTGTTAGTCGCGGGTTGGTTGAAGCGTTAAAGCGTTGAACTGTTGAAACGGACAAGTCGCAACAAGAGGGCAATTCATTGCCGCTTTAACTTTTCAAGGCTTCCGCGCTTCAACGGATTTATTTCCCGCCTGTCGCCACGATCGCCTCCGCGCGATACATGTCGTCATTGCTTCCCTGGAACTCAGCTTTCAACTTCACCTTGAAATGGGAAAGATCGACAAGGTCCCAGCGTGTGAATTTCCAGCGTCGAGCCTTTGCCATCGAGCCCGGAGAACTCGATCCACCTTCGCGCCGCTCGTGTTCGAACCCGACGATGAAATGCACCGCGTCTTCGCCCACTTTGTTTGTCGCCTTTTTCGGCTCGAAATAAAATGTGCGGAAACTGCTGTTGCGGCTGCCAGCCGCATAAAGTTTCGGGTCGAGATAGAAGACGCGTCTGCTCGCAAGATCGATAATCCGAAGATCGGGATAACCGGAGCGCTGCACTTTTCCGTCAATTGTGCGCGGAAAATCGCAGCTCAATCCAGGGGTTGAGCTGAGCAACTCGCGCAAAGTGTCTTCAAAATAGCTGCTCACTTCGTTGATACGCCCGACATTCTGGATCACGCTATTCGGCGCGTTCAATCGCTTGATCGTCTGGTCGCACGCTGCGCTGATCTGTTTTACCACACGCCGATCGGTTTCGTTTCGCGGATCGAATGTAAGAACTTTCTTGCCGGTCGTATCGAAAATCACTTCGCTGAACGCGACCCCGCGCAACTGTCGATCTTCATCGAGCAGCCATGGGATGAGTTGATCGACCGGCGCTCTGGCTGGAGTTCTAGCCGGGATCGGGTTGTCCGCCGTAGCCTCGGCGAAGGCGGGTGACTCCAGACGGACCTCGCTTTCACCGCCAACCGGAGCCGTTGCCCTACAAACAGAAATCGCGAAAAAGCCAAGAACCCAGGCAAACCGGATCATTCGCTGATTCAAAGTCCGCCTTTGTAAATGAACAAGAGCAAACAAATGAACTGCTCGCCGGTATTCATGCGAAGAACTTCCTCGTCTTTCACTATCTGAGGGGGATAGACGGCATGCTTCCAGGGACGCTTCCCGAAAACGAAGATAAAAGTAAAGAAAGCGCGAAACAAAGCTCGGTCGCGCGCGAAATGACCAAATGACCGAGGGACTTAACCAATCGGATTATCTACGGCGTCTATCGCGCGAACTGGCCGATCGAAACGCTGCCTTTTCGTGGTCGCTGGCAGCTGCGTGAGCAAGTTGTAGCGGAACTTGGTCCGCAAGACGCATTTGATAATCTGCGTAGGGACTTGCGAGCCATAGCCGCAGCAGTCGCGGCGAAATTCAAGCCAAGATCGATTACAACCAAACCTACCGAAGAGATACCGCCAACTGAATTGCTCCTCGATTATCTCGACATCGATTTGATCGCGCGGCGCACCGAGATTGTCGGTGGACTTATCTATTATCCCTTGGTCGTGATCTCGCTCTTGATCATCTCACGTTCGGGCATTTTTGATCATTGGACCTGGCCATTGCCTCTGCTAATCCTCCTCGGTTTCAACGCCGGCTATGCTGTGTTCTCTGCTGTCTATTTGCGACGAATCGCCGAACGGGCTCGTCAAACCGCACTGCAGCGCCTGAATGACCGGCTTATGGCCTATATCACCGCCGGGCACGGAGACGAGAAAGAAGCAAAAACCATTCGGGAGACAGCAAACTTGATTAGGGCAGAAGACCGCGGCGCGTTCGCTGCCATTTCGCAACATCCGCTCGCCGGTGCGCTCTTGTTGCCCTCGGGCAGCGCCGGAATCTGGATATTGCTTCAGTATTTCCCGCGTTTGTTTTCATAGTGCGGCTAAAGGTCAGCGGATTTCGATCGCTCTTTCCAAAAGCGGTAGCACGGTTCTGAGCGATTGCTCCGTGCGCGCATGCAGAAACATCAGCGGCTCGTCACGATCGACATGTTCGCCGCTTTTGTTGATTCCGGACCGACTGCGTGATCTCGCTTTATTCACGAAGTGAGGATTGCGTAAACGCGGAAAAAGGAAAATGCTAAACTGCGGCTGAACGGCTCGTGATGAACAAATCAGAGAAAATTTTTGTGGCGGGTTATCGCGGCCTGGTCGGCAGCGCTTTGATGCGCCGCCTCGAACGAGAAGGCTTCCATAACCTGCCCAAGCGTGACCGATCGCAGCTTGATCTTGGCGACGAGCGCGCTGTGCAGAATTTTTTCGCCAAGGAAAGGCCAGCGATCGTGATCTTCGCTGCGGCAAAGGTCGGCGGGATTAAAGCGAACAACGATTTTCCGGTGGAATTTCTCCTCGAGAATTTGCGAATCCAGAACAACGTCATTCCGGCTGCGCACAAATTCGGAGTGCGAAAACTGCTCTTTCTCGGAAGCTCCTGTATTTATCCCAAGTTCGCGCCGCAGCCGATCCCGGAGACAGCGTTGCTGAGCGGGCCGCTCGAGCCAACGAATGAAGCCTATGCAATCGCAAAGATTGCCGGCATCGAACTTTGCCAGGCGTTTTCTCGCGAATACGGCGCGAACTTCATCTCGGCGATGCCGACGAATCTTTACGGTCCAAATGACAATTTCGATCTTGAAACATCACACGTGCTTGCTGCGCTTTTGCGCAAAGCGCACGAAGCCAAAACGCGGAAAGATCGAGAGCTGATCGTTTGGGGTTCTGGTAAACCGCGCCGCGAATTTTTGCATGTCGACGATCTCGCTTCAGCGTGCCTTTTTCTGCTGGAGAAATATGATTCCCCTGAAATCATTAATGTCGGGTGCGGCGAAGACATCTCAATCCGCGACCTTGCGGAGTTGATCTGTGACATCGTCGCTTTTGACGGAGAACTCGCCTTGGATACGACCAAGCCGGACGGCACACCGCGAAAACTTCTCGATACGACCAAATTGCGTAACCTCGGCTGGCAGCCGACGATTCCATTGCGGGACGGAATCGCGCAAACCTATGGGTGGTTCTTGGCGAACTGTGTGAAGTAAGGCGGCGAAAGGTGGATCGGCCGCTCCGCGGGCGATGCTTATTGTCGCTGTCGCGGCTTCGCCGCCATATTTTAGCATCGAGCAACTGCTCGATCCACCTTTGCTCGATCCACGCGCGTGGTTCTACTGGAGGTCTGTAGGGGACGCTGTTAGCGTCCGAAGGAAGCCAACGGCTTCCCCTACAGATTATGAAAAAATTGCGCATCGGTGTTGTTGGAGTGGGCCATATCGGGAGCAATCACGCGCGGCTCTACGCCGAAATTCCGTCTGCGGATTTTACTGCGGTGTGTGATGTCGATGTTGCGAAAGGCAACGCCATTGCCAAAAAGTTTGGCGCAACAGCGGAGCGGTCGCTGGATGAATTCATCGGGATGGTTGACGCCGCTTCAGTGGCTACGCCCACCGACACACACTACGAGATCGCACGATCTCTGCTCGGGCGCGGCAAACACGTGTTAGTCGAGAAACCAATCACCGACAACACTGCGCATGCGGCCGAACTGACAGAACTGGCGGCGCGCAAAGGACTGATTTTGCAAGTCGGCCACGTCGAACGTTTCAATCCAGTTCTCAACGCGCTGGAAAAGCATCTGACCCATCCGCGTTTTATCGAAGCGCATCGGCTCTCGCCTTACCCGAATCGCAGCACCGACATCGGCGTCGTTCTCGATTTAATGATTCACGATCTGGAAGTCATTTTACATTTCGTTTGTTCGCCCGTGCAGAGCATCGATGCGGTGGGCGTTCCGGTTTTGAGCCGCGGCGAAGACATTGCGAATGCGCGGCTGCGTTTCGAGAATGGTTGCGTGGCAAACGTAACGTCCAGTCGCATCAGTCCCGAACGCATGCGCAAGATTCGCGTTTTTCAGGAGGACGCATATCTCTCGCTCGATTATCAAAATCAGAGCGGCGAAATTTACCGGCGCGTTGGAAACCGGATTACGCGTGACAAGGTCGAGATCGAACGCGAAGAGCCGCTCAAACGTCAACTTACTTCGTTTATCGAATCGGCTGGCACTGGCCGCAAGCCCCGCGTTTCAGGGTTTGAGGCGACAGCAGCGCTGGAGCTGGCGGTTGAAATCACGAAAAGAATCGCGCCGAGTGCGTAAGGAGATTTATTTTGCCAAGATCTGTAGCCGCCGACCTCTGGGCGGCGTGGCGCACGAGCGTTAAATACGTCAGCGCAGCGTTTCGCAGAGCGAAACGTCTACATCGTCCAAATGAAATCAAAAACCATCTATTTCGTCGCGGGCGAAGTGAGCGCGGACAACCACGGCGCGGCATTGATGTCTTCGCTGCGGCGACGCGATCTCGATCTCAATTTCATCGGGCGCGGCGGCCCGCAAATGCGAGCGATCGCCGGTGAGCGATTCAAAGACTGGCTCCGTGACGCAGCGGTCCTCGGTTTGTGGGAGGTGATCAGGAAGTACGGGTATTTCCGGAAACAGTTTCGCGAAACGCTGAAGGAAATTCAGGAGAGCAAACCCGACGCCGTAGTGTTAATCGATTATCCGGGCTTTAATTTGCGCCTCGCGCGCGCGTTGCGAAATCGCGCGTCCGCGCAAAAAATCATTTACTACATCAGCCCGCAAGTGTGGGCGTGGAATCGCGGCCGAATCAAAAAGATGGCGCGCTTCCTCGATCTCGTGCTCTGCATTTTTCCGTTTGAAGCCGATCTCTACGAGAAATCAGGATTGCGAACAGTATTTGTGGGCCACCCGATGATCGAAAGGTTGCGCGCTCGGAAGTTCGATACTGAGCGCGACGCGAGTTTAATCGGACTTTTTCCGGGCAGCCGGATGCGCGAAGTCAGAAAAATTTTTCCGGTGCTACTCGAGGCAGCCGCTCTGCTTCTGCGGCGTAACCCACGTTTGCGCTTTGAAGTTGCGGCCGTATCCGACGCGCTTGCTGCGGAAATGAGCGAGATACTGGATCAACCCCGAGAGTCCGCCGATCGGACGGACTCGTACCGTGGCGAACTTTCGGGGAAGGACCGAAAAGTCATTCGGATCAAAGTTGGCGAAACAGCGGCAATTATGCAGCGCGCGTTTGTCGGCATCGTGGCCTCGGGGAGTGCCACGCTCGAGGCTGCTTATTTCCGGTTGCCATTCGTTCTGATTTATAAGGTGGCCTGGCCGACCTACCTGGCGGCGCGGCTCGTCGTAAACGTGAAATACCTTGGCATGCCTAATTTGCTTGCAGACAAAGAAGTGGTTCCCGAATTCATCCAGCACCGGGCGAAATCCGAGGCCATCGCCAAAGCCGTAGGGCAGTTAATGGAGAATGCAGACACGCGGGAGCGAATGATTTCCGAGTTCGATGCAGTGGTCGCCAAACTGGGCGGAAGCGGAGCCAGCGAAAGAGCAGCACAAGCAATTATTGCGGAACTCAAGGAGCGGCGGTTTCCAGACCGCCGGGGCTATAAGGAGGCCGCTCTTCCTTGATTTGAGGGACGACATGAAACGAATTAACTGATCACGCGATGAAAATTTGGGATATTTCACGGACGCTCTCGGACGAGCTGGCGGAATGGCCCGGGGATGAGCCGTTTCATTTTCGATTAACGAAAACGCTGACCGAAGGCCAAAGTGTCAATCTTGGCGCTATCAGCATGAGTGTTCACAACGGCACACATGCCGATGCCCAATTCCATTTTGATGCAAACGGCGAATCAATTGAGAAAGCGCCACTCGAAATTTATTTGGGTCGCGCGATCGTTGTCGATCTTACGCAAGCTTTCTCGCAGTTGAAAGAGAAACACCTGATTACGATCGAAGATCTCCAGCCGCATGCTGAGGAAATCGCGGAGACTTCGCGGCTTCTCATTAAAACCGGTAGATGGAATAATTCGGCTGTTTTTCCGGATCAAATTCCGGTGATCGCAGCGGATATCGCGGCATGGCTGCCAAAAAACGGAGTCAAGCTTCTGGGCCTGGATCTGCCGTCGGTGGATGAGATCGATTCAAAATCATTGCAGAACCATCACGCGCTGGCCGGTGCCGGGATCGTCATCATTGAATCGCTGGATCTCAGCCGCGTCGGATCAGGCATTTACAATTTGGCGGCATTGCCTTTAAAAATCGCCGGTGGCGATGGCGCGCCGATGCGCGCGATCCTCTGGCGCGATTAACTTCTGCCAGGTGTGGCACTACTCAATTGTCATTCCGAGCTCCGAAAGCTTTCGGGGCTGTCCTCAGCGGAGATCGCTTTGCCGCGCGAGAAGGGGATGCGCTGAGGACAGCGCACACTACAGCCCAGCGACATGACAGGGAACACGCTCGAAGACCGGCGAACGCTCTGGGTTGTTGGTGCGGTCACGCTCCTTTTGTTTCTGATCGCCAGCTTGCCCTGGCAGCTCGACGATTACGATCAGGCAAAGCAGGCATTTACGTCCTTCGAGATGATCAAGGAGGGACACTGGTTTTATCAGCGCACGCCATACGAACACGCAGCAACAAAGCCGCCGCTGGTCAGCTGGATTTCAGCCGCGCTGTTTGCGCTAACGCGATCATGGGAAGTGGCGTGGCGACTACCGTCGTTTCTTGCTGCGGTTGCGATCGCAATCTTGTTATTTCGTGCCGGGCATTCAATGGACGGACATGGTGCAAACCGCCTCGCCCCTGGAGGGGGAGAGGATGAAGGTGGGGGGTCATCTTCTTACGCAACAATTGCCGGCTTAATTGCCCTCAGTGCCTTCGGATTGAATCTGCTGAGCCCGCGCCTGGCAACGCTCGTGCGTACAGACATGCCGCTGGCGCTCGTGATTTTTCTGATCGGCTTATTGATCTGGCGGAAAATTCAAAAGGAAGAATGGAAACCGCGAGATCGGATTTACATCTTTGCACTGCTCACGGCCGCGATGCTGATCAAGGGTCCGATTGTTTACGCGTTTTTGCTGCCCGGCATTGCGCTGTTTCAATGGAGATGCAGGCGACACGTTTCGACCTTGCCAGGAAGCGATTTCATCGGATTGGCGGACAAGAGTGGTTGTAGCCACGGCGCTGTGTCGCCGTGTGGTGGATCGCGCGGTGAGCGCCTCGACACAGCGAGGCGGCTACAGGGTGCGTGGTTTGGCTGGTGGCCATGGATTGCTTCTCTGGGCATCTTCCTTCTCTGGGTGATCGGCGGAATTCTTTTTCAACCGGGCTTCTACAACGAAGTCGTCATTCGTGAATTCATAGGGCGCTTTGGCGAAACAATTCATCGGCCGCAGCCGCTTTACTTTTATTTGCCGCATCTGCTCCACAAGTTTGCTCCCTGGAGCGTCCTGATGATCGCGCTCGCCGCTTTTGATCTTGCATCGCGTCGATGGAGGATTGGCGTTGCGGTCCGCGAATTGTCGCCGGAAACTTTCTGGCTCCTTTGTTGGAGCTTGGGCGGATTGGTTGTGATGTCGCTGATTCCATCAAAGCGCGTTGATAGAATTTTCCCGGTCATTCCGCCGCTCTGTTTGCTGCTCGCGGTGCAGGTTGCGAAATGCGCGGCTTGTAGCCACGGCTTTGTGAACCGCCCCTCAGCAAGCGTCGATTCTGGTCTAACCGGCCACAGGCCGGTGGCTACAGGAAATGGGCCGGCGCGCACGCGCATTTATCGGTGGAGCGCCATCGCGTTGCTCTTGTCGATCATGGTTACGGGGGGATACACAATTTCGAAAGTCATTTCCGGATATCGCGTTCATCGCGACGCGCTCGTCGTTTTCGGAAGAGAAGTGCGCCATGAAGCGGAAGTGCATCAATGGCGTTACGAAATTGTTTCCGCGAAAGATGAAGGGCTGCTCCTGTACCTCCAGAGAACGCATTTCATCAAGCCGGATCGCGCGGTTGCCGAATGGAACCGTGGGAATCTCGACGCGTTGGTTGTGCCCACTGAAGAAGCGTCCGCTTTGATGCGCAAGCTTCACGATGCTGCGTTCTCTCAATTAAAATCAAATGAGAGAAGAGAGGGGCAGGGGCGGGGTTACGTTTTGATCACGCGTTGAGTTTTCTTTGAAGCTGGACGCCTGCCGTTGCTAGAAGCCATGTAGCCATGTCATAAATAGGGAATGCAACGTTTTGGTAGGGCGCGACCGTTCGCCACGGCGGGCCCGTCCAAAGGCGGAGGCAGGCCGGGCGCGCCGAAGGGGACGTTGGTATTCCTCGGTCGATCGACCAAAGAATTTGTCGAAGAAGCTCATGGGGCGGGAGAGACCTAACTATAATCGGGCTGCAGAATGTCGCAAAAAAGGCGGCATCTCGCAGCCTATTTCTAGAATTTTCCTAAAGATCGA
>WNFY01001895.1_pt1 | contig 22140 bp, 19 predicted proteins | sample 5400091 | NCBI WGS metagenome assembly WNFY01 (sample SAMN13153364, study PRJNA577476) | soil metagenome | isolation source: 60 cm soil or saprolite under grassland replicate 1 | place: USA:California | collected 2016-06-15
TGAATAAGAAATAGTAGTTCTTGTATCATTTATCCAGGTATTTGTACCAGCATCCCAATTTTGGATTATTATTTCGGCAAGTGTTCCATCTACGTTATAAGTATAATTTGTTTGAGATTCATTTACCCACACAGATTGCGAATTGTCCCATTCCTGAGATAATGCATTTGACAGGCGATTATTGCCATCATATGTATTAATTAAAAGTGCAGAATCTTGCCACTGATTGTTATTCCAGTTTTGCGCAGTATCAGTGACCTGCTGCTTTGCAGCATTATAAGTATAAGCATTGCGTAGTGAGTTACTCCAGGCTGATACAATTAAATCCCATGTTTCCGTGATAGTTTGACTAATTGTTTTATCAGCATTATAAGTATAGGTTATCCGTGAAATATTTAGCCAGCCTACTCCCAATGAGAATTGGTTTAAAATTTGACTTACTGTATTATCCGCATTATAAGTATAAGTAGTCAAGCCTACATCTATCCAGGCGTTTAACCATGTTTGCGTTAAAACACTGTCTTCAAGCTTACTGCTATTGTATGAATATATTGTACGGGAAGCATTTGCCCAACTGTTCGAAGTTGTATTCCAAATTTCGCTGAGCAACTGGCTTACCTGCTTGTTTGCATTATAGGAATATGTTAAACGAAAAGCATTTACCCAACTGCTTGAAGTTGTATCCCAAAGCTGGGTGGTTGCCTGGCTCACTGTGTCGTTGGCATTATATGTATAGGTTGTAAGTGAAGCATTTCGCCAAGAAGAAGAATTGGTTAACCATCCCTGCGTTAACAGAGTTTCTGTAAGGCAGGAACTGTTGTAAGTAGAAATAGTTCTTACATCCGGTTGCCAGGCATTATTTTGCCATGTATAGCTAGTAACTGTATCTACTTTTTGTGAAAATACAGTTGCAGCAAATAAAAAACTGAAAATAGAGAATAGTAAATGTTTCATGGGATGAAGTTTTAATAATGAGTATTTAGTGTTTTGAAAAATGTTGATTTCCAGGTTAATTGATTTCTGTAATAAGACAAAAGTGAAGTGGGAATTTAATGTGTAAAGTGTGTTTCATAAGCAGATTTGAATTGGTTATCGGATGAAGAAATATAAGGTTAAGATAAAGAATAGTATTGTCTCATCCAACAATAATAATTTGTATTTTTTATTTATACCTAAACATGATTAAACTTCATTCCGTCTAAGTCAGTTCCTTTATGTTTGAAAATTGGATCGAGCGTTCCCGTAAATGAACCTCAATTGTAACAATACTATTGATCAGTTTAGGAAATGTTGAAACCTATCAATTCAATTACTATTAGCATTCATTTCTCTAACTTGCAGCATTTTTAATTTCAAAACAAGCATCATGGAAAATGAACTCTTTGATTTCGGGATGATCGGTCTCGGCGTAATGGGCAGTAACCTGTTGCAAAATATGGCCGCTCATGGATTTAAAGTGATAGGATTTGATACAGATAAACAAAAGGCAGTATTGCTGGAATCTCTTGCAGCGAACAACGTAATTATAAAAGGAGTAAACAGTCTTGATTCAATGGTGCAACAATTAAAACAGCCGCGAAAACTAATGATGCTGGTGCCCGCAGGAAAACCTGTTGATAATGTAATTGAAAGTTTATTGCCATTGTTATCAAAAGGAGATATCGTAATTGATGGAGGCAACTCCTATTACAGAGACACCTTACGTCGTGTAAATTATTTACAGACAAAAGGAATTCATTTTATGGGTATGGGTATATCAGGTGGTGAGCAAGGTGCAAGAACAGGTCCCAGCATTATGCCCGGTGGTGATCAGGAAGCTTTTCAGTATGTAAAACCTTTACTGGAAGCTATTGCTGCAAAAGTAAATGGCGAACCTTGCACAGCCTACATGGGAAAAGATGCCGCAGGTCATTATGTAAAAATGGTGCATAACGGAATTGAATATGCCATCATGCAACTGATAAGTGAAGTATATGATTTATTAAAGAGAGGTTTAGGTTTAAATAATGATGAACTGCATGAAGTATTTGAGCAATGGAATAACGGTGAACTTAAATCTTTTCTTATAGACATAACAGCCCATATTTTTTTACAGAAAGATGATATTACCGAAAATCGTTTGCTCGATATGATCCTCGATAAAGCAGGTTCTAAAGGAACTGGTAAATGGACCTCGCAGGATGCCATGGATTTGCCTGTATCAATACCAACAATTGACGCTGCTGTAGCAGCACGTGATCTTTCCGGTTATAAAGAAGAAAGAGTAAAAGCTGCAGCAATATATAAACCGGTTATTCGGAAAATAGTTGTTGATAAAGATGCTTTCATTTATCAAACAGGTGAAGCATTATATGCAGCAACCGTCATTTGTTATGCCCAGGGTTTGGCCATGTTATACAAAGCATCCAAAGAATTACACATGGATATTCCTTTGCAGGATGTTGTGAAAGTGTGGAGGGGAGGTTGTATTATTCGTTCCACTTTACTGGAAGTTTTTTATAATGCTTATCAGAAAAATAAGCAATTACAAAATATTTTACTGGATGAAACAATTGTCAAATTACTTCGATCAAAAGAGAAGAGTTTACGCAATACAATTATGCAGGCTATTCAAAGTAAAATTGCTGCACCGGGTTTAATGAGTGCACTCAGTTATTACGATGCATATACAAGTGAGCGAATGCCCACTAACTTAATCCAGGCACAACGTGATTATTTCGGCGCACATACTTACCAACGAATTGATAAGGAAGGAAGGTTTCATACAGAATGGATGGGGGAAAATGAAAAACGAAAAATATAAAATGAAGAAAATTCTGAAATCCGAAATTCGAAAACAAAGTGATTAAAATAATTTTTTAAAATGAACCTAAAAACTGGCAACCGTGAAAACACAAACTACAAACTGAAAACTATAAACTATTATGAACGTTAATCCTATACCTGAAGGCTTTCATACAATAACTCCTTATTTACATGTGGAGGATGTATCAAACCTGATGGGTTTTTTAAAGCATGCGTTTGATGCAAAAATTTTAAAGAGTTCAAAACTGGCGGACGGTACTGTCATCAATGCATTATTAAAAATAGGCGATTCAATGATAGAGTTAAGCGAGGTAAGAGGCGACTTTCAGCCCATGCCATGTGCTATGCACTTATACGTTAAAGACGTGGATGCAGTTTATAAAAAAGCTGTTGAAGTTGGCGCCATATCTGTAATGAAGCCAACCAATCAATTTTACGGTGACCGGGAAGCTTTTGTAATAGACCCGAGTGGAAATCACTGGTATATTGCAACAAGAATAGAAAAGGTATCTGAACCAGAAATTCAACGACGAATGAAAAACTTTATGAAGGATATGGGGGAGAATTTTTGAATGGAAATTTCAAAAAAGCAAAGAAATTAGGAATTACTAATTGAGAATTTGGGAAACTCAGAACTCAGAACTCAGAACATAGAATTCAGAACATAGAACTCAGAACTTAGAACTCAGAACATAGAACAAAGAACATAAAACGTAGAAGAATAAAGTATATGTCAACACATAATAACAAACGTCCCCCTGCATCAGCAATTTTTATTTTTGGAGGCAGCGGCGATTTGAATCACAGAAAATTAACACCCGCATTATACAATCTATTTATTGATGATTGGATGCCTGAAAATTTCCAGGTTGTGGGTATTGGCCGAAGTGAATATTCAAATGAAAAATTCCGGGAACATTTATTTGAAGGCATCCAGGAATTCAGCAGGAGAAAAGGCAAACAAAATGACCACTGGGCCGCGTTTTCCCAACAGGTGTCGTATTTGCAAATGGATGCTGAAAATGAAAAGGCCTACAACAAAATTGTTGATTGTGTAAAAGAGCTTGAGCAGCGATGGCGTGTGCGTCCCAATGTAATTTTTTATCTCGCTGTTGCACCGCAACTCGTACCTGATATTGCAATAAAACTAGGCAAACTTAATTTATGCAGTGATGAAAAATATACGCGCATTGTTGTCGAAAAACCCTTTGGACATAATCTTGAAAGTGCTCATGAATTAAATAAGTTGTTAACTCAATTATTTGAAGAAGACCAGGTATACCGCATTGATCATTATCTCGGAAAAGAAACAGTGCAAAACATATTGGCGCTGCGTTTTGCAAATGCATTGTTTGAGCCTATCTGGAACCGTAATTATATTGATCATGTGCAGATAACGGTTGCTGAAACAGTGGGTGTAGAAGGCCGGGGAGGTTATTATGAGCAAGCGGGAGCACTTCGTGATATGGTGCAGAATCATATCCTGCAATTGCTGTGCATGATTGCCATGGAGCCGCCGGTAAATTTTGAAGCAAATGAAATTCGCAATAAAAAAGTAGATGTATTAAATGCATTGCGAAAAATAACAAGAGATGAAGTACATAATTATGCTGTTCGCGGACAATATAGCGATGGCTGGATGAAAGGAACAGAAGTGAAAGCATACAAAAACGAAGAAAAAGTTGATCCGCATTCAAACGTTGAAACATTTGCAGCAGTAAAATTTTATATTGATAACTGGCGCTGGCAGAATGTTCCGTTCTATGTGCGTACAGGAAAATATTTGCATCAGAAAACATCTATCATCACAATTCAATTTAAGCAGGCGCCGCATTATGCATTTCCTCCCGAGGCCGCAGAAACCTGGCGTCCCAATCGTTTAACCATCAGCATTCAGCCGGAGATGGATATTCGTTTGCGTTTCCAGGCGAAGCGGCCGGGGCAAAGCATGACGCTCAATCCTGTTGATATGATCTTCAGTTACAAGGATGCTTATGAAGATGATCATGAACCGGAGGCTTATGAAACATTGCTGCTCGATGTGATGGAAGGCAATGCTACGCAATTTATGCGTGCTGACCAGGTAGAAGCTGCATGGAAAGTGGTGATGCCAATCATTGAAGCATGGGAAGCAAGACCACCAATTGATTTCCCCAATTATGCTCCTGATAGCTGGGGGCCGGAAGATGCAGAAGCATTAATTGCACGGGATGGAAACAACTGGGTTACGTTGCCGCATAAAGAGTAGGTTTTAAGTTTTGTTCACAGAATCCTGTGAATGTTTTGAGTTTTATGTTATTAAGATACCAGCTTTTCCTCTTCGTGGCATTGTCCCTTGCGTCGCAATCACTTTATCGTTCGGTTCTTTAATGAACATTGAACATTTAAACGACTCTCGAACTATCAACTTCTAACAAATGAAATTACACATCTTCAAAAACACAGAGGAACTAAGCAAAGCAGTTGCAGACTGGATGATTGATCTTATCAGCAGAACATTACAACAAAAAGATCGTTTCACATTGGTTTTATCTGGTGGCAACACACCAAAAAAATTACACGAATTATTATCGAGTTATAATTATAAAAATAAAATTGACTGGAGTAAGCTACACATTTTCTGGGGTGATGAACGTTTTGTTCCTTTCAATGATGATCGTAATAATGCGAAGATGTGCTTTGATACTTTGCTGAATCATGTGCCTGTTCCCAAAGCACAAATTCATGTAATGCAAACAGAAAATATTGCACCACAAGAATCTGCGGAAGCATATGAAGAAATATTGAAGAAATATTTTTCTGAAGCTGCGAGCCATAATCTGCGAGCTATGAGTAATGACTTGCAAACTGAAAACAGGAAACAGGAAACTGAAAATTTGTCTACCGGACAGGCAGGCTATAAACTGCAAACTTTCGATCTTGTATTATTAGGAATGGGTGATGATGGTCATACACTTTCCTTATTTCCCGGCAAAACGGATGTGATGCATGAAACAAAAAAATGGTGCACCTCATTATGGCTTGAATCACAAAATATGCATCGCATTACATTAACGCATCCTGTTGTAAATAATGCAGCAGCAGTCGCATTTCTTGTTACAGGAAGTGCTAAAGCAAAAGCTTTACAGGAAGTGCTCAAAGGAAACTATAATCCTGATTTATATCCTTCACAAATTATCAAACCTGTAAACGGAGAACTGCATTGGTTTGTGGATGAAGCGGCGGATGCCAATTTAAAATAAATCTGTAAGGTTTTTGAAAACCTCACGGGTTTAAATTCATGTTATACATTTGCGCTTCAAAATTAATTTGACAACAATGGCTTCAACTATTGATACAATCATCTTCGATTTAGGTGGAGTGCTTATTGACTGGAATCCGCGTTATGTGTACAGAACCATTTTTGATACGGAAGAAAAAATTGACTGGTTCTTTGAGAATATTTGCACAGGTGAATGGAATGAAAACCAGGATGCAGGTTATCCTTTGGATAAAGCAACAGAAGAACTCGTAGCCAAACATCCTGAATGGGAAAAAGAAATTCGGGCTTATTATGATCGCTGGGTTGAAATGCTTGGCGGACCTATACATGATACGGTAGAAATTCTTCGCCAGTTAAAAGAGAATAATCATTTAAAACTTTATGCACTCACCAACTGGAGTCATGAAACATTTCCCGTTGCACTGGAGCGTTTTGATTTTCTTCATTGGTTTGATAGCATTGTAGTAAGCGGAGAAGAAAAAACAAGAAAACCTTTCCCTGAATTTTATCAAACACTTTTAGATCGTCACAACATCAATCCTTCTGCCGCAATTTTTATTGATGATAATTTAAGAAATGTACAAGGTGCAGAAGCTGCGGGCATCAATGGCATTCATTTTTTAAATGCGCAACAATTAAAGGATGAATTAAAGAAATGGAATATTGAAGTGAAGTAATTTTTAGTGTTGAATAAAATTGATAAAGTATAACAGTTTCGTACGTACTGAAACAGAAGCCCAATTCATATTCAATTGCCGGGTACAAAATATTAATATTTTGTTTTCAACTGTCAGTAGCTATTTCATTTATAAACATCCTGCAACGAAAATGATACATTCATCTTTCCAAGTTGAACAATATCCTTTAGTTGTGTGTATTTACGGGTAACCCATTCATTGGTTTCAGTTCTTTCATACACTGTAATTAAAATAGTTTCGGGTTCAACAATCATGTAATATTGAAGGGAAGGAATTTTGGTATAGTCAATATATTTATCAACATAATCTGTAATCTGCGTTGACTCCCATACAACTTCAACAATAATTTCCGGTTGGTATTTTATGTAATGATTGTTTTCATTTTTCTCCTCTTTAGTTATAAAAACATCCGGATAATAATATTTATTGCCGCCGGGAATAGCTACTTTAACATCATGATTATAAATCGTATAATTTTTATTCTGTATAAGGTTTAAAAAAACCACAGAGATTACAAAAGCAATTTCATTATTTATATCTTTTTCTCCTGCCATTTCAAAAAGTTGGCCATTAATAAATTCATGACGTCTTTCTGAAATTAGTTCATGCTTTATATATTCTTCGACAGTAAATATTTTATCACTTTCAGCCGTTCTCATAAAATAGCTTTTCTCAAATTTACTAAAAACATTTATTCAAGATTTGGCCTTAACCATTTCTCTGCTTCTTCTTCAGTCCATCTTTTTCGTTGTGCATAATCTTCCAATTGATCTTTGCCAATTTTACCCACACCAAAATACTGGCTCTGCGGATGACTAAAATACCAGCCGCAAACACTTGCAGCAGGATACATGGCGAGTGATTCTGTTAATTGGATTCCTGTATTTTTAGTTGCCTCAAGCAGATCAAACAACTTATATTTTTCTGTGTGATCAGGACATGCAGGATAACCAGGCGCAGGACGAATACCTTCATATTTTTCTTTGATAAGCTCCTCATTAGATAGATGTTCATCTTTTGCATAACCCCAAAATTCCTTACGAACTTTTTTGTGTAAACATTCTGCAAAAGCTTCTACCAAACGATCGGCAAGTGCCTGTAGTATAATCTTATTGTAATCATCATGCTGTTGCTCAAAATTTTTGATATGTGTTTCAATACCTTTAATGGTTACTGCAAATGCACCGATATAATCTTGCGTGTTTACAGAAGTTGGGATAACAAAATCAGCCAATGATAAGTTTGGTTGATTAGCCGCTTTTTTAATTTGTTGCCTTAAAAATTCTAATCTCATGTTTGTAGTTTCTTGTTTCACGTTTATTGTATCTGCTGCAATCCGTTGTGCTTCCCAAAGACCAATCACTCCTGTTGCAGTTAACCATTTTTCTGCAATAGTTTTATCTAATAATTCATTTGCATCGTTATATAATTTTGTTGCTTCTTTGCCAACGATTTTATCAGATAAAATATCAGGAAAGTTGCCATGCATTTCCCAGGCAATAAAGAACGGCTTCCAGTCAATATAATTACGCAATTCATGCAGAGGAAAATCTTCAAACAATTTTGTACCTGTAAACGAGGGCACACGTGGTGTATAATTTTCCCAGTTAATGTTTACACGATTAGCAACGGCTTCCTTATAAGAAATATATTGCTTGGTTGATTTCTTGCTGTCAAAATTTTCTTTCAGCTTAACGTATTCCCTGCTAATATTTTCAAGAAACTTGTTCTTCTGTTCTTTGCTTAACAATGATCCTGCTACTGTTACACTGCGCGATGCATCGAGCACATGCACAACTCCCTGTCCATATTGCGTTGCAATTTTTACTGCTGTATGCATGCGTGATGTGGTAGCGCCACCAATAAGTAAAGGTTGTTTCATATTACGTCGCTTCATCTCATGTGCAATGTGCACCATCTCATCCAATGAAGGAGTGATGAGCCCGCTTAAGCCAATGATATCTGCATTTTCTTTTTCAGCAGTATCTAAAATTTTATCAGCAGGCACCATTACACCGAGATCAACGATATCATAGCCATTGCAACCAAGCACTACGCCAACAATATTTTTACCAATATCATGCACATCACCTTTCACTGTAGCCAATAAAATTTTTGCAGCGCCATTTTCCTGTGTTGTTGGATTATTTTTCTTTTCCAGTTCAATGAAAGGCGTGAGATGCGCAACACTTTTTTTCATTACCCTTGCACTCTTTACTACCTGTGGCAAAAACATTTTACCCGAACCAAATAAGTCACCCACTACATTCATTCCATCCATTAACGGACCTTCAATTACTTCAAGCGGTTTCGCATATTTTTGCCGTGCTTCTTCTGTATCCGCTTCTATATAATCAGTGATACCATTGATTAATGCGTGTTTCAAACGTTCTTCTACTGAAGCATTACGCCATGCTTCATCTTTTACTTCTACCTTCCCTTTTGCCTTTACTGTTTCAGCAAATGAAATCAGTTTTTCGGTTGCTTCATTATTTTCATTGTTCCTGTTCAGTATAACATCTTCGCATAGCTCTCTTAATTGTGGTTCTATCTCATCATAAACTACCAATTGACCCGCATTCACAATACCCATATCCATTCCTGCTTTTATAGCATGATAGAGAAACACACTATGCATGGCTTCACGCACATGATCATTACCACGAAAAGAAAAAGAAATATTGCTTACACCACCGCTTACTTTTGTGAGCGGCATCAGCTTTTTTATTTCTCTTGTGGCTTCGATAAAATCAACTGCATAATTGTTATGTTCTTCAATACCTGTTGCTACTGCAAAAATGTTCGGGTCGAAAATAATTTCTTGCGGATCATAACCAACCTGCTCAGTTAAGATTTTATAAGCACGTTTGCATATTTCCACTTTTTTCTCTTTCGTATCGGCTTGTCCCTTTTCATCGAAAGCCATTACAATTACTGCGGCCCCAAATGCTCTGCAAATAAATGCCTGCTCAATAAATTTTGCTTCCCCCTCTTTCATCGAGATTGAATTTACGATGCACTTGCCCTGTACACATTTAAGACCCGCTTCAATTATCTCAAACTTTGAAGAATCAATCATCACAGGAATCTTTGCAATATCCGGTTCACTTTGAAGAAGATTAATAAAAGTGGTCATTGCATTAACTCCATCAAGCAGGGCATCGTCCATGTTTACATCAAGAATTTGTGCTCCGCTTTCTACCTGCTGGCGTGCAACACTCAATGCCTCTTCATATTTATTCTCCCTGATAAGACGTGCAAACTTTTTTGAACCTGTTACATTTGTTCGCTCCCCCACATTCACAAAATTTGTTTCAGGGCGAATGGTTAAAGGTTCAAGACCGCTTAAACGCAAGAAAGGTTTTATAGTTATTGCTGTGTTCATTTATTTTTTTTATTTCTACTGGCAAGAAACCCTATTTCATTTCTGGGTTTTTGTTCCTGCACCAATAGCTGCTTAAGAATTTTGAATATGGTTTTTACTTCTTCGTAATTCTTAATAAGTTTCTGTTCTATTCTCTCAATTTTTAACCATAGTTCTTTATTGTCAAGCAAGATCTGTTTCATTTTTGTATACACACATATAATTTGGATATTTACCTGGATAGCTCTTTCAGAGCGAAGAACAGATGAGAGCATTGCCACACCCTGTTCAGTAAAAACATTCGGGAGTTTACGAGTACCGCCCCATGTGGAACTTGATGTTCCAATTTGGAACATCAAGTTTTGGAATTCTTCTTTTGTAAGAGGAAACATAAAATCTTCGGGAAATCTCGAAATATTTCTTTTTATAGCTTTATTCAGGTCACGTGTTTCTACACTATACATCTCTGCCAAATCTTTATCAAGCATGACTTTTATTCCGCGTACTATATAAATTCTCTCAATAATATCAGCTGAATAATTACTTACTCCAATTAATTTATTCATGAACAGCTTTCTTTTTGATCTAAACTTTTTGATCTAAACTTTTTGATCTAGACTTTTTGATATCTAATTTTGCGATATCAAAGATTAAAATTCTTCCAATGCAAATGGAATAACATACTCCAATTTTACATCAATTCCATTTCCAGCACCGGCAACTTTCTTGGCTCATATCGCCTCACATGTTCAGCAATATGCATTATATGTTCTGGTGTTGTACCGCAGCAACCGCCTACAATATTTACAAATCCTTCTCTTGCCCATTCTTCTATAAAGTGCGCGGTTTCATCCGGTTGTTCATCATACTCACCCATTGCATTGGGTAAGCCTGCATTTGGATAAGCAGAAGTATAACATTCTGCAATTTGTGATAACTCTTCTATATGATTTCGCATTTCTTTTGCACCAAGCGCACAATTCAAACCAACACTTAAAGGTTTTGCGTGCTTTACGGAAATATAAAATGCCTCAAGTGTTTGACCGCTTAATGTTCTGCCACTTGCATCGGTGATAGTGCCACTGATCATCACAGGCAATTCTTTTTGTTTTGTATCCCTGAAAAATTTTTTGATTGCATAAATTGCGGCCTTTGCATTCAGCGTATCAAAAATTGTTTCTATTAATAAAAGATCAACACCGCCTTCAACCAAACCCTTTACCTGCTCATAATAAGCAGATGAAACTTCATCGAATGTAACAGCACGATAGCCCGGATTATTTACATCAGGAGATAAAGACAAGGTTTTGTTCATCGGTCCAATTGCTCCTGCAATAAATTTAGGATTACCGGTTGCTGATTGCTGATTGCCAGTAAATTTATCAACGGCAGCACGTGCTATTTTCGCTGCGGCAAAATTAATTTCATGAGCCAGTTCCTGCATATGATAATCTGCAAGTGAGACACGTTGTGCATTGAAAGTATTTGTTTCAATAATATCAGCACCTGCTTCGAGATATTGTTTATGTATCTCTTCAATAATCTGAGGCTGCGTAATGCAGAGCAGATCATTGTTGCCTTTTACATCACTTTGCCAGTCTTTGAAACGTTCGCCACGATAATCTGCTTCGCTTAATTTATATTGCTGAATCATGGTACCCATTGCGCCGTCTATTATAAGTATGCGTTCATTTAAACAATCCTGAATAGTTTTCATAATTTAAAATTTAATTACAGAACATAGCTCTGAACCTTGAAGTGAACGACATGCACACCATCCATAGACAACAGGCAATGCCTAATGTTATGAAAGCTCACCTCAAAAAATTTTATCTGAACATAAAACGATGGGAAACGATGGAGTAGGTTTCTTGCGTTTATTAGTTCAGATTTTTTACAGGCCGAACAATAAACAAATCCGCCTGGACAAGCCGCAAGTTAATGCAGATAAGAATGAAATACAATTCTATTAACCAGAATATTTTATTAAATTTTTTTTTTGTTATGCCGACCTTTTGAGACAGCCATGACATTATATCGCTAAATGAGTTTAGGGGTTTGATTGTTGTATACAAATTTTTATAACTGACCAATTGAACATTAAACAATTAAACTTTCAAACTTGCCAATTAAAGTTCAGAAGCTTAAAGTGAGTGACCCACGAAGATTCCAAAAGATATAAAGCTGGTAACAAAAAAATACTTCACATCATCTTTAACTACTGTGTATTTTTGATTGCAACATGAAATAAAAACACTTAGATTTATCGCTTGTTAACTGCACCATCCTCCAAATTATTTTTCTATGAAACATTTAAAATTGTTACTGCTGTGCTGCCTTGCATACATGATGGCCACGGCACAGGAAACTTTTCCCATTAATGGCGTGGCTGATATTCGCAATGATTATTTTGTTTTTACAAATGCCACAATTGTAAAAGACCCTCAAACTACTTTGCAAAATGCAACACTTGTTATTAAAGAAGGAAAGATTGTGGCTGTGGGTACTAATGTATCTGTCCCAAAAGATGCAGCAGTAGTTGATTGCGAAGGCAAGTATATCTATCCATCGTTTATTGATTTGTTTAGCGATTATGGTGTGGCTGCACCTCAAAGTCCCGCTGGTGCCAATCGTGATTTCTTTAGGGAGTATCAGAATATCAGCAACACAAAAGGTGCTTATGGCTGGAACCAGGCATTGAAGCCTGAAACAGATGCATCAAAATTATTTAAAGCAAACAGTGATAAAGCAAAAGACCTGCGCAATATTGGTTTCGGTGTTGTGCTATCGCATCAGCAGGATGGTATAGCGAGAGGTACAGGCAGTTTGGTCACACTGGGTACAGACAAAGAAAACCTGATGATGATAAAAGATAAAGCTGCTGCTTTTTATTCTTTCAACAAAGGCATTTCTATACAGGATTATCCAAACTCATTAATGGGTGTAATTGCTTTATTGCGTCAAACATATCTTGATGCAAAATGGTATAAAAACCGTCCTCCAACAGAAGGCACCAATCTTAGTCTGCAGGCATGGAATGAAAATCAAACTCTGCCGCAGATTTTTGAAGCAAATGATAAGTGGAATGATTTGCGTGCTTTGAAAATTGCGAACGAGTTCGGTGTTCAATATATTATAAAGGGTGGTGGAAATGAATACCAGCGGATAGACGATATTAAAGCTTCGAAAGCATCATTTATTATACCGTTAAATTTTCCTTTGGCAATAGATGTGGAAGATGCTAATGATGCGCGTCTTGTTTCACTGAGTACGATGAAGCATTGGGAAATGACTCCTTTAGAACCGGGCATGTTTGGAAAAGCAGGAATTAATTTCGCATTAACGGCATCGGGTCTTAAAAGCATGGATGATTTTCTTGTCAATTTGCGTAAATCAATTGAGAACGGATTAGACTCTGCAAAAGCACTTGAAGCGTTAACCAAAACGCCGGCTAAATTAATTGGCATGTATGACAAAGTGGGCAGTATTGAAACAGGTAAGCTTGCCAATTTTATTATCACAAGCGGACCTGTGTTTGATGAAAAAACGGTCTTCTTTCAAAATTGGATACAGGGAAAAAAATATATCATAAATGAAAATGGCTGGAACGATTACAGGGGTAATTATAAACTTACTGTAAAACAAAATGCGCAAAGCAATGAATATAATGTTGAAGTAAAAGGAACGCCTGCTAAACTTTCTGCGAGCCTACAGTTTGCTGGAGATACAACTAAAACCAATGCTAATCTCTCTGTCAATGGTAAGTTGGTAAAACTTACGTGGAGCCCAAAAACTGACAGCAGTAAAATAAATAGTCTCACCGGTTTAATAAGTGATAAGCTTTGGATAGGCAACGGCTATAATACTAATGGTGATGCGGTAAGCTGGAACATGCAATATGTTTCTGCATACATAGAGAAACCTGATACGACAAAAAAACCTGAAAAGAAAAATATAATCAATGACACAGTGATGTATCCTTTCGATGGTTATGGATGGACAGTTGCACCAAAACAAGAAGAACTATTGATAAAAAATGCAACAGTATGGACAAACGAAAAAGAAGGCACACTGCAAAATACTGATGTGCTGATTAAGAGTGGCAAAATATCGGCAATTGGTAAAAGTTTGAATGGAGCGAACGCGAAAGTTATTGATGGCACCGGCAAACATTTAACAGCAGGCATTATTGATGAGCACTCACATATTGCTGTTACCGGAAGTGTTAATGAATGCTCACAATCTGTTACTGCTGAAGTAAGAATTGCTGATGTGATAGATCCCGAAGACATAAATATTTACAGGCAGCTTGCAGGTGGTGTAACGAGCTCGCATATACTGCATGGTAGTTGTAATACTATTGGCGGGCAAACACAATTGATAAAAATGCGATGGGGCCGCAATGCAGAAGAAATGAAGTTTGCCAACTGGGATCCGTTTATAAAGTTTGCACTTGGAGAAAACGTAAAGCGTTCTTATGGCCCTTCCAACAATCGTTTTCCTGATACGCGAATGGGTGTGGAGCAGGTGCTGATGGACGCTTTCCAGAGAGCAAAAGATTATGAGAAACTCGGGCCTGATAAACGTAAAGATTTAGAGCTGGAGGCACTTACGGAAATTTTGAATCATAAACGTTTCATTACCTGTCATTCCTATGTGCAAAGTGAAATAAATATGCTTATGCATGTTGCTGATTCGTTTAGTTTTAAAGTAAACACTTTCACACATATTTTAGAAGGATATAAGGTTGCGGATAAAATGAAAGCACGTGGTGCTGCTGCTTCAACATTCAGTGATTGGTGGGCATATAAAATGGAAGTGCAGGATGCTATTGCTTACAATGCAGCTATTATGCAAAAAGAAGGGCTAACCATTGCAATCAACAGTGACGATGCAGAACAGGCCCGACGCCTTAACCAGGAATCTGCAAAAAGTATTAAATATGGAAATGTGCCTGAAACAGAAGCATTGAAAATGTGTACGCTAAATCCTGCTACGATGCTGCATGTAGCTGACAGGGTAGGCAGCATAAAAGTTGGCAAAGATGCTGATGTTGTTTTATGGACCGACAATCCATTAAGCATTTATGCAAAGGCAGATAAAACAATTGTTGATGGCATTATCTATTTTGATTTGGAAAAAGATGCACAAATGCAGCAGCATCTTGTATCAGAAAGAAACCGCTTGATACAAAAGATGATTGCTGCAAAAAAGGAAGGCGCCAAAACTGCACCTGCAGTAGTAATATTTGATGCAGTGAATGAGTGTGAGGAGGATCATCAAAGTATAAATTCCATTTGGGGCAATTAGTAGTTCACAAGTTTACAAGTTCCAATGTTCACAAGTTCTTCAACCGTTAAAATTATATGCTGTGGCAACTATTAAAAAATTTGAAGATATTTTATCATGGCAAAAAGCCAGAGAATTAAATAAGATTGTGGGGAAACTAATTGATGATGGAAAATTTAAAAGAAGTTATCGTTTAGTTAATCAAGTCGAAGGTTCTGCAGGCTCTATTATGGATAACATTGCTGAAGGCTTCGAAAGAAGTGGTAATAAAGAATTTCTACAATTTTTGTATATATCAAAAGGCTCTTGCGGCGAATTCAGGTCTCAATTATATCGTGCTTTGGACAGGAATTATCTTAACCCGGATGAATTTAATATGCTATATAATATGGCAATGGAAATAATAATTATGCTTCAAAAACTAATAGACTATTTAGAAAATTCCAACTTGAAAGGAACAAAATTTAAAACAAGATAAACACAGATTAACTTGTGAACAAGTGAACTTCTGGAACTTGTGAACTTTTCAAATTAAAAATTATGAAAACAATATTTCTAAGTATCATACTGCTTATAATAACAATGACGGTAAAATCTCAAGACAACATCTCCCCTGCTCCTCCTCAAAATGGAACTATTGCATTAACACATGCCACAATACATATTGGTAACGGGCAGGTGATAGAAGACGGCATGGTTGTTTTTTCAAACGGGAAAATAGTTGACGTTCGTGCAACAACATCTATTGCAGATGCAAAACTTATTGACTGCAATGGCAAACATATTTATCCGGGTTTAATTTCAGCGAATACTAATTTGGGTTTGAATGAAATTGGCGCTGTGCGTTCCACCCGCGATGAATATGAGTTAGGTGATATCAATCCAGACATTCGTTCTGTGGTTGCTTACAATACTGATTCAAAAATTATTAACACAGTGCGCAGTAATGGAATTTTACTGGCTAATGTAATTCCACAAGGAGGCATTATCAGCGGTGCCTCTTCGGTAATGCAACTGGATGCATGGAACTGGGAAGATGCCGTATACAAAATGGATGGAGGTATTCATTTTCGTATGACGCCTTTGGCAAGACTTTCGGAAGATAATGACCCTGTAAAAGGAGCGATGGAACATATTGATGAAGTGCGCACTTTTTTCAGAGAAGCAAAAGCATATTTCGATGAACCAAAACATGAACATACCAATATTAAGTTTGAAGCGGTGAAAGGTCTATTTGATAAAACACAAACCTTTTTTGTTCATTGCGAACTCGTGAAGGAAATGATGATCGCTGCTGAGTTTGCAAAAGAGTTTGGTTTCAGAACAGTGATTATTGGCGGCACGGATAGCTGGAAAATTGCGGATTATCTTAAGCAAAACAATATTGCTGTTGTCCTCAATCAAATGCACTCACTTCCGGCATTACAGGATGACGATGTGGATATGCCTTACAAAACACCTTATCTCTTGCAACAGGCCGGTGTTATGTATTGTATTTCTGATGCTGATGAAGAAACACGTTACCGTAATCTTCCCTTTAATGCAGGCACTGCTGCTGCATACGGGTTAACAAAAGAACAGGCACTGCAGGCGATAACATTGAATGCTGCAAAAATTCTTAACATTGATGATCGAACGGGTACTCTTGAAAAAGGTAAAGACGCCAATATAGTTGTAAGCGATGGCGATATACTCGACATGAAAACCAACAATGTTATTTATGCATTTATACAGGGCAGGCAAATTAACCTGGATAACAAGCAAAAACAATTGTATCAAAAGTATATGGCGAAGTATGGATTGAAGTAGGTGTATAGAGTAGATAAAGCATGTAGAGTAGATAGGGTATATCAAGTTTATAAAGGGCTTCGTGTGATGCGAAGCTTTTTTACTTTGTACTTAGCGGCATCGCTACTATTAAGCTTGGTTGTGTCACTCTCTTATACTGTTGTGGTTCCTTCAAAAAAACCGGTATTCGAGAATAATGAAACTCATGAACTTTTTACACTTGTTGTAGTTTCCTCAATAAAAATTCGGCAAACAAGAACATTGAAACTTATGAACAATGAAACTCATAAACTTCTACAACAGCGCATCAATCTTCTTCACTAGTTTATGATCTTTTTCAGTAATTACATCTCCCGCATCATGAGTGCTTAGCCATATCTCTACTTTGTTCCAAACATTCGTCCACACAGGATGATGATTCATCTTTTCTGCCTCAAGAGCAACTCTTGTCATAAATGCAAATGCTTCAGAAAAATCTTTGAATTCAAATTTGCGGTAAAGAGAGTTATTTTGTTCTGTCCAACTGCCCCCATCCCCTAAAGGGGAGTATTGAGTTTTCATAAAGTTATTTTTTGGGTTACAAAAAAATTATTCGTTTTCAAAATTACTTTAACGCATACTCAACTGATAAAATTATTTTTTTTCATCGAAAGAGAAATAGACTTCGTATTGCTGAATAAAGAATAAAGCGTATAAGAGCGCGACGCAACGGATGTCTCAGTTTTGTTCTTGTGTTCGGCTCATAAAGTATTCAATGCTCAATACTCAACAACAATAATGAATAATTACTAATCAATAATCATTTTAACCCCCTTTGGGGCAGGGCCCTAAAACACTAAATTTCCTTTATTCTTTATATGTTCATTGGTTAATTCTGCTGCCAGTTGCACGCCATTCATATTTTTTACAGATTGAATTAAGCGATGGCAATCTTCATCTGATATGCTATCACCTTTTAGCAACCACAAAAAATCCATATGCTTAAACTCGGGCAACAAATATTCACCGTCGTACTGGTTGTGATAAATATAATGATTAAGATAACTGTTGTGCACAGAATGCTGGTACACAGGAAAAAAATAATGACGTCCTTTTTTCTGTATATGAATTTCTAGATCAGGATTAAGCCTGAAATTATAGCCCAGTGTATTGTTTAATTGCCAGCAAAAACGATAATTTTTTGCAGACACCATAATGCCAAGCAAATGTGTGTTTGAAAAAAAATCTTCGGTAAGTTCGTCTATGTTTAATTTTAATTTCATGTTTAAAACTCTACCGCAAACTGCATTTCTTTCTCATTTCTTTTTATGTGCAGTGTTGTTTTGTCGCCTTTTTTAAAATGCTGTAATGCCTGCATGTAAGTTTGCACATCTACAAATTTATAGTCACCTAACTGTGTTAATACATCCCCCGGCTGCAAACCGATTTTTTCTGCAGTCTTTCCCTTGCTTACCGCATCTATACGCATGCCTGTTCCTGAATAACCATAATCAGGCATTACACCTAATGTTACAGGAAGCGCAACAGAACGCATTTCCACATCACGTGTTTTCGTAAAAGCAAGTTTGCCTTTATTATCTGTTGCTTCAACAATGCGCTCAATGTAATCTACAATTTCTACTTCGCCGGTATAATTTATTTTATCTGCATCATCTGTTGCTTTGTGATAATCGCTGTGACTGTTGGTGAAAAAGAAAAGCACAGGTATGTCATTCCTGTAAAATGAGGTGTGATCACTGGGCCCTACTCCGCTGCTGTCAAATTTTAATACAAGATTTTTATCGGTAGTTGTGGTAAATACTTGTCCCCACACAGGTGATGTGCCGTAACCACCAATCGTTAATTTTCTTGATGGATCATAACGGCCTACCATGTCCATGTTGATCATATAGTTAGGGGGAGCACTCACTAAAGGATGTTCAAGCCAATACTTTGAGCCAAAAAGACCAAGCTCTTCACCGGAGAATGCAATGAACAAATAATTATTATTATGCGTTTTTGTTTTTTGCAGCATTCTTGCCAACTCAATCAATGCAGCAGTGCCACTGGCATTATCATCGGCGCCATTATGAATTGGTCCCACACTGTCAAGCGCATTGCCATCTTCACCATGGCCCAGGTGATCATAGTGTGCCCCGATAATTACAGTAGTTGGCGCATTAAAGTTGAGATAACCCACAACATTTCTTGCCTTTCGTGTTGCATGCATGAGTGATACCTGCAATTTTATATCATAAGTATCGGTAGCATCAGAGAAAAAATTTTGCAATCCATCCTTTGTTAAATACACAACAGGTACGGATGCAGAGGCTGTAGTATCATTTTTATCGAACTGGATATTATCAACAAGCTGAGAGCTGTTTAAAATAATCAAAGCTGTGCCGCCTTTTTCTTTTGTAAGTTTTGCTTCTTCTTTTATTGCATCGTTTATGTCAAAATGCGGATTATTGCGGTTATCATCCAGCACATATTTTACATCAAAGAACCATGGCCCACCTTTTTCTCTTAATGCAACAGATGCGCTTCCTTCCGCAGATGCATTTGCAGAATAAGATAAAGGATAATAATCTTTTTTCAGTTCAAGCTTTTTACCATTCACAGTGAAACTATTATCAGCATCAGAAAATTTTTTCCCTTCATTTATTTCAAATTCCTGTATATAACCATTGGTTCCTTTCGGCTGATATGCGCTTTCAGATTGGCAAGTGTTATTTTATCATTCTTCTCCTGTGCTTTGCGTTCTCTTCGATTCTGTCCAAATGTAAGTGCAGGTACTAAGGCAATGATCAGCAAAAATTTCTTCATAAAAAATGGGTTCATTTATTCACAAAAGTAATAAGGTGTAATTACTGTAGATTATTTTGTTACTTCAATGGAGCTTCATGTAATTTTTTATTAATGATTTTGTACCGGGCCCTAGTACACTGATTAAGCTTTCGTTGTGTCACTCCCTTGTACATTCTAAACTATATTGAGCAACCCGACGATATACTTTTGGACTCTAACAATAAAATTCGTAAATATCCTTCCTTAAAAAAATTGTGGTAATAGTCAAAAAAAATGCTCATCCTGTTCAAGAATAAGCATATAAAATAATGCCAAAAAATATAGATACTAACATCTTTCAAAGTATTTAACCTTCTCAAAATTATTTATTGATAATCTATAGTATCATATACAACCACTTTGCTCCAGAGATACGAGCATTCCTTTACAAAATTTAAATGAATTTGATCAACCTGGTAACTGTCCTGGTTTTCCTTGTTATCAAAAAGAAGAAACCATGAAACTGAATAAGTATTTTCTATTACCGCCCGGTCTGTGGAGGCCGGTATGCCAATATGAAACTGACGAATGGTTTTTGCTTTAGAAAGTTTTTTAAGACCTTCTGTCAAAGCATCGAGGTCTTGTTTGCTGTCAGGATTATTTAGCCAGAAAAAAACATGGTGGATAAAAATGTTTTGAAGCTGCATGTTGTGTTGTTTATGGCGCAAGTTATTATTCCAGCTTTATAAAATAAACAAGCATACATTATATTTTGTATTTAAAAACAATATCCATTCTCTTCAATCATTTTACCTGCTATTCTTCTTCGTGCTGCTATTGTATCAAAGGGTTCAACTTTTGTAAAACGTCTCAGCCCAATATGCATCATGCGCAATTCATCTCCTTCTGCAAACCTGTTTATTGCATCTTTTCCGGCTTTATGAATGCGGTCTGCGGCATCATATAAATAAGTGCGCATCATATCTGTTTGCAGAGCAGCGTCGTTTTGCCCATATGTTTGCATAAGTTTTATCACGCGTAGCAAAGCACTTTCAGCAATAAATGTTTCTATCATCATATCTGCAACATGCATAATCAGTTCCTGCTCTTTCTCAAGATTCGTCATAAACTTTTGAGCAGCCGCACCTGCTATCAATAAAATCGCTTTTTTGAAATCAGCGATACATTTTTTTTCTTTTCCAGAAACAGTTTCGTCTTCGTTATTCGTTTCAGGAATGCTCATTAATTCTTTGCTCACTGCCAGAGCATGACTCATCAAATCGAGCTTGCCTTTCATCGCACGTTTCATCATCATGTCAATTGTAAGCAAACGGTTTATTTCATTCGTACCTTCAAAGATGCGGTTCACACGGCTGTCACGATATGCCCTGCTTATATCATATTCATCGCTGAAACCATTGCCGCCATGTATTTGCACGCCCTCATCAACAGCATAATCCAGCATTTCACTTCCATAAACTTTAAGCATTGCACATTCAATCGCATACTCTTCAGAAGCTGCAAGAAATGCTTTATCAAAACTTACATTGTTTGCAAGCATTATTGTTTCAAGATTACTTATCCATTTACCTGTGCGATAGGTGGCACTTTCACAAACCCATACGCGAATGGCCATTTCGGCAAGCTTTTGTTTGATAGCACCAAATTGCGCAATCGGTGCTTTGAATTGGCAATTAAATGACCCCGCCCAATTTCACCAAGTACATTTTCAAAAGGTACTTTACAATCCTTGAAATATAACTGCACAGTGGAAGAACCTTTGATACCCATTTTATGTTCTTCCGGTCCCTGAGTAAATCCTTCATAGCCCCGTTCTATAATAAAAGCTGTAAATAGTGCTCCATCTATTTTTGCAAAAACAGTAAATACATCAGCAAAACCGCCGTTTGATATCCAGCATTTTTGCCCGTTGAGTATGTAATATTTTTTATCATTGCTAAGCTTTGCCGTGGTTTTCACACTTAATGCATCACTGCCACTGTTGGGTTCAGTTAATCCATAAGCACCTTTCCATTCGCCTGATGCCAGTTTGGGAAGATATTTACGTCTTTGTTCTTCAGTGCCAAAATAAAGGATGGGCATAGAACCAATACCTGTGTGGGCGATAAATGAAACAGAAAAAGAACCACCGCTGCCCACACCTTCGG
>WNFY01001470.1_pt1 | contig 22137 bp, 16 predicted proteins | sample 5400091 | NCBI WGS metagenome assembly WNFY01 (sample SAMN13153364, study PRJNA577476) | soil metagenome | isolation source: 60 cm soil or saprolite under grassland replicate 1 | place: USA:California | collected 2016-06-15
CTGCTGATGCCGGAGCGGGAGTCCGATCACCAGAGTCTGGACCTCGCCGCACGCTGGGCGGACTCGCTCGGAATCGCATACGCCGTCGAGGACATCACGCCGACGCTGGCGGCGCTGGGGTGCTACGCGCGGCGGAATGCCGCGATTCGCCGCGCCATGCCGGAGTTCCGGGATGAGTGGCGGTGCAAGGTCGTATTGTCGGGCGGCCGGCTCGACTCCGACCGCCTCAACGTGTCGTCCTTGGCGGTGGAGCTTCCGGACGGCGATGTTCGCCACGTGCGGCTGGCCGCGGCTGAATACCGGGAGATCGTCGCGGCGACCAACTTCAAACAGCGCGTTCGGACGATGCTGGAGTACTTCCACGCCGACCGGCTCCACTACGCCGTCGTGGGCACGCCGAACCGCCTGGAGTACGACCAGGGGTTCTTCGTGAAAGGTGGAGACGGGCTGGCGGACGTGAAGCCCATCGCCCACCTGTACAAGTCCCAGGTGTACGCGCTCGCGGAGTTTCTGGGCGTCCCAGCGGCGATCCGGTCGCGGCCGCCGACTACCGACACCTATTCCCTGCCGCAGACGCAGGAAGAGTTCTACTTCGCCCTTCCGGCCGCCACGCTCGACCTGGTCCTGTTCGCGCACAACCTCGGCCGCGATCCCGCGGCCGTCGCTGCGGAGCTCGGACGAACCCCGGACGAAGCGGCGCGGGCGGTGCGAGACATCGATCAGAAGCGCGCGACGACGCGCTACCTGCATCTCCCGCCCCTGCTGGTCGAGCCCGTCCCCGAAGTCGCGGCTCAGATCGAGCGTCGGCGACGTCGCACGGGCGCCGCCCGCTGGCAGGAGACGACCTGATGTGCGGGCTCGCCGGCCTGGCGCGCCGCGAACCGCGCGGCGTGGCGGTCGAGGTGCTCGACCGCATGGCAGCGGCGTTGCGGCATCGCGGCCCGGACGGCTGTGGGCGCTACGCCGGCCCCCGGGTCGGCCTGGCTCACGTGCGCCTCAGCATCATCGACGTCGCCGGCGGGGGGCAGCCCCTCGGGAATGAGGACGGCTCCGTGCTCGTCGTCTACAACGGCGAGGTCTACAACTACCTCGAGCTGCGGGCCGACTTGGAGGCCGCCGGGCATCGCTTCCGCACCCGCAGCGATACGGAAGTGCTCGTCCATGCGTACGAGCAGTGGGGCACGGGGATGCTGGCCCGCTTGAACGGGCAGTTCGCGTTCGCGATTTACGATCGTCGTGCGGAATCGGTGCTCCTCGCGCGAGATCGGTTCGGCGTCCGGCCGCTCTTCTACAGCATCGCGCACGGGGATTTGGTGTTCGCCTCGGAGGCCAAGGCGCTGTTCGCGAGCGGCGAGGTCGAGCCCGCGCTCGATCCCGTGGGCCTCGATCAGGTCTTCACCTTCTGGGCCGCCCGTCCCCCGTGGACCGTGTTCCAGGGCGTGCACGCCATCCAACCAGGTTGCTTCGCCGTCTGGCGTGACGGCGCTCTGCGCCACGGCCGCTACTACGACCTGGAGTACCCGGAGGCGGGGGAGGAAACTCCCGACGCGATCCCGGCCCTCGGCGGCCTGCTCGAGAGTAGCGTCGCGCTGCGCCTCCGCTCGGACGTTCCCGTCGGTGGGTATCTGAGCGGCGGGCTCGATTCGTCGATCAGCTGCGCGCTCGCCGCGCGGGAGTCGCCGTTCCCACTGCGTACGTTCTCCGTCACGTTCGACGATCCGCAGCTCGACGAACGCGAGTTCCAGCTGCTCGTGGCCGGACAGCTGGACAGTCATCATTTCGTGCGCGCGATCGGACTCGGTGACGTGGCCGCCGTCTTTCCGGACGTCGTCTGGCACGCCGAATCGCCGCTGGTGCGCACCGCCCCGGCTCCCATGTACCTGCTCGCGAAACTCACGCGCGAGCGGGACATCAAAGTGGTGCTCACCGGTGAGGGTTCGGACGAGCTGTTCCTCGGGTACGATCTCTTCAAGGAGACGGCGCTGCGGCTGTTTTGCCTGCGCCAGCCGCAATCGCGATTCCGGCCGCGGCTCTTCGACCGGCTCTACCCGTATCTCGACCCGCGCGGCCGCCGCGGCGACTTCTGGCGGCGCTCGTTTCTTGAGGCCGGGGCGCCCGACGATCCCCTGTTCTCGCATCTGCCGCGGTTCCTGCTCACCTCGCGGATCAAGGACTTCTATTCAGCCGACCTGCGCGCGACGCTCGGCGAGACCGATCCTCTGGAGGACCTGCGGGCCAGCCTGCCGTCTGCCTTCTCGACCTGGTCGCCGCTCAACCGCGCTGCGTACCTCGAGATGGTGACACTGCTGTCCCCGTACTTGTTGAGCGCCCAGGGAGACCGCATGTCCCTCGCGCACGGCGTGGAGAGCCGCTACCCCTTCCTCGATCATCGCGTGTTCGAATTCGCGGCGCGCCTGCCCACGGGGAGCAAGCTCCGCGGCTTGAAGGAAAAGGCGATCTTGCGCCGCTGGGCGCGGGATGTCGTCCCCGCAGCCGTGCTGCGTCGCCCGAAGCAGCCTTATCGGGCGCCTGACATCCCCGCCTTCTTTGGCCCTGAGCCCGCCGAGTACGTGCGTGATCTTTTGGACGAACGCAGTCTGGCGCGTTCCGGGTTGTTCCAGCCGGAGGCCGTCGCCGGGCTCGTGCGGCGGTGTCGGGCTGGTGCCGCCACCGGCTTCCGCGAGAACCAGGCCCTGGTGGCTATCCTATCCGCGGAGCTGTGGCAGCGGCAGTTCATCGACCGCAAGCCGGTGCAGACGGCGGCGCCCCTCCCCGTCCCTGACGTGGCGCTGGTAGAAGACGGCCTGCCAGTACTGAGTTGACCGTGCATTCATCGGAGACAGAACCTCGTATGGACGAACGCGACATCCTGGCGCGCACGCGGGCCTACGTGCACGACACCTTCCTTTATATGCGGCCCGGATTCGCGCTGGAAGACAGCGATCGGCTGCTCCAGCGAGGCGTGATCGATTCCATGGGGGTGATGGAGCTCATCGGCTTCCTGCGTAGCGAATTCGGCGTGGTCGTCGCGGACGAGGACATTACGGAGCAAAACCTGGGAACCCTGGCGGACATCGCGCGCTACGTCGCCGCCAACCACCGCAACGGGGGCCCGGCGCGAGGCTAGCTGGAGGGCACCGGGCCGCGGCGCGTGGGCTCCCACACCGGCGCCCGCCGACCAGCCACGACCCGCAGCCACGCGTGCAAGACCGCGACGTTCCCGGCGGCGACGTAACCCGGGAGCCCCAGCAAGCGGGGCATCGGCCTCCCCTCCGGCCACACCCACGCGATCCCTGCCAGCGCCACGGCGAGAGCAAGCAGCGTGGGAGCCAGCGCGCCCAGGGCGACGAGGAGCGGCAGCAGCGCCCACGGCACGAGCCAGCGGCAGACTTTGTGGCTGAACAGCATCCACGCAAACGCGCCGTAGGAAAACGGATTGAGCAGGGGGCGCTTGTGCCAAAGTGTGGCGAGACCGCGAGTCATGGTCCGCACTTTCCGCCGGTACTCCTGGCGGAGCGACGCGCTGCGTGGCACGTAACACTTCGCCTCGGGAACCGACACCGCTCGCATGCCGTGCTCGCGGGCGGTGAGCGCCGCGGCAAAGTCCCGGCTGAGGCCCTCGGGCACTAGGCCAATGTGCAGCTCCGCGCGGATCGCGTACAAACAGCCGGAGGCGCCGACAATCCCGCCCACCGCCGTCTCCAGGTCGCGGATCCACATCTCGTACCCGACGTACGCTCCCTCCCCACTGGTCGCCTGCTCGTCGAGATTCGTCACGCTCACATCGCGCGCCGACGCAACGCCGACGGAGGCATCGGCGAACACAGAAACGAGCTGCTTGACGGCCGCCGGATGAATCCGCACCGACGCGTCGGTGTTGACGATGATGTCACCGGTGAGATGCCGGCGGGCAGCGTTCTCCGCCGCGGTCTTGCCCTGGCGCCGCGGCAGCCGGAGCAACTCGACGCCGCGATCGGCAAAGTGCGCGACGATCTCGTCGGTCCCATCGGTCGACGCATCCGAGACAACGAGGATCTGCCGCCGGTCTGCCGGATAATCGACGGCGAGAATCCGTTCGAGCGTGGCCGCCAAGACCCTGGCCTCGTTGTAGACGGGCAGCACGATGCTGATCCGGGGGACGGTCGAGCGTGGCGGCGTCTTACGGCGCCCGCGCCCAAGGCGGCTCACCAGCGTCAGGATCGCGGGATAGCCGAGAAAGGTGTAGACACAGAGGCCGACGGCCAGCGCGACCACGACGCGGGACAGGAGCATCACGCCGAGGCCGGCGCGACAACGCCGTGACTGACCAGCCGGTAGATGGCCTCGTAGCGATCGAGCCAAGGCGCTACGCCGAAATCGCGCTCCAGTCGAGCTTGCGCCGCCCGGGCGCGCCGCGCCGCCGCCGCCCGGTCCGCATGGACCCCCCGGATCTCGGCTGCGAGGGCGACGGGGTCCTCGGACCGCACGAGGGCAGCCTCCTCCGGCGAGACGACGTCAGGCACGCCGCCCACACCGGTCGTCACGATGGGAATGTTGGCGGCCATCGCCTCGAACAACACGACAGGCGTGCCCTCGGTGCGCGAGCTCAGCACGAAGACATCGAAGGCCGGGAACAACCGGTCCGCATCCGGGACCGCACCGTGCCAGCGGACGCGCCCGTTGAGACCAAGGTCGCGCGCGCGCGCCTGCAGCGCGGCCCGCCGCGCGCCCGTGCCGACCACCGAAACCCCGAGCGGGACATCGCGGAGATGGGGTATGGCGTCGAGCAGCACGTCCGGGCCTTTCTCGTGGCTCAGCCGGCCCACCCAACCGACCACAAAGTCGTCTCGTGGGATGCCCAGCGCACGGCGCGCCGCCACGCGGTCGAGCGGCGGCGACATCCGTCGCCAGGCGTTGGGCACGGTGTGGATCCGGCGGCGAGGAACTCCGGAGCGCGCCAACCGGTCGCCGAGCGGTCGGGACACAGCCACGACCGCGTCGAAGCGGCGGAAGGCGCGGCGTTGCAGCCACTCGTAGGCCCGGTTCTTCCACCCACCGCCTGTGAAGCCATGCACGGTGGTGACGACCGGAATGTCGAGGCGCCGCGCCACCCCCGCGTCGAGGACGTCAGGCCGGTAGCCGTGAGTGTGAACGACATCGGGGCGCACGCGACGGCAGAGGGCGGCAATTGCGGCGCGCTCACGTCGGTAGGACCGACCAGGGACCATGAGCGTGTGGGTGTGCACACCCGCCTCCGCGAGAGGCGCAAGAAACGCCGCATCTGCTCCCGAGCCCGTCGCTACTGACACCATGTGGACCTCGTGGCCCAGGCCCCGGAGCCCACGTCCCAGCATTTGCACCACGCGCTCGAGACCGCCGAACTCGGCGGGCGCGACCACGTGAACGATCACCATGTGTCGCTCGAGACCGTGGCCAGCCTCAAAGCCGCGCGGCTCGGGCGGCGAGCCGATCGGGAAGACGCCGCCGTTCTCGTGCCCTCGAGGATGACCACCGCCGCAGCGACGCCCCGTTCGTGGGTAAGACTGACGTGCGCCTTACGCACCCGCTGCTCGTGCGCTCGCCGCGCGAGCGCGCCTGACACGCGTAGCTGGGGCGCCCCGCCCGCCCCGGCAACGATCTCAACCTCCCGGAGGGCACCTTCGAACAGACCCGTGCCCAACGCCTTGAGGCAGGCTTCCTTGGCGGCGAACCGTGCCGCCAGAGCGTCCAACCGGTCAACACGGTCCGCGCACGCCGCGAGCTCGCGCGCGGTGAAGACTCGCTCCGGGATGCTGTCCAAGACGCGGGACAGCCGCTCCGGCTCGACGATGTCGATCCCAATCCCGACGATCATCCCGCTTCCCCCGCTTCAGGTAACTGTGACTGACAAGGACGGCTCGACGCCGTAGGCAGCGTCTCCCGTTCGCGCCAGCGCGTTTGCTATGGCCTGCGCAGCAACCGCGGCGCCGTCGGGCGTGAAGTGGTCGTGGTCGTAGTAATGGCGCAGACCCTCGCTCAGCAGATCCCGTAGGTTGAGGTGCGGGACGCGGAGCGCGTCGGCCACGTCAGCGGCGCGACTATCGATGAGCCCGAGCAGCTGGTTGATGAGCTCGAGGCTGAAATAAACGTTGACCCGCTCCTTCCAAGGCCTACCGACGCCGCCGTGCCAAAAGCGCGCCGCTTCTTCGGGTGTGTAGTCCTTCTCGAACCACGGCTGCCGCACGACGAGCACCCGATCGGCATGCGCCAGCGCCCGGCGGAGCAGCCGCCGAAAATGGTGCTCGAAGTGAGCAAGCACGGTACTCGGGTCCGGCGCGGTCGTGCGAATCTCCGGCGCCTCACGGCGCATCTTCCGTCCGTCGACGAGCCAGGCCCCGGCGTGCTCCTTCACCTCCACCGGATGCAGCCACAACCGGCGCAGGCGCCGGGCCAGCTCTGCCAGCGCCCACCCGCGGGGCATCCAGGCAAACGCTTGCCCGGGGTGACTGGCGAACAGCAGCGACTCTGACACCACGGAGGGAGGCGACGACGGCGGCGCCCCATCCTCGAGCCAGTGGTACACCGTGCTCGCACCGACCATGATGACAATCGCGTCGAGGTGGCCGTACTGGGGCAGCACGCGCTCGAAAATGAGATCGAGATCCGCCGCGCCGACGCCCGAATGGCCGATATTGCCGACGTGCACGCGGCGAACAGACTTGCCCCTCACCCCCAAGGCATCGCGCATCTCCGCCGCGTTGAGGAGCCGCTCGATCGCACCGGGCCAGCTCGTGGGCTGGTCCAGCGCGAAGCACTCGGCCGAGCTGCCGCCGGCCACGAGAATCCGGTACAGTCCCACTTCGCCCCCGCGCACCTCGCCGCCGCGCTCGCCGTCGGCGTTGATGTGGAAGCGCACGCGCGGCTCCACCTCCGGAAAGACTCGAGGGTCCTGTCTCACCTCGAGCCGCAGCCCCGGAGGCCACACGGCGTAACGCGTACGGCGCCGCATCCAGCGGCGGCACCCCAGCTCGGCGACGACGAGGAGCAGCGGCAGCGCCAGCGCGGCGGCCACCATCCAGGACGTCACGCGCGCACCCGGACGCGGAGCCGCGGCAGCAAGGCCCGCAGGTCGAGGTAGGGGTCGTTCCGATACACGAACCACACCCACGTCACGGCGAACACGAGCGTCATGGCCAGGCCCGCGACAGCCAGCGCGCCGAAGCCACGAACGTCGAGGCCGAGCTTGAACCACAGGAGCAACGCCAGGACGGGCAACGCCCCCAGCACCGCGCGCGGCACGACGTAGCGGACGAACTGCATCACCGAGACGTCCAGCTCGTGGCACGCTTGCAGGAACACGGCACCGGCGAACAGCACGTTCGGGATGGCGGTACCGAGTGCGACCCCCGCCAACCCGAGCGGTCGCACGAACAGGACGCTCAAGCCCAGGTTTACGACCCCGGCGACGAGAAACCCGACCGTCGGCAGGCCCGCCTTGCCCAACCCCATCAGAATCGGGAGCGCCACGCCGCGGACCGGCAAGAAGATGAGATACGAGACCATGAGGATCTGCAGCACCGCGCCCGCCGGCCGCTCAAACGTCGGATCGACCCACCACGCGATGAATCTCGGCCCGAGCACGATGAGGAAGAGCCCGGCGGCAAGGGTCAGGGACAGCGCGATCTTGGACCACTTCAGGAAGATCTCGCGCAGCTCCGCGTTCCGGCCCTGGCTCTGGAGGCGGGTCGCCGTCGGCATCACCACCGCCGCGATGGCAATCACGAACTCCATGAGATAGATGATGAAGCTGTTGGCGACGGTGAAGTACGGAATATCGCCGACCTTCATGAACGCCCCGATCACGAGCGAATCCGTCTCGAACGAGAGCCGGGCGCCGGCGTTCAACACCAGGACGTAGAGACTGAAGCCGAAGATGGCGCGGGTCATCCCCCAATTGAAATCCGCCAGGCGCATCCGCGTATTCGGGTGACGCCGCCGCACCAGCAACCAGCAGAGGAGGAAGTCGAACGCCATGCAGGCCAATTGCACGAGGGCCATGGCCGTGATCGAGGCGTGCAACGCCAGCAGCCCGAAGGTGAGCCCGAGACGCAACAGCACGCCCCACAGCCGGATGATGTTGCGCGGGACGAACTCGTCATGGGCCGCCAGGACGCCGTTGGGGAGGAGCGCGACGAACCCGACGGACACGAACAGCACCGTCACGGCGAAGGCCCACTGGGCGTCGCCATGCAGGGTAGCTGGGATGTGGTAGGTGTCCGCAAAAAACACGTACAGGCCCACCCCCACGACGAGGGCGATCGCACCCAGCAGCAGATACAGCGCCGTGCAGCTGCCGATTGCCTCGTTCAGCTTGGCTTCGTCGCCCTTCGCCACATGCTGCGCGAAGTACCGCACCGAGGCCATCGGCACACCCAAGACCAGCAGACCCAGGTACCCGGTGATCGAATTGATGAGAATCCACGTCCCGTAGCCGTCGTCGCCGAGTTTGTGGATGGTGAACGGCGTGAGGAAGTAGACGGCGACCACAGTCACCACCGTCACAACCCAGCTGCTGCCGACGTTCTTGAACACGGATTGCAGTCTCCGGTGGTGGACTGCTGCTTGAGCGGGGCTCGCTAGCGCTGCAGGCAACGCACGGGCTGTGCCATCGCTAGCTAGCGCGATCGCCCCAGCGGGTGTTGCACGGACACCACAGGAGCGGCAGGCGCGTCAGCCGAGGACCGCGGCCGCCTCGCTCGTTGTGACGAACGTCAATGGCATCAGTCGTGACAGGCCGTTGAGGTAGCCCTCGACGCAGGCGTACAGCCGGGCGACATCCGCCGCCGTGGCGGCGAAGGGACTGAGGCCGGGCTTGAGGCTCGGACTGTGCCAGGACAGCTGTAGGTGACGAGCTCCGTGCTCGAGCAATCGCCGCGACAGGGTCAACATGTCACCGACCGCTTGGTACTCGGGACTGAGGGACACGCGCTTGAGCAGGCCCGCCCGGTCAGCGATGCCGGCCAGGTGAAACCAGCGAAACGGCGTGGCTTCGAGCACGCGACGCGTGGGATCCCAGAAGCTGAATGGCCCGCGGTTGAATCCGTAGGAGAGCGGAATCTCGAGCACCGGCCCGTTGGGGGCGGGCTCGCGCACGTCGCGATCCGGCGCCAGCCGATACGGTACGATCGGGGCGCCGACGAACGTCGGACCGTCGTCCACAGTCTCGAGACTGACGAACGGGCTGACACTCGAGTCGACGCGGTAGCCGCAGCGCAGCAGGGCGGCCACGGTATCGCGCCCCAGGCCATAGCGCCCGGCACGAAACGCGACGGGCGGGCGACCGAACGTTTCCTCCAAGACCGCCGTGAGGCGCTCCAGCTTGGCGCGCTGCAGCTCGGCCGGCAGGTTCTTCAGCATGGAATTGCGCGGCTCGAACGCCTCGCACAGCGGAGGTGTGTTCCAGGGATGTAAGTGCGCACCGATCTCCGCGCGGCCCCCGTCAGTCACCTCCCGCATCACGTCCGCCGCCGCCGGATCGGTCGCGACCTGATAGGTCGTAAAATACGTCGGCCGAACACCCCAACGATCGAATAAGGCCGCCTGGGTCCGGAGCTCCTGGATATTCTCAACCGTCACATCGTGCCGGCTGCGGTTCCAGTTGTCCTCCTCGGTGTCGATCGACACGATGAGAAGGACGCTGCCGTTACGCATACAGACGAGCTCGGAGTATTGCCGCACCATCCAGCGCGCGGAGCCACCGCCCACGCCAACCCGGGCGGAAGATCGTAAGCTCCTCGGTCATGCGCCGGGTCTCGGTCCAGTGCCGCTTGTAGGCGTCGTCCCCTCGCAGGAAATCGAAGCGGCGGTAGCCGCGCTCGATCGCGCGCCGGATCATCGCACCCATCAGCACCAGGCCGACGCTCTCGCGCTCCCAGCGCGGATCGCGGCCACTCTGGTAGAAGTACACGGTGTCACGAGCGGTGAAACCGTACCACGCGGCGGCCGGCACGCCGTCGAGGTCGAGCGTGGCCAGCCACAGTTGCTGCCGCGCGGCCAACTCGGCGGCGAAGCGGCGGTGGAGTCGCTGCACGCCGGGGTTCCGAAACGCACCCGCTTCCCCTCCACTCGCCCAGCGACGTTCGTGCAGCGTCATCAGACAACTCAGGCCCTCATCAACGCGCGCCCCCCCTCCGTCATGATCCGTGATCGTCACCGTGTAGTGACGTCGCAAGTGTCGCTCCTTGCGGCGCAACGTCTGGCGGCGCGTGGGCGTGAGAGTGCCGAGATACTTCTCCCAATCGTCGCACAGGTCGAGGTATGGGCAGCCCCAGAGGGCCTGGCGCCGCACCGCATGACCGCGACCGGCGAGCGCTTCGGCCAGCCGGCGTACCGCCCAAGCATCCGGGGCCAGGTTGCTCAGGATCAGGAGCTGCCACGGCATCGCCTCCAGTGTGGGCGCGAGCGACTCGACGTCGGCACCTGGCAGGGCAAGGAGGTCGAGATGGTCGGGGCAGCCGGTATCGCCGATGGCCCACGTGAGCGCCTGCACCGGCGTCCGCCGGAACCGCACCTGTCGCTGCACGACAGGGAGTACGGCCTGGAGGGAACCGTCCGAGCCGCGGAGCACCAGGGCTTCGCTGGCATCCACCTCCGCCGGATCAGCCGAATCCGCCCAGGCGCGATGCCACGCCCAGCCACCGAACGGAGAAGCGGTGACGCTCTGCGCGTGCACCGCGTCCCACGCCGCAGGCCCGAGGGCGAGCGCGTCCCGCAGGGACGTTCGGATGACACCGTGGGTCCCTGCGTCGCCGCGCAACGCGACGGGCGCCGCACTCACGACAGGGACGGTGCGGTCATATACGTCGGACGGGGGACGCCAAACATCTCGAGCACCGTGGGCGCGACCGACCGCAGCGGCACTTTCTCCGAGCTCACGCGGTGCTCGTGTTGCGGCGTGCGAATCCACAGGAAGCCGTCGGGATGGTGCATCCCGCTCTTGAGCCCGTCCGACTGATAGAAGATCTCGAAGAAGGGCGCCGTCCGCCCCGAGCCGGCGCGCAGCACGGCCTGCGGTGCCACCGGCCGGAAGATCTTGCACCCGCTGAACAACGCCGTTCCGTCACGACTCACCAGCATCGCGGGCGTGTCGTCAACGCGTAGCGCTCGCAGCTGGGATTCGGCCTGCTGTGCGTCCTGCGCGTTCTCGAACAACAGTTGAAACTGCTCCGACATGACGGGCGCAACGCGGCACGCGGCGCCCACGCCCGCGACGTTCAGCACGTCTGTGAAGTCCCGCGGCCGATAGAAGGTCTTGCCGCCCTGGTCTTCATAAGTCAGACACGGCTGCTGGCTCAGCGCCGTGCACAAGATCAGGGTAGTGCTCCTGCCCGCGAGCGCCATGAACTCGCCGAGCAGCTTGTCCATCTGCTGGTAGCCGAACAGAATCGCGCTCTCATACTCGGCCTGCTCCGCGGGGCTAGGCACGATCGTGAAATGCTCCGGCTCCATGTGGCGCCAGTATTTGTGCTGGAGGTGCGCGGTGCTGTTCAAGAAGAACGTCGCAAACGCCGGCCGTAGCTTGCGGTAGTAGTACCGGAACACGTCCCACTGCAGCTGGTCGAGCAGCACCGCCCGCTTCCAGCGCTTCCCGGCGAGCCGCTCGCGCATCAGCTGCTGCGCGATAGAGCCCACGGTCCGCGCCGAGAGGCCGTGCCTGACCATGAACGCGACAAACCTGGCATGTTCCGCGGGAGCCAACGGAACATGATCGTTGGTGTGCTCCTGCACGTTGCGCTGTACAAAACGGAAGTAGGGCAAGAGCTCGTCGGGATAGGGAGCGATGGTCGTGGTCCACGGGTCCGGCAGGAGATAGCCGTTCAACGGCGAGTCGAATCTGGGATTCATGCTGCCGCACACCCAGACCGGCAGGCTGGCGTCCGACAAGAGATCCCAGACGCATTTGTGCTTCAGCTTATGTCCATCGCCGAGGTGAAACACGCCGTGCTCGGCGAACGACAGGCCGCTATGGACCGTCACCCACTGGATCCAGGGATTGAGCTTGTCTTGCGTCTCCTCGGCATCAGTGATGAAGACCCGGGACTCCCGATAGAACCGATCGAAATTGGGCAGTTGCCCGGCCCGCGTGAACCGCTCCACCAACGCCGGTGTCAGCTCGTTGAACTCCAGCAGAATGACCGGTGCGTCCTTGATCATGACTCACTCCTGGTGCGTGGCGCGCCACCTGCGCGGCGCACTGAAGCGCCGCGCCAGCAGGTGTTGCGCGGGCGCTACGGACGTGTGCCGAGCGCGTCGCGAGCGGCGCGCCCAGTCGGATCACTAGCACGGCTTATGCCGTCGGCACTTGCCATGTGCGGCATCGCCGGCGTCATCCACCGAGATCCCGACCGTCCGGTCTCCCGAGCGCTGCTGCAGCGCTTGTGCGCCACGCTCCAACACCGGGGCCCGGACGAAGAGGGCCTCCATGTGCACGGTCCGGTCGGCCTGGGGATGCGACGGCTGAGCATCATCGACTTGAGCGGCGGGCAACAGCCGATATTCAACGAGGACGGCTCCAAGGTCATCGTCTTCAACGGCGAGATCTACAACTATCGCGAGCTGCGGCGCGGCCTCATCGCGCGCGGCCACGTCCTCCGGTCCCAGGGCGATACGGAGACGGTGCTCCACCTCTACGAGGAGCTCGGGCCGGAGTGCGTCACGCAGCTCCGAGGAATGTTCGCGTTTGCCATCTGGGATGCCACGCAGCGCACGCTGCTGCTGGCCCGCGACCGCTTCGGCATCAAGCCGCTGTACGTGGTCACGGCGCCGTGGGGCATCGCGTTCGCTTCCGAGCTGAAGGCGCTCCATGCCGCGGGCTTGACGTCCCGCGCACTCGACTGGGAAGCGTTGGACATGTTCGTGCAACTGGGCTACATCCCCGCCCCAGCGTCCCCATTCCAAGACGTGCGGAAGTTGGAACCGGGCCACACACTGGCTTGGAGGGCCACGGGGGAAACCCGCGTGCGGCGATACTGGCATTTGCCACGCGAGCTCGCCCCGCGCCCCGCCGCCCCCGAGACGCGGATCCGGGAATGGGTGGACGAGTCGGTCGCGACGCACCTCGTCAGTGACGTCCCCGTCGCCGTGTTCTTGAGCGGCGGCCTGGATTCCTCTAGCGTCGTGGCGAGCATGTCGCTGGCTGGGGAGCGACCGCACGCGTTCACGGCGCGCTACGGCGGATCTGGGCAGGACGGCGCGGACGAAACGGGGCTTGCACGCCAGCTCGCCCGCCGGTACGCGATCGACCTGACGGTGGTCGACATCCAGCCAGACATCCGCCACATCTTCGAGCCGATCGTGTGGGCGCTCGACGAACCCCACGCCGACGACTCGGCCATTCCGACGTGGCTGCTCTCGCAAGCCGTCGGCCGGGAGTACAAGGTCGCGCTCACCGGAATCGGCGGGGATGAGCTGTTCGGCGGGTACCCGCGCCACCTCGGACTTCCCCTCGCTGAGGTGTACCACAAGCTGCCGGCCGGGCTGCGACGGCTCGCGAGCACCGCGGCCCACCTACTGCCGGAGCCACGCGCCGCCACGCTCGGCGTAGATCGTGTGAAGCGATTCCTGCGGTCGGGCGACGGCGACCTGGCCGACCGGTTCCTGAGTTTCATGAGCCGGCTTGCCGAGGGAGAGCGCCCAGGGCTCTACGCGCCGGGCCTCAAGGCGACGATTACGGGCCGGGCCGCGCGGGAACGATTCCGGTCCTTGTGTGCAGAGGACGCGTGTCCCCCCGGCCTCTCGGCGGGGATGTACCTCGACTACATGACGTACCTTCCCGACGACATCCTGGCGCTCAGCGACCGCCTGGCGATGGCGCACTCGCTGGAAATCCGCGTGCCGTTCGTGGATCACGAACTCGCCGACCGCGTCTTTCCCCTTCCCTACCATCTGAAGATCGGATGGTGGCAAAACAAGCGGCTGCTGAAGCGGGCGATGCGCCCCAGACTTCCCGCGGCTCACTTTGGCGCTCCCAAGCGCGGGTTCGTCGGTCCTACGTCGGCGTGGCTCCGCAACGAGCTGCGGGAAATGGTCGAGGATGAGCTGTCCCCCGCACGGCAGCGCCGCCTCGGTTATTTCGATCCGTCGATGATCGAGCAGCTGCTCCGGGAGCACATGACCGGCCGACACAATCGGGAGCGCATTCTCTGGGGGCTCCTCTCCTTCTCGACGTGGCACCGGCTGTACGTCGAACGCCCCGTCGGCGACTGACTGGCTCGGACTCCTTAGCGAGAACTCGCCCCCGCCCCCGCCCCCGCCCCCGCCCCCGCCCCGCCCCCCCCGCTCACGATCCCGAGCCATTGCAGCGTTTCGACGACGAAGGGCGCGGGATCACTCCAGCGCCAGATTTCGGAGCGGTCGCGCCCGGGGCGAACGCGCAGGAAGTCGAGCAGTGCCTGGAGCCGCGAACCCGCACCGTTGTTCAGCTGCAGGTCCGCCCGCGAGCGACGGAGTCGGAGATACAAGTGGTCCACGTCCCCCCAAAACCAGCGACTCCGGATGCCAACGCGGTACTGGCGGCATTCCGGCACAGCCTCCCCAGCGGCGCAGCGTACGAGCAGCGCGGGGAAATCCACTCCGGCGTCGATGGCCAGCTGGAGCGAACCCCAAAACCGGCCGTTCACCTCCATGAGTACGTAGCGGCCTGTCGTTTGCTCGCGCTTGCACTCGATCATGGCCACACCCTCCCAGCCGAGTGCGTCGAGCAAGCGGAGTCCGGGAGCGACCAGCCCCGCTTCGAGCGGGATGCTCTCCCGATAGACGCTGACGCCGCCGGCGGGCGGCTTCTCTCGCAAGCGGCGATGAGCAAACAGGGCAACCGTCCGACCGCCCCAGCGGAGTGCAAAAAGCCCCTCGCCGGCGCCGGCGATCCGCTGCTCCAGCAAGACCGGGAACGCCGAGGGGGGGAGCGCAGCCAGCGCGTGACGGCACGCGGTCGAGTCCGCCACCGGCGTCACCGCCACCTTGCGCCGGCCAGCCCCGACCGCGACCACCGAGCGGTGTGGCTTGACGATGGCCGGAAAGAAAGCGGCGTCGGGCGGCGACGCGTCCAACTCCCCTGGCGCGGCGATGATGCGCGTCTCGGGCACGCCGAAGCCGCAGCCTCGAGCCAGTCCCAGCACGTGCGCCTTGTCCGAGGCTGCTCGGTACGTTGCGAGATCGGGAAACGGCAGGGCGACCCCCGCCGGCAGCACCTTGCGATGCTCGAGTAGGGCCTCGACGGAGGCGTCCGTCATGGGTAGCACAAGCGCGCTGCCGTCTTCCCTGGCGATCCGTCCCACCTCGCTCGCGTAGGCCCCCGGGTCCATCAGGGGATCGGTCGACAGCAAACGCGGTTGCACGCCGCGCGAGGCGCCGGCAAGTGATAGCCGCGTGGAGGCAGCTACCAACACCTCGTGCCCCGCCCGTAGCAGCGATCGAACAGCCGCAAGGGCGGAGCGCTCGTTCCCGTCGGTGATCAAGATCCGCATGACTCACCCGTCAACCCAACGCAACATACGGGCCGTGGCGCCGACGCAACGGGCGGCGCCGGGGCGGGTGGCGCCAGTCTTGCAGTTGCGCTCGCCGAGGATGGCTGACGCCCCCCCCACGTACCCGCCCCACATCGACGGCTGGCCCCGGTCGTCCGCCGCCCCGCAGGTCTCTGCGCCGACTCGGAGCGCGCGGACCGCCGGATGGGATCTGTTGCTCGTGTGCGTGGCGGTGCACATCGCCAATTACGTCGGTCGCGTGCCGCAGTTGTTCCCGGTGCTGCTCCCCCTCCGGGTCGCGCTAGTGGCCAAACTGTTGGCCATCGGCCTGTACGTGCTCCACCAGCCAGGGCCACGACGGGTGGCTCTGCTGCGCTCACCGACGACGACCTGCGTGCTCGGGCTACTGCTGTGGGGCGGCATGTCCGTCCCCGGCGCGCTGTACCAGGGGCTCGCCTTTCGCGCCTGGACTGATTTCGCGTCGCCCGTCGTGATGTTCCTCGTGATCGCCGGCAGCATCCGCAGTGCGCGCGATGTCGAGCGCTTTGGCCTGGTGTACTTCGGGGTGACCGTCCTGTACACGACGGTGGTGCTCTCGCGGTTCCAACTCGACGCCGCCGACTGGCGCCTCGGCGATCTCTACTACTACGACGCGAACGATTTTGCGACGTTGATCGTCACCGCGATGCCTTTCGGGCTGTACGTCGTGCTGGCGCAGCGCCGCCCTCTGTTGCGGCTGCTCGCTGTCCTGGGACTCGCCGTCTTGGCGGTGGGACTGACTCGCTCGGGCTCTCGGGGGGGCTTCCTTGCCCTTCTCGCCGTCGTGGCGTTCTTCCTGCTCGGCTTCACCACCATCCGCGCACGATCGCGCTTGGTGGGGCTCGTGGTGGTCCTCGCCGTCGTCTTCACAACCGCGAGCGACCGGTACTGGACCCAGATGCAGACGATCCTCAACCCCGATCAGGATTACAACGTGGCGTCAGATGAGGGCCGCCTCAAGGTCTGGGAGCGCGGTCTCGGCTACCTCGCGGGTCGTCCCGTGCTCGGCGTCGGCATCAGCAACTTCCAGGTGGCCGAGGGCACGATCGCCCCAAAGGCCAAGCTCCGGGAGCGTGGCTTGGGCGTGCGTTGGCAGGCCGCGCATAACAGCTTCATTCAGGTAGGCGCCGAGCTTGGCACTCCCGGCTTGCTGCTCTTCATCGCATTGTTCGCGACCGCGTTCGCGTCCCTCCGGCGTGTGGCGCGACATGCTCGCGGTGCTGACCCTCCCGCCGCCGACGTGTCGCGGCTCGCGCAGACCCTCATGGCCGCGCTGGTCGGGTTCGTCGTCGGGGCCTTCTTCCTGTCGCTGGCCTACACCGACATGCTGTATACGCTCGCGGCGTTGGCGGTGGGCCTGCGGAAGGTCGCGAGCACCGACGACCTGCGGATCCGGCGGCTCGCCTACCGCGCCCCGGGCTGGCGAGTACGGTCCTAATGGCTGCTCGGCCGCGGCTCCTGTTTCTCGCCCAATGTCTCCCATACCCGCCCCACAGCGGCGTGGCCAGTCGCACGTTCAACATCCTGAAGCAGCTCCAGGTCGAGTATGACGTCGATCTGGTGGCGTTCTCCCGCGTGTGCCACCAGCCCGATCGCGTCGCGCGGCAGGCGGCCTGGGATGCGCTGCGCAGCGCCGCCACGTTCGTCGTCGAGCCGACGCCGATTCCTGACACCGCGCCACGCAAGATCTGGGACCACCTGCGCAGCGTCTTCAGCGGGCGGGCCTACACCTATTACGAGTACGAGAGCGACGCGTTCGCGGACCGGCTGCACGCGGTGCTCCGGACGCGGACGCCAGACCTCGTGCACCTCGATAGCGTGGATCTGCATCGGTGGTTGCCCGACCTGGGCCAGGTCCCGATCACCTGCACTCACCACAACATCGAGTCCGAGCTGCTGCGGCGGCGGGCGCAACATCCCAACCAGGTCCTGCTGCGGCACTACCTGCTGCTCCAGGCCGCGCGCGTCGAGCGCTTGGAGCGGGAGGTGTGTTCGCGGCTCGCCCTCAACGTGATGGTGTCGGAGGTCGATGCCGAGAAGCTCCGCGCGCTGGCCCCCGGCGTCGCCACAATGGTCGTGCCGAACGGCACGGACACCGATTACTTCGAGCCGAACGGCACCGCGTCCGTCGCCGGACGCGTGGCTTTCGTGGGAGGGACCTATAGCTACCCGAACCGCGACGCGGTGGAGTTTTTGCTGCGGGAGATCTGGCCCAGGGTCCGCGCTGCAGATGCCACCGTCTCTTTACGGCTGATCGGCCGCGGCGCACCGGCGGACCGCGTGCGGTACGACGCGGAGCCCGGCGTGACCACGCTGGATTACGTCCCCGATATCCGACCTCCGCTCTCCGAAGCTCGCTGCTGCATCGTGCCGATCCGCATCGGCGGCGGGACACGCCTCAAGATCCTGGACGCCTGGGCGATGGGGAGGGCTGTGGTGTCCACCTCGATCGGCTGTGAGGGCCTCGACGCGGCGGATGGAGAGAACATTCTGATCCGTGACACGCCGGATGCTTTGGCCGGTGCCGTCCTGCAAGTGCTGCGGGACCCTCAGTTACGCGCGCGCCTCGAGCGCAACGGACGACGCATCGCGACTGAGATGTACAACTGGGACGTGGTGGGCCGCCGGATCCGCGCAGCCTACGGCGCGTTGCTCGACCGGCCCGCGCGACGACGCGCCGCGGGTTAGCCCCCGCCCCCTAGGGGCCCGGCCACCAGTCGGTGCGGATCTGCACGCCCGCAAAATACCAGGGGAGACCGCTGTCGACTGCGTCCTTCTGCCCGTTGTTCCCCATCGCGAACTTCCGCAGGGCATCCGGGTCGACGCAGAAGCTGTGGCCGGCGGCGTATAAGGACTGCAGCGTCCAATCGCTGCGCCCGTTCCAGATCGCTTCGCCCCATCCCTGTTGCCGGAAATCGCCGTCGCCCAGGATCTGGGTGCCGCGCGCATCGTAGACCCGCACGTGCACCTGCACATGCGTTCGATCCACGAAGTCGACGTGGTACTCGAAGCGATACCACACTCCACGCGCCAACATCATGGCAGGGCCCAGGTGCGACAGAGGATAAACGGCCGTGGGGCAGCCATACATGCTGATGACGAACCGCCATCCGGTCGACCCGCTCATCTTCCGCATGTAGGTGAGGTTCCCGTACCGCTGGAAGTCCGGCGTCACGACGTGATCGCCGGAGCTCGAGGTATCGTCGTTCCGCATGTAGAATCGGACATAGTAATCCGTCGACGGCGGGACGACGTTGTCCTGCTGCACGAAGGCGGCGTAGCCGGGGGTCGATCCGCGTTGCAGGACTCGCAAGGCGTTGCGGCCGCCCGGCCCGCCGGACACGACCGACAGCAGCTGGACCGGTGCGCCGTTGTTGAATTCCCAATAGTTCTTCCAGCGCCCGCCGTCCGTCACCGCGCGACGCGAGGTCCCCGTGTCGGTGCTCCAGTCGCTCGCGAAGACCACGTTGGGGTCACGCGCGTCCACAACGGCGAGACAGCCCGTCAGACGGACGAGCGCGGCGGCGAAACCCAGTAGCGCCGGACTCCCCCACCGCCGTAACGAGTCACGAATCTGCGGCCCGTTCATCACGATGGCCCCTCGCCTGCAAACGTCGTGCACTGGGGACGCGGCATGACGCCGAAGCCACCGCTTCTATTCGCAACGAGAACCGCACTACCGAATCGTTGCGACGATGCCACAGCGGATGTCGCCGGCCTCGAACGGCAGGGCGGCACACATCCTGCGACCCCTCGCAACGCATGATCCTGGTGCTCACGTGCTCCGCGCTGCACGCATCAAACAACTGTCACTGACCACCGCCCAATACGGCGGCATCGTGCTGGCCACGCTGCTCGCCATCGATGTCGCGTGCATCGTTGCCGGCGTGTTTCCACCAACGTACGAGTACGGCGTGCCCGACGTCGGCTGGGTCGCATCGCCGGCGACGGGCTCCATGCACGAAGATCGGTGCGTCGACTACAGCACCGGCACGATTTACACCTACACCCGTAACGAGGACGGCGTCCGCACCACCCACAGGGCTGCGGAGCTGTTGGCCGACAGCCAGAGTTATCTCATCGGGGTGACGGGGGACTCGCAAACCGACCTGTGCGCGCCAAACGACGAGACTCACGCGGGCGTGCTCGAAAAGATCCTGAACGCAAGCGGCCGGCGAGCCGCCGTGCTGGCATATGGGGCCGGCCGCTATTCGCCGCTCCAGGACTACGTCGTGTTCAAGAAGACGTTGCTGAAGTACCACCCCGATGCGTTCGTGCTCAACCTGTACACGGGGAACGACTTCTACGATATGCTCCGCGTAGACGACCGCCCCCATTTCGTTCGCACCGACAGCGGATACGCGATCGCCCCGCCGGTGTGGTACCTGTACGACGCGCCGGAAGCGCGGCGGCGCAGCCGCGTTCTGTTTGCCCTTCGCTCGCTCGCCAAGCGGACGGGGGTTCAGGGATTCATCGAGCGCGTGCAGCAGCTGCGCGCGGTCGCGGCCGAGCAAGGCAAAGGGCTCGCCACGGTGGCGGCCTACATGAACGACCTCCGCAAGTCGTCGGAACCCAGTCTCGGGTATCCCGCCGCGTTCTCCGCGCAGATGCTCAACCAACAGCTCTTCTTCCACCGCTTTCCTGAGGGCCGCGCCGAATCGATCCGGCGCGTTCGCGCCCTGTTACGGCTGATCCGCCAGGAAAATCCCGGTATGGTTCTGCTGCTCAGCCCGCTGCCCTCCTACGAGTTGACACAGCAGCAACCCGTCGACAGTGCACTGCTCCGCACCATCGCCCGGCTGCCGATCACGTACGAGAGCGGCCTGCGGGAGGAACGAGCGCTCTACGACACCCTGCGCGTACTGGCGCTGGAAACTGGCTGGCTGTTTGCCGACAACCTGCGCCCGCTCCAGGCGTACCGAGGACCCGATCGACTCTACAACTCCTTCGACTACCACCTGCTCCCGCCCGCCAGTGAGATCATCGGGCGGGAGCAGGCGCAAACCCTCAAGGCCTCGCTGTTGCCACGACCAGGTCGTCGTACCATACGGTCTGGTCTACAGGCGATCCATCGCCGATGTAAGGCGAAAGCACGATCTGCTTGAACTGGAGCGTCGGATGCGCACCCGTGCGTAACAACACGTTGGTGCGGTCGATGACGCGCACCCCGTTGAACCAGTACCGCACGATGCCGTCCGTCTGCCCGATGCCCCCGACGATGGAGTTCATCTGGAAGTACGCCTCGACATGGTTCCAGTCACTTTTGTAGCCCGGCCCCGGGTTGGGCTGGAAGGCGACCGACGCCGCATGGTACTCTTTGGCGCTGTACCACGGGGGCATGTTGAAGCAGTTCCACACGTCCACGCCCGAAGTTTCCGCGTGGCCGTTGCAGCCGCTGACCGAACGATCTTCCGTTACGCCGACGAGGTTGTTCGGCGGTGACCCGAAACTGAGATTGACGTTCTTGCCGTCCTGTAAGGCGAGCTGCGGGCGCCCGCCGTTGTTATAGACCTGCTCGATGTACGCCGTCAGGTAGTTGTTGGACAGCCCATCCCAGTCGCCGTCCATGTCGCTCAGGATGACGAATTCGTGCGGATGGTACGCCTTGCCCGACCCGACCCAGTTCGTGCTGTACTTGACCCAGTAGCTGACGTATACGCTGGCGGTCGGGGTGAACAGGTGGCGCTTGGTGCTCGTCGTCGAGGTCTGTGCGCCTACCAGGAAGCGGCCTTCGATCGAACCCCCGCCGCTGTGGTACTCGGTCGTCGAAAACGCCGCCGTACGGCCGTCGTACCAACCCCGTGTCTCGATGCTGGCGTCGTCGAAGCCCTCCTGTAACAGCGTCACCCCGCCCGGCGGCGGTGGCGGCGGTGGCGGCGGTGGCGGTGGAGGGGGCGGAGGGGGCGGAGGAGGCGGAGGCGGGGGCACCACCGGGGTCCAAGGTGTGATGACGATGCCGCAGGCGGTCAGACTGGAAGAGCCCGTACCTACATTGGCGAACACTCCCAGATTGCTCAACGCGCTCACCGCGGCCTGCTCCGTCCGGAAGGCGAAGCCGCTGCCCAGGAGCCGTTCCGTGGACGCGGCCGGCGTCACATAGATGTCGTAGGTACGCGTCGGGATGTTCACATCCAGGCGGAAGTGGTAGATCGTCCCCGCGGTGTACGGGACGGCGCTGGCAGCGGCAAACACCGCGGCGTTGCGGGCGTCAATTGTCCCCGCGGGGTTGAACCGCACGATCGCGGCGAGGTTGGGAAAGTCAGCCGCTGCGCCGTTGGAGAGACCCACGACGCCGTCCATGTTCGCGCTCTTGGGGGTGGCGTCGAACTGGATCTCGAAGGCGCCGGTCTGAGAAGTGATGGGGCTATTCTGCCAGCCGCCGGTGCTCGTGTAGCAACCCGATGCTGGCGGGGCTGTGACAGTGATCGCCGCGGTCCCGCTCTTTCCTTCGCTCGTGGCGGTGATCGTGGCCGGCCCGGCCGCCACGCCCGTCACCATGCCGTTGCCATCCACGGTGGCGAGCGCCGGTGCACTGCTCGCCCACGTCACCACCCGCGCGATCAGCGCATTGCCAATCGAGTCCCTGGGCGTCGCCGTGAACTGCACCGTCTGTCCC
>WNFY01001472.1_pt1 | contig 22127 bp, 21 predicted proteins | sample 5400091 | NCBI WGS metagenome assembly WNFY01 (sample SAMN13153364, study PRJNA577476) | soil metagenome | isolation source: 60 cm soil or saprolite under grassland replicate 1 | place: USA:California | collected 2016-06-15
ACTTCACCGAGCCGGAGAAGGCGCGCGAGGGGTACAAGGAGGTGTTCGAGAAGGGGGCGGTCACCGACTACCCGCTCACCATCCGCCACAAGAACAACAAGCTCACGGACGTGCTCTACAACGCCTCGGTGTACAAGGATGCGCGGGGCAACGTGCTCGGGGTGTTCGCGGCGGCGCGCGACGTCACCGCCCAGAAGCAAGCCTCGCAATACGCCCGCAGCCTCGTCGAGGCCTCGCTCGACCCTCTCGTCACCATCAGCTCCGAGGGCAAGATCACCGACGTGAACGAGGCGACGATCAAGGCCACCGGCGTCCCGCGCGAGAAGCTCATCGGGACGGACTTCTCCGACTACTTCACCGAGCCAGAGAAGGCGCGCGAGGGGTACCAGCAGGTGTTCTCGAAGGGGTTCGTGACCGACTACCCACTCACCATCCGCCACCGGATCGGGGCGCTGACGAACGTCCTCTACAACGCGTCGGTGTACAAGGACGTGCGCGGGAACGTGCTCGGCGTGTTCGCCGCCGCCCGCGACGTCAGCGCGCAGAAGAAAGCGGAGACGGAGGTGGCCGAGCAGCGGACCCGCGAGCTCGAGCGCCTCGGCGAGCTGGAACGCTTCCAGCGGCTCACCGTGGGGCGCGAGCTCAAGATGATCGAGCTGAAGAAGGAGATCGAGGAGCTCCGCAAGGTCGTCCCTCCGGAGAGGCTCTCGCGCTGATGTCCCTGCCGCCAGCCGACGGGGCGGGGCTCGACTTGTCCCAGCCCGAAACGAACCGCGCCATCCTCAACATCCTCGAGGACTTCGGGGGGGAGCGCCTGCTGCAGGCCGATACGCAGAAGGCGATCCTGAACATCCTCGACGACTTCGGCGACGAGAAGCTGCGGCTGGAGGAGACGCAGCGCGCGGTCCTGAACATCCTCGACGACAGCAACGAGGAGCGGTCGCGGCAGGGCACGATGCACCGCGCCCTCCTGAACATCCTCGAGGACTTCGGCGGCGAGAAGGAGCGGCTCGAGGCGACCCAGCGAGCGGTCCTCAACATCCTCGACGACTTCGAGGACGAGAAGCGGAAGGTCGAGGCGGTGAACGCGGAGCTTCGCCGCGAGGTGACCGAGCGCGCCGCCGCCCAGGACGCGCTGCGGGAAAAGACGGACGCGCTGGCGCGGTCGAACGCGGAGCTCGAGCAGTTCGCCTACGTCGCGTCGCACGACCTCCAGGAGCCGCTCCGGATGGTCTCGAGCTACGTGCAGCTCTTCGAGAAGCGCTACTCCCGGCAGGTGGACGAGCAGGCGCAGAAGTACGTCGACTATGCAGTCGAAGGCGCGAAGCGCATGCAGGCGCTCATCGGTGGCCTGCTCGAGTTCTCCCGCGTCGGCCGGGTCGAAGAGCCGTCGGGGGTGGTCGACATGGGCGCGGCGCTCGATCAGGCGCTCCTCAACCTGCGATCCGCGATCGAGGAGAGCCACGCGGCGGTGACCCGCGGCCCCCTCCCCACCCTCACGGGGAACGCCGGCCGCCTCAGCCAGGTGTTCCAGAACCTCGTTGGAAACGCCATCAAGTTCCGCCGGTCCGGCGAGGCGCCGGCGGTCCACGTCTCCGCCGTCCCCCATCGCAAGGAGTGGCGCTTCGAGGTGCGCGACAACGGGATCGGCATCGACCCGCAGTATCTGGACCGGATCTTCGTCATCTTCCAGCGGCTGCACACTCGCGCCGAGTACCCCGGCACCGGCATCGGCCTCTCCATCTGCAAGAAGGTCATCGAGCGTCACGGCGGGCGGATCTGGGTCGAGTCCCAGCCCGGCGCCGGGTCGAAGTTCCACTTCACCCTCCCGCGCGACGGCGGTTAGAGCCATGGACGAAGAGAACATCGCCCGGCGGATGCACCTCCTCCTGGTGGAGGACAACCCCGGGGACGTGGATCTCGTGATCGACGCGGTCCGCGAGTTCCGGTGCGACGTCTCGGTCGCAGGCGACGGCGCGGAGGCCATCGAGTTCCTCAGGAAGGAGGGCCGACACGCGGCCGCGAAGGACCCGGATCTCGTGCTCCTCGACTTGAACCTCCCCAAGCTCAGCGGGCGCGAGGTGCTCGCCCGCGTGAAGGAGGACCCGAAGCTGAAGCACATCCCCATCGTGATCCTGAGCTCGTCCCACGCGCGCCCGGATCTCCTCGAGTCCTATCAGCTCCACGCCAATTGTTTCGTGACGAAGCCGGTGGACCTGCACGAGTTCCTCGCCGCGGTCGGCGCCGTGGCGCATTTCTGGCTCAGGGTAGTGAAGCTCCCGACCGCCGCAGTGACCTGGTGAGCCCCGTGCGATCCATCCGGGGAGGGCGGCAGGTCAGTCGATGATCCGGGCCCAGGAGCAGGCGACAGCAGCGCGTGTCCTCCTCGTCGAGGACAACCCAGGCGACGCCGATCTCGTCCGGCTCTCGCTCGAGGACTCGGGAGCAGGGGCGTTCGAGCTGGAAGCCGTCGCGAGGCTCTCCGACGCGCTCACGCGCGTTCATGCCTCGCCCGCGCCCGACGTCATCCTGCTCGATCTCACGCTCCCGGACGCCCTCGGGCTCGAGGGCCTGCAAAAGCTCGGCGCGGCTGCTCCTGAAGTCCCCGTCGTCGTCCTCACCGGTGCGGATCGGGCTCTCGGAGCGGCGGCGATCCAGGCCGGCGCGCAGGACTACCTCCTGAAGGGAGCTGCGGACGCGGCGCTCGTCCCGCGCGCGCTGCGCTATGCGATCGCACGTCACGAGCAAGCGGCGCACGCGAGGCTCCTCGCGGCAGAGCGCGCGGCGCGGGCTGCCGCCGAGGCGGCGCGCGAGCGCATGTCGCTGCTCGCGGCCGCCGGCACGGCCGTTTCGCACTCGCTCGAGGACCGGCACGCGCTCGCGTCACTCGCCTCCGTCGTGGTCCCTCGGCTCGCGGACTGGTGCGCCATCAGGATCAGGGACACCGGCGAAGACGCGCCGCGGTGGGTCACGGTGCACCGTGACGGCGCCGGATCTGCTGCGATCGAGGCGACACTGGACGTCGCGGCTCGCGAGGCTACCCGCGGTCCCGATGCGGTCGCTGCGAGCGCGCGATCCGAGCTCTACCAGGACGTGCGGGCCGGCTCGGTACCGGCGCCCTGGAGGGCTGCGCTCGAGGAGCTGGGTACCCGGTCTGCGATGGTCGTTCCCATCCGGCTGAACGAGGAGGTTCTCGGGGCGATCGTGTTCGCCGCGCTCGACCGTCGGTTCGCCCCGGACGACCTCGCGGTCGCGGAGGAGATCGGCCGTCGCGCAGGTGTCGCGATCGCGAACTGCCGCCTGTACCGGGAAGCGCGGCTCGCCGTCGCCGCGCGCGACGAGTTCCTGTCCGCCGCTGCGCACGAGCTGCGCACGCCCGTGACCGTGCTCCAGCTCAAGCTGGAGCAGGTCGCCGTCAAGCAGCAGGCCTCGATCTGCGGGACGTGTGATCGCGCGGTCCCGGCGGACTACGTCGGCGCGTCACGCCAGGTTTCGCGTCTCGGGCAGCTCATCGAGTCGCTGCTGGACGTGTCGCGCATCGCCGGCGGTCAGGCGAAGCTCGAGCGCGAGGACGTCGATCTGCGCGACGTTGCTCGCGATGCGATCAATCGGCTGGCGGAGGTCGCATCCCGCAGCGGATCCGAGATCGTGCTCCGCTGCCCCGACCCCGTTCGAGGGACGTGGGACCGGCTCGCCCTCGACCGCGTCTTCGTGAACCTGCTCTCGAACGCTTTGAAGTTCGGCGAGAGGAAGCCGGTCGAGGTCCGAGTGATGGCCGAGCAGGAGCAGGCCATCATCGAGGTCGAGGACCACGGGATCGGGATCGCGCCCGATGACGTCGATCGGATCTTCGTGCAGTTCGAGCGGGCGGTGTCGTCGCGCCAGTTCGGCGGCCTCGGGCTAGGCCTGTACATCACTCGGCGTCTCGTCGAGCAGCACGGCGGGAAGATCACCGTCGAGAGCGAGCCCGGCTCGGGTTCGGTGTTCTCGGTCCGGCTGCCGCGGGCGGTCTCGTCCCCGAGGTCCGGGGGCACGTGAGGCGACAGGGCCTGATCGCAGTCGTGGACGACGATCCCGATCTGCGGGAAACCGTCGATGATGTCCTGCGTGATGCCGGGTATGGCACGCTCGCCTTTGCCGGAGCGCGCGAAGCGCTGGCCGGCCTTCGCTCGCTGAAGGCGATGCCAGGGCTCATCCTGCTCGACCTGATGATGCCAGGAATGACCGGATGGGAGTTCCGGGACGAGCAACTCCGCGATCCTGTCCTGCGCGACGTTCCCGTCGTGGTCATCACGGCGAGCAGGGATCTCGCCCGCCACCCGATCAGCGCGAATGAGATCCTCCACAAACCCGTGGACATCAAGACCCTGCTCGCGTCGGTCGCCAGGAATCGCAGCTGACGGATCAGGCTTCGCCGTCAACCTGGGTCGGCGGAGGGGTCTCGAGCGGCAACCGAAGGGTGAATCGCGCGCCACGCGTGGGCAGGTTCTCGGCTTCCAGCCTCCCCCCGTGCGCGATCGCGATCTCGCGCGCGACGTACAGCCCCAATCCGAGGCCGCCCTGGTGATGGTGAGCGGTCGTGGCGCGCTCGAACCGTTCGAAGATTCGCGCGAGGTCGGGCTCCGGGATCCCAGGCCCGTGATCCGAGACCATGAGCACGAGATCCTCAAGCTCTTCGTGGATCGAGACCTCGATCGGCCCCCCGGGGGCGTACCTGATCGCGTTCGAGAGGAGGTTCGTGACCGCCTGCTCGAACCGCATCTTGTCCCAGCAGCCTACGATAGGTGCATCCGCGCGCAGGCTCACCTCGCAACCCGCTGCCACGGCGTTGTCGCGGAACTGCTCGATCGCGTCCCTGACCAGCCCCCCGGCGTCGAAGGCTTCCTTGCGGATCGTGAACCGTGCCGCCGTGATCCGCGATACGTCGAGCAACGTCTCGGTCAGGGTCGTGAGACGTCGGCTGCTGCGAAGTGCGACGTCGATCTTGCGCAGGATGTCTCCCGCCGCAGCGGCGTCGACCTTCTTGCGGATGGCTTCCAAATTGAGATGGATGGCGGTGAGCGGCGCCCTGAGCTCGTGAGAGGCGATGGCCAGGAACTCGTCGCGTGCTCCGAGCGCTCGCTGAGCTTCCTGGTACAGGCGGGCGTTCTCGGTCGCGAGCGCTTCCGCCGCGACTCGCGTGGCCCGCTCCTCTGCGAGAGCCCGAGAGCGATCCGCGTACTGCTGACGCTCGATGGCGTACCGCACCGCGCGCATCAGCAGCGGTGCCGGGATGTCGCCCTTCACGAGGTAGTCCTGCGCGCCCTCTGCCACGGCCTTCGCCGCGAGCCGCTCGTCGTCGAGTGAGGTCAGGATCACGATGGGCAGGCTCGGGAACGCCATGCGCAACCGACCGACCCCGCTGAGCTCGACTGCGTCCGGCAACGACAAGTCGATCAGGGCGAGGTCGAACTCGCGTTCCGCGACTTGCTTGATGGCTTCCGAGATGCGTTCGACGTGTACCAGATTCACTTCTGCGTTCGCCTGCGCGAACGCACCGCGAACCAGGTCCGCGTCACCAGGGTTGTCCTCTACGAGCAGGACGCGAACACCGGGGCCGCGGCGCTGCTCCAGGACCTGGGATCCACTGGAGGGCCCTGCTACGCCGGTGCGATCCCGATCGTCGCGCTGCGAGGGCGCAAGCGATCGCGAGCGCGAACGCTTCGAGGCCCAGACGCCATGTGCTGGCGCGGTGACGCTCACCGGAATAGCTCTCGCATGGGACGGACGCACTGTATCACGCTCCCCTGCTGGAACCGTGGTGCGGGCCCTCGACGCAGCGCGGTATACGCACGAGCGCTCGTCGATGGGGGCCCGTACCCACGGTCACAGTTCCGCGGACGCTCCGCGCGCCGGCATCCAAGATGAGGGGGAACGCCTGGGCGGGCGCGCCACTTCCCACTGGAACGAGGCGCTGGTGCCGCGCGCCAGAGATCATGAGCCAGTGTTGGAGCGGCGGCACGCGGGTGGGGGTTCGGGGGAGGCGGCGCTCCGCCTCCCCCGGTAGGGCTCTGCGGGGAGGGCCCGGGCCTTGCCCTTCCTTGCAAGGCCCGGAGCCTTCCCCGCAAAGTGCTGCGGAGCAGACACCGGGAACTGGCTCACAGTCGTCGCCAGCCGGCGGAGTGTTCGTGCTTGAGAAGTCGTTACGTATCGGCTACGTATCTGACCGTTCCGGCGCCCATCCAACGAACGCCAGGGTCGAAATATTTGGCGTGTGTGCAATGTCTTGGCCCCGTAGCTCAGCCGGATAGAGCGGCGGTTTCCTAAACCGCAGGTCCCGTGTTCGAGTCACGGCGGGGTCACTAATAACGCCACAGCATGACCGTCGCGGTCAGGACGGTTGACGGCCAACTGGACGAGGCCGCGCGTCGGGTAGGCGCTCCGTTACTTCTTGGCGGGCGGCGCGTTCCTCAACGTCACCAGGATCCCCCGAAGCGGTCGCCCGTGTCTTCGATCGCGTGGGTGAGGGCATTCCTGAAGCGCACCTCGCCGGCGTTGAGGTGGGCGTCCGTCACCTTCCCGTCGGGTGCGGTCACCTTCAAGTTGGAGTCCGTCTTCCGAGGTCGCCGGGACGTCAGCTCCAGGCGGGATCGCGGGGCGCGGAGTGCTAGGATCTCGGACGTGATGCGTCTGCTCTTGCTCTTCCTGCTCTCGACGGCGTGCACGTACCAGATCCGCCCGCAGCGCCCGCCCGCGGATCCGGGTGAGCGCCGCCAGGCCGAGGCGGACGCGTGCTGGCGCGGCGAGCTGCCGGCCTGGCTCGACGACGCGGCGCTCACCGGCGCGGCCCGGATCGACGATGACGAAGCGCAGGCGGGCCGCGCGAATGACAGCTTCCGCGGAGCGACGTACGCGCCGCAGCCGCCTTCCGCTCGTCCGGGCCCGCACGTGGCCGCGCTCCTCGACGAGCGGCGCCTCTTCCAGCAGCGGTGCGCGCTGCTCCGCTCGGGCGGAAAGAGCCTCGGCCCGCTCTGAGGGGCTCGGGACCAGCATGAGCACGCGCGCCCGGTCCAGCCGCCCCGCCTCCGTGCGCCGCCGCCGCGCGCCGGCCCGCGCCGCCGCGGCGCGCCCGCCGCAGGCGCTCCTCCGGGCGCGCTTCCCGGAGCCGGTGCTGTTCATCCTGCGGACGCTCGACGCCGCCGGGTACCGCTCCTGGATCGTGGGTGGAGCGGTGCGCGATCTCCTCCTCGGCCGGGAGCGCGCCGGCGACCACGACGTCGCGACGCCGGCGCGGCCCGAGGACGTGATGGCGCTCTTCCGCAAGGTCATCCCCACCGGCGCCGAGCACGGGACCGTCACGGTCGTCGTGGACGGCCTGCCGGTCGAGGTGACGACGTTCCGCGGGGAGGGCGCCTACGTGGACGGCCGGCGCCCGTCCTCCGTCACCTTCCTCGACGACATCGACAAGGACCTCGCGCGCCGCGACTTCACCGTGAACGCGCTCGCCTACGATCCTGTCGGCAGGGCCTTCCGCGATCCCTTCGGCGGCCGCGCGGATCTGGAGAAGCGCGTCCTCCGCGCCGTCGGCGACCCCGCGGCGCGCTTCGCCGAGGATGGGCTGCGGCCGCTGCGCGCCGTGCGCTTCGCCGCGCAGCTCGGGTTCCGCCTCGACCGCGCCACCGCGGCCGCGATCCGTCCGGCGCTGCACGTCACCGCCAGGGTGTCCATCGAGCGCATCTGCGACGAGCTCTCGCGGCTCCTCGTCGCGCCGCACGCGCGGCGCGGCCTCGAGCTGCTCGACGCGACCGGCCTCCTCGCGATCGTGCTCGGGGAGCTGGCGGCGCTCTCGCCCGAGGTCCGCGCGCACGCCTTCGACGCGGCCGCCGCGATCCAGCCCGAGGTCGCGCTCAGGCTCGCGGCGCTCTTGCACGCGCTCGCCGCGGGCGAGCCCCGGCTCGCGGCATCGCGGAAGGCACGCGGCGAGCTGGAGCGGATGCGTTTCCCGGGCGCCGTCTGCGAGCAGGCGGCGGCACTCGTCCTCGACCACGGGTGCCTGCTCGAGCCGGGGCGGGCGCCGCCCCCGGACGACGCGCCCGAGGTGCGCCGGTGGATGTCGCGCCTGGGACGCGCCCGGATCGAGGCGCTCCTCGCGCTCTGGGAGGCCGACGCGCGCGCCGTGCGGCCGCTGGCCCGCTCCCGCCGGGAGCGCGCCGCCCTGCGCGCCTTCCGGCGCCGCCTCGCGCTCGTCGAACGATCGAGACCGGCGGTGTCGGTCGCCGACCTGGCCCTCGACGGTCGCTCCGTCATGGAGGTCCTCGGGGTGCGGGGCGGCCCCGCCGTGGGCGAGGCGCTCCGCCACCTGCTCGAACGGGTCCTCGACGAACCAGGCCTGAATACGCGGGCCTCGCTCACGTCCGAGCTGAAGACCTGGTGGGCTGCCAGGGAGTCGTGACGCTGGCGAAGAAAGGGGCCCAGCGGCGCGACGGCCGCATCGCGGCACCTTATACTTCTGGCGAGGCGAGCGATGCCGCAGCGGGTCTTGTGCATCGAGAGTGACGCGCCCACGCGTGACCTGGTCCGCCGCCTGCTCGAGAAGGGCGGGTTCGCGGTCGAGGAGAGCGCGACCGGGCGCGACGGCATCGCGCGGGCCCGCACCGTCCCGCCCGACCTCGTCCTCGCCGACACGCGCCTCGCCGACATGGAGGGGGTCGAGGTGGCCGCGCGGCTCCGGCAGGAGGGGGCGCTCTCGCAGATCCCGTTCGTCGCGGTGGGGCGCGATTCCGGCGAGCACGACGTCGTGCTGGCGGCGGGGTGGGACGGCTTCATCGCGCAGCCGATCGACGAGGCGAGCTTCGTGGACGAGGTGAAGGCGTTCCTGGGCGGGAAGCGCGAGCGCCTCACTGCGGAGGCCGAGACGCGCGCACGCGAGCACGTGGTGGCGCTCGATCGCCGGCGGTCGCTCTTCCTCCACGACCTCGCGCACGAGCTCTCGACGCCCCTCACGCCGCTCGCGGGCTACCTCAAGATCCTCCTGTCGGAGCGGCTGGGGCCGCTCTCGCCGCAGCAGCGCAAGGTCCTCGACGGCATGGCCGCGGCGTCGTCGAGGCTCACGCGCATCGTCGACAACATCGCCGACTTCGCGAGCCTCGAGTCGGGCCAGGCGCCGCTCGCGCCGGGCCGCGTCGACCCGGACGCGCTCGCGGAGGACGTCGCGAACGAGCTGCGCGGCGCCGCGCGCGACGCCCGCCTCCACCTCGAGGTGCGCCCGTCCGGCGGCGGCGCGGTCCTGGCGGACGCGCGCAAGCTGCGGCGAGCGCTCGCGAACGTGGTGCAGAACGCGGTGAAGTTCTCGCCGCACGGCGGCGAGGTGCTGGTCGAGGTGACGCGCACCGCCGATCGGCTGCGCTTCGCCGTCTACGACCAGGGCCCCGGCGTCGTCGGCGCCGAGCAGGAGCGCATCTTCGAGCCCTTCCGCCACGCCGATCGCCCGGATGACGCGCGCCCACCCGGCTCGGGGCTCGGCCTCCCGGTCGCCCGGCGCATCGCCGAGGCGCACGGCGGGCGCCTGCTCGTCGAGAGCCCGCCACACTCGCAGCCGAGCGCCGGCGTGCACCACTTCACCGGCTCGAAGTTCCTCATCGAGATCCCGGCCGTGCCGGTCGCCGCCTCGCCGCCGCCGGCCCGCGTCTCCGGGTAGAATCCCCGTCCTGCGCGTGCTGGTGGCCATGTCGGGCGGCGTCGACTCCTCCGTCGCCGCCGCGCTCCTGAAGGAGGCGGGGCACGACGTGCTCGGCGTCTCGATGCGCGTCTTCGACTACGCCGATCCCGCGCGCGGCCGGAGCTGCTGCGGGCCCGACGACCTGGACGACGCGCGCGCCGCGGCGCGCGCGCTCGCCATCCCCTTCTACGTGGCGAACCTCGAGGAGCACTTCGGTCGCGCCGTCATCGACCGGTTCGTGGCCGACTACGTCGCGGGCCGGACCCCGAACCCGTGCGTCGCGTGCAACAGCGAGGTGAAGTTCGACTGGCTGCTGGCGCGGGCGCGCGCGCTCGGGGCGCGGCTCGCGACCGGGCACTACGCGCGCATCGCGCCGAGGGGCGACCGGCTCGCGCTCTGCGCGTCATCGCATGGCAAGGACCAGAGCTACTTCCTGTACGGGCTCTCGCAGGACGCGCTGCGCGACGTCCTCTTCCCGGTCGGCGAGCTCGAGAAGCCGGAGGTGCGGCGCATCGCGGCGCGCCTCGGGCTGCCGGTCGCGGAGAAGCCGGAGTCGCAGGAGATCTGCTTCGTGACGCGCGGCGACGCGGGCGACTTCGTCGAGCTGCGCGCGCCGTCGCGCCCACGGCCGGGCGAGGTCGTCTCGACGGCGGGCGAGGTGCTGGCGCGGCACCGCGGCGTGCACCGCTTCACGGTCGGGCAGCGGCGCGGGCTCGGGCTGGGCGGCGGGTCGGCGCGTTACGTGGTGCGCATCGAGGCGGAGGCCGGGCGCATCGTGGTGGGCACGGGCGAGGAGGCGTCGCGCGACCTCTTCCGCGTCGAGGAGGCGCGCTGGGTGGCGGGGCGCCCGCCGCCCGGGGCCTTCGCGGCGAGGGTCAAGGTGCGGCATCGCCACGCGGGGGAGCTGGGCGAGGTGCGGCCCACGCCGGACGGCGCCGGCGCGGAGGTCGCGCTCTCGGCGCGCGTGCGCGGCGTGGCGCCGGGGCAGGCGGCCGTCTTCTACGCGGGCGACGAGGTGGTGGGCGGTGGACGCATCGTGTGATGTGCTCGTGGTGGGCGCCGGCCCGGCGGGCTGCGCGGCCGCCGTCGCGGCCCGGGGCGCGGCGCCGGGGCTCGCGGTCACCGTCGTGGACGCGGCGCGCTTCCCGCGCGAGAAGCTGTGTGGCGGCGCCATCACCGGCGGCGGGCAGCGCGAGCTCGCGCTCGCAGGCCTCTCGCTGCGCGTGCCGCACGCAGTGGCGACGCACGTCGTCCTGCGGGCGGCCGGCATCTCGCAGCGCGTCGAGCTGCCGCATCCCGCGGTCGTCGTCCGGCGGGTGGAGCTCGACGCCGACCTCGTCGCGCAGGCGCGGGCGGCGGGCGCGAGCGTCGTCGAGGGCGCCGCGCTCCAGGACATCGAGGGGGACGTCGCGCGCACCGCGCTGGGGCCGGTGCGGTTTCGCGCGCTCGTCGCCGCCGACGGCGTCGGGGGCGCGTCGCGGCGCGCGCTCGGGCTCCCCGCCGGCCGGCGCGTGCCGCTCCGCGAGACGCGCCAGCCGTCGCCGCGGCAGGGGGACCTCCTCTTCGACCTCGACGCCGGCGTGGCGGGCTACGCGTGGCGCTTCCCGTGCATCGACGGCGGCCGCGGCTTCGAGACCTTCGGGGTCTACTCGGTCCAGCGCGACGGCTCCCTCGACGCGGCGCTGTCGCGCTTCACGGAACGAGAAGGCGTCGCGCTGGGCCCGGCGGTCCCGAGCGCGATGCGGCTCTTCGAGCCGCGCGCGCCGGTCGGCGTGGGCAGGGCGCTCCTCGCCGGCGAGGCGCTGGGCGCCGATCCGCTGGCGGGGGAGGGCATCCGTTACGCGCTCTGGTCGGGGCGGATCGCGGGCGCCCTCGCGGCCCGCGCCGCCGCGCGGAACCGCGCGCCCTCGCTCGCGGACTATCGCGCGCAGCTCCTCGCGTCGCGATCGGGCCTGCTCCTGCAGCTCACCTCGCGGATCGCGCTCAGGCTGTACGGGGCCGACCCGCGCTGGCGCCGAGTCGCGGCGGACCGTCCGGTGGCGGAGGCGCTCGCGGCGCTCATCTCGGGCGAGGCGCCGGTGGGGCCGCTCGCGCGGCTCCTGTGGCGTTTCCCGGCGGCGGTCCGGCGCAGCCGAGGCCCTGAGTAGAACCTTGCGGGGGAGACCGGCAGGGCATATCAAGCGAGCGATGCGGCTCGCCGACGGCCGGACCGTGCCCGATCTGCGCCTCGACGAGGCGAACGTGGTGCGCTGCCGCGCCCTGGCGGACCGCGTCACCGCGCAGGTGCTCGAGTACGTGCGGCGGCACACCACGGTCTCCATCGAGCGCACGGTGCTGCGCCTCTTCGGGTTTCACGGCGCGGGCCCGCGCGGCGTCCCGTGGGTGAACCTGATCGTGGACGAGCTGCAGGCGCGCGGGCTGACCGGGCGCGGCGCCGCCTGGTGGCTCGGTTACGTGCAGCGCGCGGGCGCGCACGACCCGGCTCGGGTCGTCGAGCGGTTCGCCGCCTTGCCGAGATCGCCCGCGCCCCTGGCGCAGGACGAGGAGGCCGCGATGCTGGCCGACCTGCGCCGCGAGGCGAGGGCGGCCGCTGCCGAGCTGCGCCGCCGCGTCGGGGAGCGCGAGGCGCTGAAGCGCGACCTCGGCGTCGGCCCGCGCCCCCACAAGTACCTCATCGTCGCGACCGGCAACATCCACGACGACGTGGAGCAGGGACGGGCCGCGGCGCAGGCGGGGGCGGACGTCATCGCCGTCATCCGCTCCACGGCGCAGTCCCTGCTCGACTACGTCCCCGACGGCGCCACGACGGAGGGCTACGGCGGCACGTACGCCACGCAGGAGAACTTCCGGATCATGCGCGAGGCGCTCGACGCGGAGTCGCGCCGGCTCCGCCGCTACGTCCACCTCACGAACTACTCGTCCGGGCTGTGCATGAGCGAGATCGCCTTCGCGGCGGCGTGGGAGCGGCTCGACATGCTCCTCAACGACGCGATGTACGGGATCCTGTTCCGCGACATCAACATGAAGCGGACGCTGTGCGACCAGTACTTCTCGCGCCGCATCTGCGCCTTCGCCGAGCTCGTCATCAACACGGGCGAGGACAACTACATCACCACCTCCGACGCGGACGAGGCCGCGCACACCGTCATCGCCTCGCAGTTCGTGAACGAGAGCTTCGCGCACGCCGCCGGCCTCCCGGACCGGCTCATCGGGCTCGGCCACAGCTTCGAGATCGACCCGGCGCGCGAGGACACCCTCGCGCGCGAGCTCGCTCAGGCGCTCCTCGTCCGGACGCTCTTCCCGGCGGCGCCCATCAAGTACATGCCGCCCACGAAGCACAAGCAGGGGGACATCTTCTTCAGCCACGCCTATGACGTCATGGCGGACGTGGTGAGCCAGCTCACCGCGCAGAGTATCCAGCTCCTCGGCATGATGACGGAGGCGATGCACAACCCCTTCCTCATGGATCGGTACGTGGCGCTGAAGAGCGCCGACTACGTCTACCGCGCGTGGCGGAGCATGGGCGCGGAGATCGAGCTGCGGCCGGACGGCATGGTGGAGCGCCGCGCCAACGAGACGCTCTCCCGCGCGCTGGCGCTCCTCGAGGAGGTGGCCGAGGACGGCCTCATGCGCGCCATCGGCAAGGCGCGCTTCGCTGACGTGGCGCGCACCGAGGACGGCGGCAAGGGGCTCGCCGGCGTCGTCGAGCGCGAGCCGGGGTACTTCAACCCGTTCCTCGAGATCCTGGAGGGGACCGCCTCATGAGACCGAAGGATTTCGTTCCCCTCCCCCTGGCAAGGGGGAGGGCCGGAGAGAGGGTCGGCGTGGCGCTGCTGCTTCTGTGCGCCTGCACCCTCGTCCACCAGCGCGCGCAGGAGCAGGGGCCCCAGTCGTCGCCCGCCGGCGACGAGGGCATGCTCATGTTCACCGTCGGCCGCCTCTCGTTCGAGGCGCCCGCGGCGTGGGAGGCGCGCGGAGATCCCCGGCACGTGCTCCTCGAGAGCCCCACCAACGACGCGCGCATCGACGCGCTGCTCTCGGACAGGACGTTCAAGGACGACGCCGAGTGCCTGGCGCACGCGGACGAGCTCCTCTCGCGCGGCAGCGGCAAGCTCACCAACGTGCGGCGCCATCCGACGACGCTCGCCGGGCGCAAGGCCGTCGTGCAAGAGGCGGATCAGGGCGGGTGGCACGGGTGGGCGTGGGCGGTCTGCGACGGCGGCGAGCAGTACCGCGTCTTCTTCACCGGGCGGTCGCCGCTCGGCGAGGAGGCGCTGCGCGCCTCGCGGCTCATCCCGTCGAGCGCCCTGCTCGTGACGAGGCCGAGCGCATGACCGCGGGGGAGCCGCACCTCGTCCGGCCGTACGGCGATCGCCGGGACGACGGCGTCGTGCAGCTCTCGTTCGTGCTGCCGGCCCCTGCCGGCGAGCGGGCGCGCGAGGCGGCCGTGGAGCTCGCCCGCAAGATGGGGCTCGACGAGGTCCACGTGGCGGCGATGGAGCGCGCCGCCGACGGCTACACCTTCTTCGTCGTGTACGGACGCACGGCCGCGGCGGTGGACTACGCCGCCATCCAGGTGCCCGAGGTGGTTCGCAAGAAGGACTTCGACGAGCTGAACGAGATCATCGCGCGCGAGGTCGGCCGGCGCATCGTCGTCCTCGGCGCCTGCACCGGGTCGGACGCCCACGCCGTCGGCATCGACGCCATCATGAACATGAAGGGGTACGCGGGCGACTACGGCCTCGAGCGCTACCCGATGCTCGACGCCAAGAACCTGGGCGCGCAGGTCGAGAACGCGGCGCTGGCGCGCCTCGTGAAGGAGCGCCACGCCGACGCGGTGCTCGTGTCGCAGGTGGTCACCCAGCGCGACGTCCACAAGGACAACGCGCGCCAGCTCCTCGACGAGCTCGAGCGGCTCGGGGTGCGCGGGCAGGTGATCGCGATCCTGGGCGGACCGCGCCTCGACCACCGGACGGCGCTCGAGCTGGGCTACGACGCGGGGTTCGGGCCGGGGACGCTCCCGTCCGACGTCGCCAACTGGATCGTGGGCGAGGTCCTGCGCCGGATGGGCAAGACGATGCCCTGAGAGAGGACGCCCGATGGCCGACGTGGAAAGGGTCACGATCCGGCTGCGCATGTCGCAGGCGGACGCGCACTACGGCGGGGACCTCGTCGACGGCGCGCGCCTGCTCGCGCTGTTCGGCGACGTCGCGACCGAGCTCCTCATCCGTCACGACGGCGACGAGGGGCTCTTCCGCGCCTACGACGCCGTCGAGTTCCTCGCGCCGGTGCACGCCGGCGACTACGTCGAGGCGAGCGGAGAGATCACGCGCGTGGGGGCCACCTCGCGCGCCATGCGCTTCGAGGCGCGCAAGGTCATCACGCCCCGCCCCGACCTCTCCGACAGCGCGGCCGAGGTGCTGGCGGAGCCGGTCGTCGTGTGTCGGGCGACCGGCACGTGCGTCGTCCCGAGGGAGAAGCAGAGGCGCCCATGAGCGAGCAGGGCGAGGTCGTCATCACCGCCGCCGTGGTGGGCGCCGAGGTCAAACGGGCCCAGAGCCCGTACGTGCCGTACACGCCGGCCGAGATCGCGCAGGCGGCCGTCGACGCGTGGCGCGCCGGCGCCGCGGTGGTGCACCTGCACGCGCGCTGGCCGGACGGGCGGCCCTCGCAGGAGGGGGCGCACTTCCGCGAGATCGTCGACCGCATCCGCGGGGCGGGCTCGGACGTCGTCGTCCAGGTCTCGACCGGAGGCGCGGTCGGCATGAGCGTGGACGAGCGGCTCGGCTCGCTGGTGGACGGCGCCGAGATGGCGACGCTCAACCTCGGCACGATGAACTTCGGGGACGAGGTCTTCGTGAACACGCGCCCCGACATCGTGAGGATCGCGGCCCGGCTCCGCGAGCGCCGGCTCGTCCCCGAGTGCGAGGTGTACGACGCGGGCATGCTCGACACCCTCCGCTGGCTCCTCGCGAAGGGCCACCTCGCGCTGCCCTACCACGTCCAGCTCGTGCTCGGCGTGCCCGGCGGGATGGGCGCGAGCGAGCGCAACCTGCGCTTCCTCGTGGAGGGCCTCCCCGAGCCGACGCCGTGGACGGCGGCCGGCGTCGGCCGGGCGCAGCTCGAGCTCGCGGCGGTCGCGCTGCGGCTCGGCGGGCACGTGCGCGTCGGCCTCGAGGACAACCTCCATCTCTCGAAGGGCGTGCTCGCGAAGGGGTCGAGCGAGCTCGTCGAGCGCGTCGTGTCGCTCGCGCGCGAGGCGGGGCGAGAGCCCGCCACCCCGGCCGCGGCGCGCGCGCTGCTCGGGCTCCGCCCGTACGCAGGGTCCGTCCCGGTCAGGTGAAGAAAGCGCCGCGCTGTCAAGCGATCTCTCGCCCCGGCGAGCCTTGACGCGCATCCTGGCGGGGCGTAATTTCGCGCGCTCAGCATCGGGCCTCAGCGACGGGGGAAGGCTCCATCATGACCAAGGCGGACCTCATCGAGAAGGTGCAGTCGGCTCGTCCGGACCTGTCGAAGCGGCAGGTGTCCGACATCGTCGACGCCGTCTTCGACCACCTCGCGCGCGCCATCCGGAAGGACAAGCGCTTCTCGATGCCCGGCTTCGGCACCTTCGTCGTGAAGCGGCGCGCCGGCCGCGTGGGGCGCAATCCGCAGACGGGCGCCGCGATCGAGATCGCCCCCACGAAGACGGTGGGCTTCAAGCCCGCTCCCGAGCTGAAGAAGGCGCTGTAGTACGCACCCCGGCGCGCCGCGCCTCCCTCCACGCACCTCACCCCGTCCCGCGCTCACGGGCTGGGCGCTCGCCGGCCCTCGACTAGGATGCCGGCGCGAGGGGAGGAGCGCGCATGGGTCTGGGCGAGTGGCTGATCGGCTTCAGGGCGCTCCACGCGAAGGCGAAGCAAGGGGCCCTCGCGGGCCGCGACCTCGCGGGCTACCAGGCCGCGCGCGAGGAGCTGGCGCGGGCGCTCCTCTCCGCGCAGCGCGTGACGCTGCAGCCGGGACAGCACGCGCGGCGCACCCTCCGGGTCTCGCGCGCGCTCCAGGCGGATCTCGAGTTCCACGACGGCGGCGTCCGGGCCATGACCCTCGACGTGTCCGCGGGCGGGTTCGCCGCGCTCCTCGCGCGCGCCCCGCGCGTGGACGAGGAGGTCGAGGTCTCGCTGCGCATCCCCGAGCGCGAGCCGCTTTGCGCGCGGGCGCGCGTGGTCGAGGTGAAGCAGCAGGTCGGGACCGTCCGCGCCTCGTTCGAGTACGTCGGGCTCGACGCCGACGACGCCGAGCGCCTCGAGACGTTCGTCTTCGACGCGGTGCTGGCGCAGATGCAGCGGTAGATCGACCGCTACCGCTCCTTGAAGTCGTCGGAGCGGATCCCGTACCGCTTGAGCAGCCGGTGCAGGCTCTCGCGCTCCATGCCGGCGCGCGCGGCCGCCTGCGTGACGTTCCCGCGCAGCTCGCGCAGGAGCGCCACCAGGTAGTCCCGCGACACGCGATCGCGCGCCAGGTCCAGCGCCTCGCGGTAGGGCAGGGTGGTGAGGACGCCGCCGGGCGGCGCCACGGCGGGGGCGACGAGGACGTCCGGCGGCAGGTCCGCCGCGGTCACGAGCGGCCCCGCCGCCACCGCGACGGCGCGCTCGACGGCGTTCTCGAGCTCGCGGACGTTGCCGGGCCAGGCGTGCGCCGTGAGCGCGCGGAGCGCGTCCGCCTCGAACCCGGAGAGCTCTCGGCGGGCGGCGCGCGCGTGCTTGTCGAGGAAGTGCGCCGCGAGGAGCGGCACGTCCTCGAGCCTCTCGCGCAGCGCCGGCAGCCGGACGGGGAAGACGTGCAGCCGGTAGAAGAGGTCCTCGCGGAAACGGCCCGCGGCGGCCTCGGCCTTGAGGTCGCGGTGGGTGGCGGCGAGGATGCGCACGTCCACCTTCACCGCCGCGTTGTCTCCGACGCGGCGGATCTCCTTCTCCTGCAGGGCGCGGTTGAGCTTCACCTGCGTCGCGAGCGGGAGCTCGCCCACCTCGTCGAGGAAGAGCGTGCCGCCGTCCGCCTCCTCGAAGAGGCCCGCCTTCGCCGCCGCCGCGCCGGTGAAGGCGCCGCGCGCGTGCCCGAAGAGCTCGCTCTCGACGAGGTCGGGCGGGAGCGCCCCGCAGTTCACCGGAAGGAAGCGGCGCGTCTTGCGCGCCGAGTGGTAGTGGATCGCGCGCGCGGCCAGCTCCTTGCCGGTCCCCGTCTCGCCCAGGAGGAGCACCGTGATGTCGAGGCCGGCCGCCTGCTCCAGGAGCCGGTAGACCTCCTGCATGCGCGCGCTCTTCCCCACCAGGCTGTGGAACGAGAAGGTGCCCTCGAGCTCGCGGCGCAGCGTGGCCGCCTCGTCGCGGAGGCGCTTCCGCTCGGCGGCGCGCGCCACGACGAGCGCGGCGGCGTCCGGGTCGAACGGCTTCTCCAGGTAGTCGTAGGCGCCGAGCTTCATCGCCCGGACGGCGTCCGCGACGTTCGCGTACCCCGTCATCATCACGACCTCGGTGGACGGGGAGCGCGCCTTCACCGCGCTCAGCACCTCGAAGCCGCCCGCGCCGGGCATGCGGAGGTCCGTCACGACCACGTCGAACTCCTCGGACGCGACGAGGGCGAGGGCGCGCGCGCCGTCCGCCGCGGTCGTGACGACGTAGCCCTCGACCAGGATCCGCCCGAAGAGGCTCAGCATGTTCTGCTTGTCATCCACCACGAGCACCCGCACGGCGCTCATCGCGAGCCCCCCGCGCGCGGCACGCGGAGCGTGAAGACCGCGCCGGCGGCGGCGCCGTCAGCCGCCTCCACGTCGCCCCCGTGTCCGCGCGCGATGGCGCGCGAGAGGGCGAGCCCGAGCCCGGTGCCGCGGTCCTTCGTGGTGAAGAACGGCTCGAACATGTGGGCGCGCGCCTCGGGGCTGAGGCCGGCGCCGTCGTCCGCGACCGAGACCTGCGCCTCGCCTTCCACCTCCGTGACCCGCACCTCGACCCGGCCGCCGTCGCCCGCGGCCTCCACCGCGTTGCGGAGCAGGTTGGAGATGACCTGACGCAGCTTGGCCGGGTGGCCCTCCGCCGCGCCCGCGCCGGCGACCGACACGGCGACCCCGTCGAGGAGCCGCGCCTCCCGGAGGCGCGCCACGACCTCGTCGCACGCCTCGCGAAGATCGACGCGCTCGTGGACCGGCTCCTGTGGCCGCGAGAGATCGAGGAGCCCGGAGACGATCTCCTTGGCCCGCAGCGTCTCCTCCTGGATGACGCGCAGGTCTGCCCGTGCGCTGTCGTCGGCGCAGCGCTCGAGGAGCTTCGCGTAGCCGAGGATGACGCCGAGCGGGTTGTTGATCTCGTGCGCGACGCCTGCGGCGAGCCGCCCGATGCCGGCCAGCTTCTCGCTCTGGACGAGCCGGTCCTGGTGCTCCTTGATGGCTGCGGTCATGGCGTTGAACTGCGCCGCGAGCGCCCCCAGCTCGTCGCGCGAGTCGACGGCGATGCGGCTGTCGAGGTCGCCGGCCGCGAGGCGGGCGGCGCCCTCGCGGAGCCGCGCCAGCGGCCGCGCGATGGAGCGGCCGATGGAGAGGGTGATGGCGGCGGCCAGGATCGGCGCCCCGACGAGCAGCGCCACCAGCCAGCGGTGCGTGCGCCGCTCCACGGCGCCCGCCTCGGCGCGCGAGGTCGCGATGCTCTCCTCGAAGTGGGCGACGAGCTGCTCCGCGCGATCCTGAATCCGCGTGACCACGAGCTGCGCGCGCGCGTGCTCGGACTGGACGAACCGTCGATCGCCGCGCACGACGGCCGGCACGATGCGCTTCCTGAAGAGGACGTCGAGCTCGGCGCTGGCCCGCTCGATGTCCTCCACCCAGGCGCGCTCGTCCTCGCCGCGCGCCCGCGCCCGCAGCGCGCGCGTGAGGTCGAGGACGTGCCGCTCGGCCTGGGCGTAGAAGCCGAGGTGGCTCTCGTCCCCGATGATGATGGTGTGCGCCTGGTGCGCGTACTGGTCGCGCACCGCGCTCGCGAGCTCGAGCGCGAGCCGGACGCCCTCCTCCTCGTCCTGGATGCGCGCGATCGCGTCGCGGATGCGGTCGAGCCCGGCGATGGCGAGGTAGGACGCGACGGCGAAGGTGAGGACGAGCGCGCCGAAGCCGAGGAGGAGCTTGCGGGCCGTTCCGGACCAGTTCGAGAGACGCTCGCTGGGCACGCGGGGCGGTGTAGCAAGGGCCGGGCCCGACTCGCGATCGGCCGCCCGTCGCGGCGAAACGGCCTCGCGCGCGGAGGCGGTCGGATCGACGTGTGACATTCGAGGTTACACTCTAATCCCCCGTGCGGGTCCGCGCGCGTTCCCGAGCGCCGGCGGCGCTTCAGGCGCCGAGCCTCCGCCCGTCGCCTCCTCATCGAGCGGCCGTGCGGCGCGGAGCTGATGTGTCGCGTCTCCCTCCCCCCGCCATCGCCAGGGGGAGGGGCGAGCAATCTGCGCGGTCAGGCCTTGTGGCAGGCGCACTCGGACACCGGGCGGGGCCGCGCGTCCTTGGACACCTCGGGCCGGGACTGCTGCTGTTTGCCCTGCGCCGCGAGGCGTTCGTAGCTCGCGTCGCCCGCGAACACCGGAACGGCGGCCAGCATCACGGAAGCGGCGACGATCCTCTTCAGCATGATCTCTCCTCTTGCGCCGTGGATGAGTGTGGTAGCGGCGCTCTGAGCTGCGCTGGCCAGGTTTGCATCGGTCGAGCCACGAGGGGGGCGCCCGGAGTTTCGCGATGTTGAACGGTCGGTGAAGGGCGACGCGGCGCGGATCGCCGTCCAGCGCGGTTACGCTGTGACGTGCCGCATCACGTTCCATGCGACCTTGGGCGGGCCGCGACGGTCCGGCGTCTCGCGGCCCCGGTGTAACTGCCATCGTCACACTGTGATGGAGGTAGCCTGCAGCGACGGCGTCGAGATCGCGAGGCGCGAATCGAAAGGGTCGTGGTTTCCGGTCCTTGGACGCGCAGTCCCTGCCCGGCACGCCACATGCTCTAGCGAGCACCACGCGAAGCACGACCCCTCACGCATGACCTCGGAGACGACGCCCATGAATCCATCGAAGCTCCTGGCGCTGCCCCTCGCCGCTGCGCTCCTCGCCATCCCGGGCGCTCGTGCCCACGCCGCCGACAAGGCCTCCGCGAAGGGCGCCCAGGTCGTCGAGGTCACGGTCACGAAGGATGGGTTCGTGCCAGCCACCGTCCACGTCAAGCGCGGCACGCCGGTGAAGCTCGTCGTGACGCGGAAGGTCGACAGGACCTGCGCGACCGAGATCGTGATGAAGGACTTCGGCGTGAACCAGCCGCTGCCGCTCGAGAAGGCGGTGACGGTCCAGGTCACGCCGAACAAGGCGGGCGAGTATCGCTACGCCTGCGGCATGGACATGATCGCGGGCGTCCTGAAGGTGGAGTGACCGCACCTCGAGCAGATCCGCGCGCCGCTCACCCTCTCCATTCGACCGCCCCCGCTCCAGCTCGAGCTCATATGCCTCCCGGACGTCGACTCCCAGTGATCCTGGCGCTCCTCGTGTGCGTGCCCGCCGGCGCTCGCGGCGAGGTGAGCGGCGCTGGCGACGACGCGGTCCTCTCGTCGCTCGTGCGCGACGCGCTCGAGAGGAGCCCCGAGTACGCCCGCGCCCGGGCCGAGGTCGCGGCGGAGCGGGAGCGCATCCCGCAGGCCGGCGCGCTCGCCGACCCGACGCTGACGCTCGGGATCCAGAACGACGGGTTCCGTCGCATCGAGATCGGCACCATGGAGACGAGCTTCTGGCAGGTGATGATCACCCAGCCGCTGCCCTGGCCAGGCAAGCGCGGCCGGCGCGAGAGCGCGGCGCGGGCGCAGGCGGACGCGGCCGCCGCCCGCCTGGAGCGGATCCGCCTCACGACGACCGCCGACGTCGAGCGGGGATACATGGACCTGCTGGTCGCGCGCGGACAGCTCGAGCTCCTCGGGCGCCTCGACGTGCTCTGGAGGGAGGCCGAGGCCGTCGCGCGCGCACGCTACGAGGTGGGAGCCGTGCCGCAATCGGACGTGGTCCGCGCTCAGCTCGAGCGGACGCGTCTCCTGCAGCAGCGGATCGCGCTCGAGGCTTCCGAGCGCACGCGCGTCGAGGCGCTGAACCGCCTGCGCGTCCATCCCCTCGACGAGCCGATCGACACGCCCCGGCGGCTCGCCGACGCGCACGAGCCGGACCTCGTCGCGATCGAGGGGGCGCTCGCCGCCGCCGAGGCGCGCAGCCCCGACCTCGCCGAGGCGACGCTGACGGTGGCCGCCGCCGAGCGGCGCGTCGAGGCGGCCGAGCGCGACCGGTGGCCGGACTTCTCGGTCACCGCCGGCATCATGCCGCGGGGCGGCATCGAGCCGATGTGGCTCGCGAGCGTCGGGATCACGCTGCCCGTCTTCTCCGCCCGGGGCGCGGCGGT
>WNFY01002945.1_pt1 | contig 22122 bp, 18 predicted proteins | sample 5400091 | NCBI WGS metagenome assembly WNFY01 (sample SAMN13153364, study PRJNA577476) | soil metagenome | isolation source: 60 cm soil or saprolite under grassland replicate 1 | place: USA:California | collected 2016-06-15
TGGGTTCTCGCTTTCGGCAATAAAGGAACGCACTTTGTTGAGAGGAATCCTCTCGATTTCGCCGTTAAGAAAGTGGACTGTTGCCTTCTCCGCTGGGCCATAACTAATCTCGGTAACAACCGTCGTTACCGGAATGACCCCGATCGGGAGCAGGTCTCGCTTCAGCAGGTGATTCAGAAAACTGCTCTTGCCCGCCTTGAAACGACCTACTACGGCGACGCTCAGCTCGTTATACTGCGCGAGTTTGCGGCCGCTATCGATGAGCGGCTGAAGCGAACCGAGGTGATAGCGCTCCGCGATCTCAGACGCGAGCGCAAGTGCCTTTTCATGCGTTTTTTCCTGGAAAGCGATCACGTCCTAGAAAATGATACTCACTTCCTCGTCTCTGCTAGCTTGTGCCTAAGCCAAACTGCTTCAGGTCTTTTCGGCATCGACGGCTCTGTAAAAGCGCTCCCATCTCCTGCGGTTAGTATCGGCCTTAAAAGAAGAACTCCCTTTCAGGCGGTCCTGCAACCAGCGCGCCTGAAAAGGAGTCATCAATCTCGCCCGGTGGCAAGATGGTTAGAAGGCGAACTCCATCGCCTAAGAGCTTCGGTCACATTCTACACCAAACACTTCTGCCGGCTATCTCAGGACCTTCAGTGCGTTGACGCTGCAGGTAGTCAAGGACAATAATGTGACTGACATCTCGTGGCGATGGAGTTCGCCCGAAACCGTCCGTAAGGGACTGATAACTCCTGCATCCGAAGAAATGGCTTCGGAGATTGCAGGAGTTTTTTGGTGCCTGCTCGGACTTGAATAGGAGGACTCCATGGAACAAGTTTGGTTTCTCGCAGCAATCTGGGTCGGGCTGGCACTCATTGCGGTCCTGCTCGCAATCAAGCTCCGTATCTCGACGGCACTTTCTGAAATCGTCGTTGGCACTATAGCGCAACTGATCTTAAGCGCTACGATTGGCGCGGCATTCCTAGGCAGCCAACAACCCTGGATCATCTTTCTCGCCGGCTCGGGCTCGATCGTGCTGACATTCCTGGCGGGTGCCGAACTTGATCCGGGAGTCTTCCGCGCACGCTGGAAAGAAGTCTCCGTCATCGGGCTGGTCGGGTTCTTTGCGCCATTTCTCGGCTGCACCGCGGTCGCGCATTATGTCCTGCACTGGCCCGCACGGCCGGCGTGGCTCGCGGGAGTAGCGCTGTCCACAACTTCGGTCGCGGTGGTCTATGCGGTGATGCTCGAGCTGGGATTAAATACCACGGTATTTGGAAAGGCTATTCTCGCAGCCTGCTTTGTCAACGACCTCGGCACGGTAATAGCGCTGGGCCTGATATTCTCTCCCTTCACAAAAAGGACAGCGATCTTCGTCGTCGTTTCGATCGCGGTCTTTTCAGTTTTGCCCTGGCTCACGCCACGGTTCTTCAGACGCTACAACAATCGCGTGTCGGAACTCGAAGCGAAGTATCTGCTGCTGCTTTTGTTCGGCATTGGTGGTTTGGCAGTCTGGGCCGGCAGCGAAGCCGTATTGCCTGCATATCTAATCGGCATGGCATTGGCCGGCACGGTGGGCAAGGATCAGGTACTGATTCGGCGACTGCGCACATTGACCTTCGGGTTGTTGACTCCGTTCTATTTCATTCGCGCCGGTTCTTTTGTCTCGATCCCCGCCCTGATTTCGGCGCCTCTGGTTTTTCTGGCGCTGTTCTTTGCCAAGTCGGTTTCCAAGTTCGTCGGCATCTTTCCAGTGACGAAACTTTTCCGCTATGAAAAGCAGGAAGGCGTGTACACGACATTGCTGATGTCCACAGGTCTGACGTTCGGCACGATTTCAGCGCTCTTTGGACTCTCACACGGAATCATCGATCAGACGCAGTACTCTTACATCGTGGCGACGGTAATCGCGAGTGCCGTTATCCCGACAATGATCGCCAACGCTTTCTTTCTACCGCGCCATTTGTTACCGAAGATGATCTTCGAACCAGACCGCGAGCCGGAAGCGACCGTAACTTCGGAATCGGCATGAAGGCAGCAGATCGCAGGAATCCGCGAAGAGATGAAGCGTCGCGGTAAAAGGAGTCTCGGATGTTGAAAACGATTCTCGTGGCCTTTGACGGCTCGGATCAATCGCGTAAGGCTTTCGATCTGGGCTTGGAGATCGCCGCTAAGTTCAACGCGAAACTACTGGTGGTTGGCATTGTTCGACTTCCCGAGCCTGCCATTTCAATCGAGATTGACGCAATGCTCGATCGAGGACGTCAGCACTTTGCCGAGGAATTTGACCGGCTCCGCACGCAGGCCAAGGAACGGAACGTCGACCTGCTAACGCACGTCGGCGTAGGCCATCCTGCTGAACAGATTCTCCGTGCCGCCGAAGACAACCATGCCGACTTGATTGTCATGGGCCGTCGCGGGATGACGCGCGCGACTCGCTGGATTCTGGGCTCAGTGTCCGAACGCGTGATGCGATACGCTCACTGTCCCGTTGCGGTCGTCAAATAATACGGTGGTAATGATGAGGTGGAGGAGTCACCCACTTGCGCGCGACCACAATCAACTCGGGGTCACGTTCTATCAAAGCGGCGCAATCGACCTGGCGCTGGAACAATTCAAGCGCGCCACAAAGCGCGCGCCCTGGGTGGCTTCTTACTGGCTGAATCTTGGCGTGGCGCTGCTTGATGGAGATGCGCTTGATAAAGCCGAGTCGGCGCTGAAGCGCGCCCTCGAGCTGAATCCGCGGAGCCAGTCAGCTCACTTTCATCTCGCGCAGCTCTACGAAAAGCGTTGTGATAGCCAGGTTGTTAGTAAGTTTTACCAGCGAACGATTGAACTGAGGCCCGATAGTCATCTGGCGCAACGTGCTCGTGAGCGTCTCGAAGGCTGGCGACCGCGATTCAAGATAAGTTAATGGGACTAGCCTGACCGTTAGGGAGGGCATCCGAAGTACCACAACGGAACAGGATCGGTAGAATCTGCGTTCACGCCCTCCCTAACGGTCGGGCTACTGCCCCACAACCACGTCTCCACTATTTGGGAGGTCAACCGTGTATTTCTCAGTCTTATAAGGTCGAAACCCTCGCCTCAAATAATTTGGCATCGCGGCCGGATCATCGAGTGTGCAAGTATGCAGCCAGACACGATTCGCCGCCATCGCCCAGGCTTGTTCGGTGGCACAGGTCAGCAAGTGTTTGCCCAATCCTCGTCCAATGAACGCCGGTAATAGCCCGAAATAAGCAATCTCGACCGAGCCGTCTTCAACCTGCCGCAGCTCAAAATAACCTGCCATCTCATCGGCGACAGTCATCAGCCACAGATGAATCTCGAGCTGTTGCAGATGTTCGCGAATCTGTTCGTCAGTCCACGGCAGGCGATCGATCCAGTAATAGTTGCGGCCAACTTCGACATAGAGAAGCCGGTAGAGCTCAGGTGGACAATCGGAAAGTTCTCTGAGCCTTACGCTCGGATCACCACTGCGCCCAGCCTTCAATTCAGACCGGTTGCGCATTTCCAGATAGGTGCGGGTGACTTCGATAGTTGAAGAGTCCTTCATCTGAGGGGGAGCGTCCAAATACATTTTCCATTCGTCATTTTTCAATTCTCATTCGTCATTGACATTCAAAGCTCCGAACTACTTGCGAGTTCGAAAGTAGATGTTCCGCTAACGAAAATTCGGTGAATCTGAATTCCGGAAAGAACCCAAAATAGCAAATGGTGGATTCAAGTTTGAAGTGCAACTTTGAGGAAATGCGAACCTCAAGCGCCAAAGGCGCGAAATATGTTAGCCAGGGGCAAGTGCGAGCGAAGCGAAGCACGACGCCCCTGGATCGATGCCTCAAAGGCCGCGAGCACTGAAAGTGCGAAATAGAAATCCTCTGAACCCGCGCGCTATCCTTATTCCGCGCCGTTGGCGCTAAATCCAAAGCCCGCTGCATTAATGCGCGTTGCACTTCCAAATTGAATTCGAGAATAACAAATCAGAGATTATCAGAGATGACAAATGAAAAATCCCCGGCTCTTCTTCGATTGCCTTCTATTTCCCGCTCTTCCCACCTCCCGCGACCCGCGCCCGCGGATGAAAACGATCATAGGCTTTACGCATGTGCAGGTTCGTGATGTGCGTATAGATTTGGGTGGTCGAAATGTCGCTATGGCCCAGTAGCGCCTGAACCGAACGCGAATCTGCCCCGTGCTGCAACAGATGCGTGGCAAAGCTGTGGCGCAAAGTATGTGGCGAGATATCCGGCACGCCGGCTTGGGCAGCACACCTTTTGATAATCGCCCAGGCTATTTGTCGCGTCAGCGCGTTTCCCTTGTGCAAAAAAAGCTGTGGCTTTGTCTCGCTGCCAAGACGCTTGCGAACGCGCAGGTATTGTCGCACCCAATGTATCGCGCTCTTGCCGACAGGAATACGCCGCTGTTTGTTGCCTTTGCCGTGACATGAGACGAGTCCGGCATTGATATCGAAGTCGGCGGTTTGCAATCCCACCAACTCTGAAACGCGCAGGCCAGTTGCGTAAGTTAGTTCGAGCAAAGCACGATCCCGAATTCCTTCGTCCGTGGAAACGTCCGGAGCAGACAGCAGAGTTTCAATTTCTTCTTCGCTTAAGAAACGAGGGAGGTACGAGAGTCGCTGCGGAGTATGAACGTCCTCTGCCGGGTGATGCTTGATATGGCCATCAAGCATTAGGAAACGAAAGAAGCCGCGCGCGGCGCTTACGGCGCGCGAAACGGAAGAAGGCGCCAGCCCTTCGCGTGACATGCTGGCAATCCATTCGCGCAAATCTTTTCGCTCGAGCCGTTCAATTTCCCTGCCGCGTTTTTCTGCCCAGCTTTGCAGCCTGTTAATGTCGCGCCGGTAGCTTTCCAGCGTGTTCGCGGACAGGCCTTTCTCGACTTGAATGTAGCTAAGGAATTCGCGGACCAGATCACGCTTCGACACTCGGTCAGACATTGAAGGATTATAAACTCTCTGGCAATGCCTACTCGCGCAATATTCTTCCTAACAAACGGATTAATGAAAACGCTGGCAAATCCCGCCTATTTGGCCGTTAACTTGTACTTATTTATAAGTTGTTGCAGGCCGTCAGTAGAATGATGGCGATATTTGTAATACGACTCCAGATCAGCGAGGTACTGTTCTCGAATCTGTTGAAATTGTGCGTTACCCTCGGCAACAGCGACCATATGTGCGTACGCGTCAATCACGTTATCGAGCATGGCCAGAGCCTTCTGGAGGGCGTCCTGCTTAGGCTGACCTTCGGGCATCTCCAGAACGCGCTTGGCCTCAATCCTGTAATCATCGTTCAAGATGCCCGCGATCATTAGATAGTTAAAAGGATCTGAAGGTCTCAGTTCCGCGGCTTTCATGAATTTCGCCTTCGCTTCCACATGGTTGCCGTTTACCACATTCAACAGGCCCATAGATTGGTACAGATTCGGCAATAGACTTTTGTAATAAGCCCAGCCTGCATCATTCATGTCCGCCGGCCTTTTATCCGTTTCGAGCAGCGCGATAGCTTCAGCTCCATACTTGAGGCTGTTTGCCAGAAACTTGGTATTTTGCTTTTTCGCCTCATCTGCACCCGCCAGAGTTAGTCGAACTAAGATGCGAAGCGAATCCGGTTGGCGAGCCAGGGCTTCGGCTCCAGTTGAAAATGCGTCATCGGTGCGACCGGCAGCGGCATATCCATCGACGAGCACAGGAATGATCAGATTCTGTTCCGATTCTTCGTTGAAAGTCTTTTGGTATTCCTGCGCCAGAATGATTTTTTGAGATGCATCATTAACCTCGGCAATTTGATCTGCCAAAGCTTGGGCCACGCGCGGGCGGATTAACGTCTTCGGGTATTTGTTGATTAGCGTCGCGCTGGCCTTGAGCTTGGCTGCAGGATCGGGCGCGCTCATGATTGCCTTCGCGAGACTTTGCTCCTCGGGCGAGATGTTGAGCTGAGGAACTTTGCTGGGACCGCCCTGAGCGACTACCGAGAAAGTTGTTGCGGTGCCCGCCATACCAATCATAAGGATGACGCCAGCAAAAATCGCACGAAATGCGAATTTCTTATTTCTCATCGCTTCACCTTTGCGAGCAATTTTCTGAATGAAGCTGCCGGGAGGCGTGACAATATTGCTCTATAAGAGTCTTTGGCGGCAAGTGTGCGACATATCAGTCGCTGGCGCCGCGTCCCATGCTTGAGGACTTCGGAAGTCTGCGATAGCGATGTGTCACGGGTCGTCGCCGGCCGATACCAATCGCGTTCCGCGAGATGATCAAGGTTGGCGGCAATTGGCGGCGTTTGAATTCGTTAGCGGGCGACTCTACCCGATTAAGAATGTCGTAAACCAGTCCTGGGTCATGGCCCGCGGCAATGATCTCTTCCGGAGATTCCTTCTGCTCGAAATAGAGTTTCAGGATCGGATCGAGCTTGTCGTAAGGCGGCAGGGACTGATCATCGAACTGCCCGGGAGCCAGTTCGGCTGAAGGTCGTTTGTCAATAATCGATTGCGGAATAATTTCGCCTTCGCGATTGTAAAGTCGCGCGAGTTCGTAAACTTCGGTTTTCAATACATCGCCGATCACAGCAAGGCCGCCGTTCGTGTCGCCGTAAAGCGTGCAGTAACCAAGCGCCAACTCAGATTTGTTTCCGGTCGAGAGCAACAACCTGTTTTCAGCATTCGATATAGTCATCAGGATGTTGCCGCGTAAACGCGATTGCAAATTTTCGACTGCGTGAAAGCTGCTTCCCGCTTTTGGCTCAGGCAGACCTAGTTCATTTCGCAGCAAATGAAAAGCTTCGCTTATTGGTCTTTCGACCGTATGAATCCCGAGACTCTTGCTCAGCTTAATAGAGTCTTCAACGCTTCCGCGCGAAGAGTAAGGCGAGGGCATCATCGCCGCCAGCACATTCTCGGCGCCGAGCGCTTCGCTCGCGAGCACGGCCACCACTGCAGAATCAAGACCGCCGGACAGACCAAGTACTGCCTTGCTGAAACCATTCTTGCAAGCATAGTCGCGAATGCCGAGCACCAATGCCTGGCGCACGGTCTCGATATCGTCGCCCGGTAAGCAGCGCGTGTCCGCAACGCCGCAGTCAAGATCAATTGTGCCGACAAATTCTTCGAATGGTGGCGCCTGCAAAATAATTCGGCCCTGCCGGTCGGCCACGATACTCGAGCCATCGAAAATCACACCATCATTTCCGCCAATCAAATTTACAAAAATGATTGGCAGGCCTGCGGCTTTCGCGCGATGCGAAACCATTTCGCAGCGTATCTTCATTTTTCCCTTATTGAAAGGCGAAGCGTTGATGGATACCAGCACGTCGGCGCCCATTTTAATTAGCTCTTCTGCCGGGTCGTTCGCGTACAGCCGCTGCTTCCAAAAAGTTTTGTCGTTCCAAAAATCTTCGCAGACAGCAATGCCTAGATGACGGCCGTCCAGATTGAACAAGCGGCGTTCTCGGGCCGGTTCGAAATAGCGTGGGTCGTCAAATACATCATATTCCGGGAGTAGCGTCTTATCGGCGAACCCAAGTAAGGTTCGGTCGTGAATAACGGCGGCAGCGTTGTAAAGCTTCCGGCCAGTCGCCTGATCGTTGGGCCGTACAGTGCCGACAATCGCCGTCAGGCCGTCCGTCGCTTCAATGATTTTATCGAGCGGATCGAGAGACGAGCGCACAACATCTGAATCCAGAAACCAGTCAAGCGACGTGTAACCTTGAATCGTGACCTCAGGAAAGACAATAAGTTCGGACCGTGCCCTTTTGGCTTGCGTTATGGCGCTTAGGATACGCGCGGTGTTGCCTTCGTAATCGCCGTTGGTCGTATTGATCTGCCCGATGGTGACGCGCATCTAGACTGATTTTAGCACTGATGCGGGTGAGTCGCTGAACTGGACGGATCAGTTTCCTTCAGCCCTCCTTCCATTGGGAGAAGGGCTAAGGAAGAAGGTTGTAAATGAAGAGCTCTCAAACCTCCCCACCTCCCAAAGGGAGGGAGTTCAGACGGAAGGCGGCAAGGCAATCGCTAAGATATTCTTTTATACAACTCGGAGTTATAGAACGGCGCGAAAGCAGCGATCAGCGCCGCTTCGAAACTCATCGAGCGCGTTAGCAGATCGCGGGACAGTACACCCCATGCACCTTGCTTGCTGCGAACGTCACGCACGCCGGCGACTTCATCAATCACCAAGCCAAGTTCACGCCTACCCTCGATGACGTTCTTAACGATGGCCTCAGGGACACTGATCGATGGGGACATGCCAAAGCTGCCCCGTGCGCCATCGGTGACGAAGGCCCAGCCGCGCAGAAATGTGTGCCACTCTCCGTCGAGCGAGATGGAATGGAAGCCGCCCTCCAGACCTACGTATAAATCAGCCGAAAGTTTCTGCTCAATTAGTATCTCGCGCACGGCGAGCGCGCGCTCTCGGGCGCCGCTCATTAACTCCCAATCCGTCAAAGGCATTACCGGAGCATTTGTCGTAACCGAACGCGCTACCACATTCGCGTCACGCCAGCCCGAATCTATCTCAGCGATGCGCGCGATACTGGCCCGGACGGCCATAATCTTGGCCGCGCGATCAGAGCCCAACGCGATTCGTTCGATGCGGGCGCGGGCCTTCCGTGCAACGGATAAACTCTGATTTGACATTCAAGCCTCGCGATTGTTGTAATCGACTCCTGTGGAGAGTACAAGCTTCAGCTTGCCAGTTTCAAAACCAAACTAGAGTTTGAACTCTAAACTGCTTTCGGAGGCCGGAGCGTGTCCGTAGCCGAACTAATCTACGACTGGAACAAGGTCGATCCCCTGCTGCAAAAGCCTGACCGCCACATCGGCTTTGATGACGAGACACTGCGCGACGGCTTGCAGTCGCCTTCGGTAAGCGAGCCCTCAGTCGAGAAAAAGATTGAGCTGCTGCACTTAATGGAAGCGCTGGGCATCGATACTGCCGATATTGGCTTGCCGGGGGCGGGCGGTACGCACGCCGCAGGCGTGGAGATGATGGCGCGCGAAATCGCCGACAAGAAGCTGCGGATTCGTCCGAACTGCGCCGCGCGCACCCACAGGAATGACATTGTTCCCATCCTTGAAATTTCGCAGCGTGCCGGCATCCCAATCGAAGCATGCACCTTTATCGGCTCGTCTCCGATTCGTTTCTACGCAGAGGAATGGACGCTCGACAAACTCCTCCAAATGACCGAAGAAGCCGTGACGTTCGCGGTCAAAGAAGGCTTGCCGGTGATGTTTGTTACGGAAGATACCACCCGTGCCGACCCCGAAACGATTCGTGCCCTCTATACGACGGCGATTCGTTGCGGGGCGCGCGCGGTCTGTGTCTGCGATACAGTAGGTCATGCTACGCCCGATGGGGCGCGCGAAGTGATAAAGTTCGTACGGGGAATAATTGACGAACAGGGCGAGCAGGTGCGTCTCGATTGGCACGGTCATCAGGATCGCGGACTTGGTGTGATTAATTCAATCGCCGCAATCCAGGGAGGTGCCAACCAGGTTCATGGTTCGGCCCTGGGTATGGGTGAGCGGGTCGGTAACGCTCCGATGGATCAGTTGCTGGTGAACTTGAAACTATTGGGCTGGATCGATAACGACTTGACGCGATTGCGCGAGTATTGCGATAAAGCGGCTGAGGCTTGTCGCTGGACAATCCCGCTCAACTATCCGGTTTTTGGCCGCGATGCGTTTCGCACTGCGACTGGCGTGCACGCCGCGGCCGTCATCAAGAGTTATAAGAAAGGCGATCCGGAACTCGCCGACTTGATCTACTCCGGCGTGCCGGCCGGCCAATTCGGATTACGGCAAGCGATCGAGATTGGTCCGATGAGCGGCAAGTCAAATGTCATCTTCTGGCTCGAAAGCCGTGGCCTGGAGGCGAATGAAAATCGCGTGACGCGGATCTACGAATGCGCCAAACAAGCTTCCGCCGTTTTAAGTGAAGAGGAAGTAATGGCTTTGGTGTGAACGGCGGCCATGAGGTCATCAGTACCGCCTGTGTGCGCGGGCGAGCAAAATTGCAACTTCAGAATGAGAATCTGCCGGCTTCTATTAATAGATCTTGATAGCCCATCCACTCACACGGATGGCAGTGACTCCACTTAGTTAATCGGAATTATAATAGTTGCTGATCCAGCCTTGCCGGCGGGAAAGCGTTTCTGTCGCGCGATGCGAAGCGCCGTAGGATCTCCACCCGAGGCCTGAGTTACCCGACCGTTCTCATCGTAGGTGACCTGCACCGTTACTCTCTTGGCTCCGGTATTCGATGGTGATTGGCTTTTGACGACTCGCGCGTTCGCTGCCGCCTGTTCTCTTGGCGCTTCCTGAGCTTTCGCTCGTTCCTTTGCTCGCGCTTCACGCATCCGTTTTGCCGCCAAATCTGGAGTCTCGGAATTCGCCACGGATTCGCTGGTCGCAGATTCGCTGGTCACATCGGAATCAGCGGCAGGTTGGGTGATTGCAGCAGGTGATGCAGACGGTGCGGAGTTCTGAGGAGCCACGATGGCTTCCTGATTTGCAGCTTTCGCAGCTTTACTGCGCGCGTACCAGCCCCACGGCAGGCCAACCACGCCTATGATTAACAGAACAGCGCCAGCGACAACACCCAAACTCCACGGTCTGGACGTACGCTGCGTAGCGCTGACAGTATAAGCGAGGACTTCTTCTCTCTCTTTTGTGTCAGGAGTTGACGAGCTGTGCGGCGCTGGAACAAATTCAGATTTCTCTAGAACGATAGAAGCTTTTTTCTCAGCATCGACCGGTTTCGCCTCTTCATGCATCGTGATCTCTTCGGGGAAAGGATTAGCGGGCTTGATGCCTTCATCCATTCGGCGCAAGCCTTCCAGCACAACCGAAGTCCAGGGTTGGTTGATGGTTTGCTCGGGCGCATCGAATGCCGGGCTAAAACTAAATGACGCATTCGGCAAAGTCAGTGCATAGTAAACCGCCTCGATGCCACGCAACACGCCGATGCGCGCGTGAACCACTGAGCCCGATTGCAAATAAAAATAGCCGGGCCCGATCGGATAGATAAGTTTGAGCCGGCCAGTCTTGCGCTGGTTACAGAAAAATTCGATCAATTCGGCAAGCGAAAGATCGCTGAGTTCTCCAGTGAGTGCCATAAGTCGTTCCTTTTCCCTTTCAGGTTTGTGCGACTGGGCTCGTGCCAGCAACCACCATCGCACGGGGTAACATTATTGAGGCATGGTGAAGTTATAGTTGATCTGGCCAGACACCTTTACCGGCAAGCCAGATAATTTGGTTGGCGAGAATCGGGCGCGATAGGCAGCTTGCACGGCGACCTCCCGGAGAGTCGCAGGGCCGGACAGAGCGCGCGCCGAAATAACTTTGCCCGTTTCATCAAGAATCACTTCGACTTCGACAAGTCCTGTCACACGCATTCTGCGAGCAATGTCCGGATATGCCGGCGCGGGCAAACTCAGAGCCATTCCATTTAGCACTCCGCCCGACAAGGGTTTGAGCAGAGGATGCGGCGGCGGCGCATCGTTTTCAGAAACCTCGACTTTCTTGCTGACGTTGACGCGCGCCGCGCCAAGATCATTCACTAACGGCTGGATAGGAGAGGCTTTAAGTTTGTCGACCGAAGTCGCTGGCGGCAACGCTGCGGGGGGTATCCGGCTTTCCTTCTCCGATTTGTTCGCAGACGTCTTAACTGACGCGGAAGCCTTCACTTCATTGACCGGAGCCGAAGATGTTCTTTGCTGTTTTGCTTCGTCGTTGACTGTTGAGTTGGATGATGCAGACGAAGTACTCGGTTGAAGCATTTTGGCCATCGATGCATCGAGGTAATAGAAGATCGTTCGATAAGTAACCTCGGTCGGCTCGAAATCGATTTTACTGCTCTCGACTACGGCAACCGACGTTGTCATCTTCACCCAATTGCCTACTGAGTCGTACTCGTACTTATACACTTCCTTGCTCACCAGCGAACCATCGGCATTGACTAACGTCATCTCGCTGATGTTGCCCTTGTCGTCGTACTTGTAAACCTCGCGGCCCGTAAGTGTCGATCCGGCGACGGGAAAATACTGGGTGTGAGTCTTGGTTCCCTTTAAATCGTATTCACCGCTTTCCAGCAGTACGCGCTTGTTGTCTTCGACGGTCTTACCACCGACGGTCGAAAGCCTGACTACTTCTGTGCGCACCCGGCGAACCGGACCAAGCAAACCATCTCGAGCGCGATCGCTTTCGTCGGAAACAACAGTAGCGGGCTGGAAGCTCTTCGCTTTAGCCGTTAAGTTCTTTTGTCCGAAGGTTACTGTAACTGCCCATGTCAGAGAGAGAAGCGCGAAGAGTATTCGGGTGAATTGCTGTGACATTTTTTCTCCTGATTTATGGATCGGAAAGGTGAGGGATACGGTCTTGTCTAACGGGGCAAGTGAGAAGCCGACTGGCGACTTCGATATAGAATATTACCGGGTTAAAGCGAGTTTGTCTAGAGCCAACACGCCTTATATTCCATGGAAAATCGCCAATTTTGTGGACTATTTTGACTTTGACTGACGATCATAGCTGACGATCAGGCTGGTAATCTGATCGATTAGCCGAACCGGGTCGCTCCGGCCGATGGCATCGTTACAGAAGATCGAGAACGCCAGGATTTCATTGCTGTCGGTGACTGCATATCCGGAAAGAGAATGGTCATAAGTCACCGTTCCAGTCTTGGCGAATACCCGGCCAGCTTCGTGCGAGAGCCGTGACCCCAGGGTGCCGTCGCGACCCGCGATAGGCAGAGAATCATGAAAGACCTGGCCGGCGCCGGACCTGGCGATGGCCGCGAGCAGACGCGCCGTTGCCTCCGGCGTCACAAGATCCAAACGAGAGAGACCGGAACCATCATGGATCGCGAGCTTGTCTGAATCGATGCCATTACGCTTGAGCCAGAGCTTGACGACTGCAACGCCGGCTTCGTCATCGCCGTGTTCGCGATTCTTACGGGCGTTTGTGTCAGATGCCGGCTCAGCTTTTTCTTTGCCAAGAGTGCGGAGAATCAATTCGGCGTAGAGATTGTTGCTATGTTTGTTTGTCTCACGGACTGCTTCACCAAGCGTCGCACCAACCGTGGTAGCAATCTCGACAGCTTTGTCCGGATCGAACTTCTCACTTTCCGCGACCCGAAAGTCACGGCTGCTCGTTTCGCCATCTACCTTGATGCCGCGTGCCAGGAGTGCTTCTTTGAAAAGCCTGGCCGCCCACAAGGCCGGATTGTGCACCGACAGATATGCGCCGAAGCCGTGGCCTCCAACCGGAAACTCTCCCCACACTCGTACGTTGTTGTCAGACACGCCACGATAAATTCCTATCGTCGTCGCCAGGGAGCGTTCGCTGGTCGTCGCGCTGTTTATGAGCTGGACATAGTCTGAGCCACGTTCGAGCTTGAGCCTGGCAGCCTCGCCAACTTTGCTTGCCGGCGAGATCGTTAAATTAATGGCATTGGCATCGATTGTGAGCGCGCTCGGTTCAGCGCCGTAGTACCATTGCAAATCGTTCCATTGCCAACCCACGCCATACGGTTCTCCGCGAAAGTAGCTGTCATCGCCGACTATATTTCCGCGCACTTCGCGAATGCCATGCTGGTAGAGTTGTTCCACGAGACCAAGAAGTGAGGGAGCAGAGTTCTTCTGATATGAAACCAAGTCGGGAGCTCCGCGTCCGTATAACGTAAGATCGCCTTCGATAACGCCGTTCGCGTCGGGTTGTTTGTACGCGAAGACAGAAGTGCGCCAACGGTAATCGGGGCCGAGGACATCGAGGGCCACCGCGGTCGTGTAGACTTTCATATTCGACGCCGGCGTAAACAACTGATCGCCGTTTCGGGAGCACAATACGCGCCCGTCATTCAGAGACATGACGAAGACGCCCCACCGTGCTTGTGTCAGATTGCTTTCATCAATCGCCCGGTCAATATCGCGAGTGAGATTCACATCAGCAGACGTAGTCGAAACCGTCGCTGCCTTGTCATTCGTCGCGACCTTGTTCGCGGGTATTTCCCTTGAAGTCCTGGCAAAACGGGAGCGGGCCGCAAGCAAAGAGATCGAAACAACCGTAGCGACAATTATTAGTGGCGTTGCGAAACGTCTAACAGTCGGTGGCATACTCTTAATGATTCAGCTCGCAAACAAGGTCGTGGTGCGTGTCGCTACCAATAGCTCTCGCGTAGCAGCGTAGACTTCTTCAACGGTAATGTCCTGGAGCGCACGATGGCGAATAACACGTTTCGGTTCGTTGAGCGGCACATAGGTTTCAGGCGCGCGATGATCAGATAACAATACAATAGGTGCACCAACTGCTGCCGCAAGGTGCATGGGACCGGTGTCGTTGGACACAAAAACGGACAGCCGAGCCTGTGCCGCCAAGAGTTTACCAATGGTCAGATTATCGAAGATCAGGGCCGTGGGTGGAAAAATACTGCGCAACTGCGGAAGAAGCGTCCGTTCCTCCGGTCCAGTAAAGACTACGATGCAGAGCTCGTCATTGCGAACTAACCACTCAGCGAGTTCAGCAAATCTCTCCAGAGGCCATCGGCGGCTTGAATGACCTGCACCCGGATAGAGCCCGACCAACGGTGTGGCAGCGCGGCCCTTCGCCCTTTCGAGCATTCGCTGAATTTCTCGATCATCCGCCGGCCGAGAAACAAGCCGAGGCACTCGTTGCGGGTCGCGGATACCCAACGGCGCCAGTACAGCCAGGTAACGATCAGTAAGGTGTTCTGTCGGATCGTTCCGATCGATTGGAGGTAACGGATCAAACCTGGCGAGAAAATCGAGAGAACGACCTGGACGACGCGAGAACAATCGCTTGGAAGCACCGGAAAGGAAACCAAGCAAATTCGTTTCCGAGAGGCTGTGAAGATCGATAACAAAATCAAACTGCTGCTGTCGGACGTCTTTGACAATCCGAAAAAGCCTCAAAATCGAGAACGGTTTGAAACCATCGCGGAGCGAAACACGGTCGACGACGATAATCGCATCGGCATAACCGGAAATATGAACCACTTCCGCGCCCGGTTTTCCCACAGCCACGGTAATGCGCGCATGCGGGAAACGCGCGCGGACAGCGCGCAAGGCCGGCAGGCTCATGACCACGTCGCCGAGTTGCCCGAAATCAATAATTAATATGTTGCGAGGGTCGAACGTCACTTCAGATGTTTATCGAAAAAATCGGACCCGGCGTGATACGCGCGCAGCCAATCCTGATGGCGCAGAAAGTCGTGAATCTCATCCGGAAAGATCAATTCTTCGAAGTACACGCCATTTGCGCGCAAACGGCGCACAAGATTAACTGTCTGCGAAAACTCAACATTGCGATCATCGTCGCCATGAATCAGCAAGACCGGCGACTTCCACTTATCGACCGAAGAAATCGGCGAAGACTCGCGGGCCAGCCGCGCGCGATCCGGCGCTTCAACTGGCAACGGAAGACCAGCCACGCGCTGGCTCCAATCATGCACACCGTGAAAATCAACTCCCGCGGCGAAGATATCCGAGTTGCGCGCTAAGCCGAGCGCAGTGAGATATCCGCCATATGATCCGCCCCACAGTCCGATGCGCTTCTTATCGACCTCTTCGCGGTCGCGCAAATACTTCGCGCCGGCCACGATGTCCTGATATTCAGAAGCGCCGCGCGCACCGCGATGTTGCGCCAGGCGAAACGCGCGACCATAGCCGATGCCGCTGCGATAATTCACCGATAGCACGATGTAACCTCGGCTGGCCAAATACTGATTCATCGCATAAGAGTTGTGGTAGTAGTAGAGATAATGCCAACCGAGAAGCATCTGTCTGACTGGTCCGCCGTGCATGAAAACCAACGCGGGCATCTTGCCTGAAGCGTTCGGCGGTTTGAAAAGCTGACCATGAATCTCAGTTCCGTCAGCAGCCTTAAAAACAACTTGTTCCGGTACCACCAGTTTCGCCGCAGGAAAGTCACGCGGCAGAGCCTGTGGCGCCAGCGGTTTCATGCCTGAGCCATCAATTGAAGCTGTAAACGGTAGAAAAGGATCGCGCGCAGTCGAATGAAAAAAAGCGATCTGGCGGCCGTTATCGAACAGCGCCGGGTACATCTCGATTCCCTCGGCGCGGGTGATTTGTTGCGGCGGACCGCCGCTCACATTGACGCGCCACAGATGTCTCCGATCGATGTCGTTCTTGTTGGTTGAGAAAACAACAAAAGATTTGTCCGGCGCCAGAGCCACGTTCTCGACTTCAAATTCGCCGGGAGTCATTGCTGTCAACGCTCCGCCGTCAGCCGGAATTGAATACAGATGCATCCAACCATCTTTCTCCGACGGAAACATCAAACGGTTACCGGACATCCATTGCCAGAACTGTGCGCTCCCTAATCCCGGATAAGAATCCTCGTCCAGATCGCCCGAGCGCCAGACTTGTTTTCCTTCGCCGCTGCGGGCATCGGCGACCCAGATGGCCCACGGTTGCAAGCGATCGCGGTCATTAGAAAACGTGTCCGTGATATTGAACAAGCGAATGAACGCGATACGCCGCCCGTCAGGCGACCAACGCGGCGCGATATCGCGATCGATACTCGGAGAAAGGAAACGGAGACGATTGGCGCTCATGTCGTAAACCGAAATGAAACTGTGATCGCCGCGGATCGAAGTAAACGCCAATTGCGACCCATCCGGGGACCATTGCGGCGCGCTGACGCTGCCGCGCATTTCAAAAAGCTTACGCTCTTTGCCGCCTGCGGTTGGAGCGATCCAAAAGTGCCCTTCGCGAATGTAGATAACCTGATCGCCAGTGGGCGTGAAAATTGGGCCGCTGCCTTCCCCTAGCCGCGTTGTGCGTCCTGTGCGCACGTCAACGACCCAAACTTCCTGCTTTGTGCCCGTCGGGTCGCTGGTGGGATTGGGAACCTCACCCGCTTGATTCTTCGCGCCACCGCGCACGTAAGCGACGGCGTTACCGTTTGGCGCGAACTCCAGGTCAGTTAACTCCTGCCCATCATCGCTCTCGTAATGGGTCAATTGTCGGGCAGCGAATGTGGGCGCTTCCGCGATCCAGACGTTGCGTTTACCTTCCGCATCGAATGCCCATGCAACGCGGTCGCCGCGTTTGGAAACCGTCAGCTCTGAAGGAAAAGGCGAACTCATCACCTGTTCGAGTGTGAAGGTTTGCGCGCTTAGTCGTACGCTGAAGAGAACCAAAAATGCGATGGCAACAGCCAAGAAAGATGATCGGCGGTGGCGTCTCATTTGCTGATCTCCTGTCGATCCGGAATTGGAATGACGTGACCTCGATGCTCGGAATTGTTGAGCGGAGATTCTAACACCAGCCGTGCGGCGAAGTTAATGCCTATTGTATGGCGCTCCAGACTGGTGCAAATATCATCGTTTGCTGGGAATCCGCGATCTGCTACTCTTACTTGTTGAATCGCGTTTCCCTATTGCTATTCAACCGAACAGCATGTCAGCAAACACAATCTCTTCGCGAGCAGAAACCGCGAAGCCCGCGGCGCACGAACCCGCGCAGCACACTCATCGTCATGGCCACGCGTATGAGAGTCGCAAGCGACTTATCGTCGTGCTCGGGCTGACCGCGCTATATATGATTGCGGAAGCGTTCGGGGGTTGGTGGACTGGGTCACTGGCGCTGCTGGCCGATGCGGGACATATGCTGGCTGACGTTGCCGCTCTGGCGCTTGCTTTGATGGCCATCTGGTTCAGTGCACGCCCGGCGACGCCTGGCAAGACGTTTGGTTATTACCGCCTGGAGATCCTGGCGGCACTGATTAACGGCGTCGGGCTGGTGCTGATCGCACTGTTCATCTTTTACGAAGCCTATCTGCGTTGGGCCGCGCCGCCGGCAGTGCGCAGCCTGCCAATGACGATCGTCGCGGCTGGTGGCCTGGCAGTCAATCTGACTTGCGCGCGATTGCTACATCACGATCGCGAGATCGATTTGAACGTTCGCGGAGCCTGGCTGCATGTTATCACCGATGCGCTTGGCTCAGTCGGCGCTATGATTGCGGGCGTCGTTATCACTCTTTCGGGCTGGTATGCGATCGATCCACTCATCAGCGTGTTTATTGGAATACTGATCATATGGAGCTCCTGGAACCTGATTCGCGAAGCGACGAATGTCCTGCTTGAGGGAACCCCCGCGCACATCAATCTCGCCGCTGTCGAGGATGCGATTCTCGAAACCGAAGGCGTCGCTGAGGTGCACGACCTCCACATCTGGACGATCACTTCCGGGCGCGAAGCGCTGAGCGCCCATGTCATACATGCTCAGGCGATTTCTCAGCCGGTGCTCTTGAAAGAGCTGCGTACTAAACTGCATGACCGTTTTGGTGTCGATCATTTGACCTTGCAGATGGAAACGCCTGAGTTCGAAGACGACACGTTTCACTTTTGTCACGCAGGCAGGGCCTGCTTCCGATCCGAACGAGAGTGAGGTTTTTCCCTCTCCCTTTGGGAGAGGGTCAGGGAGAGGGATTGTGTGTGTCAGCTAGCAAGGCCTCTGCTAATCCGTTCCTAATCCCTCTCCCCAGCCTCTCCCAGAGGGAGAGGAGATAGCCCCACACAACAAACAATGCCGACAGTTCAACTCGGTTACGGGCGCGACACCATCCAATTCGATTACGACGCCGCACGCTTCGATGTCCTCTCAACAGAAAAAGCGCAGATCCATTCAATGTCCGATGCCGACATCGGCGCAGCGCTTGATACTCCGATCGAATCACCGCCGCTCGAAGACTTAATCACGCCCGGCGATAACGTACTCATCGTTGCCTCGGATGCCACCCGAGCAATAGGTAGCGCGCAAATCATAAACCTACTGGTTCGTCGCTTAATTCAGAGCGGTGTAGGGCCTGCCAATACTGCAATTATCTTCGCCACCGGCATTCATCGGGCGGTAAGGCCCGAAGAAAAGACGGAGCTGCTCACGTCTTTCATCGCTCAGCGCATCCGCACCATTGATCACGACGCTTACGATCCTTCGCAACTAATTCAAGTCGGCGCAATGGAGCAAGGTACGCCTATCGAAGTGAATCGCGCGCTGAAGGAGTTTCCCAGAGTGATCTTGACGGGCGCTGTCGGCTTTCATTACTTTGCGGGGTTTTCTGGTGGTCGCAAGGCAATCTGTCCCGGTCTTGCCTCGGCCCGCACTATTGAAACCACACACATGCTCGCTCTGGATTTCGAACATGGCGGGCGGCGCGCCGGCGTGGGGGCGGGGCTGTTGGAGGGTAATGCCGTACATGAAGAGTGCCAGCGGATAGCGGCGATGATTGATCCCGATTTCTCCTTGAATGCGATTGTGAATGAGCGCGGACATCCCGAAAAAGTTTTCGCTGGTCATTGGCGTTCAGCACACGCGCGCGCGTGCGAACAGTATGCGGCGGACCATTCACTGCGAATTCATGAAAAGCGGGAAGTGGTGATTGTCAGTTGCGGCGGGTCGCCCTACGACATCAACATTATCCAGGCGCACAAAGCGCTCGACATGGCCGCGTTAGCGTGCACGGAGGGCGGAACAATCATTTTCGTGGCTGAATGCGGCGATGGTCTGGGTCGCGCAGATTTTTTGAAATGGTTCGAATCTGCCAACTCCCGCGGTCTGGAGAATCGTTTGCGTGAACACTACGAAGTCAACGGTCAAACAGCGTGGGCTCTGTTAACCAAGACCGAACGATTTCACGTTTACACAATTACAGAACTGGCGGATGAACAGGTGAGACGGATGCGAATGATTCCGTCGGGTTCGATTGAGGAAGCTTTAGCAAGCATCCGGCCAGAAGCGAAAGGCTATCTCATGCCGCGCGGCGCCGCGTTGTTGCCGGCTATGGACTGAGTGTCTCGCTTCGGGGCGGTAGCCCGACCGTAAGGGAGGGCTCATAGGGGTCAGCATAGGAGCCCTCCTTTACAGTCGGGCTAGTGCCCCATATCCCCCAGGAACTCGGAGATATCAAGGCTTCACGGCGCGGATCGCAGGATAATCTTTCGCTCGCCATTTCCAAGCTTCAGCACAATCGGGTTGTCGAGTTGAATCGGATGCTCCTCGCCATCGATGCTGATCACGAAGTTTCGCGGGGCAGGCTTTTCAACTACGTTGGGTTCAGCGGGCAAGGCCGTCAGCTCTGTTGGTTTTGCGATGTCGGCAGTTCGCGTCAACAAGTTCGTGGCCGTGACACGCCATGTTGCCGGCGTGCAACGCAAGCGCAGACCAGGTGTGTCGGTTTCTGACGACTCATTCGGAGCCAGCGCATCCACTTTAAATAAACCTTCGCCGCAACGCACCGCGCCGGAGTCATAAAACGTCGCCCAGCCGGTTACGTAAGTGTAAAAAGTCGGGCTTACGTTCTTAACAACCAACCGCACGTTGGTGACTGGAGAGTCTTCAGATGCATTCAACACGGTGGTCGACAGCCGCGCTTCAATCGCGGCTGCGCCTTTGGCGTCGAATGCTGTCGCGGCTTCGCTTAGGCCCACGCGTTGTTCCGCGGTTTCTTGCGCCGCGACGCTCACCACGCTCACGGTAAATAGCAGAAATCCGATAGCTGGTTTCGAGAGTCTCACGTTATTTCTCCTTCCAGGGCGTCTTTGAAAATTAAATTCGTTTGTCGGCAAAGAATAATAGCATTGCGCCAGATTGAAACCACCTTGTTCGCGGTCGGACCCTTGTGCTTTCTTAGGTGTCTCGCCCTGGACCGCTTTGAGATCATCATTGGTCAAAAGTTTACACGGGTCAATTTTGCCTTTGACTGTCGATGTGGCAGCGCTTGGAGCGGGCGTCGTAGTACTCGAGCTCGGTACGGGGGCGTTCGCGCTCGCGGGACCGTTCTTATCTGTGGCTTTGCAACCCACCATCACCGCTATGACGCTGAAAGCAACAGCGTAGATTTTTATTGCTTTTTGAAACTGCTCCTGTCGTTCCAAGCCGCGCATCTTATCGCGGCCTCCAATTCACAGCAACACTGCTGTTCTTAAGCTAATGGGTAAGTTTCTACTCTTGAATGAATAGGCCAACCTGTGGCTGGGAGCTATGAAGCAGGAGCCCTCGCCCGCACAGCGCCGCCGGACTAGGAGCGCAGGCGCCTCGCCCGCACTGCGCCGCCGGACTGGGAGCACAGGCGCCCCTCGCCCGCACAGCGCCGCCGGACTGGGAGCGCAGGCGCCCCTCGCCCGCACTGCGCCGCCGGACTGGGAGCGCGGGCGCCCCTCGCCCGCACAGCGCCGCAGGCACTCGTGTTTCGGTAGCGAAGTAGCAGACTTCCACCTCCAGAACCAGCCCGGTCATGCAACTTTCTTTACATTGACAATTTTTCGCGCTTCGCGCTCAATGCGGGCGAGGGCGCCCGCGCTCCCACTGATCAGTTGAACCTCTCCATCCGTTTGGAAACCGAATGTCTCTAATAAAGAACTCCCATCGAATCGAACTCCGCGATGCAGGTTGGCACAGCCGCGGCTACTTACCTCACTTCGACGGACGCGAAATTCCACAGTTCATTACCTTACGTTTATTTGATTCCGTTCCCAAGGCGGTTCTGCAAAGATGGAAGGCAGAGCTTGACCTCCGGAACTTACGAAAGGATCAAATCACCTTACAAAAGCGCACCGAAAAATATCTCGATCAGGGATACGGTGAAGCTTTGTTGAAGTTTCATTTTGTGGCCAAGATGGTCCAGACAGAAATGCTTTACTACGATGGTAAGAGTTATCGGCTATTGTCGTGGGTGGTAATGCCGAATCATGTTCATTTTCTCATAACTCGTTTTGAAACTACTACGCTAGCGCAAATCATGCAGACCCTTAAGTCGCTCACGTCCCACAAAGCTAACAAGATTCTGGGACGAAAGGGTCAGTTCTGGATGGAAGATTATTTCGACCGTTATATTCGGAACTCGGATCACTTCGCGAAAACTGTTAAGTACATTGAAAATAATCCTGTGAAGGCCAGGTTATGTAAAAGACCCGAAGACTGGCCATTCACCAGCGCGTGGTTTCGAGCACAAAGCGAATAAGCTGAAAGTTTACTTAACAAGCGCTACTTGTTACTGGCAGCGCGGGCGCCCTGGCCCGCACAGCGCCGCCGGACTGGGAGCGCGGGCCCTCGCCCGCACAGCGCCGTACGACTGGGAGCGCGG
>WNFY01001475.1_pt1 | contig 22118 bp, 18 predicted proteins | sample 5400091 | NCBI WGS metagenome assembly WNFY01 (sample SAMN13153364, study PRJNA577476) | soil metagenome | isolation source: 60 cm soil or saprolite under grassland replicate 1 | place: USA:California | collected 2016-06-15
ACCAACCGCCGGGAACCTAACTCACCCCGACTGATCGGCCGCCTCAAACCCGCTCCTACTCACTTCTATTACGAGCGATGCAAACACTCGCACCAGACTCCTTTTGCCCCTTGACAGATCCACAGCCATATCAACGAGACGGAGCTCAGCTACCGCTGGCGGAACCGAGCTTTCGCAATGTCACTGTCTGTTTCATGAAAGTAAAGCTGGTCATCGTGCCGGCCAGCGGTTAGCTGGAGCGATTGGTTAGGTCCTTGGCGGCTCATCTTCTTCGATCTTTGGAAACAGATATTTCCCAACGACAGCGCGAAAGGTGACGTACGAAATCGGAATCCCAATCACAACGCCGAGGATCTTGAGAGGGCGATCCATTTGTGCGAGTGGCATTCCACCAGCCCCAAGGAAAGCAGCAAGAAAGCTGCCAAGCACCATCGCTACGAGTCCTCCCCCGACCGTCGCGATGAGAAAAAAAAGGAGCCATGCTTTGAAGTAGTCGAATTCTTTAGGTTCTTTCATATATGCAGGCGTCTTGGGACCTAACGAGAAAGAGATAAGCCACGGGCGGGGTCGGTGCCAAACACGCTGAAGTTTTTTCCCAATGGGGCCGTTGGCTTCATCGATTGGTTAGGCCTGTCGAGCGTCCAAACAGCCGTCGAATCGCAACAGCTACAATAGCAAAGGCGATAGAAGGCACCCAAACCCAAACGAACTCGCTATACAGCACAGACAAGCCTCGCTCTGAGAAAAAGCCTGCACCGATCGGAGAAACTTCGATTGGACGAAAAGGAAAGAAGTAACGCGTGGTATCGAACGGGGAAAAGAACGCAACGCCTAGCCCGCCGTTTGTGAACGCATCCAGCACACTGTGTGACGCACTGGCGAGAAGCAGATATAGCCACACGACGAGCCGATGGGCGACTCCGGCCACATAAGGTAAAGCAAACAACAACGCCAGAAGGCTGAGGCAGAACGCGAACGCGAGAGAATGCGTAAGCCCGCGGTGGCCCCATAGCGCCCCATAACGAATACCGAAGCGAAAACCGAACACATCAACATCGGGAGCCATCGCGCAGATTGCGCCAAGAATGATTAAGCGGCGAGGAACGCAACGAGCTGGAAATGCGCTCGTCAGCGCGGCTGCTGACACGGCATGCGTTACGACTGTCGGCATAGAGGTCTAACGAGAACAAGCTGAGCGACCGCTGACGAGAGCGAGCCGTGCTTCGGGATTCAGTGTTGAAGTCATCCAAAGTAAATCTTCGCGCCGGTTAGCGGTTCGCTCCAGCGCTTGGTTAGGAGCGGTCATGAGGTCGTCCAAGGCGGTTATATAACATCCCACCGGGCGGAGCAGAAGTATCGATAACACCAGGGCGTAAAACAATCTTTACAGGAAGGCCCGCAACCGTCGCTTCGGGCTGATAAAGACGCGTCTGCGCCGCCTGCGAAAACTGCGCTTCGAGCCTGTCTGCCGCCGCCCAGACGATATTGACCCCATATGCTTGCTCGCTACGCAGCGCGTCATAGAGCCATGCGGCAGAATGTGCCCGACGCCAGGGCTCCCCGTGGCGCACTAGGTAGATGTCATACCAGAATGCGGTGATTGCACCTCCGTTGGATTCGACAAGAACGGCGTCAATTGCACCATCCGGTGAGACAACGCGGGCTACCTCGTCATGGCCAGCACACGCCGACAACATCAGAGCTGATAACAGTACGATCGAACGCTTCACGTAGCTCCTAACGAGAAATAGACGAAAGTTCGTAATAAAAGACGAACATTTTTTCGTCTAACATGATTCCCTATCCAATTTGTACCGGGATATCGCTCGATCAAGAGGGCTGCGGACGTGAAGGCCGGGTCGGTTCAGCACATGCGTGTAAATCATGGTCGTGGCGACGTTCTTGTGACCGAGTAGCTCCTGCACGGTGCGAATGTCGTATCCATCCTCCAACAGGTGGGTCGCGAAGCTGTGCCTGAAAGTGTGACAACTCGCCGCCTTTTTTATTCCGGCAGCACGAACCGCCAGCTTCACCGCGTTCTGTAAATTCTTTTCCGAAACGTGATGACGTACTATCTGGCCCGAGCGGGGATCAAGCGACGGTTTCGCGGCCGGAAAAACGTATTGCCAAATCCATTCCCGTTCGGCGCTCGGATATTTCCTTTTCAGCGCAAAAGGCAAATAAACTTTGCCACAGCCAAGGCGCAGGTCCTGCCGGTGCAGTTCTTTGACGCGTTCGAGGTGAGCGCGCAGCGGCTGTTGAATTTGCCGAGGCAAAAGCGCGACGCGTTCACGCATGCCCTTGCCATCCCGCACGGTAATCCGGTTGTAGCCGAAGTCGATATCCTTGACGCGCAGCCGCAAACATTCCATGAGGCGAAGGCCGCTGCCGTAAAGCAGATCCGCCATGAGGCGGTAATCGCCTTTCAACTGCGCGAGTACCGCTCGCGCTTCGGCCGGTGTGAACACGACCGGCAACTTCGCCGGACGCGTGACGCGCTGGACATTGTCGATGAATTTCAGTTTTCGCTCCAACACCTGCTGGTAGAGAAACAACAGTGCACTCAACGCCTGATTCTGCGTAGATGCCGAGACGTTCTTCTCGACAGCAAGGTGACTGAGGAATTCAGAGATCTCCCTTTCGCCCATTTCGTTCGGATGGCGTTTGCGATGAAAGAGAATGTAACGGCGAATCCACTCAACGTACGCTTGCTCCGTGCGAATGGAATAATGTTTGACGCGCAAATGCCAGCGAACGCGATCGAGTAACTTGGGCGAGGAAGCGACGGCAGGGGTGGAGGGCGACACGCCGAAGATCGTGTCAAAATCGTGGCGCGATGGCAAGCCGAGCGCTTGCCCTGCAATTCCGAATACCGCGAGTCCGGCTCGGACTACGCTGGCGCGCCGCCGAGGGCGCCGGGAAGGGGCGGGGTGACGTCGGGCGCGGCTATGACTTGCTTGGGCGGTTTTTCGGCCGGCATTTTTTTGCCGGGCGGCGGAGAAACGCCTGGCGGCGGATTAATCAGGCGGCCGTGCTCGACGATTTCTTTCAGCTGCGACCCGTCGAGCGTTTCAAATTCGAGCAAGGCTTTTGCGATTACCTCCAGTTTATCGCGATTCGCTGTGAGCGTTGCCTTGGCGAGTTGATAGGCATCATCGAGCAGTTTTTTCACTTCCTGATCGATTTGCTCGGCGGTCGCTTCGCTGTAGTCGCGAGCGCGAGAGATGTCGCGTCCCAGGAAAACGTAATCTTCGTGGTCGCCGTATTCGACCATCCCCATTTTTTCGCTCATGCCCCATTCGCAAACCATTCGGCGCGCAATTGCCGTAGCCATCTTGATGTCGCCGCGCGCGCCATTGGTGATGTCGCCAAAGACGATTTCCTCCGCGACGCGTCCGCCCATGCTCACAGCGAGCCCAGCCAGCAATTCGTTTTTGCGATTGGTGTATTTGTCTTCTTCGGGCAACCACATTGTCGATCCAAGCGATGGGCCGCGCGGGATGATGGTGACTTTGTGCAGCGGCTCGGTGTGCGGGAGAAGTTCAAGCAACAACGCGTGACCCGCTTCGTGGTAGGCGGTATTCGTTTTTTCTTTTTCGCTTAGCGCAAGGCTGCGGCGCTCCTTGCCCCAGCGGACTTTGTCGCGCGCTTCTTCGAGCTCGGCGAGCGTGATTCCTTTTAACCCGCGACGCGCGGCAAGCAATGCAGCTTCATTAATCACGTTGGCCAGTTCCGCGCCGGAATAACCGGGCGTGCCGCGCGCGACCACGGCGAGATCGACGCCTTCAGCAAGTTTCACTTTCTTGGCGTGAACGCGCAGAATTTCTTCGCGCCCTTTTACGTCAGGCAAATTGACCGTGATCTGACGATCGAAACGCCCGGGTCGCAACAATGCGGGATCGAGAACATCGGGGCGGTTTGTAGCAGCGATGATGATCACGCCTTCTTGTGTATCGAACCCGTCCATCTCTACGAGCAACGCATTTAACGTTTGTTCGCGCTCGTCGTGACCGCCGCCCACGCCGTGGCCCCGGTGACGCCCGACAGCGTCAATTTCGTCGATAAAAATGATGCAGGGCGCGGATTTCTTGCCCTGCTCAAACATGTCGCGCACACGTGACGCGCCAACGCCAACAAACATTTCAACAAAGTCCGAGCCACTAATGGAAAAGAACGGGACATCCGCTTCGCCGGCAATCGCACGCGCCAGCAGCGTCTTGCCGGTTCCGGGAGGGCCGACCATCAACACGCCTTTTGGGATCCGGCCGCCGAGTTTCTGAAATTTTTTCGGGTCACGCAAAAATTCGACGAGCTCCTGAACTTCATCCTTCGCTTCCTCGACCCCGGCAACATCGCGGAACGTGATCTTGTTTTTGTCGCGGGCGAGCATGCGCGCTTTCGATTTGCCGAAATTCAGCGCACCTTTGCCAGCCATGCGGATTTGCTGGCGGAACAGGAAATAAAGCACCAGCAAGAACAGAGCGATCGGCAGAAAACCGACCAGCGTCTGCGCGAGCATGTTGGATTCAGTCTTGATGGCGGGTTGCATGCCGGCGGAGGCGAGTTTCTCCTGCAAATTGTTGGTAAAACTTAAATAAACTGTGGTTCGAAACGGCACTGGCTGGGCAGGCGCTGCGCCAACGCCCTGGCGGATATATGCGCCGCGCAATGTTTGCGTTGGACGCCCGTCCTCGACCACCAACTGAAGCGGATAGTTCTTGTCATTAACGATCTGCTTGTTTTCGAGGAGTTCGAGAAAACGGTTATAAGGCACGTCTTCGACCGGCTGCATCCCGCCGCGGTAAAAGAGCATTGCCATCGCAATCAGGCTGAAAGCGATCACGATGAGAATGACGCCGCGCCAATTGAAATTGGGTTCGCTTCCCCTGGGCTTATTCTCCCTTTGCGAGTTGCGATCGAATTGAGCCATAATGACTGTTAAGGACGTTAAAAATTAACATGAAGAAATTGGCAATGCAAAAGGGCAGCTGGCATGTGCGCGTAACGCTGGTCGTCGCTCATTAGTCATTTGTTCGACCTTGTTCGTTCGGATTTCGTCAATTGTTCTCGCTTTATATTCGCGCCTGCACATTGCGTCGCTCGGCGGTTTCGGTTAAAATTCGCACCCGGACTATCCAGATGACCGAACTCGTTTCATCCGTCGCAGGTAAGATCGACCGCGCTGTGCAGCGTGTGACGCCCTTTGCTTATCGGGTGCGGCGGACTGGCCGCCGCTGGATGCGGCGGGCGATGCGCAAGCCTCGCAGCGTTTCCGAAGGGCCAAATCTGTTGCCGTTGTTGATCCAGGTACTGGCGAGTTTTACCAAAGCGGACGGCGTAATACTCGAGGAAGAGATCGACTCCAGCCTCGGTTTTCTGCGTTACGATTATCCGGAGGCGGTCTATTCCGAGCTGCGTCAGTTGTTCCGACAAGCGCTTTACGAGCAGCAGGACCTGGCGGCCATGGCCCAAAAACTCGGTGCGCAACTGAGCACCGAACGCAAGATCATGCTCGGGGTGCAGCTCTACGACCTGATCTCCCAAGCCGGATTGAAACAGGAACAGGTCGTTGCGTTCTATTCGTTCATGTCGCAGATGGGAATGGCCGCGCAAGCGATCGACATCGTTTATCAACTCAACGCGTCAGAGGACTCGGACCCGTCGATCTATCAACATGGCGCGTCACCGCTGGAATCCCTCTCCTTCGGAACTAACGGCAAAGCCGATGTAATACTCAGGAATCTCGATGAAACCGATCACTTGATGGCCTTTCGCTATCACGATCTGATTTTGTTGAAAAATTACAGCGGCCAGAACGTCTCGGTGCGCGGGAGACCGCTGGTGCGTGGGGGCTTTTGCCGAATTTATCCTGGCCAGCGCATTTTGGTGGGTGACCAGGTGCTCAGCTATCAGGAACTAGCGCAATATTTCAACGCCAAGAAGAACGTTTCGCTGCCCCAGATTTTCATCCGTGTTAACAAGGACTCCGATGAAGTACAACTGGAACGCTCGCGAACGCGTGAAAGCGCACTTCGGGTTACCTTCGGATTAAACGTGCGGGTGAAGGCATTGCGGGACGTGAATGCTGAGCTCAATGGAGCGAAGCTAATAGCCGGCACACAGGTCGATGCGACTTTGGAAGACAAGATCGTTTTCCACAATGATAGCGAATTGGATCTAAGCGATTTGCGCCGGCGCGCTCGCGCGTTAGGCGGACGGTTTCAACTCAAGGCGTCCAAGTCGGAGTATTTAGTTTCGAACGATTCCAGTCGTCTGGAACCTGACGACATTCTGCTGTCTCCTGGCACAAGCGGTGATGTGGTGCTGAAGATTTTCTGTGATTACGATCAGCGCGTAGGCGTTCTCGAGGTCATCGAGGCGGATCGGCCGATAATGGTCGGAGACGAGTCCGTGCGCACAACCGCGCAGCTGAAGGACGGCGATACGATTCGAATCGATGTCGGACAGATTCTGCGCTGCAACTTTTCGGAACGAATCATCGAGGAAGAGCGCAATATCATTCGGACCCTGGACGTGAATGAAGTCACGCACCGTTTTGGCAAGGGCCAGGTCGGCCTGGAGGGAATTTCATTTTGCATCACCCGTGGGGAGCTGGTTTGCGTAATGGGCGCGAGCGGTTCGGGAAAAAGCACGCTGCTGAGAGTGCTCGCCGGCCAGCTGCAGCCGACGGGCGGAGACGTCATCCTCAACGGACAATCGGTCTACCAGAATCTCGACGTGTTGAAGCAGTACATTAGTTACATGCCTCAACAGGACGCCTTCGACGAACATCTCACCATTGGCGAAAACCTGCTGTTTGCGGCGGCGATTCGCGCTCCGCACCTCTCACGCCGCGACCGCGGCCGGCGACTGGAGGCAAAACTAGTCGAGCTTGGATTGGGCGAACGCCGCGACGCGGTCGTGGGCAGCCCCGAGAGTAAAACACTGAGCGGTGGCGAGCGGAAACGTCTGAACATCGGGCTCGATATGATCGGGATGTCGGACGTTTATCTGTTCGACGAACCGACTTCCGGCCTTTCCTCGAAAGATTCCGAGCACGTCATGGAAATCATTCGAACCCTGGCGCACAACAAGATCGTCATCGTCACGATTCACCAGCCAAGTTCAAAAATTTTCCAGATGTTTCACAAGGCGATCCTGCTCGATAAAGGCGGGCGCCTTGTCTTTTTCGGAACGCCGTCCGACATGCTGCACTATTTTGCCGAGGCGGAACACCAACACCAGTTCGGAGCGGAGTTGGGCGCGTGTCCCTCCTGCGGAACAACCCGACCGGAATTCATTTTTGATGTGCTGGAGACGCCGCTGCGCGATTTAAGCGGCGACATCATTTACGAAGAAAACAGCCGTGGCCAGCTCATCGCGGCGCGCCGTTATTCGCCGGAATTTTGGCGCGATAAATACGAGGCGTTCCGATTGATTCAGGACGTCAAGCAAGTTTCCCTGCGCCCGGAGCCGGCTGTGCCGTTACCCGTCGCGCCGGTGCAGAGAAAGCGGCTTCCCCTCCGCTGGCACGACGAGTGGACGCAATTTCGCACGATTTTGCGTCGTTCTTTTCTAAGCAAACTGCGCAACCGCGCTAACCTGGTGATCACGATTGGGGTGTCGCCTGTGCTGGCGCTGCTGATCGCGACGATCCTGCGCTATTCAGAGAACGGCACGTACGATTTCGCGTCTGCCTATCACATTCCGACGTTTTTGTTTCTTGGCCTGATCGTCGCAATGTTTCTGGGGCTAACCAACAGCGCCGACGACATCATCAGGGATCGCCCCGTGCTGCAACGCGAGCGGAATATCAAGGTTCGATTGTCGTACTACGTCATTTCAAAGACCCTCACCCTCGGAGTCTTTGCCCTTGTTCAGTGCCTCCTTTTTGTTCTGATCGGTAATTCTCTGCTGCAAATTCGCGGAATGTTTTGGATCGATCTCGGGATCATGTTCTTGACTGCGATGGGTGGCGTGGCGCTGGGCCTGCTCATCTCTTCTCTCGTAGCCGACCCCAAAACCGCGGCTAACATCGTCCCGCTCGTTTTGATTCCGCAGATCATCATGGGTGGCGCACTGATTAAGTACGAAGACATGAACCGGAATCTGGCTCTGCTTCACTCGCTCTCACAATGGTTCTCTGAACATCCGGACACAGACAAAACCGTGAAGACCGAGAGCAAGCTGCAGGTGCCACTGGTGTGTCAATTCATCGCGATGCGTTGGTCATACGAAGAGATGGTCGTCGCTCAGGCCAAACTCAATCCGCTTACTCGGCGGCAGGATCGCGCTAATGACGAAATTCAAAAACTCGCGCCCAAAGCGAACACTCCCGAGCAACGCGCGCGCCTCAACGACTTAAAAGACGTCCTGGCATTGCTCTCGGGTCTTGAAGGGCGTTCCGCGAAGGAAGTCGATCGCTTTATAAGGCTCGTTGACCCCGTCATTGCCGGCAAACAACGATTGGATCCGTCACTCTTCAAGGACGCTAAAGGCCCGATCACAGCCGAACAAATCTACGTCAACCAGAAGGTGTCGGATTTGATCTCGAAGGCGGAGATGGAACAGAACGATTATCGCCGCGGCAAAAAGCCCAACGTGTTCTTCGGTCTGCAGAAGCGTTATTTCGGGGTCAGTTTTGGCGTGTTTACCTTTAACACGGTGGTCCTGATTGCATCGATGCTTGGATTGCTCGTGCTGCTGCATTGGATTTTGCGAAAGCAATTGGAAGTCGTGCGAAGGAGTTAAAGGGACCTGTCTTATTAACGACGTGCTTCAGCGCGGTGGCGCCGCCGTCATATCGCTGGGAACCGCTTTAGCGATTTTCTGTGCGCCCGCAAAACTGCTAAAGCAGTTCGGGAACTTGGTTTGTCTCTCACGCCCAGCTAAAGCAGGGTGTCAATGAAAAGTTGCCCCGGCGAGCTTGCCGAGGAAAAATGCAGGCCACAATGAGTAAATCAAAAACCAAACCAGCCCGCTTGATCGTCGCAGCCAGCGACACCGATGCCGACATGCTTTATGCGACGAAGTTTTGGGCACCTGATCCATTCATTCTTCTGGAGCGCGACGGCAAGCGCACACTGGTGTTGAGCGATTTGGAAATCGATCGCGCCCGCAAACAGGCCGACGCGGATGAGTTCGTCATGTTCAGCGAGCTCGAGCGCGAAGTGCAGGGAAAATCAAAAAAGGCCCCGCCTTACGAAAGAGTTCTCGCCCATTTTCTGAAAAAACGCGGCGTTCGATCAGCAACTGTTCCCGGAAATTTCCCGCTTCGCTACGCCGAGGAACTTACCGCAAACAAAATCCGTGTCCGCGCGACGAACGGATTTTTCTGGCCGGAGCGGGAAGCGAAATCGAACGAAGAAGTGGAGATGATGGGGCAGGCCTTGCGGATCACGGAGAAAGGACTCAAACGCGCGATTGAAGTTTTGAAACAATCAAAATCGGGCTCTGGAAAACGATTGCGCTGGCATGGTAAGACCCTGACTTCCGAAATTCTCCGGGCCGAAATTGATTCTGCGATTTTGCGCTCGGGAGGTGTTCCGGCAGGCACAATTGTGGCAGGCGGCGATCAGGCCTGCGATCCACATGAACGCGGATTCGGACCGCTTTACGCGGATTCATTGATTATTCTGGATGTTTTCCCACGCGACGCGAAGACCGGATATTTTGGCGACATGACCCGCACCGTCCTGCGCGGACGCGCGAGCGACGCGCAACGAAAACTTTGGGAGGCGGTGAAAGCCGGGCAAGCACTGGCCTTGAGGAGAATCAAAGCCGGCGTGGATGGAATGACGATTCACAAGGCGATCCAGGAACTTTTCGCCAGCCGCGGTTTCCCAACTGAAATTCGCAAGGGCAGACGAGTGGGTTTCTTTCACGGCACCGGTCATGGGCTCGGATTGGAAATTCATGAGCATCCGCGTTTGCAAAAAGTGGTTTTAAAAGATCGGCAGGTGCTCACGGTTGAGCCTGGCTTGTATTATCCTGGGCTAGGCGGAGTACGGTTGGAAGACGTGGTTTTGGTTACAAAAGCGGGCTGCAGAATTCTGTCACGGTTTCCCAAGCAGTTGGAAATTTGACCACCGGAACGTCGCTCTCAGAAGTTTGAGTAACGTTATTGTTTTTGGGAGGTTCCTCGCCTTGCTCGGAATGACATTGGGGAGGAATGAACGCGCAACGCCGCTTGGCGTCTAATTTCCCTGCGGCGAAGTGACAAGTCGCTTCGCCGCGCTAAATTTAAATTCGATATGTATCCTTCATCCGGGTTCGGCCTTGGGTCTCACTGGCTCCTCTACATCGGCGTGCCATTGATCATGGGAATTTGGGCCCAGATTCGTGTGACCGGCGCCTTCCGAAAATGGGGCGAGGTGCGGGCAAGCTCGAACATCACCGGCGCGGACTGCGCGCAGCAAATTCTGCAGGCGGCCCAAATACATGATGTGGAGGTCGTCGAAACAAACGATTTTCTTGGGGACCATTATGATCCGAGGGACAAGAAACTGCACCTGTCGAGCAACGTTTATCACACGCCGTCAGTAGCGGCGTTGGGCATTGCTGCGCACGAGACGGGTCACGCCATTCAGCACGCCAGGGCGTACGCGCCGCTGAAATTGCGAATGGCCATTGTGCCCGTGACAATGATTGCGTCGCAAATGTTGCCGTTCATCATTATCGGCGGCCTTTTCTTCAGGATCAGCGGTCTGATCACGCTCGGAATTTATTGCTACCTGGTCCTGGTGGGTTTCCAATTGATCACGTTACCGGTTGAGTTCGATGCTTCGCGACGCGCGAAAATTATTTTGCGTGAAATGGGAATCGTCCAGCCAGGACAGGAAGCTACCGGTGTGAACAAAGTCTTGAACGCGGCGGCGCTCACTTACGTGGCAGCATTTATTGCTGCGCTGGGTAACTTGCTCTGGCTGCTTTCCATCCGCGACCGGCGCTGATCCGCATCATTGCGTGTGAAAAAAAGATGAATTCCTCAGTCGCATTGCCTGCTCGCCGCATCTCTGATTTGTTGTCGTCGGGTCTTGACGCTCGTGCTAAATCTAAGCGCGACGCGATGGACCAGCCGAGAACTGACCCAGATCAGGAGTTGGTGAAGCGCACGCAGTCTGGCGAGGTCTCCGCTTTCGACGAGTTGGTCATCAAATACACGCCGCGTCTGTACGGTCTCGTCTACAACATGACCTCGAACCACGAGGATACGAACGATCTTTTGCAGGATATTTTTGCCAAAGCGTACAAAGCGATCCGCGGGTTCCGGGGCAAATCGTCCTTTTACACCTGGATTCATTCCATCGCGGTCAATATGACGCTGAATTTTCTCAAGAAGCGCGGCCGCCGGTTTCAACTGAGTCTGGATGACGTGGACGCGAGCGTTCAGAACGACAAAGAATTCCTGGAGCTAACCGCGACGAGCAGTCCGGTGCGGGAAGCGGACCTTTCGGAGCTGCAGCGAAGATTGAACGAGGCCATGATGAAATTGTCTGATGAACACAGAGCCGTGGTAACCATGTTCCATATTCAAGGGATGCCCCACGCGGAGATTAGTAAAATCTTGCGTGTTTCAGAAGGAACAGTACGTTCCAGGCTCTTCTATGCGAATCGGCAGTTGCAAAATTACCTGGATGAATTTCGGAAAAATCCTGTTTCTTAACCTGGGCTGAAAATGGAAGAATTTGACGATAGCGAAATCGCAAGACTGCTTCGGTTGAAGCGTTACGAGCAACCGCCGCCCGGCTACTTTGAGAATTTCCTGCACGAATTTCATCGCCGGCAGCGCGATGAATTGCTTCGCCAGCCGCTTTGGCGCATTTGCCTGGAGCGCACTCATAACTTCATGTTGCAGCTGGATGTTCGTTCTTTAGCTTCCTATCCCGCTGCCGTGACGGCGGTCCTGCTTTGTGCCGCCGTAATTTCAGTAAAGATTTATCAGCAACCCGAGACAGCTCGCGTCGCTCTCCAAACTCCGCCGGCCATATCGATGCCGGCGAATTCCGAAGGAGAATGGAGCCTGGCATCTCCGGTCGCCAGTCAGGTTTTCAGGACGCAGCCGGTTCGCAGTTTTCATGAAAGCGCCCAGACTCACCGAGCAACCCCTCCACGTTATGTGCTCGATAGCGTCCCCGTGAGTTATGAGCCCACTTTCAGATTCTAAGCGCACCCTATTTGCCCTCGCGCTGATTTTCTTTTCAGGCGGGGGCTTGCTCTTTGCGCAGGAGCAGTCCGCCACGGCAATAAGCCAGCACGTCAAAGACATCTTTGCGCGCGCCGGCAAAGCGGTCGTCAAAATTCATGGGGTCGATGAACACAGCGAAATTTGCGGCACCGGATTTTTTATCGACCCGACCGGCACGCTCTATACGGCATACACAGTGGGAGGAGAAGCGGGCAATTTCACAATTGAATTCGACGGTAAAAAATATCCGGCGCGCCAACTTTTGGCAGATATCCGCAGTGGAACCGCGATGTTAAAGGTTGATGAGACTACTCCAGCCCTGCCGATCGGTAAATCCGAAGAACTGGAAGTGGCGACCCCTGTCGTGGCGATCGGTTTTCCTTTGGATTTACACGAAACACCTAACTTCGGCATGATCGCAGGATTCGATCGCAAGTATCTGGGTCGTTATTTTTCCACGACCCACCTGCGTGTTAACGTGCCGACGCAGCGAGGAGAAGCCGGGGCGCCGCTCTTGAACATGAAAGGGGAGGTCGTTGGCATCGTGGTTAGCAGTCTCGAAAACAACTCAGCGTGTTATGCGGTGCCAATCGAAGCGGCTGAGAAAATCCGCAGCGATTTTGTTCGTTTTGGCGAGGCCAGGCACGGCTGGGTCGGGATCAATGTTTCGGAGGCCGCTAAACCGGTAGAAGGTTCGCGTGCGGAAATGACGCAGGTCATGGGGGACACGCCGGCCGCTCGTTCCGGAATTAAATCCGGAGACGTTCTGTTAGAAGTGGGTCAGAAAAAAGTAACTCAACCAGAAGATGTGCTGGATGCCTCGTTCTTCATCACTGCGGGCGATAGCGTCCCGATCACTGTGATGCGGGGGAATCAGAAACTGACTTTCCACGTGCGTGCGACTCTTCATCCAGCCAGCCGCACCGGCCTATTGCTTGCCTCTCCCGTCACCCCTTCGACGAATCAGTCGAGTCCGCTCTCGCTTGGCGATGACGAAGTGCCACGGACGCCGTAGCAACCTACGCCGCCGCTTAACGCACGAGCATTTTCCGGAACTCCGCCTCGTCGATAATTGGAACGCCGAGTTCCTTCGCCTTGTCGAATTTGTTGCCGGCTTCAACGCCCGCGAGGACGTAATCAGTTTTTTTACTCACGCTGCCGGTGACGTGTCCGCCGAGAGCTACAATTTTTTCTGTCGCTTCGTCCCGGGTCATTGAAGGTAGTGTCCCGGTCAAGACGAAAGTCTTTCCAGCCAGAGGTAAGTCGGCTGCTTTTTTAGCCGAAACTTTTTCGCTCTTCGGCTCAATCCCCAGCTCCTTTAGTCGTCGCAGAATCCTTTTGCCGGCTGCCGACGCGAAGAAGTCGAGGACGCTCTGTGCGACTACCGGCCCAACTTCAGTGACAATGCCGTCCTTTTCCGCTTTGCTCTTGGATCGCCTGGCAAAACCGGCCTTGATCAATCGTTCCGTAATTTCCTTGGCAGATTGTTTTTCGAGCCGCTTCTGATGGTAATCTAAAATGTCCCGGAGCAACTCTGAATGAGCTACGTCTTCGATGCTGTCGTGGAAATGGGCGAGCTGTGTTGCTGTTGTCTTGCCCACCTCCGGAATTGCAAGAGCGTATAGCCAGCGCGAAAGCAGCAAAGTTCTGGCTCTCTCGATTGCGTTAATTGCTTTGGTCGCGTTCTTTTCACCGAAAATCCGCGGCGCTTCATCGGTGCCTAGATTCAATTTTGCAAGCTGTTCGGTCTTCAACTCAAACAGATCGAGAGGCTCGCGGATGAAGCCCCGTTCAACGAGCTTGTCCGCCACAATGCCACCCACACTTTCAATATCGAGCGCGCTGCGCGCCGCGAAAAATTCGACGCGCCGCGTCGTTTGTGCCGGGCACTGAAGATTTTCACAGCGCCAGACGACAAATTCGGGGTCGCGCCGGATGCGACTCCCGCAAATCGGACATTTGCCATGGACGTGCGCGGAGAAATCGAACGGCTTCGCATCGCGCGGACGTTTCGATTTCACAACTTCAACGACTGCCGGAATGACTTCACCTGCTTTTTCGATCACCACCGTATCGCCGATTCGGATATCTTTGCGTTCGATTTCGTCTTCATTGTGCAACGTCGCGCGGCCAACCGTGCTTCCGCTGACAAGCACGGGCTCCAGCACCGCTACCGGCGTCAGAATTCCAGTGCGCCCAACCTGAATTTTGATGTCGTTCAAACGCGTCTGGACGCGTTCCGCCGCGTATTTGTATGCAATTGCCCAGCGCGGCGATTTGGCGGTGAAACCAAGCCGCTCGCGCTGCACAAATGAATTGACTTTCACGACCGCACCATCGGTCTGGTAAGCAAAGTTGTGACGGATGCCGTCCAGTTCATGGATCGCATCCAAAATTTCTTCAACCGAATCGGCGACCCAGCAACGCTCGGTCACCGGCAGGCCCAGTTTCTTGAGCAACGGAAAAATTTCGGAGTGAAGATCGACATCGACTCCTTCGGTTGCTCCGGTTCCGTAAAGCACGATACCGAGCGGCCGTTTCGCCACGATGGCTGGGTCGAGCTGCTTGAGAGAACCGGCTGCGGCGTTGCGCGGATTTGCAAACAAGGGCAAGCCTTGCTTCTTGCGTTCGTCGTTAAGTTTTTCGAAACCTTTCCTGTCCATGTAAACTTCACCGCGCACCTCCAGAAGTTTTGGGGCGGCGTGGCGAAGGCGCTCTGGCACGGAGCGGATTGTCCGGATATTTTGCGTGATATTGTCGCCCACGTTTCCGTCTCCGCGCGTCGCTGCCTGAAGTAGACGGCCGTTTTCGTAAATCAGCGAAACCGCGACGCCGTCAACTTTCGGCTCGATCACCACAGGGATCTTTTCATTCGGCAAGAGTCGCTGGATCCGAGCGTAAAAATTTTGCACTTCCTCTTCCGAGTAAGTGTTGTCGAGGCTGAGCATCGGGACGAGATGCGAGACCTGCTCGAACGCTTGCAATGGTTTTCCGCCCACGCGCTGAGTGGGAGAGTCCAGCGTAACAAGATCCGGGAATTGAGTCTCCAGATCCAGCAACTCCTTGTAAAGCCGGTCGTATTCGCGATCGCTGATTATTGGGGCAATTTTATCGTAATAGAGACGGTCGTGCTTCCGGATCTCGTCTCGCAACCGCTTGAGACGCTTTGCGGCTGGCTTCTCGTCCACTGTCATTCTGCACGATACGAGCAGACCAAATTCTGGGCAAAAATGGAACGGATTGTCCGCAACGTGTTGCTGTTGTCTTCGGGAAAGCCGATACACTTTCAATTTTCCGCAAAAACAGCTAAGCATAAGAAGCAATGAAACCCGCTGAGCGCATCCTCGGGGTCGAAGGCGGCGGCACGAAAACCGCCTGGGTCCTTGTAGAAACTGTGGCAGGAGTGAATGCAGCCAGCTGCGAGTTTCGGATTATCGATCAGGGGAAATTGCCACCGTCGAATTTCCGGCTCACCACGCCCGATCGCCTACACGCGATCCTGACTGAGTTGCCAAAGCAGATCGATCGCGCGGGACTTTTCCTTGCCGGTTGCGGCACCGAAGAAGACCGCCGGTTGCTCAAGCAAATTGGTCTCGAGGTCTGGCCAAACGCCAAAATCGTTACGGGTAGTGACCGTGACTCTGGGCTCGCAGCGGCTCTCGATCACGGAGACGGTATCGTCGTCAATGCCGGGAGCGGATCATCGGTCACTGGACGCCGGGACGACCGGGTCGAGAGAGCCGGCGGGTGGGGGCACATTTTAGGCGACGCTGGAGGCGGTTATTTTCTTTCCATTCAAGCGCTCCGCCTGGTCTTGCGGGAACACGATTTGCATCATGGCGAGATGCAATTCACTGAGAAAATCCTGTCTGCGCTTGCGTTGAACAGCCTGGACGAACTGGTTCGCTGGGTACAAACGGCGGACAAAATGGAAATCGCGATGCTGACGTCGGTTGTCTTTGAAGCGGCAACCAAGGGTGATGCGCGCATGATGGAGATCGTCGAAGAAGGTGCACGTGTCCTCTGCGAATACACCGAGGCCGTGGCATCCGCTCTCCATGTGCTCGCGCCAAAAGTCGCGTTGATTGGCGGCTTGTTCTACCGCGACTCAATCTATACGCACGCGTTTCGGCGGAGACTGAAAAAGAATTTGCCCGATGCTCGGGTGGTAATCGCGGAGCGTGCGCCAGAGCTTGGTGCGGCGTGGCTCGCAGCCGAATTGGATGATCATATTGATTTCCAGGCAACGCCTTCTCACAGCGAAATTGACAGTCTGGCGGCGGCGCTGACCGAACAGCGCAATCCGCGCACCGAAAATCTCGAAAAAATGAGCGGACGAGAATTAGTCGACGTTTTTGTCGATGAAGAAAAGTTCGTTCAAGAGGCGTTGCGCGCCGCCGTTGTGGAGCTGACCAGAGCGGTTGAGATTGTGGCTGAATCGCTGCGAAATGGTGGCCGGTTGTTTTATGTCGGCGCCGGGAGCAGCGGGCGCATCGGCGTGCTCGATGCGAGCGAAATTCCACCGACTTTTGGCGCGCCGCCCGAGCTTGTGCAGGGGGTAATCGCAGGCGGCGTGACGGCGCTGTATCGCAGCGCGGAGGGGGCGGAAGACAATGAAACTGCCGGCGCATTAGCCATGGACGAACGCCGAATAAAAGACATCGATGTTGTGATCGGAATTTCGGCCAGCGGCAGGACGCCATTCGTGGTCGGCGCACTTGCCCGAGCAAAGCAATTGAGCGCAAAGACGATTCTGCTCACGTGCAATCCGGGTTTGGTTGGCGCCGCTGATGCCGGCCAGGCGCGATCAGCACCTGCGGCTACAGAAAATGTCGATCTAATGATTACTCTCGCGGTTGGACCTGAAATTGTAACCGGATCCACCCGCTTGAAAGCAGGGACTGCCACCAAGATTGCGCTCAACATCATTAGGACCGGCGCCATGGTCGCGCTCGGCAAAGTCCGCGGCAATTTGATGATCGATCTGCATACCACAAGCACGAAGTTGCGCGATCGTGCCGTGCGCGTCGTCGCTGAGTTGACCCAGTCCGATTACGACTCGGCACGCGAAAAGCTCGAAGCCAGCGGTTGGAATCTGCGTGATATCATTGGCGAGGTTGACAAAAACTAGTCACCAACCAGGCCATCAGCTCCAAAACCGTTACAAGAAAATTTTACATTTCGATAAGCGCAGCAGAACTGCCTCGCGCGAAGGTAGGTATGACTTAACCGAAAGGAAACCTCTATGCTGTGGACAATATTTGTGATCTTGCTGGTGCTCTGGCTGCTTGGACTGGTCAGCTCCTACACAATGGGCGGGTTCATTCACATCCTCCTCGTAATTGCGATTGTGGTGCTGATCATTCAGTTGATCTCAGGCCGCCGGCCCTTGTAAAATCAGTGTCGTGAAACCCGCCGTAATCATCGGCATCGTGCTGATCATTGCCGGCGTGATCGGCTTTGCCTGGGGCGGTCTGGGCTGGACCACACAAAAGAAAGATGCCCAGTTAGGCCCGCTTGAAATCACTCACAAGGAGAGTCATGGGATCGCTTTTCCGCCGATCGCGAGCGGGATCTGCTTGGTCGGCGGAATTGTTCTCGTGATCTTCGGCAGTCGAAAAACCTAGCCGCCCGCTTTTAGCACGGCGAAAGTTTTGCTGCCTTTGCGGTCAAGGTACAGCAAGACGCCGCGTTTCGGATCGGACTTATTGAGCGCGTCGCGGAAGGATTGCACGTTTGTCACCGGTTTGCCGTCCACTTCGGTAATGACGTCTTCGCGCTGGATGTCCTGGGCGGCAGCGATGCTGTTATCCTCCACATCCGTCACCACCACCCCTTTCTCAACTGGGAGATGCAGACGTTCCGCAACCTCTTTGGTCAACTCCTGTACCTGCAAGCCAAACTTGCCGACGTTTTCCTGTGACGGCTGCCGCGGCTGGGCTGGCAACGCATTTGACGCTCGCGCAATCTCGTTAGGCAATTCACCGGTTTTGATCGGGACTTTTATGGTTTGACCTTTGCGCCAAACGGTCAGCTGTACATTTTGGCCGATCTTCTTTTTCAAGATCTCATGCTGAAGCTGCGAGTCTGTTTCGATCGGCGCTCCATCCACCTGGGTGATCACGTCGAATGGGCGCAAATCACTCTTGGAAGCAGGCGCATCGGCTTCGATGGTGCGAACAATCACTCCTTTTTCGGCGCCCTTAAACAAGTCCCGGATTGTTGGGTCGTCACCCAGCGTCTCGATGCGGATGCCCAGCCAGGGCCGCACGATCTTATGGCCGGCAACCAGCTCGGCGCCGATTTCCTTTGCCATATTGATTGGAATGGCAAAGCCGAGCCCCCGGTTCATGCCGTTGATGAGCGTATTCATCCCAATCACGTTGCCGTCTATGTCGCAGAGTGGGCCGCCGCTGTTACCGGGATTAATTGAGGCGTCGGTCTGCAAATAATCCGAGATCGAGTAGCCGCCTGTCTGAAACAATTTGCTTCGGCCTTTACCGCTGACCACGCCGTAGGTAAATGTGTAATCGAGCTTGAATGGAGCGCCGATGGCAAATGCAAACTGCCCAACCCGCACCGCATCGCTGTCACCAAGCTGGACGACCGGCAAATCTTTCGCGTCGATCTTGATCACCGCGATATCCGTTTTCTCGTCAGTGCCCACGACGGTTGCCGGAAAATTCCGGCCGTCTTTCAACTTCACGTCGATTTTATCTGCGCCTTCGACGACATGAAAATTTGTGAAGATATAGCCATCGTGCCTCACAATAAAACCGGAGCCTTCGCTTTGGACCGGACGAGGCCCACCCGGATTTCGTCGCGGATTGTTTTCATCAGGCGGCCCCTGAAAGAAGAGGTCGTCGAGCGGCGAGGTTTCGCTGATTTCGTTCTTCTTGGAGACCTCAATAATGACAACGCTCGGCGCGACGGTCTCGAACACTTTCGCGAAAGCGTTATTCAACTGGTGAACCACGTCCTTCCCCGCCTCCGCAGCAGCGGCAGGAACGCTCGAAGTTGGGACGGCCTCTGGTTGCGCCGCAAACGATGTACTGAGTGCAACGCACAGCGACAAAATGGATAAGCGCATGGGTTGGAATTTGGACAGCACCAAACATGCAACGTTCAACTGGACCCGTCCAATCCCGGCTTACGCGAAAGCGGCCTTGCCGTTAAACCCGGGGAGTACTACCTTTCTTGAAGAATTGCGTATAATTACCCGCCCAACCCTGTTTATGCGTGCGTTCAAGAGGCGATTTGTCTTCGCGGCATGCGTCGTGCTTTTGATATTGTTTTGGGCGATAGCGGTTGGCCCTGAGCCGCCCGCGCGCATCTCCATCTCTCCCGAGGAACTGGTTCGCGCGGTCACCATTCAGCGCGATTCGCTGATCGACCTCTGCTTAATCGAACATGTCGATCCAAACGGGCGCGATGAGCAAGGACGCACCCCGTTGCTAATCGCAATATCGCAACAGGATTGGAATACGGCGCGGCGCCTCGTTGATGCCGGTGCACTGGTTGATCTTGCTGACCAGAATGGTTTTACGCCGCTTATGGTTGCAGCGATGCACGGCAATCTCGAGACGTTTCGCTTGCTCCTCGCGCGCAGTGCGAATCTGCACGTAGAAGCGCAGACTCAGGACGGGCGCGATCTTGTGGGAATGGCGCTCGACGGTGGTAATCCGGAGATTGTCGAGACAGTGCTGGAGCGCTTGCCGGTGATGCCGCAGTGGAGAAGCAGCACGCGGCGCGCTCTGACCGCAGCACTGCAAGCTGGGAATAAGGAGCAAATCCGATTGCTCCTTGGCAAACATTCAGAGCCTCCAACGCCAGAAGGCAAAAACGTGCCGTTTCTTGCGTATTCGATTGCGGGAAACAACTCCGCTCTATTCAGCACCCTTCTTGCTTGCGGAGCAGATCCTAACACTGTTCTGCCATCCCATTGCGATAAGGATTTTCTGGCGCTGCTCTCATCAAAGTCGCTTCGCAGCTACATCGAAGAAGACAGGAATCTCACCTTGATCATGCTCGCTGCTGGACTTGGCCAGGAGGAGTACCTGCACGCTCTGCTTGATGCCGGGGGCGCCCGGAACCGACTGACGAGCCGCAACAAGATGTCTGCATTGGATATTGCCGCAGAGACGGGTCACTGGCGCGCCGCACAAATTCTTCTCGGCGGCGGACCACCGCCGGATCGGTTGCGCCTCGAAATTTCTCTGGCCTTGCAACGGGTCGCCCTCGTCAAGAATGGCGTGCCGGTGTATCGCACCCAATGTTCGACCGGCCGGCCGGGTTATTCGACAAAAAGAGGCGAATTTGTGATTACCAATAAGGAACGAAACCATCGTTCCACGATCTACCACGTCGAAATGCCGTATTTCATGCGACTCAGCTGTCTTGATTTTGGAATGCACTCGGGGTACGTGCCGAATTATCCGGCATCACACGGATGCATTCGGTTGCCGGCGGAAGCTGCTCGCAAATTTTTCTCTGAAATCCCAGTCGGCACGCTTGTGACGGTGCAGTAGCGCGACACCGCCTGCGAGTCGGAATCTGATTTCGCCGACGTGGCAACTCTGTTTTCTTGAATCCAATTGGTGTCTTGTGGCATCTCAATGGAGATCCATGGAGGCAGATAATATCAGCGCACCCGCCTCTCTAATGAGGCAGCGCCCTGTGGGCGCAAAAAACACTCGCGCCACCTGGCTGGGACTGTTCCTCTCGCTGTTCGCAATGGTCGTAATTCGTCAGGCGTTCGTTTTCTTTGTGCCCGAAATCACGTTTGCCGGGGCAATTCTAAAGGAAACGCTCATTTGGGCGAACGCAGCCGCTCTCCTGGTTATTATCCGTCGCGGCGAACGCTTACCGGTTAGGTCGATCGGCCTCGGCACATATCGCTGGTGGAAATCGATGGCCTGGGGGTTCGTGATCGCGGTCGTATCCGCCGCAGTCGTCGGCAGTTTGGCTTACCTTACCGGGTACGGACACGGTCCCGGCTCTGCGGCATTCGAGAAACTGCCGCTCTGGTTAATTACTCTGATCGTTATTCGGGCCGGAGTCGTAGAAGAATTATTTTATCGTGGTTACGCCATCGAACGGCTGCGGATGATTGGTCTTGGGCGCTTCTGGTCGGTCACAATTCCGCTGGTTATTTTTTCCATTGGCCATTGGTCGGGAGGCGCGGCTAATATTCTCATCGCGTTCGCAGCAGGCTTAATCCTAACCGGATTCTATTTGTGGCATCGCGACCTTGCAGCCAACATGATCGGCCATGGCTTGGTGGACTTCGTCGCGAACGTCGTACCAAGAATTTTTTCCTGAGTCGACACAGCAGAGACGCCACGAGGGGTTTCCGCGGCGGATGCGGAAGAACGGATGAAACGTTTGATGGTTTTTGCGCCAGGAGCAGGGGCACCCTCGTCGCATTCATGGATGCAGAACTGGAAGCGTCGTCTGTCAAACATCGGCGAAGTCGAAACGTTTGATTATGATTACATGCGCGAGGGCCGGAAACGTCCTGATCGATTGCCGCAACTAATCGAGGCGCATCGACAGGCATTAGACCGCGCGCGAGAGCGACATCAGGCGGCATCAACAATCTTGGTCGGCAAGAGCATGGGTGGTCGCATTGGATGCCATTTATCACTCGAAGAGAGAGTCGACGGACTAATCTGTCTCGGGTACCCGCTTTGTGCGATGGGCGACAGCACAAAACTCCGCGATGAAGTTTTGCGCGCTCTAACGACACCAATTCTGTTTGTGCAAGGCACGCGCGACGCACTTTGCCCGCTGGATCTCCTGGAGCGCGTGCACGCGGAAATGAAAGCGCCAAACTTTTTGCATGTCGTTGAAGGCGGCGATCATTCCTTGCGTGTGCCCAAACGTCTGCTTCAAGCCAGCGGTGAAATGCAGGAAGATATCGACCGGCAGA
>WNFY01005161.1_pt1 | contig 22086 bp, 18 predicted proteins | sample 5400091 | NCBI WGS metagenome assembly WNFY01 (sample SAMN13153364, study PRJNA577476) | soil metagenome | isolation source: 60 cm soil or saprolite under grassland replicate 1 | place: USA:California | collected 2016-06-15
AAGGGAATTCAAGTCGGAGTGCGACAAGTCCTCACTCCGTAGGAGCGAAATGTTTATAGCCTCGAGTACCACCAAAGACCGTGCGCCGTTCGGAGGGGCGGAATGTTACTCGATGAATACTGTCAACTTGAATTCCGCCCCTCCGAACGGCGCCGGATGGAGGAGCCGAGTCCGGCCTATAAACATTTCACCCCTACGGGGTTGCCACTTGGCCACATGACTTGGCTCGTTTACTCTAAGAAATCTGCTCAAGAAGACAAGAAGTTGACGATTTGTTTCACAGAGGGTGCACTGAGAAAAATCTCAAATTAGGACACGATCAGAATGTTCCTCTGACGCTTGAGAAAGAATATCTAACCGGATTGAAGAGTTTTAAAGGAAGCCGACAAAGATCAGGTTCTCGCACACTCCGCGATGGCGATTGATGCAGTTCCCTCTTACTCAGAAGCTCAAAGCCAAAATGTAACACCTCGCGATCACTGGCGGAGACAATCTTACCGGCACCCAATCAAGTCCCGTTTGGGCATATGCTAGACTGAGTGATGTTCCGTCATACTCCTGTCAAGAGACGCCATGTCTGAGCGCATCTATCGCGATCCGGTTCATAACATCATTCGCGTTCTCACCGACACTGATGAAGGCGAGTTGATGATTCGGCTGATCGACACGCCGGAGTTTCAAAGGCTGCGTCGCATAAAACAATTGGGACTTGGTCTCTATACCTACCAGGGCGCGGAACACTCGCGCTTCACGCACTCGCTCGGTGCATTTCATCTGATGACGCGAGTGTTGGATCGGCTCAGCGAAAGATACGACATTAAGAAAGAAGATCGAGTTGCGGTCCGAGCCGCCGCTTTACTTCATGACGTGGGCCACGGATCCTTTTCTCACGTCATGGAGAAAGTCCTTAACTTCCATCATGAGCGCTGGACGGTTGAAGTGATACTCAGCTCGGACACCGAAGTCGGCGAGCTACTTGCTGCCTACTCTGAGAACTTGCCGGGGAGGATTGCCGCAATCATCGAAGGAACGTTTCAGCCGGCTGCCTTGCGCCAATTGGTGTCGTCACAGCTCGATGTCGATCGCATGGACTATCTACTGCGTGATTCGTTGATGACCGGCGCGAAGTATGGCATCTATGATCTGGAATGGATCATCAGTGCCCTGGCGATCGATCAGGATTCGGATCGTATTTATGTCGCCGCGCGCGGACTCTTTGCTGTGGAGGAATACCTGCAGGCCCGCTACTACATGTTTCGACAAGTCTATTTCCATCGGACATTGCGATCGGCCGAAGCGGTGTTGCGTTCAATTCTGCGGAGAGCATTGCAGCTGCTCGAGTCTGGACAGGAAGTTTGGTATGCAAAAGATACGGCATTTGAAAAGATCCTGCGACGTCAGACACTAACGATCACGGAGCATTTGCAGGTGGACGACTCGGATGTTCTGTTTCACGTTAAGCAGTGGCAGCGCTCAGCCGATACAATTCTCAGCGATCTAAGCCGGCGCTTCATTGGACGTCGTCTCTTCAAAGCGATCGATCTTGATATGCCTTCTTCAGAAGAAGCGGATTTCTTAGCGCGGGCGCGACATTGCGTTGAGAGTGCCGGATTCGATCCCGAATACTACTTTGTTGAGGATCGCGCCAGCGATGTGCCTTACTACAACTACTACACCGCTCAGGGAGCAGAACCCAAGACGAGAATCTATGTGGAGAGTGGCTATGCCCAACCTGTTATTCGCGAGATTAGCGAAGTAAGTGAAGTAGTTCGTGGATTACAGCGCGGTTACGAATTACATCGGGCCTGTTTTCCTTCCGAAGTAAAGAACGCAATCTACGAGCTTTACCATCAATCAGGTCCGCAGCGCCGATCCATTAGTGGCAGCCATGCCGGAACTGCCGGAGATTAGAATTATGCGAATAGCTGGAGTGGATCCCAAGACGGTGGACCGTCAGATACGCGTCGTCTTCGAAGCTCAGGTAAAAAATTGGGGTGCGCCTCTACTAAACCATCTTGTTTACGCCCGACGTCCTTCCGTTTTTCGCGCTGTCCGGGCGATGTGGAGCGGAATTGACTCGTCTGGATTGATCGATCCTAAATTGAGAGCTTTGCTCAACCGGCGTGTCGCTTCGATCAATGGTTGCGAGTTTTGACAGGACATAAATGCTGCCGTGGGCAGCGAACTGGGGCTATCGGATGAAAAGATTGAAGCACTACCAGAGTATTCGAGGAGCCTGCTTTACGACGATACCGAACGGCTCGCTCTCGAGTATGCGGACGCGATGACGATAACTGGCCGTGAGGTTTCTGATGAACTATTTGCTCGACTGCGCGAAAGTTTCGACGAAGACACTATTGTAGAATTAACGGCCACGATCGGATGGGAAAACGCTTCCAGCAAGTTCAATCGGGCTCTTCGAATTCCCTCACAGCAGCTGTGGAAGAGGAAAACTTCGAAGTAAAAAATGATCGCACGCAAGTCAGCATTGTTGATTGTCGTATTTTTCCTGGGCCCTGCCGAGATGATCCGGTCCCATGCGCGGGTTCGTCAGATAACGGTGGCCGTATTGGATTTCGGGAATTCGGTTCTTGGCAAAGTCGCCACGGATCAACTGGTCAAGAAACTAAAGTCGGTCGGTGCGGTTAGCATCATTGACCGTGACGCCGGCATGAGCGCGGTGCGCGGAGCAGGCTATGCTGGCTCATTAAACCTCTCGTTGAAAGAAGCGCGGGATCTTGGCGAAGGGATCGGGTGCGATTTTTATTTCATTGGTGATGCTCAAACATTGCGCCGCTCGGTCTCGAGCAAGCCGATTTATTTCGAGTCTTACGCTTCAATCTTTTTGGTTAGCTCGCGGACGGGGAAGCTCGTAATGTGGGAACGTCCGAGCTTTGAGGGAACTGACCCCACCGCCGTAGAGCAGAAGTTGCTGGATGCACTCGCCCGCAGTGATCTTGCGGAGCGATACTGGGCCGCAATTCAGAAAGCAAGCAGCGAAGAAAAACAACAACGCGAGTTAGCCATTGCGACCGCACTTCCCATTATTGAAGAGGTACCGGAGGATGAAAAGGCGGCCGAGGCCGTGGGACTACGAATGCCCAGGCCTTATCGCCGTTTGCGACCTGTGTATCCTGAGACCGCGGCGCGCGCTGATGCTGAAGCTGTAGTTGATGTCTTTGTCGACCTGGACGCCGCGGGTGAAGTTGTTCGCATCGATGTCACACGCTGGGCGGGATTTGGTCTTGACGAGGCCACAGTTGACACAGTTCGACAATTACATTTTTTCCCCGCGATGCGTAATGGAAGGCCTATCCCCATCCGTATTCTCCTGAGATACAACTTTCGTAAGCCAGTTCGGTGAAATTAATGAGACCGATGTCGAAAACAAAATGGACCACCGCATTCCTTGTGTTGGTTTGTTCGCTCGTTGCCGTCCTTCCGTACTTTCAATTCTCGCCCACGTTTGCGTCAGTTGACGGACACGCTGACTACGTTTCGACGGATACCCGCGAGGGACGCCTGGCAGTCTTCGATAATGTTTGGGAAACCATCGATGAGCGATACTACGACCCCCATTTTGGAGGAATCGATTGGAACGCCCCGCGCACGATGTTTCGACAGGCGGCGGCGGACGCGCGAGGAAGTTACGAGTTGTACGAAGTGTTGCGACGCATGGTCTCGTCTTTAAGAGACCCGCATACGCGTGTCTACTCTCCGGAAGAAAAGTTTGACTGGTGGAATCCCCGCTTTGTAAGTATGGGGCTCACGATTCGTGAAATCGAAGGTGTGCCGACGGTAGTTCAGGTCGATCCGAAGTCAGACCCGGCTCGCGCAGGTATTCGCGCTGGCGACCAGCTCGAGAGTATTGATGGAGTCTCAGCATCGTACCTGGTCGAGCAAAGAATCGGGGCAAGCCAGTCGCTTCTTCACTCGAATAGATCAGAAGGGGTTCGGGCGGTGGCGACCTTACTGGAAGGCGTGGCCGGCAGCAGCACCAAACTTGGTTGGAAGGGAAGGGCTGGCAAGGTAAAGGTCGCGACGTTCCGGCGTTTCTGGAATCAACGAGAACTTGGGTTTCGAATTAGTCAAGAGGAACACAAGTATCTCGTGATTGAGCTTGAGGCGTTTACCCAGCCGCTCGTTCTTGAGTTAATGCGAGCCTTGAAAGACAAGCTGGGCAACGCACGCGGAGTTGTTCTTGATTTACGTAATAATGGAGGAGGCGACGCTGCCGCCATGGCGGAATTCGCCGCAATTTTCCTGGGACAAGGCGTAAGTTTAGGCAGTTTTACGAATCGTGCAGGCGAGAGCTTTCAATTAAACACTCACGCCAAATCGATCTTCTCCGCGTCGTGGACTTCGCCAACCCGGCTTCCCCTGGTTGTGCTGATGAGTGAACGTACCTCGAGCGCAGCGGAGATCCTGGCCGCGGTCCTGCAGGCTCAAGGGCGCGCGCGCTTAGTTGGCGCCGCAACGTGTGGTTGTGTATTGGCAATTCGCTCGCGCCACACTCTGCCGGACGATGGCGTACTCGACGTCAGCGAATTCGATTATCAAACTGCTGACGGAATTCGACTGGAAGGTCGTGGCGTTCAACCTGAGGATTTGATCCAGCATGAGAGGCGCGACCTCTATTCCAAACGCGACCGCGCGCGTCAAAGGGCTCGGGAAATGCTCAATGAAGACGGCAGGCAACTTCGTTAACGCATCTCTCCAAAACACCTGCTTAAATGCCTAAGGCATCATGCTATGATTCGGGCGCAAAGCTCGAAATCGGAATAAGCTGATGCTTTATCTATCGCAAATATTGGGTCGCCCCATCCGCGATCTCGAAGGCGAGCGTGTGGCGACAGTCAAAGACGTAATTGTTCGTCTCGGTGAAGATGATCATCCACCCGTGACGGGAATCGTGGCGCGTTATCGGCGTCGCGATTTTTTCGTTTCCCGCTGGCGCATCACAGAGCTAAACGAACAGGGCGTTCGTCTAAATTCCGACATATTGGATCTGCGGCCTTTTGTACGGCGTGAGACGGAGGCCCTACTCGCGCGTGACGTGCTGGACAAACAGTTGATTGATGTTGACGGCTAACGTGTGGTCCGAGTCAACGATGTACAGATTATCCAAGCCGCGGGAGATTGGAGAGTGACGGGGGCCGACGTTAGCTTACAAGGGCTATGGAGGCGGCTTGCACCGGCTGGTTTCATGGGAACTAAAGGTGCGGTCGAAGTCATCGATTGGTCCGATGTGGGTTATCTGGCGACCGATGCGGCCACCGTTCAGCTGAAATCCTCCAGCGGTAAGCTTGCGCGACTGCATCCAGTAGAAATCGCGCGCCTGGCAGAAGCCCTTTCCTACCATCACGGTTCAGAAGTCGTGGAGTCCCTTGACGATGAAATCGCCGCGGAAACGCTCGAGGAAATGCCGCCCGAGCGGCAGGCACGAATTCTCGGCGACATGGATGAAGAACGAGCGGCGGACATTCTCGAGTGGATGTCTCCGGACGAAGCCGCCGATGTTCTGGGCGATTTGCCGGAAGAGAAGGCCGAAGAACTGTTAGGCTTGATGGAAGGCGATGAACAGGCGGACGTAGCCGAGTTGTTGCCTTATGCGGATGACACAGCGGGCGGCTTAATGACTACTGAGTTCGTGTCGCTGCCCAGTCAACTGACCGTGGGTGAAGCTCTCGCGCGTTTGCGCGAGATGGCTGAAACCCCCAACATGATCTACTACCTGTACGTGGTTGATGGTGAGAGTTCATGGAAGCTTCTGGGGGTGATCGCGCTGCGCAGTCTGATCCTTGCGGATCCGTCTTCGCCCCTCGATGAAGTGATGCGAAGAGAGTTTCAAACGGCGCACGTCGATGATCATGCGTCTGAGGTCGTACAGAAGATCGCCGAGTACAACCTGCTGGCCCTTCCTGTGATAGACGAGGCGGGAGATATTCTCGGCATCATCACTGTTGATGACGCCATGGAGATCCTGTTGCCAAAGGACTGGCGTCAGAGATTGCCGAAACTGTTTGGATAGTAAGAGTGCGAACGCATCCGGAAATGGGCGAGGATCCTCCAAGTGGCAGAGCAACGAACAGCCGCGCGGGCCGCAGGCCGAGGCCTTTTACGGCGTGGCGCTCGGGGTGTGCGCCACACACTGGTTCGCAAGAGGATACTCGCTTACCTGGCGATTCTCGGTCCCGGAATGATCACTGCAAATGCTGGTAATGACGCAGGCGGGATCGCGACCTTTGCTTCAGTCGGGGCCGAATTCGGTTACCGTCTTCTTTGGGTCCTAATTCCGATCACAATAAGTCTGGGTATTGTGCAGGAGATGTGCGCCCGTATGGGCGCCGTTACCGGCAAGGGACTGGCCGACCTGATTCGTGAGCGGTTCGGTGTTCGGTGGACCGCCCTGGTAATGTTGACGTTATTAATAGCCAATGGCGGCGTAACCGTTTCAGAGTTCGTTGGCATAGCCGCTGCCACTGAGTTGTTCGGCGTGCCCCGCTTCATCTCTGTCCCTTTCGCGGCAATCAGTGTGTGGTGGTTGGTCGTAAAGGGTTCGTATCAGCGAGTCGAGCGAGTGTTCCTTATGATGTCACTCGTATTCCTCGGCTATGTTGTCTCTGCTTTCCTATCGCGACCGAATTGGACAGAGGTTGCCGTAGGCTTGGTGAAACCGACGTTTGGTTTTGATCAAGCCTTCCTGTTTACGTTTGTCGCGATCGTGGGTACTACAATTTCTCCTTACATGCAGGTGTATGTTCAATCGTCGGTTGTAGAAAAGGGAATAACCGCTGACAACTATGCGGAAACAAGAACCGACGTTTGGGTGGGAACACTTTTCGCGATCTTGATCGCTTTCTTCATAGTGGTCTCGACGGCGGCGACACTGCATCAGTACGGAATACGCGTCGAGACAGCCGCAGATGCCGCGCGTGCGTTGCGGCCCCTCGCGAGTAGGTATGCTGAAACTCTTTTCGCCGTCGGCCTCTTCGGGGCCTCGATGCTTGCCGCCGGGGTGCTGCCATTGGCCACTGCGTACTCGATAAGCGAGGCCCTCGGGTTTGAAAAGGGAGTTTCGCGCAGTTTCCGCGAGGCCCCGATCTTTCTTGGGACTTTCACCTTTTTGGTGGCCGTGGGCGCGGCTATTGCGGTTATTCCCGGCTTGCCATTGATTCGCGTCTTAGTGGTGACTCAGGTCATTAACGGTTTGCTATTACCTGTGGTTCTGTTTGCAATTCTGCGGCTGGTTAACGATCGCGAGATAATGGGGGCTCACGTAAACGGTACGATTTATAATGCAGCCGCTTGGCTGACAGCGATTGTCGTGACTCTGTTATCGGCGCTCTACATAGCGATAATGATTTTCCCGAATCTCTTAAGCCGTTGACTCTCGTAGCCCTCTCGTAAAGTGTTGCAAACGGTGATAAAAGAATAGCCGGCAACTTTTCATTTCGCTCTTCGATTCTTGCGCCGGGGTGTCCAGACACGCAGTGCCTCGCTCTAAGCGGAAAAACAAACTCATACTCTTTGTCGTCGCGACCGCCATCGCCTCACTGGCGTTCTATCTACTCGTTCACTTTAATTCAGAGCTCCAGGAACTTCTCCGCCCGCAAATGGGTGGACTGGCTTCACAAGCCGAAACCTTTGTGAAGGCACTTCAGTTGGTTTTTCTTGGAATCCTCGCCTATCTGCTGGTACGTGCTCTCAACTCACTTATCTTCGGACTAGCATTTCGCCTGCGGCAAGGGTTTGAAGCTCCCACGTTAGTTAGAAACGTCTTCTCTATCGTAGCCTTCACGCTTCTTTTCCTGCTGATCTTTAGTAGTCTTTTCCCGCGCGTTAACCTCGGCGCGCTATTTACGACCTCAGCCATCTTTGGCGTCATTCTCGGTCTGGCCTTACAGGACACCCTGGGAAACTTTTTCGCGGGTATCTCGCTTCAAGCTGACCGGCCTTTCCAAGTAGGCGATGTAATTACGGTTGGGGCACAAAGACATACCGGAGTTGTTGAAGAGATCACTTGGCGAGCAATCAAGATTCGCACATTTACGAACCATGTAGTCCTTATTAATAACAGCTCGGCCGCAAAGGAACCCATCGAGGTGTGTCCGCGAGGAAATCTAAACGCCCGCCTTGTCTTATTCAACACGCTCTTCAATGATTCGCCGGCGAAGACGATCCACGTCGTGCGCGAGGCGGTTCGCGAGGCGGACAATGTATCGGAGAAGATCCCCCCAATCGTCCGTATCCGAAATCTGGGCGAGAGCGGCGTCGAGTATGAAGTGAAGTATTGGTTGGAGGATTACGCGCGCTACAACGACACCGACGCACTCGTGCGGCAAAGGATCTGGTATGCGTTCAGACGGGCAGGGCTCAATTTTGCGTTCCCAACCAGAACGCTTCACCTGGAGCGCAAGCCGAGAGCGGAGATGGGAGAGGGTAAGGGAGGAGCGATCGTGGAACGGCTCGCCGCCGTCGACATCTTTGCCCCCCTGTCGGCAGAAGAAACGGCGATGTTGGCAAAGGCATCCATAAACCACGTGTTTGCCCCCAGTGAACTTGTGATCCGCGCTGGAGACCCTGGTTCGTCAATGTTCGTGGTTCACCAGGGACGCGTGAGTGTGCAGATCACCGACAATCTGCGATCGCGGACTGTAGCAACGTTGAACGAAGGGGATTTTTTTGGAGAGATGGCTTTGTTTACCGGCGAACCTCGCACTGCCAGCGTGGTGGCACTGGAAGAGACAGAGGTACTGGAAATAGGACACGAGGCGATGAAGCGGGTCTTCGATAATAATCCCGACCTGGTTGAATCTCTGAGCCACATTATTGCCGAACGGCGCCAGGGTCTGGCCGCGCGCGACGATTCGACCTCTGGAGAAACCGACGAATCAGCCGGTATCCTCTCCGCTATCAAGCGCTTTTTCGGCTTAAACTAGAAGCTCCATCGCCTCCACGCCTACCACTTTAACCATAGAATTTCGCCCTGACAGTTTTTAATCGACACACATTAACCTCGCTTTTCCACGGAAAAGTGGCAGCTGAGCCTCACGTTTGCAGACTTGACAGGACGAGACTCAATCTTTATTATGGCCACACGCTCAGCAATGACCCGTCACCATTAGATTTCACTCTGACGGGCCTTGAGCAGTTCTAGAGCATTTAAGGAATTCTAAGGAGGAAAAGCAAAATGACCATTGTTCGATACGACCCATTTCGTGACCTGCGAACCCTGCAAGAGGAAGTAAATCGACTGTTCTCTACAAACTTGACTCGATCGTTTGGCGAAGAAGGTATCGGGCGTGGGGCGTGGAGTCCCAGCGTCGACATCTTTGAGAACAAAGATCAGATCGTGCTCGAGGCCGAGTTGCCCGGCATGAGCAGAGACGATTTCGACCTCTCCATTGAAAACAATGTGATCACGCTGCGAGGCGAGCGCCGGTTTGAGAAGAAGGATGACAGCGACAACTACCACAGAGTTGAGCGTTCATATGGCGCTTTTACCCGCTCTTTCACTTTGCCGCAGACAGTGTCCGCTGAAGGAGCAACCGCTGAGTATCAAAACGGCGTTCTCCGCGTAACACTGGCAAAGCGGGAGGAGACCAAAGCGCGTCGCATTGAAATTAGCGGCGAAGGAACCAAGGATTCGGGTAAGACTATCGAAGCAAAGGCAGAAAACATAAATACTGCTGCTGCTGCGGGAAGATAAATCGGGTTGACCCGGACCAGTTTGAGCGGGGCAGTTCGTAGAAGACTCTACGGACTCTTTGCCCCGCTCACTTGCCAGAACATTTTAGAAGAAGATGAGATTAGATAAATTTACATTGCGTGCCCAGGAGGCGATTCAATCTGCGATTGAGCTAGCTGAACGCAATCAGAATCAACAGGTTGAGCCAGAGCATTTGCTCGCGGCGATGCTTGAGCAACCAGAAGGCACAGTTCGTCCAATTCTCGGTAAATTAGCGGTGAACGTGCCGGTCGTACTCAATGATGTGCAGGCCGCCATTGGGCGTTTTCCCCGGGTTCAGGGTGGCCAGCAGTACTTCAGTCCGCGGCTGAGCCAAATCTTTACTGCCTCGCAAAAATCGGCGGAAGGAATGCAGGACGAGTTTATCTCGACCGAGCATGTGCTGATCGCGGTCGCTGATGAGAAGGATGGGGAATCAGGAAAGATCTTGCGCCAGCATGGAGTTAAGCGCGACGACCTGTTGAAGGTAATCGAGCAGATGCGTGGCGGTTCGCGTATCACCGATCAAAACGCGGAACAGAATTATCAGGCTCTCTCTAAATATGCGCGAGATCTCACGGACCTGGCTCGCCAGGGGAAGCTCGACCCGGTCATTGGTCGAGACGACATCGTCGAGGGGTTGGCCCAGCGGATCGTATCCGGGGACGTGCCAGAAACACTACGCAATAAGCGCTTAGTCGGCCTTGATTTGGGATCGATGCTGGCGGGCGCGAAATATCGCGGTGAGTTTGAAGATAGATTGAAAGCAGTTTTGAAAGAGATCGAAAATGCCCAGGGACAAATAATCCTTTTTATCGATGAACTGCATACTCTTGTAGGTGCCGGCGCGGCGGAAGGAGCAATTGATGCTTCGAATATGTTAAAGCCGGCCCTGGCCCGTGGCGAACTGCGTTGTGTTGGCGCGACAACGCTTAACGAGTACAAGAAATACATTGAAAAGGATGCGGCCCTGGAGCGTCGCTTTCAGCAAATCTACGTTGGAGAGCCCACTGTAGAAGACACGATTGCAATCTTGCGTGGATTGAAGGAGCGCTACGAGGTTCATCACGGCGTGCGCATTAAGGATTCCGCAATTGTGGCTGCTGCCACTCTTTCGACTCGTTACATCACGGATCGTTTTCTTCCGGACAAGGCGATTGACTTGATCGACGAAGCCGCTTCTCGGCTTCGAATTGAGATTGATTCATTGCCCCAGGAAATCGATCAACTCGAGCGAGAGATCATTCAACTGGAGATCGAGCGCCAGGCTCTGCAGCGTGAGGAAGATGAGAAGACCAGGGCGCGCCGGCATGAGATCGAACAGAGAATCGCCGATCTAAAGGAAACATCTTCAGGCATGAAGGCAAAGTGGCAGTCGGAGAAAGAGGCCATCGAGCACATGCGAAAAGCTAAGGCTGAGCTCGAACAACTCAAGCTGCAACTCGACCAGGCCCGTAATGCCGGAGATCTCGGGCGGGCCTCGGAGATTCAGTACGGCCAGATTCCCGAGCTTGAGCGGCGTCTTAAGGAAGAGCAAGATAAGCTGGCAAACTTCCAACAGGACGGCGTAATGCTCAAAGAAGAGGTCGACGAAGAGGACGTAGCTGAAGTCGTAGCCAAGTGGACCGGCATTCCAGTATCGAAGATGCTCGAAGGCGAGATGCAAAAACTCGTGAGTATGGAAGAGCGTCTTGGCCAGCGCGTCATTGGTCAGGAAGAGGCTCTCCAGGCGGTCGCCAATGCGGTGAGGCGCGCGCGAGCGGGGCTCCAGGATCCGAATCGGCCAGTCGGCTCATTCATTTTTTTGGGACCAACGGGAGTGGGAAAGACGGAAACAGCGCGCGCTCTGGCGGAGTTCTTGTTCGACGATGAGCGAGCAATGATACGGCTCGACATGTCCGAATACATGGAGAAGCACGCCGTGGCGCGGATGATCGGAGCGCCACCCGGATACATCGGGTACGAAGAGGGCGGCCAACTCACTGAGGCTGTGCGTCGGCGACCCTATTCGGTGGTTCTTTTTGACGAGATAGAAAAGGCGCACAGTGATGTCTTCAACGTCTTGTTACAAATCCTTGACGATGGACGGCTGACTGACTCAAAAGGACGAACGGTCGATTTCAAAAACACGGTCTTGATAATGACTTCGAATCTTGGTTCGCGTGAGATTCAGGCGGCTGAAGGTGACGAGAAACAGGTGCGCGAGGCGGTGTTGCAAGAGCTGCGGTTAAACTTCAAGCCTGAGTTTTTGAACCGCGTCGATGACATCGTAGTTTTTCATCAGCTTTCACGCGAACAGATCGGGAAGATCATCGACGTACAACTCGAACGCCTGCGGCTGATGCTTCAAGAGCGCAATATCAGAATTGTGCTCGACCAGTCTGCCAGGGAGCTTTTGGCGCGCGAAGGGTATGATCCAACATACGGGGCGCGGCCGCTTAAGCGTGCGATTCAGACGCTCATACAGAATCCGCTGGCGATCAAGCTTTTACGCGGAGAAATCCTGTCAGGACAAATTGTGAAAGTGTCTGCCGCTGGTGACAGTGTGCAATTCGAGACTGAGTTGGCGGCCGCCGCCGCGTGAGTAAGGTAACGCCGTTGAGTTGTATACGATAGAGGGAGGAACTTGAGAATGTCGCGATCGTGGAATCCCCTTCAAGACTTAGTGCTCTTACAAGATCGTATGAATAGGCTGTTTGAAGATGCCACGCAACGCCGAGTACAGGACGAAGCCGAGCGGAATGACAGCGTTGAACAGGCCGATTGGCATCCAGCGGCTGATATCATTGAGAAAGCTAGCGAGTACACCATAGCGGTTGACCTACCTGGCATAGATCGAGCCGGGCTTGAGATAAACATCGATGACAACAGCCTGACAATCAAGGGTACCCGAACAACAGAAGCGTCGCCGCGGCAGCGAGCAGAGCGTCCGACTGGGCGTTTCATCAGAGCATTTGGAGTTCCTGGTTCAGTTGACCAGGCAAAAATCGCGGCTGAATATAAGGACGGTGTTCTCAATGTGACTCTTCCTAAGAAAATGGAACGAAAAGCGAAACGGGTCGAAATCAAAGTTTCCTAAACTACGCATTGGAATAGGAGGGGGCATGATGGATCGAAGTCTTAACGAGAACAGAGGAGGTGACGTGGAAGGTGAGCCGGGCGAACCGGTCCGGGTAACGGATCGTCGCCGTATACACCTTGATCAGGCCGGCAATGAGCAGACGAACGAAGGCGGACAGGGTCCGTCATTGAAGCCGTCATATGTCGAGGAACTCGAAACCCGGACCAAGGCCGCGGAGAAATTGGTGAATGAAGTGCAGGCGCGATTCGATCAGTTGCGACAACAGTTGCAGAGAGAGACTGACGAAACGCGACAACGTCTGAATCGCGCCGCCGATGAACGAGCGCAACGCGATAAGGCTAATTTCATTGCTGCATTGCTCCCCGTCATGGACAATCTGTCGCGAGCCATTCAAGCAGCAGAAAGCGGAGGGTCTCTTGAGACTTTTGCTGAGGGAGTGCGCGGGACCGCTGCCAGTTTTGAGAATGCGCTTAATGACGCTGGAGTAGAATCTGTCGCCTCGGTTGGTCAGGATTTTAACCCGGAATTACACGAAGCGGTTGACACCGTGCTGGTCTATCGGGACCAGGACGGGAAAATCGTAAAGGAATACAGCCGCGGCTTTAAGATTGGAGATCGGCTGCTGAGACCGGCACGAGTGCAGGTCGGGCGAGCTCGGGAAGAAAGCAGAGAAGCATCCAGATAATCAGGTTCGGTTTTCGCTCAAGATTGAGACCTTAAAGGAGACAAAAAATAGTGGCTGCCAAAGAAATGAAATTTCGCGAGGAAGCCCGAGCTGCGATGCTCGAGGGCGTAAATGTTCTCGCTAACGCCGTGCGCGTGACGCTCGGGCCGAAGGGACGCAACGTGATACTGGGCAAGAAGTTTGGCTCGCCCGTAATCACGAAGGACGGGGTCACCGTAGCTAAAGAGATAGATCTCAAAGACAAATACCAGAACATGGGCGCACAAATGGTGCGCGAGGTTGCGGTGAAGACAAACGATACAGCAGGCGACGGAACCACGACAGCCACGGTCCTGGCGCAGGCAATCTATCGTGAGGGTGTTAAGAACGTGACTGCCGGAGCCAATCCCATGTCTCTGCAGCGCGGCATTCAGCTAGCGACCGACGCGGTTGTAAACGAACTCGGGCGAACGTCCAAGAAAGTGAAAAGCAAGGACGAGTTGACTAACGTGGCGACGGTTTCAGCAAACAACGACCGCGAGATTGGACGCTTGATCTCGGAAGCGATGGAGAAAGTCGGAAAAGATGGAGTCGTGACGGTCGAAGAGTCGAAGACTTTGCAAACCGAACTGGAACTTGTCGAGGGAATGCAGTTTGATCGCGGTTATTTGTCTCCTTATTTCGTAACGAATCAGGATCGTATGGAAGCGGTTCTCGACGAGCCAATGATCCTGCTTCACGAGAAAAAGATTTCGGCGATGCGGGACCTCCTGCCTCTCCTTGAGCAAACGGCAGGCAGTGGACGTGCGCTCCTGATTATTGCGGAAGACATCGAGGGAGATGCGCTCGCCACGCTTGTTGTTAACAAGCTTCGGGGAACGATCAAAGTTTGCGCGGTTAAAGCTCCAGCCTTCGGCGATCGTCGCAAGGCAATTTTGGAGGATTTGGCCGTCCTGACCGGTGGCCGTGTGATCACAGAGGATCTCGGAATCAAACTGGAAAACCTCCAGATAACCGATTTGGGATCAGCGAAGCGAGTCATCGTCGATAAAGACAACACGACAATCGTGGAAGGCGGAGGCGATCGCAAAGCAATCCAGGGACGAATCGCGGCAATAAGAAAGCAGATCGAAGAGACCACTTCAGACTATGATCGCGAGAAGTTGCAGGAGCGACTGGCGAAACTGACCGGCGGAGTTGCGGTTGTGAAGGTCGGCGCTCCTACGGAAACCGCCATGAAGGAGATCAAGACTCGGGTCGAAGATGCGCTCAATGCCACTAAGGCGGCAGCACAAGAGGGAATAGTAGTAGGGGGAGGCGTAGCCCTTTTGCGAGCCGCCAGGGTTCTCGACCAGGTGAGAGACTCCGACTCCGACGCTCTGACCGGCGTAAAGATTGTTAGACGGGCATTGGAAGAGCCACTGCGACGCATAGCCGAGAATGCTGGGCTGGACGGCGCGGTGGTGGTCGGCAAGGTCGAGGAGATGAAGGGCACGAAGGGCTTTAATGCAGTTAACTGTGAGTATGTTGATCTTGTTGCGGCGGGCATAATCGATCCAACCAAGGTGGTGCGTACGGCCTTGCAGAATGCCGCTTCAATTGCCGGGTTGATGCTAACAACAGATGCTGCCGTAGCCGACGCGCCTGAGTCAAAAAAGGCGGCGCCGCAGGCCTCTGGCGGGGATGACTACGACTACTGATAGTCAGGGAAACATATTGGGTACGGTTTGTGCGCTTGTCCGAAGCGAATTGGCCACATATTTGCAAGTAGACCGGCGCCGGATTAGTTGTTGCATCGAAACGCAACGGCGCTTATGCTGGCAACATCTAACCACCGCGGTTAGTCTTGAATCCCGACGACCACAAATGCCGGGATTCACGCTTGAAATTGAGGAACGGTGAGGCTCGGCAGTGCTCTTTTGGCTCCAGCCATACGAAAATGGTTGATTTAGGATCATACAAAGATAAGTTTGGTGAAAGCGGTCAGCGCATACTTGAGTATGCCTTGAACGAGTCGCGGCGGCGGGATCAGAACTTTGTCGCGGTCGAACACATTTTGCAGGCTCTGATTGCTGAAGAACCCGACATGTTCAACTCATCCATGCGGGAGTTATCTCTCGACCCGATCGTCGTGAAAATGGCAATCGAAAAACGGCTTACAGGCGCCCGGCAGCAGCACGTGGGCAAGGGCTTTCGAATCGCGCCTGACACCACGGACCTCTTCAAGCGCGCCATGGAGCGCGCTCGAGCTCAAGGACGAAAGACAATCGAGGCAACCGATATTTTCGAGGCCCTGGTTCGTTATGACAGTCTATTCGTTGAGGTTCTACGCAGCATGGGCGTGAATGCCGATGCCGTTGCAGAGGGAGTTAGTTCCCAAGTGCAAAAGCGGGAGCAAGAGGAAGAGCAATATCGCAAAAAGTTTGACCTTCCTCCCTATCTAAAGCATTTCGGCATTTCCCTTAATAGATTGGCGCGAGCTGACAAGATTCCGCCGACTATTGGCCGAGAAAAAGAGATTCAGAATGCGATGGAAATTCTTTGCCATCGCGAGCGGGCGAATTCACCCATGTTGGTGGGCGAACCGGGCGTTGGGAAAACCGCCGTCGTGGAGGGCCTTGCTCGTCTGATCGAGCTCGAACCGGATAAAGTTCCGCCGCGTCTGCGAGGTACCCATATCGTTCAGTTGCAAATGGGCGGCATTGTGGCCGGAACGATGTTGCGAGGAATGTTTGAAGAGAGAATTAAGGGCATCATTGATGAGGTTAAGGATCGAGATAACCTGATCCTTTTTATCGATGAAGCGCATACCATCATTGGTGCGGGCGCCGCTCTTGGAACTTCTTCGGATGCCGCAAACATGTTCAAGTCGGCACTAGCGCGCGGCGACATGCGCATCATAGGTGCAACGACGATTTCCGAGTACAAAGAATATATTGCTGAGGACGAGGCGTTGGCCCGTCGCTTCCGCCTGGTAAAGGTCGTTGAGCCATCCATAAGCGAAACACGCGAGATCTTGCTTGGTTTGCGATCCCGACTGGAGAAAAACTACTCAGTTAAGATTTCCGATGACGCCATCAACACCGCTTTGGAGATGGCGCCAAAGTACATAAGAAATCTGCACTTGCCGGATAAGGCCATAGGCTGGCTCGATACTGCTGCCGTCAAAGTGGAAATCAACGAGCCGCACACCATGGTGGTCAAGGCAGAGCATGTCATCGAAGTGATCTCACAAGAGTCGCGAATTCCTCGCGATATGATCTTTCGCGACACCACTGAACGTTTCGCGATGACCGAAGCGTTGTTGGGCCAACGCGTCATCGGCCAGAAGGAAGCCATCAAGGCCGTCGCCCAGCGCTTGCGCCTTAACAAAGGACCGCTTAAAGAGTCGCACTACAAACCTGACGGCGTGTTGCTGTTTCTTGGTCCCACTGGCGTGGGCAAGACAGAACTTGCTAAGGCAGTGGCTGAGTTCATGTTTGGCGACGAAGAGAAGATGGTCCGCATTGACATGTCAGAGTACAGCGACGGTACGGTTAGCATTGAAAAACTAATCGGTATGCCGCGCGGCATTGTTGGTTCGGAACGAGGTGGAATCCTTACTGAACAGTTACGGGAGAACCCATACACGGTCCTTTTGCTCGACGAGGTTGAGAAGGCGTCGCCATATCTAATGAACCTATTCCTGCAGGCGTTTGATGAAGGCTGGCTGACAGACGGGCGGGGTAAACGAGTCTATCTGTCGGACGCAATCATTATCATGACGTCTAACCTGGGTTCAGACAGCTTCAAGAAGTTTGAGAAGCCGCTTGGGTTTGGCACCAAGAGTCCTGCCGATTTTCGCGGTGTTAAGAACGAAGTGATGAAGGCCGCTGAGCAACGATTCTCTCCTGAGTTTCGCAATCGAATCGATGAGATCGTCGTGTTTTCACCACTCACGATGGACGAAGTAAGGCAGATTGCCGGGAACTACCTCGAAAAACTCGGCCGCCAAATGGAACGGCAGGGGAAAATCATTAATGTAACCGATCCCGCGCTGAACTTTTTAACGGAAAAGGGGTTCAATACTGCATACGGTGCGCGCTTCCTAAAGCGGCATATTGATGAAAGGGTCAAACTGCCGATAACGGCGATGTGGAAGACCGCGTCGAGCTTTCTGGTAGACCTGGAAAACGGCGAGACGGTGGTCAAACCGGACAGCGGAACAAACGCCAGACTCAACTGAGAGTGTGGCCGTGAATAGTAAGGGTTCCAATGGCGCCTGAGATTTGGAATTTGCGATCTCAGACATTGAAACCCTTTTTTGCGTTAGGTATAGGAACATGTTAAGAAGTTGATCAGAAGAGGTTGTTCTTGTTGTCGGATCAACTCGCACTCACAGTCGCAATATTAGATCGTAAGTTATGATGAATTTGCCTTCCATAGTCGTCCGATTCCCACGTGCGATGCACGGAGTTGGCCTCGTTCCACGCTTTTTTAAGTTTCTGCGATTCGCTGCGCTCCTCGCTTGTTTGTTTGCCGTATATGCCGTGCAGCCATGCAACGTAATGTCCCAACAGCCAACTCCGGACGCCAAGGCTGAGGAGATCGTAAATCGCGGGATAGAGATTTCTGGCGGCAGCAGTTATCTAAACGTTCGCAGCGTAATCGCTCGCGGGTTTTACACGGCATATCAGGAGGGAATGTCGCAGATTCCTGCCAGGTTTCTTGATTACATCGTCTATCCCGATCGAGAACGCACTGAGTTTACCAGCGCTGGGACCAGGGTGATTCAAGCGAATGTGGGCGAGACGGGTTGGGTATTCGACGGCGCTGCCAAAACGATAAGCGAGATGAAGCCAGAGCAGATCGATGATTTTAAACGCAGCGTGCGGACAAGCGTGGAAAATCTCTTGCGCGGCTGGTGGCGCAAGGACGGTGCGACGCTCAAGTATGTCGGGCGCAGAGAGGCGGGGCTCGCCAGGCGCAATGAGACACTGCGTCTGACATATCCGAACGGCTTCTGGGTCGAATATGAGTTTGGCGCCAAAGACGGAGTACCTGCTAAGGTAATTTATAAGCGCAACCGTAAAAACTCCGATACAGGCGACGTTGAAGAGGTTACGGAAGAAGATCGCTTTGCAAAGCAGATCACAATTGACGGGGTCACTGCACCGTGGGTCATTGATCACTTCACCAACAAGATCCAGACTAGCCGAATCAATTACGAATCCATTGAATACAACCGCCCGCTGGCTGACTCGCTCTTCGTAAAACCCGATAACGTGAAAAGCGTAAAGTAGCTTCGGCCAAGTCCCAAAAAATCAAGCGGTCGTCTTAATACAACGACAACACGATCCACGAGCGCACACTAACTAACGCTCGAGAAAGGCGTTCGTGTGGTGCGCGTGGATCGATTGTTCGGCGCTGTATCTTCCCTACCAGCTTGCTACCAACAGTGGTGATTTGTCAGCGAAGGATTTAACTCGTTTTGTTGGCCGATCCAGCCTTCTGAGCTTTGGCTCTGATGAACGCGTAATTTAATTGCGGCAGAGAATTAAAGCCCGCCGCCTTAGCGCAAGATTCCCTGGCTTTCTCAGCATCACCCTTGCCCTGGTAAGCCTGACAAAGCCGATAGAGATCGTAAGGGTTCTGCTGATTGGCCTGTTGCAATTCCGCCACCGCTTTGTCGTAATCCTTTTCTTCGAGGGCGATCATACCCATTAGTTCATGGGCCTGGTTTGTCTGGGCCACATTCTTAGTTGCCTCAGCGCCTTTACGAAATTCTTCCGCCTGGTTTTTCGCCGTGGCAAGATCCTTCATGGCCAGAGCAATCCTGGCCAAGTTGTAATGGTGAAAAAGTCCTGCGTTATCTTTTATCTCTTTGGAAAGGTTAGACCCTTCCGTAAGCTTTAAAGAGCGTTCAAAGAGTCCGCGCGCTTCATCGTACTTACCCATCTCGAAGAGAATGTTACCTTTCGCTTGAAGGTCGGCAGACATTTGCGCCACATCACCGATCTTTTCCGCCAGTGCATACTGCTGGTCCATGCTTTCAAGCGCTTTGTCCATTTTGCCGCTGTCGACATTCACAACCGTCAACCCGAATAACGCGGTGCGTCGGTCACCATCGCTTCTAGCCTTCTCATTTATTTTTTGCAGCTCGGCTGCCGCTTCGTCAGGCTTTCCCATGTACATCAGGTCAGCAGATATACCGACATGCGAAGCGATAAAATTTGGATCGATGGACAAGGCTTTGCGATATTGCGCGATGGATTCGTCGAACCTTCCCACCTTCAAAAGCAATTCGGCGTACGAATCGTACGGATTCGGATCATTCGGAATCAGCTCGGTGTATTTCTTGAACGCTTGCTCAGCATTGGCGTAGTCGCCATTCTGCCGGTAGGCGTAGCCAAGTATGTTGTACGCCCCTGAGTAATTCGGCGCCAACTCCGTTGCCTTCTTATAGTGCGCGATTGCCTGAGGAAAATCCTGCTGGCCGAAATAGTAGCCGCCCAGGGTGAAATGCGCGCGCTCATCGTTGGGGTAGGCCGCCACCAATTGCTCAAGAAATTCTTTCTGTTTAGCAGGATTGCCGTTCGCGCCCGCCTCGGCTCCCAAGATGAGAAGTCGTTCGCCGTTGGAAGCTTTGTCGGCGAGGCTTACGGCTTTCTTCAAATGATCGAAAAAATCTTTTGCGCTGTTCGAAGCGTTGGCTCTATTTAGCTCTGCCAAAGCAAAGTTCGGATCGACGGAGATCGCCTTGTCGAAATGCTGGAGGGAATCCTGGATGAGCAGCCGATCAGCCAAATCGCGGCCTGTTAGGAATTCCTTGCGCGCTTCTTCAGACGACGTGGTGATGGGAATCTTTCCGCTCGCTGAATTTGTTGCAACACTGCCTTTGCTTTCTTCGGCCTTCTCGCAGCCACTTAAGGTCATAACGCCGAAGACCACCACTGAGACCAGCGACAGGATGGGACATCTATTACGGAACATCGTGTTTCTCCTTCGAATGGTTGAAAGAACGGTGATCGGTGAAGACCTGCAATTCGCTTCACGATCTTTGGTGAGACTAAAACTCGAGAGGGTCCGAACAAATACGCAATGAGACGGACCATCAGTGGATTAAGCGCCACACTTTATAGGCCGCAGTCACGAGGAAGTCTTTATTATCGATGACAAAGAATGCGGGCAGCATACTTAAGGTAGGGCACTTCGTCAACAAATATGGTCCAACTATTTTCGATCGTTTAGTTCATCGGTTTTTCATCCAAAAATCTGTCGTGCGCTCCTTGAGTCCGCACCGGCTGCCGTACTGCCTTTCGCTTTGAGCCCTTTGAGGCGTCTTTTGCATTCTTAGTCTGCGTCGTTTCCAGTGAACGGTCGGTTAGCAGTGGCAAAGGGTTGATAGCTCCCGATGACGAATAAACGCCAAAGTGAAGGTGTGGTGGAGTGCCATTCGCGTTTCCCGACGAGCCAACGTATCCGAGTACTGTGCGCGTGGTGACCGGATCACCTTCCGCAATCCGCGCTGCATAGGAATCGAGATGAGCGTAGTAATAAACTCGCCCGCCGGCGCCAATCACGGACACGGTATGACCGCCCAAATTATCCTCTCCGACGTTGTAGACATAGCCAGCGGTTGCTGAATAAATAGGGGTTCCACGGGGCGCGAAGATGTCTTCTCCCTCGTGCTGACGGCCAACGCCTCTCGGAGCGTGCCAGGTATCAGCGATCTGTTTCTTGACGACGTCCTTGAGAGGCATGGCTATCTTTGGATCTGGATCTTCAGTGTACAGCCGAGCGACTCTGACGTAGAGCAAGAGCTTGTTACTAACCTTTTCGGTGCCGGCAGCAAAGGTCAGAACCATGAGCACAAGCAGTCCGGCGGCAATGGTGAGAGCAATTTTCTTCACGGTCTTTCGATGTAGCCAGGAAAGTGGTCGTTGCAAATCCATCTGCTTATACGTCGGTCTGGGAGTCTTGTAAGTCTCGGAGCCCGGGAATTCTGGGAAGTCTGGGCATCAGGACTCCGGCCCGCTGTTGAACGATTCGACATGGATTAGAGGCCCCTTTTTGGAGTGCGCTGGCCTGGCAGCGCTTTGGTCTAACGCCATGAGAGTAAAGCCTTTCACAGACCAAAGCGGCGCCAGGCCGGCCGCACTCCAAAGAGTCGCCGCTCCCTAGTCGAGTTGAGTGCATTCAATCAATCAAATTCCTGACTCCAAGACTCTCGACTACAAGACTCACTAGACTGCTTTACATGGCTAGTCCGCCGTCGACTTGGACCACCTGGCCGGTGATGTAACGAGCATCGTCCGACAGTAGAAAGCAAGCAATCCGAGCCACTTCATCCGACTCCGCAAATCGCCCCAGAGGAATTTGTTCCAACAGTTTTGCACGATAGTTTTCATCGAGTGTCCCGGACATGTCGGTCGCCACCAGACCCAGTGCCAGTGCGTTGACAGTCACCTTCCGGCTCGCAACTTCCTTCGCCAGGGCTTTGGTGAGTCCGATCATTCCTGCTTTCGAAGCGGAGTAGTTGGACTGGCCAGCAAGACCAACGCGCCCGCTGATGGACGAGATGTTCAGGATCGAGCCGCCACTTTCCTGGCGCAACATTGTTCGCAATGC
>WNFY01001481.1_pt1 | contig 22084 bp, 15 predicted proteins | sample 5400091 | NCBI WGS metagenome assembly WNFY01 (sample SAMN13153364, study PRJNA577476) | soil metagenome | isolation source: 60 cm soil or saprolite under grassland replicate 1 | place: USA:California | collected 2016-06-15
AGAACAGGAAGAAATTACTTTAATTGAAAAGTTTTTACCCAAACAAATGAGTGAAGCAGAATTGAAGGATGCGTTATCCAAAATAATTGAAGAAACAGGTGCTTCATCTCCTGCCGATATGGGTAAAGTAATGGGTGTTGCCACAAAACAATTGGCAGGCAAAGCCGACGGCAAAACAATATCTGAAACAGTAAAAGAGTTATTAAGCAATAAATCTGAAACATGAAATTTGAGAGCCGAAATCCAAAGCCTCGAAATCCGAAGCTTGAAATTGAGGAAGCTTAAATTAAAAAATACAAACTAATTTTTTTTCGGATTTCAAATTTCGATATTCAAATTTCACTATTTGAATTTCAAATTTATATATGCATGATCATTGATATCATCTTTGTGATTCTTCTTGTAATGGCTATATGGAAAGGTTACAGCCGCGGTTTTATTGTTGCCGTTTTTTCTCTTCTTGCCATTTTTATCGGGCTGGCTGCTGCTATAAAATTTTCAGTTATTGTCTCTGGCTGGCTGCATAATAATACAAATATTGGAACGCGATGGCTACCTTTTATTTCTTTTTTATTAGTAATGATTGTAGTAATCATTTTAGTAAGATGGATTGCAGGTTTAATACAGGCGGGTATTGAGTTTGCAATGCTTGGTTGGCTAAACAGATTGGCAGGTATTGTTTTATATGCAGCACTGTATACAATGGTTTATAGCATCATTCTGTTTTATGCAACGCAAATGGGAATCATTAAAACGGAAACTATAAAGGCATCAGCAACATACAAAACTGTTGAACCATTAGGACCTAAATCAATTGACATGTTGGGTTCCTTAGTACCTTTTTTTAAGAATATGTTCAGGGATCTTGAAAACTTTTTCAGCTCACTTGCATCAAAAGCAAAATGATTGTTTAGTTACAAATGATATACATATAAAGTCCTGCCTGAAATGACAAGACCAGGCAATACTAAAAAGCTTGCACCATCGTTACTTATATCGCTGAAATATTTTTATAATTATTTTTTTATGAACCAAGCGCCAATGCTATTATTAAGCCTTTCTTCCGCCTTAGGCGGATTCTTCAACTTTTTAAACCTTAATCAACAATATAGCTTTCTATACAACATCATTAGCAGGAATTGACATTTCTGCAATTAAATTGTTGTTGCCAATTATAATGCCTGTGTCAATTTATTATGAACGGCAAAAATTAGTGGATAAACAAAACAGCCTTTTGTTTTAATGGCGTGTCTTGAGGTAAAGCTGCTTGTGAAAATTCGATTTTTTTGCGTAAAAAATAATGCACTTTATATACTCATATTTTAAAAGCTTTCTTCTTAGCGCATGAGAAAACACATGTTTAATTATTATTTGTTAACCAAAAATTGATTGTATGAGAATTAGCATTTTAATTTTTACGTGCTTGCTAATATGGGTTAGCTCTTTTGCCCAGCAAACACGAACCGTAAGTGGAAAAATCACTGATTCAAAAGATGGTTCACCTTTGGCAGGTGTAACAATCAAAAGCAAAGGACAGACGAATATTGTTTTATCAAAATCAGATGGTTCTTTCACGATAACCGTGCTCCCTGGTACAAAAAGTTTAGAGTTTTCTTATGTTGGCTATGCTGACCAGGAAGTGAATATTACGGAAAATATGACCGTAAAAATGTTTACTGCCGAAAGAAGTCTGAACGAAGTTGTGGTAGTAGGGTATGGACGTGCAGTAAAAAGAAATATAACAGGATCTATTTCAAAGGTAGGTTCAAAAGACATTGAAAATATCCCTGCACCCAGCTTTGAATCTGCACTGCAGGGTAAAGCTGCGGGTGTTGTAGTTGAATCCGGAAGTGGCAAAGTGGGGCAGGCAATAAAAATAAGAATAAGAGGTACATCGTCTATTTCGGCAAGCAGCCAGCCTTTGTACGTGGTAGATGGTTTGCCAATCGTATCAACTAGTCTATCTGATGCAGCTAATGATCCCACCAACCCTTTAGCTGATATTAATCCAAATGATATTGAATCAATAGAGGTGCTGAAAGATGCATCAGCTTCTGCTATTTATGGTGCACGTGCGGCCAATGGTGTTGTTTTGATTACAACTAAAAAAGGAAGAAACAATCAAAAAACAACGTTCGAACTTAACTTATCAAAAGGTTACAGTAACCCTACGCGCAAAAGAAAATTTTCAGACGCGAGGCAATATGTTGACTTAATAGAACTTGCAGCAGTGAGTGACGGCACTTATGATTTTGAGAATGATCTTGAATATTTTGGACCCCACGATAATGCAGAGGATGCAATTACTGATTATAAAAAATGGTATGAAGACATTTTAGATTACTATTCCTTAGGGACAGACTGGCGAAATGCTGAAGTAAATACCAATTGGACGGATCTTTTATATACTGATAATGCACAAACAAACCAGGTAGATTTATCTGCTTCTGGCGGCGATGCCAAAACCAGATTTTTTGTTTCGGGTTTTTATAACACTCAGGAAGCTATCGTGATTAATAATAAATTTTACAGGTATGGTGGAAGATTAAATCTTGAACATAATGCTTCTGATAAATTAACACTTGGTATAAATATTTCTGTTGATCGCTCTCAGCTTAATAAGGTTTCAAATGATAATGCTTTTTCCACACCCGGTCAGTTGGTGGCACAAATGCCTATTTCTCCTCTTTATGACTCTACCAGTAAAATAAATGGAAATACATTATATCCCAACGGCATATTTGATGCACAATTTAGCCGGGATAAACAAGTAACCAACCGAACATTGGGAAATGCGTTTGCTAACTATACTATCATTCCATCTTTATCTTTCCGTTCCGAATTTGGTGCCGACATTCTTAATCTAAATGAAGATGAATTTTTAGGTAAAGAAACCATAGACGGAAGTTCTGTTAATGGATCAGGAAGTTTTATTTTATCGCAAAGCACATCATTTAATACCAATAATTATTTTACATATATTCCTAAATTAAATGAAAATAGTAAACTCAATGCTATATTGGGTATGAGTTATTTACAAAATGATACCAAAGGATCCTCTGCAGCAGGTGAACAATATCCTTCGGATGCGATAAAAAATTTATCAGGTGCAACATCAATAACTGCTGCAAATTCAACTAATATAAGATACACTTTCCTTTCCTATTTTCTCAGAGGCAATTACTCTTTCATGGATAAATATTTAATTGGAGCAAGTATCAGAACAGATGGTTCATCAAGGTTTGGTCCCGAGAATCGTTATGGATGGTTTCCTTCAGCATCTGTGGGCTGGGTATTATCGGAAGAAAATTTTCTTAAAAATGTTTCTTTCCTTAGTTTCTTAAAATTGAGAGCAAGCTGGGGCTTAACGGGTAATGCAGAAATAGGCGAAAGTAATTTCCTTTCATTGTATAGTGTTTCCAATTATCCCGGTTTGCCAGGCTTTGTTCCTGCGCAATTAGGCGACCCCAATTTAAAATGGGAAAAGACTTCACAAACAGATATAGGCCTCGAATTTGGCATTATTAAAAACCGTATTTCAGGTGAAGTTGATGTATATAAAAAGCATACAACAGATTTATTATTGGCTATTAATATTCCTGCAACTACAGGTTATACAACCATTTTGGAAAACCTTGGTACTATGGATAATAAAGGAATAGAAGTAAGCCTTAATTCAAATAACCTTGTTGGAAAATTTAAATGGTCTACATCGCTTAATGTCGCTTATAATAAAAATAAAGTAGTTGACATTAAAGGTCAAATTATTGAATCAGGATTTAGTGTTGTACAAAGAGCAGTAGAAGGTGAACCGATTGGTGTGTTTTATGGACAGAAGTTTTTAGGTGTTGATCCCGAGACAGGTGATGCACTTTATCAAGGCGAAGATGGAAAACCTACCAGTGATTTTGAGAGCGCAGCAAGGGTTGTTCTTGGCAAATCAAACCCAGAATGGACTGGTGGCTTCACCAATACCTTTTCTTTTGCTGGTTTTGATTTGAGTGCCTTCTTCTATTTTGTTCAGGGCAATAAGGTAAATAATGCAGCAGGATATTTTCAGTCTGAGGGATTTTATAATGGTTTTGATAATCAAACAACTGATATATTAAATGCATGGAGAAAGCCCGGTGATATTACAAGTGTTCCAAGAATCGGTTATTTCTCGGGCTCCGGTTATCAAAATACGTCATCAAGATGGCTATATGACGGGTCTTATATACGTTTAAGAAACGTTACGTTTGGTTATACACTTCCCAAATCAGTTGCTAAAACATTGCATATTCAATCAGCAAGAATTTATGCAACGGGTATTAATTTATGGACTAAGACTGATTACCCGGCAGATCCGGAAGTGAACACACTAACCTTAGGTAACATTGATAATGGACAGGATTTTTACACAATTCCTCAGCCAAAAACAATTACAGTTGGCTTAAATGTTAAGTTTTAATCGTGTTTATACAATCAAATTTATAAACTAAAAAATGGAACAATGAAACGAGCATATTTTTATATAGCTATTATTACAGCACTTATTACAACTTCCTGTGATAAAAAACTGGACGTTCTTCCTGAGAACAATATTACTCCAGGGCAAATACAAACAGCAGAAGATCTGAAAGCTGTATTGTTTGGGGCCTATAAGTTATACCAAGGACCTGCTGCCTTCGGAGAACAATTTATGTTGATTCCAGACCTCCTGGCTTCTGAAAGCCAAGTAAGTTGGGTGGGAACATTTACCGAATACAGACAATATCAAAATAAAGAACAACTAAAAGACAATGGTCTTGCAACAGGCATTTGGGAAAACACCTATAAAATAATACTGGATGCAAATACAGTACTCGATAAAATAAGTTTAATAGAAGATGAGGACGAAAAAAATGTTATTACTGGAGAAGCCGAGTTTATTCGGGGTGTGGCATATTTTGAACTGGTTAATTTATATTCCCAGCCTTATTCTGCAGGAAATATAACTGATCCAAACAGCGGTGTGCCAATTGTTTTGGAACCGGTTTATATATATGACTCGACCAAACACAAACCTTCAAGAGCTACAATTGATGAAGTGTATAAACAAGCGTTGACGGACTTAACAGATGCTGTTGCAAAACTTCCTGAAGACAATGGTACTGGACGGGTTGATAAGTACACCGCGGAAGCATTCCTTGCACGTGTATACATGAATATGAATGATTATGAAAATGCCGCTACTATGGCTAATGATGTTATCAGTTCAGGTAAATATGCATTGGTATCTCCTTACGATAAAGCATTTAACAATGATGGTTATTCTCCGGAGGATATTTTTGCTATTGCCCAAACCAATCAAAGTAATGCTGGTACTTCTAATAATGGATTAACGACTTTCTATTCCCCACAAGCACCTGAAGGTGTTGGTCGTGGAGACGCACAAGTCAATCCTGATTATCTTTCAATTTTTGATCCTGATGATACAAGGGGCTACTTTTTTACTTATGGCATAAGCATCAGTGGTTTTGACGGTTTATATACCAACAAATGGTTACAGGCTTACAAGTATATACCGGTTGTGCGCCTGGCCGAAATGTACCTGACAAGAGGCGAAGCCAATTTAAGAAAAGGTGGCGCACCGATAGGCGATGTTGATCCTCTTGATGATATTAATATTGTAAGAGAACGTTCCAACGCATTTCCTTTGTCCGGTGTAACCGGAAATGATTTCGTGGAAGAGCGATTCAGGGAACTTGGCTTTGAAGGCGACAGGCTTTGGACTTTGAAGCGTTTACAAAAAGATGTTGACGGAAGATCATTTGACGATGAAAAACTTGTGCTTCCAATACCCCAGAGAGAAACAGATGTAAACAAAAATCTTACACAAAACCCGGGTTATTTATAACTATAAAGAGATAATAACCTTTTAAAAAATTGTCATCCCGTTAGTAAATATTATTTGTAATTGCCCGCGAATAAAATTTTTTTGTGCAGCCTGATAAAGTTTCAAGTGGACAAGTGAGTGAGATAATAAAGCCTGATAGGTAGCAATATCTCCTGCTACAAGAACCTTTCTTAGCGATTAATATTTGTTTGCGAAGTACTCTGCGCATTTGCTACCTTAAGCCATTCACCAATTACATTATTGCAATTTGTGTAGTCTTTGTCTACAGTAATATAGTAATTGGGGATATGATCTTTAAACCATTTTTCAAGCGCCTGTTGCTTTTTTTCTTCCAATGCTCTTTGCGCAATTTTGTTGTAATCATCTTTAAGATTTTCGCGATGCGGCTCTGTGCGGGTTTTTAAATAAAGTATTCTTACAACTTTACGATTACGTTCATCCGTATAAGTTTGCGGTACAGAGATATCGCCAACCTTCATATTCTTTAATGCTACTACAGCATCTTTATCCAACTGGTCTATTGTAATATAAGTAGAGCCATCTCTGTTGTTGGTAAAAAAGCCGCTCGTAAACTTACTGTTTTCATCTTCGCTGAACCTATTTACTGCTGCGGCAAAAGACATCGTGCCATCGGTAATTTTTGAACGAATACTGTCTAATTTTTGAATACCCGATTTTACTTCCACATCTGTAACCGGAGGGATAAGCAAAATATGCCTTACCACTGCATCATCACCTGCACGGCTTACCATTTGAATAATATGTAATCCAAATTTTGATTTTATAACATTCGATATTTGTCCTTCTTTTAATTTAAAAGCCGCAGCAATAAAAGTAGGATCCCATGATTTATCGTTCCTGTTAATGCTGTACTGACCACCGTTATCTTTACTTCCCGGATCTTCGGAATATAACTTCGCTAATGCATCAAATTTTTTCTGACCGCTCTCTACCTGCTTTTTCATTTCGTTGAGTCTTCCGGTTACATAATCTTCTACTTCCTTATTTGCTTTGGGGTATAAAACAACCTGGGCTACTTCTACTTCACTTTCATAGAAACGCAAACTGTCTTTTGGAATCTTGTCAAAATATTCTTTTACTTCATTGGGTGTAATTTTTACATTCGCCAATATTTTATTCTGCATTTTCTCAGCTAAAGTCTTTTCTTTAAAAGGCTCGCGCAAATCTTCTTTTATCTGGTAAACGCTTCTTCCCGCAACCTGCTCGAGCACTTCCTGTGAACCATAGGCGCTTATGAAATAGCGGATTTTGTTATCAAGCAAAGCTTCCAGTTCATCATCCTCAACAAGGATAGAATCTTTTTCTGCCTGCAACACAAGTGTTTTCTGTATTAATTGTCCTTGCAAAAAAAGGCACTCAGCGTTGGGAGGCAACTGCGCATCGGGGTCTTGTCTTTTAGTATCAATTATTGCATTATCAATATCAGATTTCAGAATGATCCTGTTACCAACCTGGGCAATTATTTTATCAGCAACGACCTTTTGTGTTTGACCAAAAGAGAAACAAGGTGCGCAACATGCTGCAGCCAGCAAAACGAATACTAATTTTTTCATAACATGCGAATAGATTCAAAAATATACAATCGGCCGACGCAATAATAAAAATGAGAGGCTTTTAACAAAATAATGAGCCTCTCACTTAAACGAATTTTTTTTATAGACTAACTTTAGTGCTTATGGCATTGCCGTTGCGTCACTTGTTTCATCAAGAGGTAATAATGAATAATCAATAACCAGTAATAACACCAGACATCACACATTTTACAGTGTTCGTTTTACTTCTTCCTCTTCATACGCTTCAATGATATCACCTACTTTAATATCATTATAATTCTTCACTGTTAATCCGCATTCTGTACCTGATGCAACTTCTTTCACATCATCTTTATAACGTTTTAATGAACCAAGTTCAGCACTTGCACCTTCGCCCGTAGGATATATTACGATGCCATCACGGATAACACGCACTTTATTGTTGCGGCTTATTTTACCTTCTATTACCTGGCAACCTGCAACAGTTGCTTTATCAAACCTGTATACTTCGCGTATTTCAACATTTGCTACCACTCTTTCCTGGATCTTCGGTTCAAGCATACCTTCCATTGCACTCTTAATTTCATCAATGGCATTGTAAATAATAGAGTATGTTCTTATTTGCACACCTTCATTTTCTGCCAAACGAGCGGCCTGCATAGAAGGTCTTACATTAAAGCCGACAATAACAGCATCTGATGCAGTAGCAAGCAATACATCACTTTCAGATATTTGGCCCACACCTTTATGCACAACAGAAATTATAATTTCATCTGTTGATAATTTTTGCAATGAATCACTTAACGCTTCTACAGAACCATCAACATCACCCTTAATAATAAGGTTTAACTCTTTAAAGTTACCCAATGCAAGACGGCGGCCAATTTCATCGAGGGTAATATGCTTTCTTGCACGTAGTCCCTGTTCACGTACAATCTGGGCACGTTTTATTGCCACCTCTTTTGCTTCGGCTTCATCTTCAAACACACGGAATTTTTCGCCAGCCTGTGGTGCGCCGTTTAAACCAAGTATCTGTACAGGTGTGGAAGGCGGCGCCTCATCAACTCTTTGATTTCTTTCATTAAACATCGCCTTTGCCCTGCCATAGTTCTGACCACTTACAATGAGATCTCCTTGTTTTAAAGTGCCATTCTGTACTAAAACTGTAGCAACATATCCGCGACCCTTATCTAAAGAAGCTTCTATAATAGTTCCTATGGCTTCCCTGTCAGGATTGGCTTTCAAGTCAAGCAACTCAGCTTCCAATAATATTTTTTCAAGCAACAAATCCACATTAAGACCTTTTTTAGCAGAAAGTTCCTGGCTTTGGTATTTACCTCCCCATTCTTCAACCAGTAAATTCATTTGAGAAAGCTGCTCGTATATTTTGGTAGGATTTGCACCCTCTTTATCTATTTTGTTAATAGCAAATATCATAGGTACACCGGCAGCCTGGGCATGGCTTATGGCTTCCCTTGTTTGAGGCATCACTGCATCATCTGCAGCAATAACAATTACGGCTATATCGGTAACTTTCGCGCCACGTGCACGCATGGCTGTAAATGCTTCGTGACCCGGCGTATCAAGAAAAGTAATATGCTTTCCATTTGCCAATGTTACTTCATAGGCCCCGATATGCTGGGTAATACCTCCAGCTTCACCAGCCACAACATTTGCGCTTCTTATATAATCAAGCAAAGAAGTTTTACCATGGTCAACGTGACCCATAATAGTTACAATTGGCGCACGTGAACTAATATCTTCTTCTTCGTCCTCAAGTTCTTCTTCCTCTTCTTCTGTATCTTCTACACCAATAAATTCTACTTCATAACCAAATTCACCTGCCACCAGTTCTATTACTTCTGCATCAAGCCTTTGATTGATAGATACCATAATGCCTAGACCCATACATTTGCTTATTACATCGGTAAAGCTTACATCAAGCAGGTTTGCCAATTCGCTCACCGTTACAAATTCAGTAACCTGTAACTTATTGTCTTCTCCTATTTCACCCATTGACTCTGCATGCTCCTGTCGCTTTTCCCTTCTGTGTTTTGCTTTCAGGCTTTTACCACGACCACTGGCCCCGGCTAATTTGGCCTGAGTTTCACGTATTTTTTCCTGTATTTCTTTTTGATCAATCTCTTTTTCCTCCCGCTTAATATCTCTTCCTCTTCTGTCTCTTCCACGCCTGTCATCAGTACGGAGAGGTTTATCGCCTACCTTTTGAATGACTATACCGCGTCTTTCCCCGGCCGGTTCAGGCGCTCTTTTACCATGCGTATCTTTTTTAAATTTATCTTTTTCTTCCAGTTGCCTGTTATCACCTTTCTTATCAATCGGAATACGTTTACGTTTACGTTTTTCATCACGAAACGATGGCTTGGGTCTTGTTTCACTATCAACCGGTAATTGTATCTTACCAAGAATTTTAGGTCCCTCTAATTTTTCAGCTCTTATATTTTCAATGTGCGGGGCTTGTTCTGTTTCTTCAATATCTTCTTCAATTTCTGTTTCAATTGGTTCTTCAATTTCATCAGCTACAGGCAACTCTTCTTTTGCTGCTACTCCAGGTTGTTCTGTTTCTTCTTCAATTATTTCTTTTATTTCTTCATCCTCATCGGTCTTCTTCCCGTCTTCAGAGCGGGCAGGCTTTGCAACTTTTTTAGGTCTTGTTGAAGAATCAATTGCTGAAAGATCTATTTTCCCTACAGTTTTAGGACCTTCAATTTCAGGGGCCTCTATTTTAGTTATTTCAGGCACAACAGGTGGTGCTTCAGGTGCCGGTGGTTCAACAGCTTTTTCTTCAACAGGCACAGGAATTTCCGCAACTGGCTCTGGTTGTTTTTCAATTTTGGGCTCTTCCTTTTCTTTTCTGAAACTTATTTCTTCTTCATCTCTTTTTCTTCTTTCTGAAGGTGCTCCTTTAGGAATCTCAATTTGATCGGCTTTTGTTTTAGCCACCTTATCGCTTTGAAATTCCTGCTGAAGAGATCGATACATCTCCTCGGTAAGTTTTGCAGTCGGTTTCAAATCATCACGGGCAAAGCCTTTGCTTACCAGGAACTCCACAAGGGTATCCTGGCCAATATTAAATTCTTTGGCTGCCGCCAACAATCTTGGTAATTTAAGTTCTATCATTCAGTGTTTTTGTTTTGTTCCTCTTTCTGCGGAACTTAAAAAATTTATTTTGTGTACTTAGCAGCAGAATATTATTTAACATCCGTTGCATCGCACATTTATTCAATATATTTTAGCGACTATTATACCGACGTTGTTACTATTGAAAGACTACGCCGCTTTACTAATTTATTCTTTTTGGTACAAGGTTCGCTTTAAACGAAAGTAAAGTCAATAGTAATAAGGCTTCCGGTTTAAAAAAAAACATTTAATTTTTATAGTCACTGCTGTTATCCTCTTTCAAATTCTTCCTGTAAAATTCTTCTTAAATCCTGTATCGTTTCTTTTTCCAGATCAGTTCTTCTTTCCAACTCATCAGGTGTAAGATTTAAAACACTGCGAGCCGTATCGCAACCTACACGTTTTAGTTCATCAATTATCCATGGTTCAATTTCATCAGTAAACTCATCCAAATCAATATCAAATTCTTCTTCCCCGCCTTCGCTTTCACGGAAAACATCAATGTCATATCCCGTCAATTCGCAGGCCAATTTAATATTTACTCCCCGACGACCAATTGCAAGAGAAACCTGGTCAGCCTTCAGATAAACATCAGCATGCTTGTTTTCATTATCCAAATCCATATAACTGATCTTTGAAGGCGTTAAAGAGCGTTGTATCAGAAGTTGTGTATTACTTGTCCAATTAATAACGTCAATATTTTCATTTTTCAACTCACGAACTATGCCATGAATGCGGCTACCCTTCATACCCACACATGCGCCTACAGGGTCAATCCTGTCATCAAAACTTTCAACGGCCACTTTTGCTCTTTCACCAGGTTCACGCACAATTTTGCGAATGGTAATAAGACCATCAAATATTTCAGGCACTTCAATTTCAAGCAATTTGGCGAGAAAATCAGGACTGGTACGGCTTAAAATAATGACAGGTGAATTATTTTTCATATCTACCCTGCGTACAACAGCTCTAATATTTTCACCTTTTTTGAAATAATCCTGTGGTATTTGTTCAGATTTTGGAAGAATCAACTCATTGCTCTCTTCATCAAGCAACAATACTTCTTTTTTCCAAACCTGGTAAACTTCTGCATTTATAATTTCGCCAACACGATCGCCGTATTTCTTAATCAATACGTTTTTCTTGAGATCGCTTATACGACTTGCTAATGTTTGTTTGGCAGCCAATATTGCACGGCGTCCAAAATCGAGTATATCAACCTCTTCATATAATTCTTCACCCACTTCAAAATCGGGTTCAATTTTCACTGCATCACTATAAGCAATTTCAGCCAGCGGGTCCTGTACCTCTCCATCTTCCACAATCATACGGCGTCGTATAATTTCGAGGTCTCCCTTTTCCGCATTTACAATCACATCAAAATTTTCATCGCTTCCAAACTTTTTCCGAAGCAATGTTTTGAAAACATCCTCTACTACTTTCATTAAAGTGGGGCGGTCTATATTTTCCGCATCTTTAAATTCCTGGAATGCCTCAATTAAATTTATACTTGCCATATTTATTTACGATTTAAAAAACCTGTCTGCCGACAGGCAGGTTTACGATTTACGATTTTGAATCCGTGCATCGCGCTGTTTTAAAATTTGATTTGAACTGTTGTTATTTTTATGTTATTAAATGGTATTACTATTTGTTGAGTAGAAGCTTTTTTGCCTTTTCCGCTTGTCTGTTCAATTATAATATCCGACTCGGCAACTTGAACCAGCTTACCTTCTTTTTTTGTACCGTCGTTAAAGAGTACTTCTACAAAACGGTTGATATTTTTTGAATATTGGCGATGAAGCTTTAAAGGCTCATCAACACCGGGCGAAGAGACTTCCAAAGAAAATTCACCGGGAGGAAAAATCCCGCTATCCTCAATCATCTTATATAACCTGCGGTTAAACTGAACACATTTTTCTATGGAAATGCCATTATCACCATCGATAAAGACCTTCACGTTGTTGGTTGGCTTTATTCTTACGTTCACCCTAAAATATTCAGGCTCAGTAGATAATATAGCGTCAACCAACCGTTCAATTCGCTGCACCGGTGTTTCTGTTGCCATATAGTAAATAGAGAAGGGAACGATTTCGTTCCCTCCTTATCCTGATTTCCGCTGCAAATATAGCACATATTATAGATAGATTCCAAATTTAGAATGTTAGAATATTTTAAACTTATCATGAAAATATTGTCTCCGCTTTTATAATGCTGTCCGGTTTTCCCACATCTATAAACTTGCTTTGTGAATGATCAAATGATTTTATTATTTGGGTTTTTGCTGCCTCCAGATAAACATCTATCATAGAAAATTTTCCTTCATTGTGCATGAGTGAAAATATTCTGTTATTAATCACATGAATACCACTAAATGCTTTTTGATAATATCTTGCTGCTTGCTTTGAAATTTTATCAACTCCTGTTTCTATATTGCGCCATCCGCATAATTCATTGTCGTCATTAAATAAGAAATAACGTGAAGTGTTGCGTTGTGTAGTAGCTAATGTGGCCAATGGTTTATTGGAAAGATGATATGCAATCATTTCATCAAGCCTTAAATCAGTGAGCACATCCACATTTACTAAAACGAAATCATTTTCATCTTTAAAATAATACTCTGCTTTTTTTAGTCCGCCGCCTGTTTCAAGTAGTTCATTTGTTTCGTCACTGATAATTATATTACTTCCCCAGCCATTATTCTTTTGAATTGCTTCAATAATTTGTTCTGGAAAATGATGCACATTTACTATCACATCGGAAATTCCAAATTGCTGCAAATATTTTATATTTCTTTCCAGTAAACTTTTTCTATTCACGAAAGCTAATGCCTTGGGATGTTTGTCTGTCCAGGGTTTCAGCCTTGTGCCTACGCCTGCTGCGAGTATCATTGCTTTCATGCCCTATCCCCTAAAGGGGTATTTAAACATGATTTCAAATTTATTTATTGCTGATATAGTTGTCATAGCACAATACCTGCCTTCAGTTAATTTCGCTCTGCTCAATAGAGCTTCGCCTGTTGAAGAGTGCGACGCAAGGAACGATCCACAGAGAACAAAAGTCCGGCTCATAAAAATCATCCTAATCATTTTAATCATGGATTATATAAACTGTTTTACCCAATTTTCTTTGTTGAGATGTTGTAACTCTATCTTCACTTTGTATTTATTTCTTAAATGTCTTGCAAGTTGCTCGGCTGCATAAACGCTTCTGTGCTGACCGCCTGTGCAGCCAAAATTTACAGACAGATTGCTGAAACCTCTTTTAATATAATCTTCCACGGATATATCAACAATATTAAAAACACCATTGAGAAACTCACTCATCTTTGTTTGCTGCTCAATAAAATCTACCACTGCTTTATCATTACCATTTAAAGTTTTATATACATCGAACCTGCCCGGATTTAAAAGACCACGGCAATCAAAAACAAAACCACCGCCATTGCCAGTTTCATCGGGCGGTATTCCATTACGATACGAAAAGCTGCTGATTTTTACAACGAGTGGAGTTGATTCATTTGCCTGTACTGGTTGAAATTGCTGAATGATTTCATCCCTAACAATAATATTCAGCATCCTGTCAAACTCAGGCAGTGCAAGCCCTATGCGCTTATTCTCCACAAACCATTTTAGATTTTTTAGCGCCAGTGGAATGCTCGTGAGAAAATGTGCTTTACGTTCAAACAATCCTCTGAAACCATAAGCACCAAGCACCTGCAACAAACGGATGAGCACATACCCATTATACTGGCTTGTAAAAATTTGCCTGTTTATTGGTTTTTCAAGCAAGCTGTCAATTGTATTCATGTAAAACAAAAGCAGGCGGTCTTTCCAATCGTCACTTAATTCTGCTTTGGCCTGCCATAACAAACTTGCAACATCGTACTGCAACGCTCCCTGCATGCCGCCCTGGTAATCTATAAAACCAAGCCCTCCATTGTTCACAATAATATTCCTGCTTTGAAAATCACGGAACATAAAATATTTATATTCTGTTTTTGTGAGGTAAGTGCTGAGTGCATCAAAATCATCAAGCAAGGCTTGTTTATCATAAGGCTGGCGCAATGTGTCGAGAAAATAATATTTAAAATAAAGCAGGTCGCTTAAAATTGCCTGCTTGCCAAACTCTTTTGCAGTAAGACAGAGATCATAATTAAGTCCTTTGTGACCGATTATCTGCATGCGTGCCAGTTGTTCAAGACTTTTGCAAAACAGGTCATATACAAAATCATTATAACCAAATTTTTCTAACTGATTTAATAAAGATTCTGTGCCAAGGTCTTCCTGTATGTATGCAGTGCAGTTATCATTTACCGCATATATTTCAGGCACCGGCAATCCAAGATTTTTAAAGTGCCTGCTGAATTCAATAAAGGTTTTATTTTCTTTTACATTTAAATTGTATGTAGCGATATAGCTTTTCTCTTCTGCAGATATTCGGAAATAAATTCTATCACTTCCACTTTGTTTCAATTGGATAATTTGTTCATAATTATTTTCATACCACTTAATAAATAACTGGCGCACACTTTCCGTTACTGGATCCATTTGAAATTTTTGGGCGGTAAAAATAAAAGATTATAAGCTGGATAAAGATTTTTTTCACGAATGCTTCACAGAGTTGAAGATAATTGTGGTATTGCCTCTTGTTTTTACCTCGTTATCATTCACCTATGCTCTGAAAAAAAAAATCTTCCTGCTTGAAACTCATGCTGTCAGCTCATAGTTTTTTCATGCTTTAAATAAGTTATTTTGTTAGCAAAAATTTAATCAATATTTCATTTTATAAAAAACCCTGTTCATTCGCGATTTATACCACTTCACACAATTAATGACATAGAAATGACATAGGCATGACGGAGATCAGGTTTTTAAAGCAATATGCTCAATTACTTTTGCGTCTGTAAAACTCAATCATTCGGGACGCACATGGATATTAACCAATTTTATATAGTTGGAATCAATTACAAAAAGACAGACGCTTCTGTAAGAGGCCGGTTCGCGGTTAGTCCTGAGCATTACTCCTCAATTCTCCAAAAAGCTTCTTCAGTAAACATTTCGGAATTATTTGTATTAAGTACTTGTAACCGCACGGAAATTTATGGTCTTGCAAGCAATGCGGATATGCTTATAAATTTATTGTGCAGCGAAACTGCAGGTTCTGTAAATACATTTAAAGAATTGGCTTATATAAAAAAAGGTAACGAGGCTATTGAACATTTATTCAATGTGGCCGCAGGACTTGATTCACAAATTCTTGGCGATTATGAAATTGTAGGCCAGATAAAACAGGCGGCAAAATTTGCAAAAGAAAGAGGATTTATCGGAACATTTATGGAAAGATTGGTGAATATAGTTTTACAATCATCTAAAGTTATAAAGAGCCAAACGCAGTTAAGCGGCGGCACTGTTTCCGTTTCTTTTGCCGCTGTTCAATTCCTGCGTAATAATGTGGTGAAGCCTTCCAAAAAGAAAATTCTTTTATTAGGTACCGGTAAAATTGGTCGCAACACTTGTAAGAACCTCGTTGATTATTTAAAAACAAATAATATTACACTTATCAACAGAACAGAAGATAAAGCTTCTGAATTAGCACACGAATTAGGTTTACAGGTTGCCTCTTTTAATGATCTTGAACAACATCTTCGGTTTGCTGATATTGTTATTGTAGCCACAAATGCTGAACAACCGGTTATAACAAAAGAAGATCTTGTAAAGCAAAACAAAAAAATTTTAATTGACTTATCTATTCCAAATAATATAGATCCTTCAGCGAAAGAATTACCTCATATTACGCTTGTAAATGTTGATGATCTCTCCCGGATTAATGATGAAACTTTACAGAAGCGCATGACAGAAGTGCCCAAAGCTAAAAGCATCATTGCAGCACATATACAAGAGTTTATTGAATGGTACGGCATGCGTAAAAATGTGCCTGTGCTGAAAGCTGTAAAACAGAAGCTGATGGATATGCATCAGTGCAATCTTTTTCTTGCAGTAAATTCAACCGCTGACAAGCCTGCTCAAATTTGCAACTCTGATACTATACAAAAGGTCATTAATAATATGGCATTAAAAATGCGCCAGCAACGACAGCCCGGTTGCAACTATATTGAAGCCATCAATGATTTTATTACCAGCAGCGTTAATTAATTTTGTTTAATGAACAGTGTTTTAAGAATAGGCACACGTGACAGCCAGTTAGCGGTGTGGCAAGCTTCATTGGTGAAGAATGAGCTTGCTAAACATAATATAAAAAGCGAACTGGTATTCATCAAAACTGAAGGTGATATAGATCTCGTTACCCCACTATATGAAATAGGTGTTCAGGGCATTTTCACCAAAACACTTGACGCCGCTTTGCTCAGTAACAGAATTGATATTGCGGTACATTCTATGAAAGATGTTCCCACACAATTAGCTAAGGGAATTTCCCAGACTGCAGTTTTACCGAGAGCATCGTATAAAGATATTTTAGTTTACAAAGGTGAATGGTCAGTAGTGAGTAGTGAGTTAGGATTCATCAATGGCCAATGGTCAATCACTCACAGCTCACAGCTCACAACTCACAGCTCATCATTCACCATAGCGACAAGCAGTATTCGTCGCAGAGCACAATGGTTACATCGTTATCCAGATCATACGATTGAAAACTTACGTGGAAATGTAAATACACGTTTAAAAAAGGTAGAAGAACACAACTGGAATGGGGCCATTTTTGCTGCCGCAGGATTGGAACGTATTCATCTTCGCCCTCAAAATTCAATTGAACTTGACTGGATGTTACCTGCACCTGCGCAAGGCGCTATTATGATCGCATGCAGAACAGAAGATGATAAAACAAAAGAAGCCTGCAATAAATTAAATGATGAAGCAACGGCGTTATGCACCAAAATTGAAAGAGATTTTTTAAGAACATTAATGGGTGGATGTTCTACGCCCATCAGTGCGCTTGCCCTTGTTAAGAACAATGTTGTTTATTTTAAAGGAAATATTTTTTCATTGGATGGCAAAGAGCATGTTGAAATAGAAAAAAAGATTGAAATAGAAAATGCTTTTTCACTGGGAGTCGAGGCAGGGAATGAAGTATTATTAAATGGAGGTAAAAAAATAATGGAAGCCATTCGCAATGCCGGAAAATAAGATCAGCATATTATGCACACGGGTTTTGGATCAGCACATCATTAACAGAGCTGAAGCCAATGGCATTCACATAACAACATTGCCCTTTATTGAAATACAACTCAGGGAAGATGAATTATTTTCTCAGCAGGTAAAGCAACTGGCGTTGCAAAAGATAAACGTTGTATTTACCAGTGTGAATGCCGTAGAAAGTGTAGCGCAACAACTAAATGAAGAAGTAAACTGGAAAATTTTTTGTATAGGTGGTGCTACCAAAGATGCAGTGGGCAGGCATTTTAAAGAAGAATCTATTATTGCAAGCGCAAAGAATGCATCACTCCTTGCACGGAAAATAATTGAAAAGGGAAATATTAAAGAGGTGATTTTCTTTTGCGGGGATCAACGACTTGATGATTTACCGGAAACATTAAGCGCAAATAAAATTAATGTACAGGAAATAATTGCTTACCATAATTTGCAAACGCCACATGATATTCAGGAAGATTATGATGGCATTTTATTTTTTAGTCCAACTGCTGTGCATAGTTTTTTTCTGATGAATACCATTCGCACAAATGTTGTTTTGTTTTCGATAGGAAAAACTACGTCGGCAACTATTCAATCTTATTGCTCAAACAAAGTAATTACAAGTGAATGGCCCGGCCAGGAAAGTTTACTCGAAAAGGTTTTAGAATATTACAAAGTGTGAGTAGCACCTGGGCAGTTGATTACTGAGGCATTTAAAATGCCTACCGGGATGATAAATTAATAAGTGCTTTTACTGGCTGCTAAACCCTTTATACCAACAGATAGCATCAGTATAATTTACTGCTAAGGAGTGAAGACTTGAAGCAGAGTTTTTTTTATCTTAATATTTTACCTTTAATTTACGCAAAACAAATCCAACATCATGGTATACTCAATGACAGGTTATGGACGCGCAGAACAAGCGATAAACGATAAAGTATTTCTTGTAGAACTTAGGTCGCTTAATGGAAAACAATATGATATTCGCCTTAACTTGCCCGCCTTGCTTAAGACTTATGAAATTGACATCAGGAATCTTCTTAACGAAGGATTATTACGGGGCAGCATAGAATGTACTATTACTTTAAAACAAAATGGCTCCGTCAAGCCGGTTACCATTAACACTGGTTTACTCAAAGCTTACTACACGCCGGTGACTGAAGTTGCTACAGAACTTGGGCTAAGCACAGAAAATATTTTAAGTACTTTATTAAAATTGCCCGATGTAGTGGCAGCTTCTACCGATATATTGAACAAAGAAGAGTGGGAAGCTTTTAAAAAAGTATTGCAACAGGCAATTGATCTGTTGAATGAACACAGGAAGGATGAAGGTATGAGTATGGAAGAAGATTTGCTTGAAAGAATAAACAACATTGAAAAGCAGCAAAATTTAATTGCTGCAATGGAGCCGGCCCGGAGGCAGAAAATAAAGGAAGGGTTAAAAAAAGTGCTTGAGGAAAATATTGGAAAAGAAAATTATGATCCCAACCGGCTGGAGCAGGAGTTGATTTATTACATTGAAAAGATTGACATAAGCGAAGAGCAGGTGCGTTTAAAAAATCACTGTGATTATTTTCGGGCAATACTTAAAGAAATTGAAATAAGCAAAGGCAAAAAGCTTGCTTTTATTTTGCAGGAAATAGGAAGAGAAATAAATACTACCGGTTCAAAAGCGTATGATTCAACTATTCAGAAATGCGTGGTGCTTATGAAAGACGAGTTGGAAAAAGCAAAAGAGCAGGTATTGAATGTACTTTGACAGAACTTGATATTGAGATCTATGATCTCTGATATAAAATGTTAGATTTTAAATCAGAGATTTCTTAAATCAATCAAATTTATTTTTATTTTTATTCATCATTCACCATTGAAGAAACTATTATTTTTCGCGATCATATTTTTTTTGTTGGAGGCATGCAGTTCCATTGATGTATATGAAAAAACAGAGGCGTTCAGTAAGCAGACGTGGAGCAGCAATAACAAACTCTCTTTCACATTTACAATAACTGATACAACTGCACAGTATAATATTTATGCCGCTATCAGGCACACTGACGCTTATCATTTCAACAACATTTGGTTAAATGTAACCACGGTTGCTCCCGGCGACACAGCAGCCACACAACAGGTAAATCTTAAACTTGGCGACAATACAAAAGGCTGGCTGGGCTCGGAGATGGATGATATTATTGAACATCGTGTGTTACTCACAAGGTATCCTGTAAAACTTAAAAAGGGTAATTACAATTTTATTCTTCAACAGATCATGCGTGAAGATCCTTTGCAAAATGTAATGAATGCGGGCATAAGGGTGGAGAAAGCTATCCGGTAAAAATTCAATATTCAACACTCAACGTTCAATACTCAATGTTCAATGAAATTTTCAATTTGATAATTGCAAATTTTTTCTCACTGTGAAGATTTTTTATCTGACCGGCTTTAGTTCTTTTTTCATCGCCTGTTGTGTCACTCCCTTATACGTTCATAACATTACTCAACATCTTATCGGTTCTCCTGAAAAATTCGGGCAGCAAAAACTCACTTCCCCTTAAAATTTGGTTTTCGTTTTTCAAGAAATGCAGTAGTCCCCTCTTTCATATCTTCTGTTGCAAAACATTCACCAAAGGAATTAACTTCTAATTTATAACCGTTATTATTTGAAGCCTGGTCAGCAACATTTGCGCATATTATACATTTTGCAACAGCAAGCGGTGCTTTACTGTTAATAACATCGAGAATTGATTTTGCTTTATTCAGTAATTCATCCTGCTGCACAACATAATTCACCAATCCATATTGCAATGCAGTTTGTGCGTCAATCATGTTGCCGCTCATAAGCAATTCCAACGATCTTCCTTTGCCGATCAATTGTGTTAAACGCTGCGTGCCGCCATAGCCGGGCATTATACCAAGATTCACTTCAGGCTGACCAAATTTTGCATTCTCACTTGCAATACGAAAATGACAAGTCATTGCCAATTCACAACCCCCACCCAAAGCAAAACCATTTACACAAGCCACAATTGGCTTTGGTGCATTTTCAATTTTGAAAAAAAGATCCTGTCCTCTTTTTGACAATGCTTTTCCTTCTTCTGCACTTAATCCTAAAAACTCACCGATGTCTGCACCGGCAACAAAGCTTTTTGTACCGGCACCAGTAATAATAGCAGATTTAATTTCATTATTGTTATACACTTCGTCAATCGCTGCATTTAATTCTTCCATCACCATTTTATTAAGTGCATTTAATTTATCAGGACGATTGATGGTGATAATGCAGATGTCGTTTTCTATTGCAGTGAGCAATGTTTGATACATGACAAATTGTTTTGCCAAAAGTAAAAGAATTGATGTTAGCAAAAAGAAAAGCACTCACTTTCATGAGTGCTGCAATTGACTGTTTATCTGGCTAAAGTTCTTATGCAATTTTTTTTCGCAGAATATCTTTCGCATTACTTTTTTTCCAGTGCTTCAACACGTTTTAATATCGCGGCATTTTGTTTCTTCAATTCCTCGTTTTCCCTTTTCAAATCCTGCATGCCACTGATGATAATTGGTATCAAACCTGTATAATTTACACCGAGGTATTTTACTTCATCAGATAACTTTTCATTTGTCTTTTTATCGAAGGAAGCGGGTTTAACCTGGTCTGCTACAAGCTCAGGAAAAACTTTTTGTATATCCTGGGCAATCAAACCAAACTGGTTTCCTTTTGGCAAATTCATTTTATATTCCTCAGTTCTATATTGATATGATGATGGTTTTAGCTGCATAATTTTATCCATCATACTTTGAATGGGTTTTATGTTTTGTTTCAGTTTTGCATCTGATGAGGAATAATAATTGCCGCTAATGTTCACATTGCCCGCCCCATAAAAAGAAGTTAAAAAGGAGCTCTTAGGTCCATAAGGTTCTGAATATATGCCTATCACATTGCTTATAGCATTCTTTCCGTCCACGTGACTATATACACCAAAAACCTGATCAGTATTCGCATCGTTTATAATGTCGCAATCAATACCATGTTGAGGAAATGCATATGTTTGAGTTGCTGTATGAACCGTTACCCTTATTCCGGTATGGGTAGCATGAAATTCTCCGCCCGTAGGACCGCCTGAAGCAATAATTCCTGTAGAGCTACCCGTAAATTTTCCTCCGTACGAACCCGATCCTACTACTCCGGTGCCGCCAACTCCTTCAACTCCCGTCCCATCTCCTTTAAAATAACCTCCCCAAGTAAATGGGTAGCTACCTGTTGCTGTAGCATACACCCCATAACCCCATTGGCCTCCGCTCGTTAGAACACCACCAAAAAATCCATAATTCTTATATCCGCTTTGGGCGTAAGCCGAAACAGCAGC
>WNFY01002164.1_pt1 | contig 22076 bp, 24 predicted proteins | sample 5400091 | NCBI WGS metagenome assembly WNFY01 (sample SAMN13153364, study PRJNA577476) | soil metagenome | isolation source: 60 cm soil or saprolite under grassland replicate 1 | place: USA:California | collected 2016-06-15
CGGCGCAACCGGCGGTGAGTTGCAGACGGTCACCGCGCCAGGCGGGGCGGAGGTCTTCACGGCGCCGGCGGTCTTGGGCAAGCGCTTGTTCGTCGCGACCGATTCAGGTCTCGACTGCTACATCCTCAGCGGCGGCCGACTGCACCTTTCCTGGCACCGCAGCCAGGGCGGCACGAGCCCGGTTGTCGCCGGCGGCCTGCTCTACGTCTACAACGGGTCGCTGAACGTCTACGCGCCCTCGACTGGGAAGCTGCTCGCCTCGTTCAACACCGGCGGCTCGGCACACTGGAGCAGTCCGATCGTGACAGACGGCCGTGTCGCTGTTCCGGAAGGAAACGCGAACGACCACCGGACGAGCGGGGTGCTCGACATCTTTCGGCTGCCCTAACCCGCGAGGCACCGCTGACGTCACAACGCTTAGTGCGCGCCGCCGGAGCAGCCGTCCTTCTCGGAGTCTTCGCGACGCTGGTGGCGTCGGCCTCCGGCAGTCCGCAGCGTGCCGAATACCGCTTCCGGCAGGTTGCCTCCGGCTTCGACCAGCCGGTCTACCTGGCGCAGCCGAAGAGCGAGCCGGGCCGCCTCTACGTCGTCGAGCGCCCCGGGCGCATTGTCACCCTCGCCGGCGGCAAGCGGCGCACCTTTCTCGACATCCACAGCCGGGTCGAAAGCGGCTACTCGGAACAGGGACTGCTCTCGGTCGCGTTCCACCCCGGGTACGCGAGGAACCACCTCTTCTACGTCTACTACACGAACGAGACCGGCGACATCGAGGTCGACTCCTTCCGCTCGCGCAGCGGCCGGGCGGTTGCGTCATCGCGTAAGCAGCTGCTCGTTATCAACCACCGCTCGAACGACAACCACGACGGCGGCCAGCTCGAGTTCGGGCCCGACGGGCGGCTGTACACGGGCACCGGCGACGGCGGCTCCGGGGGCGACCCGCCGGACAACTCCCAGAATCTCTCGCGCAGGCTCGGAAAGCTGCTGCGGCTGAACGGCGGTCGCTGGCAGGTCTACGCGTATGGCCTGCGGAATCCGTGGCGGTTCTCGTTCGACCGGGCCAACGGCGACCTCTACATCGGCGACGTCGGCCAGAACGCGTGGGAGGAGATCGACTACCGGCCGCGCGCCGCCACCGGCCTCGCGAACTACGGCTGGTCCGCCTACGAGGGGCTCGCTCCGTACAAGCCCTCACGGCTGAAGCAGGCGGGCACGCTCGTCAAGCCCGTCCAGGTCTACAGCCACGCGGGTGGCAACTGCTCGGTGACCGGCGGTTACGTCTATCGCGGTAGCGCAGTGCCCTCGGCGCGTGGGCGCTACTTCTACGGCGACTACTGCACGGGCCTGATCTGGAGCCTCCGGATCTCGAGAGGCAAGGCGGTCGACAACCGGAGCGAGTCGAGCCGGGTGTCATCCCTCTCCTCGTTCGGCCAGGCGGCGAACGGCGATCTGTACGCGGTCTCCCTCGAGGGCCGGCTCTACAAGCTCAGCAACTAGCCGGCGCGGCGGCGCCTGACCTGCGGGCCCTGCTGGCCCAGTGCCGCATACGCGATCGCCTGCAACGACTCGTTCAGGCTCCGTAGCTCATGTGCGAGCCGGGCGAAGCCCTCGGCGTGGTCGAGCCGCCGGTTGAGCACGTGGATCTCGTCGACGAGCTTGTCGAGGCGCTCGAGCACGGCGTCGAGCTGGCGGTCTTCGAGAGGCTTGCGTTCGGGCACGCGTCTGATTCTACGCCGGGCTACCTTGTCCAACGCCGAGCGCGGACGAAGACGAGAACCCCGATCAGGACGCCGGTGGAGTCGATTGCGACGTCGATCGGCGAGGAATGCCGGCCGGTAACGAAATGCTGGTGGATCTCGTCCGTGATCGCGTAGCCGACGCCGAGCAGGAAGGCCGGCAGCTCGCGGCCGATCGCCCTCGCGAGCAGCAGGCCGAAGATTGCGTATTCGGTCACGTGCGCGCCCTTGCGGAGAATCGTGTCCCAGGTGCCGAGGCCGGTGCCGAGGTGCGGGATCGACGAGAGCGCGAAGATCACCGCTGCCCAGGCGAGAACAGGCAGCCAGGCGGAGAGACGTGAGGCCAATACGGAGGGATGGTAGTCTCGCCCGAAAGGCGAGCGGTAAGGGAATCCGGTGCAAATCCGGGACGGTCCCGCCGCTGTGAGGGGAGACGCTCTCCCGCCAAGAGCCACTGGCGAGAGCCGGGAAGGCGGCGGCAGAGGGAGCCCCGAGTCAGAAGACCTGCCGTTCGCCAGAACCGAACCCCTCGCGGAAGGAGGATTCGTGTACCGACGCTCTTTCAGCCTGTTGGCAGTGGTTGTTGCCTTGCTCGTGCTCGTCCCGGCGGCTCTCGCCGCCCGCGTGCACGTCCGCGTCGAAGGCAAGACGCAGACGATCTTCGGCTCGACCGAGCCGACGCTGAACGTGAAGGCCAACGCCCTCGACGCGCTCGAGTCGGCCAGTCTCGCGGGCGAGTTCTACTACCACGTGACGGCGAGCGCATTCGGCCCGTACGTCGACCAGATCGGCCGCTACCCCGCCGGCGGCACAAGCGGTTGGATCTTCAAGGTCAACGGGATCGTGCCGCCGGTCGGAGCCGACAAAGTGACGGTCAAGGACGGCGACACAGTGCTCTGGTACTGGGCGACGTTCTCGGGCGCGGCCGGGCCGCTGACGCTGGAGGTCGAGACCTCGATCGTCAAAGGCAAGCGTTGCTTCTTCGCGACGGGGCGGAACGACGCGGGTCGCGCCTCGCGAGTGCGCGGGGTCGTCTACACCCTGAACAGCAGGCGAATCAGCTCGGCGACCGGCGTCGTCTGCACACGCCTCGGCCGCTACACGGTTCGAGCCGCAAAGGCCGGCGCGATCCGCTCGCGGACGTACAGCGGCCGGTGAGACGCCTGGCGGCCGCCGGGTTCGTCGTCGTCGCCCTCACGGGCTGCGGCTCGACCCAAACCAAGGGGAGCGCGACGCTCTGGATCACGCGCGACCGCGGGCAGCACGTCCTCGCCGTCGACAGGGTCAAGGCGGGACAGACCGCGATGCAGGCACTCCAGCAAACAGTGAAGGTGAAGACGAGCTACGGCGGCCGCTTCGTCCAGTCGATCGACGGCTTCTCCGGAGACCGGTCTGGCCAGCGGGACTGGTTCTACTTCGTCAACGGCTACGAGGCTGACAGCGGCGCCGCCGACTACACGCTCCATCCCGGTGACATCGAGTGGTGGGACTACCGCTCGTGGAAGCATGCGATCCACGTGCCGGTCGTCGTCGGCGCGTTTCCCGAGCCGTTCCTGCACGGCTACGCGGGCAAGACTCGGGACGCCGCGATCGTCTACGACTCGCAGGCGCTCGAGCCACAGGCCCGCGCGCTCGGGAAGCTGATTCACGCCAAGGCGGTCACTGCGGACGAGATCGGCGACGCGAACGTGCTCTTTCTGACGAAGGCCGACGTACCGCTGTCGGCGATCTCGTCCGCAGTGACCGCCTTGGCGTGAATCAGCTTCCCGAGCGCGCGGGCCTGTGACCGGTTTCGCGCCGATGGCCGTATCTGATCGGTGCGGTGGGCTCGGCCGTGGCGTTGTTCGTGCTGACGCCGTTCGTCGAGCGCCTGCCCGGGACGGTGTTCTGGAGCGGGCCGACGATCCCGGTCGTCGGGACGCTCGACGTCACGTCGACCGAGCTCTCGGGGGCGCTCTTCAACGCGTGCCGTCTCGCGGCGGTCTCGCTCGCCTTCTCTGCCTATGCCCTCTGGCTCGACCATGACCGCCTGGTGCAGGCGGCGGGGTTCGCCCGGCGCTCGGTGCTCGCCGTCGCGCTGGCGACGAGACTGATGCCCGCACTGGAGCGGGACGCGGCCGGGCTGGTCGAGGCCCTGCGTGGCCGCGGCGTCGAGCCCGAAGGACTTCGCGGCCGGGCGCGACTCGTCTCGCCGCTGCTCGCCGGCTCCCTGGAGCGGAGCCTGAACCTCGCCGAGGCGATGGAGGCGCGCGGCTTCGGCCGCTCCGGCGCAACCCGGCTTCCGCAGCCGGAGTGGGGGGTGCGCGAGCCTCTGGCGCTGGTCGGAGCTGTGCTGGCCGTCGTCGTGGGGGCGCTGTGGCTCTAGCGCGCGCGGAGAACCTCTCGTTCGCGTATCCGGGCTCGTCGACCCCGGCTCTTCGGGACGTGTCCACGGGCCTGACCCCGGGACAGGTCACGTTGGTACTCGGCCCGTCCGGCTCCGGCAAGACGACGCTGCTTCGCGCCTTCGCGGGGCTCGTCCCCCACTTCCACGGCGGCGGGTTCTCCGGCCGGGTCGAGGTCGCCGGTCTCGACACCCGGCGGCACGGCCCGGCGCGGCTGGCCGGCACCGTTGCGACCCTCTTCCAGGATCCCGAGGACCAGGTCGTCTTCACCCGCGTCCTCAACGAGGTCGCGTTCGGCCTGGAGAACGTCGGCACGCCGGCGCAGGAGATCGAGGCGCGTGCGCTCGATGCCCTCGCGTCGGTCGGCGCCGAGCACCTGGCGGGGCGGCTCGTGACCGAGCTGTCGGGCGGCGAGCTGCAACGCGTCTGCCTCGCTGCGACGCTGGCACTCGAGCCGAAGCTCCTGCTTCTCGACGAGCCGACTTCGCAGCTCGACCCAGAGGCCGCCGAGGGGCTGGTCGAGCTGGCTTTGCGGCTCGCCCGCGAACGCGGTACGGCGGTGCTGCTCTCCGAGCAGCGGCCGGCTCTGCCGCTCGAGGTCTGCGACCGGGTTCTCTTCCTCGATGGGGGACGCCTGGCGTTCGACAGCCCAGTCGCCCAGGCCCAGGCATGGCTCGAAGAGCACCACCCGCTGTTCGTTTCGGCGGGTGGTGATGTAGGTGTACACCACCATCAGTTCGGTGAAGTCACGTCTCGCCTGGACGGGGTTTCCTACGCCTACGAAGATCACCTGCTCGTCCTCGACCGTGCGAGCCTGGAACTGCGGCGCGGCGAGGTCGTTGCGCTCGTCGGTCCGAACGGATCCGGCAAGACGACGCTCGCGAAGCTCGCGGCCGGGCTGCTCGAGCCGCTCGGCGGCCGCGTCGAGCGCCGCGGCCGGGCGACCTACCTCTCGCAAGACCCGGGCCGCTACGTCTTTCGCGAGCGCGCGAGCGAGGAAGTCGCGGTCGGCGTTGACGGCGACCTGGCGGCCGCGAGCCGGGCGCTCGCCGCCGTCGGCCTCTCGGGCTACGAGGACCGGCACCCGCGCGACCTCTCGAGCGGCGAGCGCGAGCGGCTCGCGCTGGCGGCCGTGCTCGCGCCCGAGCCCGACCTGCTCGTCCTGGACGAGCCCACACGCGGCGTCGATCCCGAGCGCAAGCACGAGCTCGCTGCGCTGCTGAGGGCGAACATGCAGCGTGGGACCCTCGTGGTCACCCACGATCGCGCGTTCGCAACGGCCGTGGCCGACCGGATCGTCTCGCTTGAGTCCGACCGGGAGCTCGCCCATGCCTAGGGCCGTGATTTCTGTCGCCGCGGTCGTCGCCTTTGCGGCGGCCGCCTGGGCCGCCACCTCGCCGCAGCAGGGTGCACTCTCCTTGCTCCTGGTCGCCGCAGCGCTGCTCGTCGCGGGCGCCGCCTGGCTGGATCCCGCGCTCGGCGCGAGCAAGACGCTCGCCCTTGTCGCCACGCTTGCCGCGGCTGCAGCCGGCGGACGCGTCCTCTTCGCCGCGATTCCCGGCGTTCAGCCTGTGACCGTGATCGCGGTCGCGGCAGGTGCCGCACTCGGCGCCCGCGCGGGCTTCGGCGTCGGGGCGCTCGCGGCGCTCGTGTCGAACTTCTTCCTCGGGCAAGGCCCTTGGACGCCGTGGCAGATGCTCGCCTGGGGAGGCTGCGGCGTCGTCGGAGCTCTCGCCGCGCCGCTTGTCCGTCGGCGCGTTCCCTTCGCGCTCCTCTGCTTCGTGCTCGGCTTCGCCTTCAGCGGCCTGATGGACGTCTGGGAGTGGTACAGCTTCTACCCGCACACCTGGGCGGCGCTGACCATCCAGCTCGGCCGCGGCTTCTGGTTCGACGCGGCGCACGCGATCGGCAACGTCGTCATCGCCTTGGTCGCCGGCCCGGAGCTCAGACGGCTGCTCGAGCGCTACGGCCGCCGCCTGCGGACGGAGATCTCGTGGGCCTGAAGCTCGTCGTCCTCGCGGCCGCGCTCCTGGCCGCGACGTCCCTGACCCGCGGGGCGGATTTTCTCCAGACGAGACAGCTCGCGGACGGCAGCTTTGCCGAGCGCGGTCAGCCGGGGTATCCGCAATTGACCGCGTGGGCGACCCTGGGCCTGACTGCCGCGGGTGCGGCGCCGCAAGCCAAGGCCCTGACGGTCAGGTATCTCGTCTCGCACGAGGCCCAGCTGACGAGCGCGACCGATCTCGCGCTGGTGGTCCTCGCAGAGAGGGCGCTCGGACAGAATGTCGACCGGCCGCTCGCGCGCCTTCGCGCAATGGAACGATCGAACGGGTCGTTTGGCGGGCTCGTCAACGGAACGGCCTGGAGCGTGCTCGCGTTCCGCGGCAACGGATCGACGGTTCATGCTGCGACGATCCGCTGGCTCCTCGCCCGCCAGACTCGAGCCGGCGGTTGGAGCTGGTCGCCTCGCGGAGCCGCCGATTCGAACGACACCGCAGCCGTCGTCCAGGCTCTCCGAAGCGCGAACGTCAAGGGCCGACCGATCGACCGCGGCCTCCGCTTCCTGCTGCGCTTCCGCAACCGCGACGGCGGCTTCGAGCTGACGCAGGGGCGTGCCTCGGACGCACAGTCGACAGCCTGGGCGGTCCAAGCGTTCGTCTCCGCCGGGAAGCCTCCGCCGCGCGAAGCCTTGGCCTACCTCAAGCGCCTCCAGCGGCCCGACGGCAGCTTCCGTTACTCGGCGCGCTACACGACGACGCCGGTCTGGGTGACGGCACAGGTTCTGCCGGCGCTGGCGCGGAGAGCCTTCCCGCTCTCCCGTTAAAGGGCGCGCGCGAGCTCGACCTGCGGGTAGAGGCGCCGGTAGCCGAGGCGCTGGTTGAGCGTCAGCATCGGCACGTTGTCGTCGTCGTTGGCGGTGACGATCTCGCGGATGCCGGCATCACGGGCCCAGCGAATCGAAGCGAGCTTGACGAGCAGGGCAAGCCTCCTGCCCCGCAGCTCCGGCAGCGTCGCCGTCCAGTCGTTCTCGGCCCGCCCGCGCTCCGGATCGACGACCAGGCTCGCCAGCGAAACCAGCTGCCCCCGCTCGTCCAGGACAACGAAACTGCCGTCCCACGAAAGCTCCGGGCGCTCGAAGACGTAGCGCCAGAGATCGTCTGCGCTGATTCGATTCGCCTCGCCGCCGCCCGGCGGCCACGCCCCCGCAGCCTCGTAGAACGCCGCCAGGTCGTCTCGCCGGCCCGCCATGGCCTGCAGCGCCTTCAGGTCGAAACCGGCGGCCGAGGTTGCGGCCAGAAGGTAGTCGAGCTCGCCGAGCTCGACGACGCTTGGATCGAGCGCCGAGACGATCTCGGCCGAGACGGGTTCGAAGCCGCGCGCCTCGACGAACCGGCGCCCGTCCGGATCGTCGTCGACCTCGACGGTGAGGCGCTGCACCCCAATCGTCCGGGCATGCCGTTCCGCGAGGTCGTAGAAGGCGGTCCCGATCCCACGGCGCCGCCGGTCGGGCCGGACGCCGATCCAGAAGCGGCCGACGACTCCGGGCTCGTCCCACTTGACCGCGGAAGTGGCGAAGCCCAGGACCTCGCCGTTCTCGAGCGCGAGCCACGAGCGACGCTGCGCGCGCTCGGGCTCCGAGCTCTCACGATGCGCGAGGTAGGCCGGCGTGACGAGGATGCCAGGCTGCAACGGCCGGGCGAGCTCGGCCGCTGCCTCAGCGTCTGCGGCGCCGAACGGACGAATCTGCACCCAGCCATACTGGCCGACGATGGCGTCCGCGGCGATCCTGACGATCGGCAACGAGCTGCTTTCGGGCGACATCGAGAACACGAACGGCAGCTGGCTCGCACGGCGGCTCGAAACCGCCGGCGTCGAGGTCCGCTTGATCGCGGTCGTGCCGGACGAGATCGACGAGATCGCGACGACGCTGCGCGAGCAGGCCAACCGGACCGACCTGGTCGTCGTTACCGGCGGCCTCGGCGGCACCCCCGACGACGTTACTCGCGAGGCCGTCGCGGCAGCCTTCGGCGTCGAGCAGACCGAGTACCCAGAGGTCGCCGCAGGCCTCCGCGAGCGTTTCCGACGCGACCCCGAGTACGCGGCGCGGTGGGCGATGCTCCCCGCAGGCAGCCGCCCGCTGGCGAACCCGCTAGGCGGCGCGCCCGGGTTTGTGCTCGAGAACGTCTACGTCCTGCCGGGTCTGCCGGCGGAGATGGAGGCGATGTACGAGACCGTCGAGGAGGAACTCCCCGGAGGGCCCCGGATCGCCTCCTGGCGCCATAGCTACCGCACGACCGAGAGCCAGATCGTCGAGGTTCTTACCCAGGCTTTAACAATCCATCCCCAAGTCCGTGTAGGCTCATATCCAAGCTTCGGCGCCAACGGTCCCTACGTCGAAGTCGTCCTCAAGTCGAACGATCCTGACGCGCTCGAGGCGGCTGCGGCCTGGTTCACCCAGGCTCTTGAGCAAAGTCTCCGCTGAGGCATCGCTCGCGATGCCGGCAAAAGGCCGTAGCGGCTTCGCCGCTGCGGCCGCCAAACCCCGGCCGAAAAAACCTGGCACGGTCGGGTCGCAAGGAAAAGTCTGGGTTAAGTCCCCCATCAAGGGGTCTCGCAGTGCGTCTAGAACGTCGATTGCTCAAACAGATGATGGGGCGTCGCTATCTCTTCGGCTTCCTCTTGCTGGCTACCGCCGTCGCGGGCTACGCGATGGTGCGCCTTGCCGGCAACGGTGGACTTCACGCGGCCACGAGCCCGGACTGGAAGCTGCTTGCTGCGGGCTTCGTGATTTGCGCAGCGGTTCAGCCGTTGCGCGCCCTGGCCTGGTCGTCGACCGTGCGCCATCCCGTCGGCTTCCGCGCGATCTACGCCTCGAGCTCGATCGGCTCCTTCCTCGACACGGTTCTGCCCGGACGCCTGGGTGAGGCCTCCAAGGTCGCCGTCCTCAAGGTCACCTCTGGAACGAAATACCCTGGCTTCTCGCGCGCGGGAGGCTCGCTTCTCTGCGCGCACCTGCTCGAGATGATCGCCTTCGCCGTCCTCGGCGCCTGCGCGACGCTCTTCCTGCCGGTTCCGCCGTGGGCCCGCTGGACGATGATCGCCGGGATCGGCGGCTCGGTTGCGGCGCTTGCGCTCGCGGCCGCGCTCCATCGCTTCCTCGGTCGTCGGCTGCCGATCAGCATCACCTCGTTCCTGGCCGGAGCGGCCGCGCCGCGGGGAGTGCTCCTGCGCGCCGGCTCGATCCTGATGGTCACCTGGCTCGCCCGCTGGTTCGGAATCCTCTTCTGCCTGCACGCCGTCGGGATCCACCTGAGTATCGGGGCCGCGCTGCTCTACATGCTGATCACCGGGCTCGCGAACACTGCTCCCCTTCTCCCCGGCAACGTCGGCGTCTACCAGGGAGCCGCGCTCGGCGCCCTCGCCATCGCCGGCTACTCGGGCTCACATGCCGTTGCCGCGAGCCTGATGACCCCGTTCGTGGTCACGCTGGCGACGGCAACCGCCGCGCTGGTCGGGCTCGCGCTCTACGGCAACCGCGTACCGCAGCTCTCACGTGCGGCGCTCCGGCCTAGCAAGGCCTAGCCAGACTAGGTATCATCGGGGCGCGATGCGCGCCGAGACGCTCAAAGGGCACCTCGATTTCCTTCTGCTTGCGATCGTCGCCGACGAGCCCGCGCACGGGTATCGGATCATCGAGGAGCTGAAGCGGCGGAGCGCCGGAGCCTTCGACCTGCCTGAGGGAACTGTCTATCCGGCGCTGCATCGGCTCGAGCAGAGCGGGCTGCTCGCGAGCTCGTGGGCGAGCGGATCCGTGCGCCGCCGACGCGTCTATCGCCTGACGGCGCGAGGACAGCGTGCGTTAGCGGGCGCGAGGCGCGACTGGCGCGGGTTCACGAAAGCGGTCGAGGCGGTGGTCGCATGAACGAGCGCTACCTCCGCGAGCTGGAGGTCGAGCTCGGCGAAGTCGGCATCCGTGGGTCGCGGCGCAGGCGGATCCTCGCGGAGACGGCCGATCACCTGGGGGAGAGCGACGACCCCGCCAGGTTCGGCGAGCCGAGACTGATCGCGGCTCGCTTCGCCGACGAGCTGGCGACGAACGGCGCACGCCGGACTGCCCTCTTCTCGTTCTTCGCGCTGGGGCCGGCGGGGATCGGTTATGCGCTCCTGCTTGGTCTCAGCCGCCCGGGGCCGGACATCACCTCGGCAAAGACGCTGCCGCTTGGCTTGGCGGCCGCGCTCGTGATCGCGCTCGCGCCGCAGATCTCATTGGCCGCCGGGCTCCTGGCGATTGCGCTCGCCTGGCGCTTGCGCGCAGCGCCGGTCGCGCCGGCGGCGGCGATCAGCTTCCTCCAACGGCGTGCCGCCGTCGCGCTGGGCGCAGGCGCGGCAACCCTTGCCGGTGTCGCGGTCTATGCAGTCGAGTACAGCCGCGGCCTGCCGGACTGGTGGACGACGCTCGCCTTCGCGGTGACGGCCGCGGCGATCGTGCCCGTTGCCGTAGCCGCGGCCGCCCTCGGCCGGAGCGCGCGTCTGCGGGCACGTACCGCAGGGCCCGCCGGCGATGTCTTCGACGATCTCGGGCCGCTTCTCGACCGCATTCCGCTCCGGTTGCGTGGCCGGCCATGGCGCTTCTGCCTCCTCTTTGCAGCCGCCGTGGCCGTGGTCGCGTTCGGCGGTGGCGGCCTCGACGAAGGACCGCGCAACGCCGTCGCCGAGTTCGCCGCGATTTGTGCGGGTTTCGCCGTCCTCGGCCGCTTCCTCGGCCTGCGGCGCTAGGAGGGTTTGGCGGAATAACGCTCGTCGCCGGGGCGCGTTGCTCGTTCCCTGGAGAGGACGCAGGGAGTGTCCCATATCCATAGATTTGGGCGCGACCGCGTAAACAGAGCGGAGCTGGTGGGCGAGCAGCGTGTTCCGGCGGCACAGACTTTATTTCGCCAAACCCTCCTAGCTGCGCGCCAGCCGCGCGCGCCACTGCGCGAGCGGTAACGCGTAGAACACGGCGATTCCCAGGTAGAGCGCTGCGCTCACCCACGGCTGCAGGAAGGCCACCAGCGCGGCGCCGCCGTAGAGCAGCGTCCCGGGCGTGTAGGCGCGGGTGATGTCGTCGATCACCTCGTCCGGTACCTCGTCGCCGATGAGACGCCGGCCCGCCGAGGCGTAGCGCCACCAGGCGAAATATGCGATCGCGGTCAGCGTCAGCGTCGCGCCGTAGAGCACCGCCGCCGATCGCGCGCCGCCCGTCTCGATGAACTGGGCGAGCACGGCGGTTGGAAAGGACACGAACGCGATCAGCATCAGCAACAACGTGTTCAGAAGCAGCATCGTCCGGTCGACTCGTGCGATCAGCTCGAAGACGTAGTGGTGGTTGATCCACATAACGCCGATCGTCAGGAAGCTGGTCAGGTAGCCGACGTAGGACGGCCAGATCCGCAGCAGCTCATGTCCGAGCGTCTCCGCGTGCTCGCGGGCCGGAACATGGACCTCGATGATCAGCAGTGTGATCGCGATCGCGAAGACGCCGTCGCTGAACGCTTCTAGCCGGGCGGTCTCGCTCGTCACGCCCTGAATCCTCGCTTGCGCGACGGACGGCTCCGCGGTGCGGTTTGCTACCCGCCGTGCGGGCGACCGTCAGCAGGAACACTGGCTTCGCCCTCGTCGCCTACGCCTTCCTGGTCACGATGATCGGCACGACGCTGCCGACGCCGCTCTACCCGCTTTTCGAGCAGCGCTATTCGTTCGGCGAGCTGATGGTGACCGTGATCTTCGCCGTCTACGCCTTCGGCGTGATCGCGGGGCTGCTCGTGTTCGGGAACCTGTCTGACGAGATCGGGCGAAAACCGGTGTTGTTGACCGGGCTCGCGTTCTCGGCGATCAGCGCGTTCCTGTTCGTCTTCGCGGGGTCACTGGCGCCGATCTTCGTGGGGCGGGTCGTCTCCGGGTTTTCGGCCGGCGTGTTCACGGGCACTGCGACCGCGATGCTCGTCGACCTCGCCCCGGGAGGCCGTAGGCGGATGGCGAGCTTCGTCGCAGTGGTCGTGAACCTCGGCGGCCTCGGGCTCGGCACGCTGCTCGCGGGGCTGCTCGCCGACTACGCGCGCTCGCCGCTGCGCCTGCCCTTCATCGTCGACCTCGTCTTGCTCGTACCGGCCGTGCTGGGTTTGCTGGTGACGCCGGAGACGGTCGAACGGCAGGCCTTTCGGCTTCGCCTCCAGCGGCTGAGTGTGCCGCCCGAGGTGCGCAGCGTCTTCATCCGTGGTGCCACGGCCGGTTTCGGCAGCTTCGCCGTCGCTGGAGTCTTCAGCTCCGTCGCGCCGGTGTTTCTGGGGGCCATCCTCGGCCGGACGAGCCACGCGCTTGCCGGGGCGATCGTCTTCATCCTCTTCAGCGCCTCGATCGTCGGCCAGCTGCTGGTCTCGCGGCTCTCCGACCGCCGGGCGCTCATCTCCGGCTGTGCGCTCCTGGTCGGCGGAGTCGGTCTACTGGCCCTCGCGCTCTGGATCGAGTCGCTCGCTGCGTTGATCGCCTCAGCGTCGGTGGTCGGCCTCGGCCAGGGCCTCGTGATCGGCGCCGGGCTGGCTGCGATCAACCAACGCGCGCCGGTCGAGCGCCGCGGCGAGACCGCGTCGAGCTTCTTCGTCGTCATGTACGTCGGCCTCTCGCTGCCGGTAATTGGTGTCGGCGTCGCCGCGAACGCCTGGAGCCTCCGCGGCGCTGGAATCGCCTTCAGCGCCGCCGTCGCGGCGCTGGTGCTCGCGGTGCTTGTAAGCCTGTCCCGCTCAGACGAGTGACCGTCCCGGCGGGCCGTGTCCAGGTGCCAGACCCGAAGACACGTCCAGAGCGCCATTGGCGCTGCAAAGACGCAGAAACCCGGCGAGGGCCCGGCCATGTCCACGGGCCGATTTGGGGTCAGACCCGAGGACACGCCCCGAAAGGACGGCTCAGCCGAGCTGCGACGGGTCCGCCGGCTGCCCGTCCCGGCCGACGTAGCCGTCCTTGGCGCCGACCACGACCAGCACGAGATCCTCGTCGCCGACGCTGACGATCTGCCGGGGCGTCGTTGCCTCGACGTGACAGAGCCCGCCCGGCCCGAGCTCCCGCGTCTCTCCCGGCAACCGGAAGCGCGCCCGGCCGCGGTAGACGAAATAGAGCTCGTCCTGCTGCTCGTGGAAGTGCGGCCGCGCCTCGACGCCGGGCGCGAGCACCCAAGCATTCGCGCCGAAGGCCGTGATCCCGAGCGCCGGCCGAATCTTGCGGACGACGCCGTCGCCGAGGTCGTCCAGCGATGAAAACGCGTAACCCACGGCCGCTAGCCTAGAGCCGATGTCCGTTACCTCGCCCGAGAGCTACCTCGCCGGTCTGAATCCGGCGCAGCGCGAGGCCGTGCTCGAGACCGAAGGCCCACTCCTCGTGATCGCAGGCGCAGGTTCAGGCAAGACCCGCGTGCTCACGAATCGCGTCGGCCACCTGATCACCGCCTGCGGAGTCAAGCCGAACGAGATCCTCGCGATCACGTTCACCAACAAGGCCGCGAATGAGATGAAAGAGCGGCTGGAAGACTTGCTCGGCCCGACCGCCCGGCGCCTCTGGATCCTCACCTTCCACGCCGCCTGCGGCCGGATCCTCCGCCGCGAGGCGCCGCGGCTCGGCTACAGGACGAACTTCACGATCTACGACCAGGCCGACCAGATCCGGCTCACGAAGGCCTGCCTGGAGGAGCTCGAGCGCGACCCGAAGCGCTTCGTCCCGCGCGGGATCCACGCGCAGATCTCGACCGCGAAGAACAACCTCGTTGGCCCGGACGAGTACAAAACGCGCGTCGCCTCGTTCTACGACCAGACGGTCGCCGATGCCTACGAGCTCTACCAGCGCCGCCTCTTCACCTCGAACGCCGTTGACTTCGACGACCTCCTCTATCTGACTGTCGAAGTCCTCGAGCGGTTCCCCGAGGCGCTCGAGCGCTGGCGCAAGGCGTTCCGTTACGTGCTCGTCGACGAGTACCAGGACACGAACCACGCCCAGTACCGGCTGCTCCAGCTCCTGGCCGGAGAGCACATGAACCTATTCGCCGTAGGCGATCCAGATCAGTGCCTGATTGCCGGGACGCCTGTGACGATGGCGGATGGAACGAAGAAGCCGATCGAGCAGGTGCGGCCCGGCGATGAGGTTCTGTCGGCCTACGGGAGCGGCAGGTTCGGTCCCGCCCAAGTGGAGCGCGTGCATCGGGCGTCTCGACGTGCCGGGATCGCAATAACCACCGAGAGCGGTCGGCGGATCGTGTCGACACGAGAGCACACGCACTTCGCCGGGTTCAAGGTCGGGAAGACGCCGCAGTTGCACATGACTTACTTGATGTGGAAGCGAGGGTATGGCTTCCGCGTCGGGACCTCGAGGACCTACACGAACGCCAGGCAGCAATCCCTGCCCGGCCCGGCAATGCGGCTGAACGGTGAGCACGCGGACGCGGCCTGGGTCGTCTCGGTTCACCAGACCGAGAACGAGGCTCGCGCTGCCGAAACCTTGCTCTCGTTGGAGTACAGGCTCCCGACGCTCCCGTTCGCGGCACGTTCGTACGGTGGATTCGAAGGCCGCAGTCTCGTCGGCGATCAGGCACTAATTGATCGGATCTTTGCTGAGCTCGACACCGAGGCTGGTGGCCGCCGATTGATGGCGGATGAGGGGCTGAGCTTCGATCACCCGCACTTCACGACAGCGACGACAACAACCGGAGCTCGGGCAAAGCGGCGGCTGACCGTCTCGCTCTGCGGGGATCGGCGCGGGGCTGGTCCGATGCATCGAATAGCGCTGTTCGGCTACGACGACGAGGGCCGGCGAGCACTCGAGGAGGCGGGCCTGTCGGTCAGGCCGGCTTATAGGGGCTCAACCGGCTGGCGGTTCGAGAGCGCGCATGCCGATTTCGGTCGCTTGGTCGAGGTCGTCGAGGACATTGAGGACGCGCTCGACGTCTCGGTTCGTTTTACGGCCCGGCTGGCGGGCAACGCGGGCGTCAGCGGTAAGCAGAAGAATTCCCTGCCGTTTATGCCGGCGTCGGCTGTCCGACCGGGGATGGTGATGGTCGACGAAGACGGGAAGCTCGATCTCGTCGTGGAAGTCGAGGCGGTCGATCTGGATCGATCCGTCTACGACCTCGATATCGAGCGGACTCACAACTTCATCGCGAACGGGATCGTCACCCACAACTCGATCTATGCCTTCCGAGGCGCCGACATCCGCAACATCCTTGAGTTCGAGCGCGACTTCCCCGGCACGCGCACGATCCCGCTGGAGCAGAACTACCGCTCCACGAACACGATCCTCCGCGCCGCGAATCACGTGATCGCGAACAACCGCGAGCGCAAGCCGAAGAACCTCTTCTCGGAGCTCGGCGAGGGCGATCCCGTCCGCGTCTTCGAGGTCGAGGACGAGCACGCCGAGGCGCGCTTCGCAGCCGCCGAGATCGCCGGCCTCGTCGAGGAGGGCTTCAACGGCAGCGAGATCGGCGTCTTCTACCGGACGAACGCGCAGTCGCGGGTGCTGGAGGACATCCTCGTCCGCCAGGGGATCGCCTACCAAGTCGTCGGCGGCCCGCGCTACTACGAGCGCGCCGAGATCAAGGATCTGATCGCGTACCTGCAGGTGATCGACAACCCCTACGACGCCGTCTCGCTGCAGCGGATCGTCAACCGGCCGCGGCGCGGGATCGGCGACTCCTCGATGGCGCGCCTGCAGACCTACGCCGACGCGCACGGGATCTCGCTCTGGGAGGCGTTCGAGTTCGGCGAGGAGGCCGGAGTGGGGGCGGCCCCACTGAAGGCCGTGCGGGAGTTTCGAACGCTGATGCAGTCCTTGATGTCCGGCGCGCTCGAGCTCGACGTGTCCGACCTGCTCGAGCGCGTGCTCGAGGGCAGCGGCTACATCACAAGCCTCGAGGCGGAGCGGACGATCGAGGCGCAGGGCCGGATCGAGAACCTGCAGGAGCTGGTGGGCGTCGCGCGCGAGTACCAGGAACAGGCCGACGAGCTGCCGAACCTCTCCACCTTTCTGCAGGAGATCTCGCTGTACTCCGACCAGGACGCGATGCGCGGCGAGGGCTCGCTCGTGACGCTGATGACACTGCACAACGCGAAAGGGCTCGAGTTCCGTGCCGTCTTCATGATCGGGATGGAGGAGGGGATCTTCCCGCACTCACGCTCGCTCGAGGAGAACACGCTGGAGGAGGAGCGTCGGCTCGCCTACGTCGGCATGACACGGGCGAAGGAGCGGCTCGTGCTCACACATGCGAGCGCGCGCTCGCTCTGGGGGAACCGGAACTACAACCTCGCCTCGCGCTTCCTCGACGAGCTGCCAGAGGAAGGCGTCGAGCGCGAACGGCTCCGTCCGGCGTCCTGGTCGTCGTACGCGTCGGCCGGCGGTGGCGGGATCGCGCCGCGCGAGAACGTGCCCGAGCTTTCGACCGGCGACACCGTCCGCCACGAAACCTTGGGCGAGGGCATCGTCACCCGCATCGAGCCCGGCGGCGTTGTCACAGTCCGCTTCGCGGGCGAGGACGCAGAGCGCCGGCTGATGCTCGACTACGCGCCGCTCGAGCGAGTCGGCTAGGCATGAGCGTCAAGTGGGGCCTGCTCTCGACGGCGCTGATCAACGATGCGATCCTCGCCGGCGCGGCCAAGAGCTCCGAGGTGGACGTGATCGCGGTCGCCAGCCGCGACGACGAGCGGGCGCGCAGCTACGCGGATGAGCATGGGCTCGAGCGGTCATACGGGAGCTACGAGGCACTGCTCGCCGACCCGGACATCGAGGCCGTCTACGTCTCGTTGCCGAACAGCCTGCACGTCGAGTGGACGCTGCGAGCACTCGATGCCGGCAAGCACGTCCTGGTCGAGAAGCCGTTCTCGAAGCACCCGGACCAGGTCGAAGATGCCTTCGACCGCGCCGATGCCGCCGGGTTGGTCCTCTCGGAGGGCTTCATGTGGCGGCACCACCCGCAGGCGCACCGCCTGACCGAGCTGATCGCCTCGGGCGTCGCCGGGCAGGTGCGAGTCGTCCGCACCGCCTTTGCCTTCGACCTCGCGATTGAGCGCGGCACCGGCGACACGCGCTTCGATCCTGCCCTCGACGGCGGGGCACTGATGGACGTCGGCTGCTACTGCATCAGCGGCCTGCGCCTGGTCGCGGGCGAGCCGGAGCGCGCTCGGGGCGAGCAGGTAGTTGGGCCGAGCGGCGTCGATGTCATCTTCACGGGTGCGCTGGCCTTCGCAGACGGAGTCGTCGGCCATTTCGACTGCGGCTTCATCGTGCCGCGCCGGGCGATGCTCGAGGTCGTCGGCGAGGAGGCGACCATTCTCGTTCCGGACCCCTTCACGCCCAGAACACCCGGACTCGAGGTGCTGCGGCCCGGCGCTGAGCCGGAGAAGATCCCCATCGAGCCGGCGAACTCCTACCGGCTCGAGCTCGAAAACGTGAGCGCCGCAATCCGCGGCGAAACGTCCCTGTTGCTCGGGCGAGAGGACGCGATCAGCCAGGCGCGCACGATCGACGAGCTCTATCGCTCGGCCGCCCGGGCGGCCTAACGCCGCGTTTTTGCTCGGCTAAACTGCGCCGACCAGGGCGGTTACCTCAGTTGGGAGAGCACCAGTAATCCCAACAAAATGTCCGTATATGCGGACGCAATGTGCTATAATCTGTCACAGAAGGGTAATTTCTTGTGACAGTTGTCGAAGCCCATCCAACCGCTCCGAGCATCACAAACGTTGCCGAGGCGGTTAACGCTTACCTCGGCTGGCAGAAGCGGCGGGAGGCCGCGCCGGCGACGCTGAAGAAGTACCGCGGCTACTTGGACGAGTTCGCCGTCTGGGCGGGCGAGCGCCACCCAGCCGCGATCTCGAGCTGGGAAATCGACGGCCTCTTCCTTGCCGGCTGGGAGGAGCGGTTCCAGCGGCGCCGCGGCCGCTCTCCCTCCCGGCACTCAAAGCGGGGGATCGTCGGGGCGCTCAGCTCCTTCTATGGCTGGCTGCACCGCTTCTCACTGCTCGTCGACGAGGACGGTAGGCAGGTGACGAATCCGATGCTGGCGATCGACCCGCCGAGCGTGCCGCCGAAGGCCGAGCTCGACTGGCTGACGCCGAAGCAGGACGAGCTGCTGCTCGGCTGCGAGATGAGTGCGGGCGAGGCGATCCTGGTCTGGTTCTTGCGCTTCACCGGGGTGAGGCTCGCCGAAGCGCTCTCGCTCAAGCAGAGCGACGTCGACCTGATCAGCGGCCTCGTGCACGTCCAGCAGTCGAAAACCGCACGCGGGATCCGCAGCGTGCCGATCTGCGATGAGCTGCGGCTGCAGATCAACCGCTGGCTCGACGAGCTGCACAAAAAGGGGCTGTACGACCGGAACGGCCCCTTCTTCTCGACCCGCAACCGGACAGCGATCAAGCCGCAGCAGGCCGAGAAGTGGGTTGGGCGCGTCGGCGAGCGCGCCGGGATCGCGAACCTGACTCCGCACCGCCTGCGCCGCACGCTTGGCAGCCGCCTCTACCAGGACGGCCTGCCGCTCGATCGGGTCAGCATGGTCTTGGGCCACGCCGACACCCGCACGACCGAGCTCTACTACGCCCGTTTGCGCGATGACCAAGCCCGGGTCGAAATGCTCGCCGTCTTGAACGCCCAGACCTCGAGTTGCGTTAGCTGACGCCACGCCGCGTCGACCTCTGCTCCAGCCATCGGTTCGTTCGCCGCCACTCGGCGAGTGCCTGGATCGCTTGCTGTTACAGCATCGCTGGCGGGGACGGTGTCGCCGATGTCCCGTCTGCAGCACGGGCATGGAATCGAAGATGAACGGTAGCGCGATCCATTCGAGCGCCGACCGCTCCTGCCGCAATTGCGGCGCTCGACCAAGGGGTCTACGATTTCGGCGTGGACGAAGGCCGAGAGACCCTGAAGCGCAACAGCGAGTCGGAAGAGCTTCGTGGCCGGATCAATCAGCTCGAAGGCGAGCTGGAACGGCACCGCTCCCAGGAGCAGCTCCTGGTCAAGACGTTGCTTTCGGCGACCAGCCACGCCACCGCGATCCGCGAGAGCGCCAGGCAAGAGGCGGAGGTGACACTGCGAAAGGCCCGGGTCGAAGCCGAGGAGCTGAAGGCCGGCGCCATCCGAGAGCGCGACGACGCAAGGCGTGAGCTGATGCGGCTGCGTCGGATCACGGAGCAGATGAGGAGTGGTCTCTCTGCCTTCCTGACCGAAAAGGTCGAAGAGCTCCGGCTCGAGACTGAGGATGAAGCGAAGGCCTCAGGGGACGAGGAGCTCGAAGCAGCACTCGGCAGCGTTCTCGAAGGTCGATCGCCGACGGAGCTTGGATCCAGCCCGGCAAGCACGCCCCACCATCGGCCGGAGATTCTGGACCGAGGCGGATATGACTCGACGGGCGGGTCGCCGAATGCCATGCCATAGGCGGGGCAGTGTGCTCGAGCCTGCCGCGTCGGCGCAAGCGTGATCGTGATTCTGGCAGCACTCTCGGCGCTCGTGGGAGTCCTGGCCCTCGGCTGGCTCCTGTGGCGTCGAAGGCGCAGGCTCTCGCGGACACGGCTGCCGCACGGCCCACGGGCTGACTCCCCCGCGCACGACCTCGACGCGGACTGGATCTACGGCGACCGAGGTAACCGCGCGCCTGGGGCGCACCGTCGAGAAACGGAGGAGAACGCAAGGCGTGAGGCCGAGGCGATCATCAGGGACGCCGAGCTCAGAGCCCACGACATCCTCGCTCAATCTGAACGCCAACGGAGTCAGGTCGAGGCGGAGATGGCGCGCGAGCGGGCCGATCTCGCGGAGAAGAGCAAGAGGCTGTCTGAGTTCCTGGCGAACGCGCTCGAGGAGGTCGAACGCGCTTCGGGAAACGGCTCGGCGATGACGAGCGCCTCCGACCTGGAGGAATTGGAAGCTCTGCACGACGAGCTGCGCGGCACCGAATAGGCCTTTCGCTCCATTCTGCCGCAGGCCGAGACGCTGGTTAAGGTTCCTTAAAACCCATCAATTGGCCTTGCCTCGAGTGGACGGGCGCGCTTAGATGGGTCCCACAAGAACGGGCGTTGTCCTCGACCACTGGGGAGAGTGGGTCTTGAGTCGGCAAGCCGCACGCCTGAGTCTGAAAAAGGGGGGTCGCGATGTAGGGCTCTCTCCCTCGCGCGCCGATGGGACGTGGGAAGAGCGCCTCCTGCAGTCGGTCGACGACGAGACGCGCGAGCTGATCGCCCGGCGTCGGCAGTCGCGGAAATCGAAGGATCGCGGCTGGCTCCTCCGTCGCTTACTGCTCGCAGGGGACTTACTCGGCCTGTCCTTGGGCTTTGTCCTGGCGGCAGTCGCCTCGGGGCTGCATGGGTTCGACGCCTGGATCGGCTTCGCAATCTTCGTCGTCTCGTTTCCGGTCTGGGTCGTAGGCGCGAAGCTCTTGGGTCTGTATGACGGGGACGAGGCCGAGGCCGACCACACGACGCTCGACGACCTTGGGCGAGTCTTTCTGCTCGTTACGGCCGAGGCCTTCGGCTTTGCCGTCGTAACGAGCTCTACGACGCACAATATGAAGCAAGTCCTGCTGTTCTGGATCTTCTGCATCGTCGGCGTGGCGGGCGGCCGGGCAGCTGCTCGCGTCGCTTCGCGTCGGACGCTCGCCTATCTGCAAAACGCGGTCATTGTCGGGGCCGGAGATGTCGGCCAGCTCGTCGGCCGGAAGCTCCTCCACCACCCGGAGTACGGCATCAACCTCGTCGGCTTCGTAGACGCCGAGCCGAAGGAACGCCACTCGGCTCTCGGGCACTTGACGATCCTCGGCACGCCTGCAGAGCTGCCCGAGATCGTTCGGCTACTCGGCATCGATCGGGTCATCATCGCGTTCTCTCGCGACGATCCGAGACGGATACTCGAGATCGTCCGCCGCCTCAGGCAGTTCAACGTCCGAATTGACATCGTTCCGCGTCTCTTCGGGATTGTCGGTCCCAATGCCGAGGTTCACGCGCTCGAGGCAATGCCGATGCTCGGTTTGCCGCCTGCAAGACTCGGCCGCTCCTCGATGTTCCTCAAGCGAGCGATCGACGTCGTTGGTGCGGCGATGCTCCTCCTCCTGACGGCGCCCCTTTTCGCGGCGATCGCCTGGAAGATCAAGCGCGACTCCGCGGGGCCTGTCTTGTTCCGTCAGCGCCGCCTTGGCCTCAACCGGCGGGAGTTCACGGTTCTGAAGTTTCGAACCATGCACATGGGCGCGGATGACGGGCCGCATCGTGACTACATCAAGACGACGATGGACGTCGGCGGCCCACCCAGTTCCAACGGGCTCTTCAAGCTCGAGCGCTCGGACGATGTGACCCGTTTTGGCGCTTGGCTGAGACGGACGAGCCTGGACGAGCTACCTCAGCTCGTAAACGTGCTCCGCGGCGACATGTCACTCGTCGGCCCGCGCCCGTGCCTGCCCTATGAGGTCGAGCACTTCGCCCCGCATCATTTCGAGCGCTTCCTCGTCCCGGCCGGACTGACCGGTCTCTGGCAAGTCCGAGCCCGGGCTCACTCGGATTTCGGCGAGGCTCTGGACCTCGACGTCCTCTACGCGCGCAGCTGGTCCCTCGGCCTCGACCTCCGGCTCCTGCTCCGGACGCCGCTTCAGCTTCTGAGGTCGACCGCGACGGCATGAGCGGCAACCGCACGCAAGATCCGGTGGGGGTCGCCGTCGTCGGGCTCGGGTACTGGGGCCCCAACCTCGTCCGCAATCTCCACGAGGTAGCCGAGGCTGAGGTGGTCTCGGTCTGCGACCGGCGTGAAGAGGCGCTGGACGCGCTCGCCCGCCGCTACCCAGCTATACCGCGTACGACGGACGTTGACGAGGTCCTCAACGATCCGGCCGTCGATGCCGTCGCGTTTGCAACGCCGGTTTCGACGCACCATGCGCTCGCGTTGTCCGGACTCGTGGCCGGAAAGCACGTCTTCGTGG